>Ga0137407_10000071_pt1 | contig 81300 bp, 73 predicted proteins | sample CZOMad2_2_16fung_FD_108410 | JGI IMG/M metagenome (GOLD analysis project Ga0137407, IMG submission 108410) | Vadose zone soil fungal communities from Angelo Coast Range Reserve, California, USA - CZOMad2_2_16fungal (Illumina Assembly) | ecosystem: Environmental > Terrestrial > Soil > Vadose... | reverse complement strand
GAGCCATCACCGCCTAGACTGGTCCAGGGCGGCAAGCTCAAAAGTCAATGCTCCAGCTTCGGCCCGACTTTCCATCAAGCGCACCATCGGCCCTTGCAAACACTATTTTGCGCCGGAAAGTAGATAGCAGTTGTTTTGTTACATGCCGCTAGCGTGAGGGCCCCGTCCCCCAGGACGGACGTCAACCACCCACTGGCAGCAAACTTACGAGGAGAAAAAATGAGAAAACTTACGTTTCTGTTCCTGGTGCTTGTGATCCTGATGATCGCATCGCCAGTGTACGCACAAGGGCCTGGTGCTCCTGCCCAGAGGAATTGGTCCGTCGCAATCGGCGTTGGCCTTGGAATGGGGCTTGCCGCCGGTCTGGCTGGACTCGGACAGGGCAAGGTCGCTGGGTCCGTAGCTGAAGCGCTTGCCCGGAACCCAGGGGCACGACCAGGTATACAACTCGCCCTGTTTATCGGCCTTGCTTTCATTGAATCGCTGGTACTGTTCACCTTCGTGTTGCTTTTTATCCGCACGTAATCAGAGGAACTCAGAAAGGCCTTCGCTTCGGCGAAGGCTTTTTTTTGCATGGGAACATACTTGGCGGCTGGCTCCGCCGTGCCCTAAATCTGTTTTGCACACCGGGGGTGGCGAAAATAGCAACTCAGCTAGTTCCAGATCGCTGAAAGCCCTGATGGTATCCTTTAAATCGCTTATGCTCAGACGGGATGGCGGAATGAGACGATGGTCATTAGGGCTGGCTCTGTTGCTTGCCTGCTGGGCGACTTGCGCCAACGCGAAAGACAACCCGCCGCGATGGCAGATTAATCTCAAGGAGAAATACGGCTTTGAGAGCTTTGACCGGCCGTTGGTCTCCACATGGACGCGGCAGCAGGACGTTGTCTTTCTTTCTCCGGAAAGAGTGGCGGTGTATCAGGTCAGCCGGGCGCGCGCGACGGCCAAGCTTGCGACCCGCGACGCCAGCGGTGGCGGCGGCAATTACGTCCTGGCAGTGAGCATCCTGGATGCTCGCGATGGCCGCGAGATCAAGCAGCTTCGCTTTCCCACGAACCCGGAATATTCAAAAATCATGGCCACGCACGACGGAAAATTCATTGTGCGCACCGGCGATGTCCTGTATCTCTATTCAGCAGATTTTGAGAGGCTTGCGTCCAAGAACTTGCCGATGAAGAGGAAAGTGATTGAAGAAGTGTGGCAGATCGGCGTTTCGCCCTCCGGAGAAGAGATCGCCCTGGTGCACCAGCAGGTATTTCACCGCAACCAACTCACCGCCGAATCTGTAGTCGATTCAGCCGATGCCGATGTGGAGGTCTTGAACGCCGACACTCTACAGATTACAAATACCTTCAGCCTTCTATGGTTTCTGCACGCGTGGACAGCGGGTGAAAATTTTCTGGTGAGCTCCGCTCCGCAGCCTTCGCCGAACAGCGGCACCTTTGGCTTGCTTAACTTTGAAGGCAAATGGTCTCCGCTGAAGCCGGATTGGTATTCGGAAAAGAACCCGTGTTCGTACCAGATGGAAGCGCTGGACCATCAGCGATTCGTCGCCTACGGATGCGGCAACCTGTCCGTGTTTCCGCAGAGCGGAGAAAAAGTCTTATCGTTAAAGACCGGCTCCAAAGAACTGGTAGGCGCTGTGGCTGGAGCTGGGGACCGTCTGGCGGTTCTGTTTGAACGCCGCGTGATGATGACCGCAACATCTGGAAACGTTCCTATATTTGTGAACCAGCCGTCACACATTGACATATTTGAGCTGAAGACGAAGAACCGGGAGATGTCCGCCACGATTCATAGTGACAAGATCTATTATGCGGTATCAGTGCAAGGCTCGTTGGCGGTGGTTGATGGAGCACTGCTGGAAGTCTTTCCGCCGGAGCACTAAACTTTTGCTGCTAAGGCGAGATGGCTATTTCGCCGGAATAGTCGTTGTTGCCGGTTCCCGAGTTGCGGAATCTGAAGTCGCGGCGGCGGGAGTTGTTTCGTGAAAGACGCTCCGGATCTCGATTCGGAGTACGCCTTTTGCTTTCTTTGTTTCCTTGGTTGCAATAGATCCAAGGTCTGCTGCGCCCGCTATCGAAAAATCCAGTACGCGTCCCGGCGCCACACCCAGATAGATGGTGGCAACGGCAGCCAGCACCAGTGCCAGACGCATCGCGGGAGAAGCGGGCGCGGGAGCTTCATCCACGACTGGTTCGCGCATGTACATGACCACGATCAGACGCAAGTAGTAGTAGGAGGCCACAGCGCTGTTGACCAGGCCGATCACAGTCAGCCAGACTAGTGTGGTCGAATGAGCTGATGAAGAAAGGGCCGCGTTGAACACGTAATACTTGGCCAGGAAGCCGGCCGTTGCCGGTATGCCGATGAGCGACAGCATGAAGACAGTCAGCGTAAAGGCAAGAAGCGGAGAGCGCCGGCCTAGTCCGGAATAGTCGTCAATGCTGACGTAACGCTCGCCACCGGCGGCAAAATGGCTGACCACGGCAAATGCGCCTACGTTCATGGCGGCATAAGAGGCTGTATAGAAGATGGCGGCGGAGATGCCGATCTCATTTTGTGCGGCAAAGGCCACCAAGAGATAGCCGGCATGAGCGATGGAAGAATAGGCCAGCATGCGCTTGACGTTGTTCTGCATCAGCGCGCCAAAATTCCCCAGGGTCATGGAAAGAGCGGCGGCAATCCAGATCAATGGGAGCCAGCCTGTTTGTTCCGTCGCAAACAGCACGCGCAATAGCACAGCAAACGCGGCGGCCTTTGGGCCGGTGGACATGAGCGCGACAACCGGAGCAGGTGCGCCTTCATATACGTCCGGCGTCCATACGTGGAACGGAGCGGAGGCGACTTTGAAGCCTAGGCCCACGATCATGAGCGCCGTCGCGGCAGAGGCCAGCAGGGTGGGATTGGAACCCAGAGCATTCCTGATGTCTGGGATGTTCGTCGATCCGGTGGCGCCGAACATCAGGGCCACGCCGTAGAGAAAGAACGCTGTGGCAAACGAGCCCAGAAGAAAATATTTGATCGAAGATTCGGTGCTGGACGCGGCGCGGCGGCGATATCCGGCCAGAACATAGGTGGAAATCGACGAGATTTCCAGCGCGATAAAGATCAAGACCAATTCCACCGCGGACGACATCAGCACCATGCCGACCGTGCCGAAGAGAATCAGCGCGTAATATTCCCCGCTGCGAATACCTTGTGCCTCCAGGTATTCCAGCGAGCCAAGAATGCAGACGCCGGAGATGGCGGGGATCAGAATGTGAAAGAAGATGCTGAAACTATCCACCTGCACCATGCCAAACCATGCGGTACCGTGGTGGCCCACCTGGAGGAATGCCGCGCCTATGGCGGCCAGTGTTCCCACCAGAGAAACGATCCCCAGGCTCTTGCGGCTGTCGCTCGGCTTGAGCAGCGGGTCCACCATCATGACCACGATGCCGAAGGCGGTGAGCACCATTTCGGGCAGGATGTGGATGTATGAGATTGAATTCATTTCTATTTTTGTCCACCCGCCGTGGCGGTCGAGCTCGCGGCTGCGCTGTTTGCCTGTTTTCCTAAATCCTTGACGGCAACGTCAATTGATTTCATCCAGTACGGTGATGCCAATCCCATGATCAACGCCAGAACTGCCAACGGCCAGAGCGATATCTGCTCCCGGAAGCCAATGTCGGGAAGTGCGCGGTTCTCGTCGTGCAGCATGGGGCCGTAGAAAACCTTCTGGTACATCCACAGCAGGTAGCATGCGCCCCAGATCACACCGCTGGCGGCGAGAATGCCGTAAACCATATTGGCTTGGAAGGCCCCGCTGAGCACCAGGAACTCGCCAACAAAGCCGTTCAGAAGCGGCAGTCCGACAGAGGACAGAGCGGCCACCATAAAGAATGTGGCGAAGACGGGCATGGGAGTGGCCAGCCCGCCAAATTCCTTGAACTCGTAGGTGTGCTTGCGCTCGTAAAGCATCCCAGCGAGCATGAACAGCGCGCCGGTCGAGATGCCATGGTTCAGCATCTGGTAGACGGCGCCGTCGGTTCCGGCCTGGGTGAAGGTGAAGATGCCCAGCACCACAAAGCCAAGGTGGCTGACGGACGAGTAGGCAATCAGTTTTTTGAGGTTCGGTTGGACCAGGGCAACCAATGCGCCGTAGATAATCCCGATGATCGCCAGCACGTTGATCCAGACTGCGTTGCGTCCGGACTGTATCGGGAACATGCCGACGTTGAAGCGCAGCAGACCATAGGTGCCCATCTTGAGCAGCACGCCCGCCAGCAGGACGGAGCCCGCAGTGGGAGCTTCCACGTGTGCGTCGGGCAGCCATGTGTGCAAGGGGAAAAGAGGGACCTTGACGGCAAAGGCGATAAAGAAGCCGAGGAAGAGCCACTGGAGCGTTGCAGGAGAAATGCTGCCGTTTGCGTTCTTAATCACTTCACTAAACGCTGCGTATTCGAAACTATGAGGCAGCGGAGTGTGGGTGTAGAGCCAGATAATTGCCGCCAGCATGAAGACCGAAGCAACCATGGTGTACAGGAAAAACTTTACCGCGGCATAGACGCGGCGCTCGTGCCCGTACATACCGATCAGCAACGCCATGGGAATCAGCGTGGCTTCCCAGAAAACATAAAACAGGAACATGTCCAGCGCCAGGAAGACGCCAATCATGGCCATCTCCAGCAGAAGGATCAGTACGAAGAACTCTTTCACCCGATCATGGATTGACTTCCATGAAACCAACACGCTCAGCGGAACAAGAAATGTGGTCAGCAGCACCAGCCACATGGAGATGCCGTCGGCGGCCATGTGATAGTGGATGTTGATATTCCCGGTCGTGATCCAGTCCCGGTTGAAGTCAAAGGTCCCATGGCTGATGTTTAGCGGCAGGTAGAGCGACAAGCCAAACGTCAGGAGCGAGATCATCAACGCTGCCCAGCGCAACAAGCGATCATTGCGCGGCATCAGCATCAGCAGCACGGCGCCCACCGCTGGAGTGAAGGTGATCAGAGTGAGGATGCAATCGTTCATTTGCTCACCCCCAACCAAACCATGTAAGCGATGACTGCCGCGCCGCCGATAGCCACCCACGCAGCGTAAGAGCGAATATTGCCGGACTGCATTTTCCGCAGCTGGTTACCAATGCCCTTCGAGGTAGAACCCGCGCCGTTTACCATGCCGTCGATGACTCCCTGGTCTACGCCGCGCCAGAAGACGACGGTGGAAAGCGCAAGCAAGGGCTTGACGATCAGCAGTCCGTAACCTTCGTCGACGTAATATTTGTGAAGGACCGTGAGATAAAGGCCTTGAATCTTGCTGGTGATGCGATCAGGAAGATCACGCTTCTTGAAGTAAAGAAGCCAGGCAAAGAACAGACCTAAGGACGCAGCTGCGACGGAAATGCCGGCCAGCACCAATTCGCCGCTCTCTGACTTTTTTTCAGGAACAGCGTCCTCCAATACCCGGACGACAAGCGTAGAGGTCAGAACACCTTCACCGCCGGTGGTCGGAGGTTTCATAACCGGGGCCAGGAAGTGCTCGAAGTGGTTGCTTCCGCCCAGGAATTGTGGCCACCCCACCAATCCACCGCCAATCGAAAGCACGGCAAGAATGACCAGCGGTGCAAGCATGATCCAGGGCGACTCATGCACGCCACCGTGTCCATGGCTGTGGTCATCGCCAGCATGACTGTCATCGTGGGCAGACGAGCTGTGCGCATCCGGAGTAGCTTGAATCAAGTGTGCGTCACCCAGGTCGGCGTCAGGCTTATATTCGCCAAAAAAGGTCATAAACCACAGCCGGAACATATAGAAAGAGGTAAGCCCAGCCGTGATTACACCAATCGCCCAAAGGAGTTTTCCGGCGTGAGGACTGGCAAATGTCTCACCCAATATCTGGTCCTTACTGACAAAACCAGCGAGCGGTGGGAAGCCGGCAATGGCAAATGTAGCCGCGGTAACTACCCAGAACGTAACTGGAATTTTCTTGCGTAAGCCGCCCATGCGGCGCATATCCTGCTCGCCGCCCACGGCGTGGATAACCGATCCTGCGCCAAGGAACAGCAGCGCTTTGAAAAATGCGTGGGTCATCAGATGGAAAATCCCGGCAGTGTAGGCCGCGACTCCGCAAGCCATGACCATATAGCCGAGCTGCGACACCGTTGAGTAAGCGAGCACGCGCTTTATGTCGGTCTGGGCCAATCCCATGGTTGCGGCAAAGATCGCGGTGAGACAGCCGATGATCGCCACAATCTCCAGTGCATGCGGGGCAAGATTGAAGATCGCGTGCGAACGGGCGATCATGTAGATACCCGCGGTGACCATGGTGGCCGCGTGAATCAGCGCGGAGACCGGCGTTGGGCCTTCCATGGCATCGGGAAGCCATACATAAAGCGGTACCTGAGCTGATTTGCCTGTGGCGCCGAAGAGTAAGCAGAGTCCTATTACTGTGAACAGCCCCCAGCCAGATTCCGGCGAGAAATGGCCCGCCGCGATTTTGCCAAACACGCCGTCATAGTTCAACGTTCCGAAATGCTGGATGATCAGGAACATCCCGATCAAAAATGCAAAATCGCCTATGCGGTTGACGATGAAGGCTTTCTTGCCGGCATTCGCGGCAGAGTCTTTTGAGAAATAGAACCCGATCAGAAGATAAGATGCCAGTCCCACGCCCTCCCAGCCGACGAACATCAATAGATAGTTGTTGGCCAGTACCAGCGTGAGCATGAAGAACATGAACAGATTGAGATAGGCGAAGAAGCGGTAGTAGCCGCCTTCGTGCGCCATGTAGCCGACGGAGTATACGTGGATCAAGAAGCCGACGCCGGTAACCACCAGAACCATGATCATCGAGAGCTGGTCGAGATAGAAACCGAAAGGCGCAGAGAAACTTCCAGCCGTGATCCAGGGGAAAAGTGTTTCAATGTGCGGCTTTGGTCCACCCGGCCAAATGCTATAGACAGCCCACGCAGCCCAACCGAAAGAAGCCGCTGTGAACAGCAAGGCAACGGCGCTGACCACGCCATTTTTGAATCGGCGTCCAAACAGGCCGTTGATGGCGGCCCCTATTAATGGCAACAGGGGGATGAGCCAAAGTTTTAAGGTATCGTCGGTCATAATTTCAGCAGGTTCACGCGGTCAACGTTCAAAGTCTCACGGGTACGAAAAACCGAGATGATGATGGCCAGCCCCACAGCCGCTTCCGCCGCCGCTACGACCATGACAAAAAAGACGAATACATGGCCACTGAGCGGCACAACGGATACGCCGGGATCACCGGCGTGCTGGTTCCAGTAATTGGCGAAGGCCACAAAGCTCAGGTTCACGGCATTCAACATCAGCTCAATCGACATAAAGATGGTGATGATGTTCCGCTTCAGCAGAAAACCAAAAATACCAAGACAAAAAAGAATGGCGCTGAGGACCAGATACCAGGACAAGGGGACCATCTAGCCCTCCCTCTTTCCCAGCACCACCGCGCCCATGATGGCGATCAGGATCAGCACTGAGGTGATTTCAAAGGGCAATAGAAAAGTTGAAAAGAGCAGATGCGCGACGTTGTGGGTTTCGCCAAAATCGGTGGATCCGATGGTCACGTTGCCGAGGTGCTGGCTCTTGTAGATCAGGGTCCAGCCGACGGTCCCGGCCATGACAATCACTCCGGGCACGCCAACGAGCAAGGCGATCCGGCTGCCGCGACTTCGTTCCTCTTCTCCGGCGTTGAGAAGCATGATCACAAAGACGAAGAGCACCATGATGGCTCCGGCGTAGACAATCACCTGCACGGCGGCCACAAACTCCGCACCCAGCAACAAATAGATCAGAGACAGCGCCATCATCACCACCACCAGCGAAAGAGCGCTGTTGATCGGGTGGCGCTGCACCAACAGGTTAATGGCCCCTGCGACGCAGATCAGACCGAAGACGATGAACAGTATCTGGTGGACCATTCCTTATCCTCTCCAGGCCACGATGAAACTGGTGATAATGATGTTGGCGATCGCCAGCGGTAGCAGGAACTTCCAGCCGAAGGCCATGAGCTGGTCATAGCGGAAACGGGGCAGCGTGCCGCGTATCCATATATACAAAAAGATGAAAAAGAAAACCTTGGCCGCAAAGTAAAGTATCGGCAGCAAAGACTGGGCGATATCCGGCAGGAAAGAAAGCATTGGGCCATGCCATCCGCCGAAGAAAAGCAAGCTCGCCAGACAGGCCACGGTAAACATGTTCACGTATTCGGCCATAAAGAACATGGCGAACTTCATCGAGCTGTATTCGGTGTGGTATCCAGCCACCAGTTCGGTTTCCGCTTCCGGCATATCAAACGGTATGCGGTTGGTCTCGGCGAAAGCCGCCATCAGGTAAATGAAAAAAGCGATGAACTGCGGAAAGATGTACCAGTGCGGAACATATTTGAGCCAGGAGAGCCCGAACCACGCATCGCCTTGAATTTGAGCGTTCACGATGCCGCGCAGGCTTAAGGTACCGGAGAGCAGCAGGATTCCCACCAGGGAAAGCCCCAGGGCCAACTCATAACTGATCATCTGGGCGCTGGCGCGAAGAGAGCCGAGCAGCGAATATTTGCTGTTCGACGACCAGCCGGCCAGGGCGATGCCGTACACGCCTATCGAAGTCACACCGAGAATGATCAGCAGGCCGATATTAATGTCGGATGGATGCCCGCTTGACTGGGTGATGCCTGTGATTTGCAGGGCCGTCGTGGTGCCGTGAATCGTGATGTTTTCACCAAATGGGATGACGGCGATCGAGATCAGCGACATGACCAGGGCGAGCATAGGGGCAAGAATGAACAAGCCCTTGTGGACGTAGTCCGGCACCATGTCTTCTTTCAGGATGAACTTGACTCCGTCGGCCAGCGGTTGCAGCAATCCAAATGGACCCACGCGGGTTGGTCCCCAGCGGTTCTGTATGCGGCCCACCAGCTTGCGCTCCAGCCATGTGGTGTAGGCCACGCCGGTCAGCATGATGAATACGACCAGGGCGATCTTGATGACGGCGGCGATGATGAACGTTGTTATATTCACGGCTTCCTATACAGATTTCAAGGGCCCAAGCCCAGATCATTTCATGTACTTTTACGCGGCCCTAAAGGGCCGCTCTTCCACACAAGCCAGAAACTTAATCTCTTCGTACTCAGCCAAAAACCAAGAGCCAATCTCTTCAATCCGCCATGACTGCTTTGGTTGCCGGATGCGTGCCTTTGTTTTCCGCCACTGCGCTCAGCGCATGCGAATAACGGCCCAATGTTCCCGAACTAAAGAGCGTGTCATTGGCAGGCACAATCTGTACCAGTCCGCCACCCGGGCCCGCGTTGCTGTGTTCCGCGGCGGCTACATGTTGATCGTTGCCGGCCAGGAGACCCAACCTGGAAAACTCATAGCCCGGCACCAGTCTCTGGACTTCATCCAGGATGGCCATGGGATCAAAAGGACTAAGCCGGGACTCAAGATTGTTCGCGGCCAGCCAGATGGAGTGGCGGTCGGCTTCACCGGACTGCGCGCCGCGAGACTGGCCCATGTCCGCGCGGACGCTGCCGCCAAAGGGCACCAGCTTACGGACCTCCGCGCTCATACGTTCCGCCACGCGGACGATAATTTCAAAATCGCTTTTTACACCGCCCAGGTCGCCGGCCTTCTTCAGCAGTTGCAAGTCACCGCATGTGTTGGTGAAGGTACCGGACTTCTCATAGGCGGAAGCCGCGGGCAGGACCACCTCTGCCAGCATTGCTGTCTCGGTCAGGAACAGCTCCTGTACCACGACAAAAGTTTTTTGTAGTGACGCCGGATCAAAGCTGTAATCGGCCACGGGATTTGAGCCAACCACGTAGAGCGCGGCCAGGCTTCCTGACTTGGCGGCTTGCATCATTTCCTGAAGGGCAAGGCCAGGCGTTTTGGAGAGGGAACCCCACTCCTGGTTATATTGATGAGGCCCATTGATGGCGATGTACCCGGGAAGCAGATCAGGATAAAGCCCCATGTCCGCCGCGCCGCGTGAGTTGGCGTAATCGCCCAGGCAGATAAACTTTGCGCCTAACCCAGCGCCGAACTTGACTAGCGCTGCGACGTCGGCCCCGCCCAGCTCCGAGCCAAAGACGATGACCATGTTCTTCTGGCTGCGAAGGTCGTCGCGCAACTGCTTGAGCGCGTCGTTCGAAACGACGGCGCCGGTCAGAGACCCGGCCGCCGCATCATCACCGTTGAGGAAAGCAACCAGCTTGCTTTCACGGCCTGCGGGGATCTGCAAAAATTTGGCCGCCTGCCGCCGCAACTTGATCGGCTGGGAATTGACCACGTACAGCTTGGCTGCGTTTAAGCGAACGTTGTTGCGGATGTTCCACGCCAGCAGCGGGTGCCGCTCCGTGGGATCATTGCCGATCAGCAAAATGGCCGGAGCACTGGCCACGTCGCGCATGGTGGCGGTACTGTCTTGCTTGCCGGCGATGGCGCGAGCGAAGGCGGCGTAGTCTGCGGTCCGATGGTGGTCAATGTTGTTTGTTCCCAGCACCGTGCGCGCGAACTTCTGGAGCAAGTAGTTCTCTTCATTGGTGGTGCGATTGGAACCGATCACACCAATGGCTTGCCCGCCTTTGCTATCGCGGATTTCACGCAGGCGCTTGCCTACATGTTCAATCGCTTCTTCCCAGGTGGCGGGCTCAAGTTTGCCGTTCTTGCGAATGAGCGGATGGCGCAGGCGGTCTTTGTGGTCAAAGAAGTCGAAGGCATAGCGGCCTTTGATGCAGAGGAAATCGCCATTGATGCCGCTCTTGTCGCGATTGTCGCCGCGAACAATGTCCATGCCGGTATCGGAGCGCCGGACGCCGAGCGTGGTCTTGCAGCCGTCGCCGCAGTGCGTGCAGATGGTGCCAACGTGGTTCATCTCCCACGGGCGGGTCTTGTAACGGTACGCACCGGAAGTCAGCGCACCCACTGGACAGATGTCAATGCACATGCCGCATTCTTCGCAATCCAGATGGTCGCCTTGGTTGGGCGCGATCACGGAGCTGGAGCCGCGGAGCTGCACGCCGAGCGCGGAGACGTCCATGGCCTCTCCGCAAACACGCACGCAACGGTAGCAGAGGATGCAGCGTGGGCGATCAAAGAAAACCACTGGCGACCATTGCTGTTCTTCTTTGTGCAGCTTGCCTTCCATGTAACGCGATTCGGCCGCGCCGTACTTGAAGGTCATGTCCTGCAATTCGCATTCGCCGCCGGCGTCGCAGACCGGGCAGTCGAGCGGATGATTGCCCAGGAGCAACTCAATCATCGACTTGCGCGCCTGACGGACTTCGTCCGTGTCCGTGGCCACAACCATTCCGTCTGTGATTTGCACGGTGCACGCGGTCTGTAACTTAGGCATTTTTTCAATGCGCACCAGGCACATGCGGCAAGCTGCTTGAAGCGACAATCCCGGGTAATAGCAGAACGATGGCACTTCAATGCCTACGGCTTTGCAGGCCTCAATGAGAAGCGTGCCCGCGGGCGCGATGATCTTTTTTCCGTCGACGGTAATGGTTACGTCTGGCATATGTAAGTAAGCTCTAGCTTTTTGCCGCCACGTTGACGCGGAACGCCGCACTGTTCTTAATTTCTTCAATCTGTAATGCGTGCCGCTCGGCGTGTTTGGCCATGATAATCAACATCTCATAGGTGCTGACGTTGCCGGCCGCTGGATGAGGGTGCGTGACCTCAGTGGCGCGAAGGTCATCCACGTTCTGCTCAACGAAGCGGATAGTGCTGTCGCGTGAAGCCCTGAACTGCGCTGCGGCATCGGCCAGAGTGGCGAAACGTCCCCGGGGGCGTCCGCCTTCCGGAGACTCAAGTTTTCGGCTGCGGTCGGTCATGACGCTGAGAAAAACTTCCTCCCGGTTCGGCGTGTCTGCGGAGCGAGGCCGCCGCAAGCCGCTCACCAGGCCGAGCATCATCTTCTCTGCCACCGTTAGGTGTTCCACTGTGTCCAGCACAGACCACTGGCCATCAGCTGTCCGCCTGCGGCTCTCTTCGTCTGTCACTCCGGCAAAGCTTTGCAGCAAGCGCTCGCGGCTTTCGCGTAGAAGCGCCAGCAGCTTCTCGTTGTCCGCTTTCGCATCAAAGATCGGATGGTTTAGAGCACTCATAGCCATTACCTTACCTTCCCAGCACCGGCAACTCAGTCACTTTTGCCGCCGGATCAAACGGACACGGCCTGCCTTCCAGGTGCGCTTCAAACTCACCCCGCCATTTGTCCACAATGGACATGGTGGGGATGGCTGCCGCGTCGCCCAGCGGACAGAAAGTCCGGCCCAGCATGTTCTGCGCCAGATACTTGATGTTATCGATGTCCTTCTTCACGCCGCCGCCGTTGTGGAAGCGGGTCAGAGTTTTCTTGAGCCAGTCTGTGCCTTCGCGACAGGGAATACACCAGCCGCAACTTTCATGCTGGTAGAACTTCATGATCCGCAGCGCGAACTTGACCATGCAGGTCTGGTCGTCCACCATGACCACGCCGCCCGAGCCCAGAAATTCGCCGCGCTTGCCGAAGGAGTCAAAGTCCATGTTCATTCCCTCGGCCTCTTCCGCGGTGAGAATGAAAGTGGAAGATCCGCCGGGGACCACGGCTTTCAGTTTGCGTCCGTTGGGAATGCCGCCGCCGACCTCGTAAATCATCTTCTTGAGCGGATAGCCGAGTGGAAGTTCGTACACGCCGGGCTTATTGATGTGCCCGCTCAGGCAGAACAGCCGTGTGCCGCCGTTCTTGGGTGGGCCGTAGTCGGCGAATTTCTGTCCGCCCATCATGATGATGTGCGGCACAGAGGCAAGGGTCTCAACGTTGTTGATCACCGTGGGGCCGCCCCATAGCCCCACAACAGCCGGGAATGGCGGACGGATGCGGGGGATGCCGCGCTTGCCTTCCAGTGATTCCATCAGCGCCGATTCTTCGCCGACTTCATACGCGCCGGCGCCGGTGTGCCAGCGAACGTCAAAGTCTTTGCCGCTGCCGAAAATATTGGTGCCCAGATAACCCTTGGCATAGGCGTCATCAATCGCCTTGCGCATGATGTTGACCAGGTAGCGGTATTCGCCGCGAATATAAACAAAGCCGATCTTTGCGCCCACGGCCAGCCCGGCAATGATCACGCCTTCAATCACGGCGTGGGGATCATGCTCCAGGATGGGACGGTCTTTGCAGGTGCCGGGCTCGCTTTCATCGCCATTGACCAGGATGTATTTGGGCTTGGCCGATTCCTTGGGGACGAAGCTCCATTTCATTCCGGTGGAGAAGCCCGCTCCGCCGCGACCGCGCAGGTTAGAAGTCTTAACTTCATTAATGATGGCGTCCGGCGTCATCGCCAGGGCTTTTTGCACGGCCTTGTAGCCGTCCAGTTCCAGGTAGCGATTGATGTCCGCCGCGCCCTTACCAAAGCGCTGGGAAACGATCTTTACCTCGTCGGGATGTGAAACCAAGCTAGCCATGAGTAATTAGCACTTTGTATTTAGCTGCTATCCAGTGAATTTATGATTTTTGATTGGCGATTTGAGATTAAAGCTCGTGCCACCGCAAATCAGAAATCACAAATCAAAAAAAATCACAATTCTTACTTCTTTCTATATCCGTCCAACACTCCGTCCATCTTTTCCGCTGTCAGGTTCTCGTGAAAGTCATAGTTCACTTGAACGGCCGGTGCCCAACTACAGGCGCCGATGCATTCAACTTCTTCGAGTGAGAACACGCCATCCGGCGTGGTCTGCTTGTGGCCGATGCCCAGGCGCTGCTCACAGTGTTCCAGAATCTCTTCGCCTCCGCGCAGCATGCAGGAAATATTGGTGCACACCTGCACGTGATACTTGCCCAGAGGCTTGGTGCGCAGCAGGGAGTAATAGCTGATCACATTGCGGACTTCGAGTTCGGTCAGCTCAGTCTTTGCAGCCAGATGCAAAATGGCATCGTCCGTGAGATAGCCCAACTCATCTTGGGTATAAAGCAACATCGGGACAAGAAAAGATCTCTTCGTCGGATACTCTTTCATTTTCTCCGTGAAGAAATGGTCTAGTTTTTCGGAAATGGCAGCCATTAGCGATCTATCTCTCCGAGAACAATATCAATGCTTCCAATCGCCGCCACCACATCAGCGATCAGCCGGCCTTCACACATTGCCGGCAGCGCTTGCAGGTTGGCGTAGGAAGGCGACCGCATGTGCACACGCATGGGCTTGGCTGTGCCATCGCTTACGATGTAGTAACCCATTTCCCCGCGCGGCGACTCAATCGCCTGGTAAACCTCGCCTGCTGGAACCGTAAAACCTTCCGTGACGATCTTGAAATGATAGATCAACGCTTCCATCTGGGTCTTCATCTTCTCCCGGTCGGGGAGAACCACTTTGGGTGCGTCGGCCTTGATGGGGCCTGACGGCATGCCTTCCAGCGCCTGTTTGGCGATCTCACGCGACTGGCGCAGCTCTTCAACGCGGCAGACGTAACGCGCCCAGACATCGCCATCTTTGGAGGTCGGGACTTTGAATTTGAAATTCTCGTAGCCGCAGTACGGCATGTCACGGCGGAGATCCCAATCTACGCCGCTGGCGCGCAGGGCAGGGCCGGTCAGGCCGATGGCCAGAGCGTCTTCCGCGCTCACGCGGGCCACATCTTTCAGACGGTCGATGAAGATGCGGTTGCCGGTGAGGAGATTTTCATACTCGTCGATTTTCTCGGAAAAGCCGTCAAGGAACTTCTTTACCTTCTCAAAGAACCCCAGAGGCGGATCGAGCGCAAGTCCGCCGATGCGGAAATATGAGGTCATCATGCGCTGGCCGCTGACCATCTCATAGATGCGCAGCAGGTCTTCACGTTCGCGGAAACAATAAAGAAAGACCGACATGGCGCCTATGTCCATGGCGTGTGTGCCCAGCCAGACCAGATGCGAACTGATGCGTTGCAGTTCAGCCAGCAACACGCGCATCCATTGCGCGCGCGGAGGTATTTCCAGCCCCAGAAGTTTCTCTACAGACAGCACGTAGCAGAGGTTGTTGACCATGGGGCAGAGGTAATCAATGCGGTCGGTCAGCGGGACGATTTGCTGGTAAAACTTGGCTTCGCAGGTTTTTTCAATGCCGGTGTGAAGAAAGCCAATGTCCGGGACCATGCGGACAATGGTTTCGCCATCGATCTCCAGCAGCAGGCGCAGCACACCGTGCGTGGACGGATGCTGTGGCCCCATGTTCAGGACCATGGTCTTGTCTTTGGCAGCGTCGAGCACTGGAGCTGGATTCATGTGGGCCATTTAGCGATAGCCCTCCACCGGATAGTCCTTGCGCAGCGGGTGGCCTTCCCAATCTTCCGGCATCACCAGGCGACGCAGATAAGGATGGCCGAGGAAGCGAATACCAAACAGATCAAAAATCTCACGCTCAAAAAAATTGGCCGAGGGCCAAAGCGCCGTGATGGACTCAATCACAGGATCATTTCCGTCCAGGCGGACCTTCAGGCGCACACGCTCTTTCCGCTTCATTGAGAGAAGATGGTAAGCAATTTCAAAGCGTGGATCGCGAGGGTAATAGTCGGCGCAAGTGACGTCGGAAAGAAAATCAGTCAACCCTTGGGATTTAAGCTGCGTGCAGGCCGGGCGGATGGATTCACGCGCGACATAAACAGTAAGCTCATTGCGGTCAAAGCGCGCTTCCTGGACCGCATTCTGGTCCCACGCCAGCAGAGCCGCAAGCACAGGACGGTCTTTCAGTTGTTCCAGATCGGTAATCGCGGGCGCCAAGGGCATCAGCGTTCGCTCCCTTCCGGCTTGTTCCAGTCTAGAATTCCTTTCTTCCATATATAGAAGAAGCCCACCAGCACTAGCCCGATGTAAACCAGCATTTCCGTGAACCCGAACCAGCGGGAACCAGTGAGCTCAGGCAGCTTACGATAAATCACAGCCCACGGGTACAGGAAGACGGCTTCCACATCGAACAGGATAAAGAGCATGCCGACCATGTAAAACTTCACGCTGAAGCGCTGTTGAGCGTCCCCGGTGGGTTCCATGCCGCACTCATAGGCGGTATTTTTGGCGCGCGTCCACTTGCGCTTGCCCAGCAGGTGGGAAAGGGTGACCATGACCGCGGCAAGTGCCATCGCCACGATGACCTGGATCAGCAACGGAATATAATGGGCGAAGTAGCTGTTCTCTGGCATGAAAGGGCCCGTACAGAAAAGCACAACACTATTAACTAAACATTCGAATGTAATTTCCATTCGCGGGAGTGTCAAGCCCTTGACTTTGCATTGAGTTAATGTTTCTTAATCACTGACCGCAGGAGGAAGCGTTGCAGGCCAGGGCCGGTTCGCGGGGCCTTGATTTTCTCAGCCATTTATGACGATTTTTGGGTTCAATACGGATGTAAAACGCGGAGACGTGGTCTACCACGTGCAAAGTGAAGCGCGGCAAAATGATCTGCTGCTCCAGACGCTGGTCTACGTTAAAGGACAATGCGTGGGCAAGCACACGGTTTCTTATGCTCTGAAACTGGCGCACTCGGATTTTTCCAATGAGGCCATGCATGAGTTGCTGAAGATACAGCATAAAACCATCCTCGACGCGATTCAGCAGGACCAGATGCAGTCCGTGGTTGGGAGCGGAGCCGATGTCCAGGATGTGGGCGGTGCAGGGCTCTCCTTGAGGTGGACTCCAACCATGCCCGTGCTCGGTGGGTCAAGTTCAACTTTGCAGTTCCATGTTTTGGATTCCGGGCAAGCGGCTTCTGGCGCGGAGGTGGTGGTGCGGTCCATTTTGCCGGGGACGCCGGAATTGGCCCGCGGTTCTTCCGCCGCTTCCGGTGAGCTTTCATTGTCTATACCGGTGAACGAAGACGTTGCGCATGCGGCCGCCGTTATGGTGCAGGCGACGCACGGAGAAAAGTCCGTTACCCGCAAAGTGCGGTTCAGAAAATAACGCACGTTTAGTTTGGCTTGAAGCTGCAAGGGCGCTGCGTTCAGCGCCCTGTTTGTTTTTCTCACAACCATTTATTCTTGCGCTGCTATTCTGACGCTGCGTGCCAACCCAACTTTCCAAGCCGGATTTGCCAACGACGGACGCCATTGTGGTTGGCTCCGGGCCCAACGGGCTTGCCGCAGCCATTCGACTGGCGCAGGCAGGGCGCTCCGTCGTCGTGCTGGAATCGGCGGCCACTCCTGGCGGAGGCGTCCGCTCGGCAGAACTGACTTTGCCAGGTTTTATCCACGACGTCTGCTCCTCGGTTTATCCCATGGCTGTGTGCTCACCGTTTCTGCGCACGCTGCCGCTTAAGGACCATGGCTTGGAATGGGTCTTTTCGCCCGCTGCGCTGGCCCATCCCTTCGATGACGGGACTGCGGTCCAGTTGTATCAGTCACTGGAAGAAACAGTTCGCGCTCTAGGGCCGGATGGTTCGGGTTATCAACGCCTCTTCAGCAAGATTGTTCCCCGTTGGCAGGATTTGGTGCAGGACGCGCTTGCGCCGCCGGGCTTCCCTCGGCATCCGTTCTTGTTCGCCGGGTTTGGCTTGCGGGCGATACGCTCCGGCGCTGGGTTAGCCCGTGCCATCTTCCATACAAACCGCGCTCGCACCTTCTTTGCCGGAATGGTCGCCCACTCTATGCTGCCGTTGGAAAATCTTTCCACCGCTGCCGTCGCGCTGATGCTGGGCCTGGGAGCGCATGCCGGAGGCTGGCCGATCGTCCGCGGAGGAGCGCAGCAACTCACCGCAGCACTCGTTGCATACTTGCAATCACTCGGCGGGCAGGTCATTACCGGATGCCACGTGGAATCGCTGGACCAACTGCCTCCCGGACGCACCGTGCTGCTTGACGTCACGCCGCGTCAATTGCTGAAGATGGCCGGCAGTAGCTTGCCCGGCTCGTATCGACGCAAACTTGAGCGATATCGTTATGGCGTTGGGGCCTTCAAGATTGATTGGGCGCTGCATCAGCCGGTTCCGTGGCGCGCGCCCGAGTGCCGCCAGGCCGCGACCATTCATCTGGGCGGATCGCTCGATGAAATCTGTGAGTCGGAGCGTCTCCCCTGGGATGGAAAGATCGCGGAGCGTCCATTCGTGCTGTTTGCCCAGCCCAGTCTGTTTGACTCGACGCGCGCGCCCGCAGGAAAGCATACCGCTTGGGGCTATTGCCATGTGCCGAACGGGTACAACGGAGACGCGGCGGAAATCGCGCGCAGGATTGAGAATCAAGTGGAGCGATTTGCTCCCGGCTTCCGCGACTGCATCGCCGGCCGCTCCGTGATGGGGCCAGTAGAACTGGAGCGGCACAACGCGAATCTTGTGGGCGGTGACATCGCCGGTGGCGCGCCGCTCCTGAGCCAGCTCTTTCTGCGTCCCACAGCCAGCCTTTACCGCACGCCTTTGCCGCGGACTTTTCTTTGTTCGTCCTCTACGCCTCCTGGTCCAGGAGTGCATGGCATGTGCGGTTATTTCGCGGCAGAAGCTGCGCTCAAATAAACCGGCATCAAGCAACCCAAGAAACATTTTTTTCATCTCTCCCCGGAGACTAAGGTACAGCCGCGGATTTTCGTCACCAGCTCAAAGTGTAGGGGGGGCCCCTTGCGCCGTTGGTTGCTCGGTTTGTGTTGGGCTGGAACCGCGAGTCTGAGTGTTCATAAGAATTCTGGGTAGCCGGACAACTTCACCGAAACCTCGTTGATTCATTCTGCTGGGTTTACCGTACAATGATCAGAATTCCACTGGACGTTTATTGAAGCAACCGGCGAAGGCTGGATGATCTCAAGGGCCGCTGGATGGGCGTTGAACTAGCTGGGTCATTGAATTAGACAGACCATTGAATTAGGAGAGATTTTTTGAACTCATTGATAACTCGTACTTGTGCGCAGCGGGCTTGCTGCCTGGCGCTGTTTTTGTTCTGTCTTGCTTTTACCTCAATCTCATTGGCTCAGCAGGCCCAACCAGCCCAGCAGGACACAGACCTTTCCGCCGACGACATCATTCAAATCTTGCAGGACGACCCTGCGCTGCTGGCGGATGCCAAGGCGCAGATCGTGGCCCAGTTGCGCGACCGCGGCTATGCCGTGACGGAGAGAGAGATTACCGATGAGCGGCTTTTCAGTGAGATTCGTTCTGACGATCGCGCGCGCATCGCTATGAGCAATGAGCTGAAGAAGCGCGGCTACGGCGCGCAGCAAGACAACGATCAGACATCGGGACAGCAGCCTCCCAGCGGACAGCAACCACAAGGACAACAGAAAACGTTACCTGGAGGGACGACCGGTACCAACCAACCCATGCCGAACGCTCCCGGTAATAATATTCCCGGCGCACAGACGAACGGCCCGAATCGGCAGACTGACCAGAAAGACATGACCAAGGGCAAGAACCGCGGCCCGATGCAACAGCAGTATCCTCTCCGCGACCTGCCCGCCCTGCGTGATCTCTACACACAGACGATAACCAGCCAGGCGCCGCTGGAGCGGTTCGGCGCCGCGCTGTTCCGCAACAGTGAGGCTGCGCCGGAAAAATCTCCTTTGAGTCTTCCGGTTGGGGCGGACTACGTGCTTGGGCCCGGAGATGAAATCGTTGTGGACTACTGGGGAAGCAGTTCACAGCGGCTGCAACTCACGGTTGACCGTGAAGGCCGCATCGTGTTGCCCGATGCCGGGGCGGTGGTGGTTGCGGGACGCACGTTAGGTGAAGTACAGCAGACCGTTCTCAGGATGTTGAGCCGCCAGCTTAAGAATATTTCCGTTGATGTGACGCTAGGTAAGCTGCGCATGGTGCGCGCCTATGTTGTGGGCGACGTGAAGAACCCCGGCGCGTATGACATCAGCTCGCTTTCCACGGCGCTGAGTGCTTTGATCGCGGCCGGCGGTCCCACCGAGACTGGGTCCTACCGCACGGTCAAACACTATCGCGGGCGGACACTGGTGGAGGAAGTTGATCTTTATGATCTGATGCTGAAAGGCGTTACCTCGTCGGAAGTCCATATTGAATCGGGTGACAGCATCATGGTCCCGACAGTGGGCCCGCAGGTCACCGTTGCAGGTATGGTGCGGCGTCCCGCAATTTATGAGTTGCGCCATGAGCAGACGCTGGATCAGGCGCTTGATCTTGCCGGCGGAGTTCCGGTGACAGGCGAACTGGGCAAGATCAAAGTGGAGCGGATTGAAGCCCACGAACGCAAGGAGATGCTGAGCGTCACCGTACCCAAGGAAAGCGATGTCAAATCCGCCGAGGAAGCGTTCAAAAGATTTCACGTGCAGGATGGCGACGTCATCACGGTTGCCTCCATTTTGCCGTACAGCAATCGGACCGTTTACCTCCAGGGGCATGTTTTCCGTCCCGGAAAGTATCCCTATAAAGATGGAGCAAAGCTTACGGACCTGATCGCCTCATTTGACGATCTTTTGCCCGAGCCGGCCGACCGGGCTGAGATTATCCGGTTGCATCCGCCGGACTACCGGCCAGTGGTGATCGGATTCAATCTGCGCGACGTGCTGGGAAAGAAGACAGAAGCGCCAAGCCTGGAGCCTTTTGATACCGTTCGCGTATTCGGACGCTACGAGGTAGATGCTCCCAAGGTTGCAATTTATGGTGAGGTGCTGCGTTCGGGAGAGTATCCGCTCTCTGAGCGCATGACGGCGGTCGACCTTCTGCGCATGGCGGGTGGCTTTAAACGCGATGCATTCCAGGAAGCGGCCGATCTTACCAGTTACTCGATTATCGATGGCGACCATGTGGACCTGGAGCACCATGAGATTCACATCGGAAGGGCACTGGCCGGCGAAGCTGATACGGACGTGTTCCTCAAACCCGGTGATGTGCTGACGATCCGGCAGATGGGCGGCTGGAATGATATCGGCGGAGTCATCAGCGTCAGCGGGGAAGTCATGCATCCGGGACGCTACGGCATCCAAAGAGGGGAGCGGCTCAGCTCGATCCTGAAGCGCGCCAGCGGATTTTCATCGGAAGCCTATCCCTATGGCGCGCTCCTTGAGAGAGTGCAGGTACGAGAGTTCTCTGCCAAGAATCGCGATGAAATGATCGCCAAAGTCCAGGATCAGGGAGTCTCAGGAGGCCGGATTGAAAACACCTCTTCCTCCCGCCAGCGCCAGCAGTTTGTTGACCAGCTAAAAAAAATCCAGCCCAACGGGAGGCTGGTGATCCACATCAGCTCGCAGATTGAGAAATGGCAAAACACGCCTCTGGACGTGGAGGTGCGCTCCGGTGACACCATCTTTATTCCCAAGAGACCGAACTTCGTGATGGTGGCGGGCCAGGTGTACAACCCCTCCGGCATTACTTTCAGCGCGGGCAAACACGCCGGCTGGTATCTGAAACAGGCAGGCGGGCCCACCAGCATTGCCAACAAGAAAGATATATTCGTGGTCCGCGCCAACGGGACTGTGGCGGGTAAGGGTTCGAATGAATGGTGGTCCGGAAACGTGCTGAGCACGGTACTGCAACCCGGAGACACTATCTACGTTCCTGACAAAGTCGCAGGAAATGGAATTTTCAAGAACCTGAGCCAGACCATGTCGCTCCTTTCCGGCGCAGCAGTGGCCGTGAGTGTTATCAGGACCTTTTAACTGAGAGAAATGGGTAGATCCAAAATGGGACACAGCAGGATTGCAGTGTTGTTGTTTTCTGTGGTTCTAGGCGCCAGCGCCTGGGGGCAGACGATTGATAGCACCGCGGTTGACAGCAGCAAGGACGCAGGCTCCGCTTCAGAGCCTACGCCCACTCCAACACCAACGCCAACAAAAACTCCTTCTCCGGATGGCGACGATTCGCGCTACGCCAGCGATGTTCCTTCCAAGTTTCTACGGAACTTTGCCCACGACCAGAAGAGCATCTGGACTGGCCCATTCAAGGCGCGGATACAGGACCTGAACTGGATCGCCCCGCTGGCGGGTCTGAGTGTAGGCCTGATGAACGCTGACGCCGAGCTTTCTTCCCGGCTATCCGGTACGGGCACGTTCTCCAAGCACTCCAGCACCATCTCCAATGGCGGGTTGGCCGTGGCCGTGGTCGGAGCCGGGGGGCTGTACCTACTGGGAAAGATGAAAGATGATGACCATCAGAAGGAAACCGGCATCCTTGCCGGTGAGGCGGCGATCAATAGTTATGTAGTGGTTGAGGCGTTCAAACTTGTTTCCCAGCGTGGCCGTCCCAGAGACGGGAATACGCAGGCAAAGTTCTATAACAGCAGCTCGGTTTTGAATTCCTCATTTCCCTCCGCTCATGCCATGCTGACTTGGTCCATCGCCAGCGTGATTGCCCACGAATATCCTGGACCTTTGACCCAGGTCCTGGCCTATGGACTGGCCACCGGGGTTAGCGTAGCCCGGGTGACGGGAAGAGATCACTTCACCAGCGATGTGGTCGTGGGCAGCACCATGGGATGGCTTATCGGGCGGCAGGTTTACGCGGCCCACCATAATCCTGAACTGCCAGGCGGAGACTTTGGCACGTTCTACCCCGCCAGGCAGGGAGAAGCGCTGCCTCCGGTGGAGCGTTCTTCACCGTATGTGCCGATCGATAGCTGGGTCTACCCGGCTTTTGATCGTCTGGCTGCTCTGGGCGTGGTCAACAGCGGACTGGCCGGCATGAGGCCCTGGACACGGTACGAGTGTGCGCGGCTTCTGGAGGAAGTCGCCGGCGAAGTGGATGAATACAATCCTGACGAAGCATGGCGACTGTATTCCGCGCTGGCGAAGGAATTTGAAGTAGAAACAACCGGAGCACAAACCAACTACGCGTCGATTGATTCGGTGTACGCGCGGGCCACTGGCATTTCGGGCGCGCCTCTTACGGATGGTTACCACTTTGGGCAAACGATCGTGAATGACTATGGCCGGCCCTATCAGAAAGGCCTGAATGCGATCTCTGGTTTTTCCGCCAGCGGCTCCAGCGGAGCTTTGGGTTTTTATGTTCGTGGTGAGATGGAACATGCTCCCTCAGCTCCAGGCGTTTCTCAGACCGTACAGGACGCAATCCAGGCGGCAGATTTCAAGCCTCCGCTTGCGGCCTCTCGCATACAAGCTGTCAACCAATTTCGCCTCCTCGATACCTACTTAACGTTAAACATTAAAGGTTGGCAGACATCCTTTGGTAAACAAACACTCTGGCTTGGTTCTACGCAAGATCCATTCATGGCCAGCAACAACGCTGAACCCCTGTACATGCTGCGCGTGGACCAGACCACTCCCGTCAAGTTGCCGGGATTTCTAGGGCGGCTTGGCCCTTACCGAACCGAATTTTGGGTGGGCAAGCTGACCGGACAACATTACGTCCAGACCCAGGACATAGGAATTGTGTCTTCCGTGGGACGGACGCTGGCGAAACAGCCAATGGTAAACGGATTAAAGGTCAGCTTTAAACCCACGCCGAATTTCGAGTTCGGGTTAAGCAGGACGGGACTGTGGGGCGGCCCGGATTTTCCTATTACTCTGGGATCGACAAGGCATTCCTTGTTCGCCTCCGGCAATGGCATCGGCCGCGTCAATGATCCTGGAGACCGGCGGTCCACTTTCGATTTCAGCTATCGCCTTCCCGGCTTCCGCAAATGGCTCACGTTGTATGAAGATTCATTCGTGGAAGACGAGATTTCGCCGATTGGCTATCCGCGGCGCGCTGCGCATAACCCCGGTATCTATATGTCACAGGTTCCCGGCCTTCCTCACTTGGATCTGCGCGCGGAGGCCGCTTTCACCAACCTGCCTGGCCTGATTCAGACCCCACAGGGCGGGTTCTTCTACTGGAATACGCGTTACGTGGATGGATACACCAACAAGGGAAACATTCTGGGCAACGGTACCGTAGGACGGCAGGGAATCTCTTTTCGCGCAGACAGCACGTATTGGTTTGCCTCCGACCGGACGATCAAAGTGGGCTATCGCAGCGCCACGGCGGACAGCATGTTCCTGCAAGGCGGGAACTTAAGGGACATACATGTGGGTTCTGAGTGGAAATTTAATGCAAGTACTTCACTTTCAAGCTTTCTACAGTATGAGTGGTGGAATTTCCCGCTGCTGAGCGCGGGAAAAAAGCAGAATGATTTCACTGCCTCATTTCAACTAACTTATTGGCCGCATTGGAGATTTAAGCGTGGAAGCTAGCGGGCCGGCAATTGTTCCAGCGTACGAGCCGTCCATCCATTCGGACCGGGAAAGGCCGTACCCGGTCCCGGAGCCTGACCCCAGTGACAAAAGAGCGGAGAAGCTGTGGCTTCTTTGGAAAGCTCGGCGTTTCCTCTTCGGCGTGCTGTGGAAATCGGCGTTGCTGGCGACCATAGCGGCATTCCTGATTCCCAAGCACTATGAATCCGTTGTGCGCATTGTTCCCGCGGAAAGTTCCACCAGCGGCGGCAGTAGCTCCATGATGGGATTGTTGAGCAAAGCCATGGGCGGCGGTGATGGCTCGTCCGGCCTGGGAATGGGCCTGGACGCAGCCAGCCTTCTGGGAGCCAAGACGCCAGCGGCGTTCTACGTGGAAGTCCTGAAGAGCCGGACGGTTCAGGACCGGCTGATTAACTCATTTGATCTGCGTGCGCGCTACCGGAAGCTTACTTACTATGAAGCCCGCAAGAAGCTGACAAAATTTACTGACATCGAACAAGACAGCAAAAGCGGTGTCATCACCCTCAAGGTCACGGATTACGAGCCGAAGGTCGCGGCCCAGATTGCCAATGCGTATATCCAGGAACTCAACCGGCTGGCCGTTGATTTGAATACTTCATCCGCACACCGCGAACGGGAATTCCTGGAAGAACGGTTGAAAACGGCCAAGCAGGACCTGAGCCGAGCGTCTTTGGATCTGAGCCAATTCACCAGCAGGAACTCCATGGTGGACCCTCAGAATGAAGGCAAAGCAATGATGGACGCAGCCTCCAGATTACAAGGCGAACTGATTGCCCATGAAACCGAGCTGAAGGGATTGCAGGAAATCTACTCCAATGACAACGTGCGCGTGCGCACGCTCAATGCCAGGATCGCGGAGTTGCGCGTGCAGTTGAAAAAAATAGTCGGCTCCAGTGTTGTTGCCGGCAAGGATGCGAGCACTCCTGATGCGTCCGGACCAAATTCAGGTTTGTATCCTTCCATGCGCACGCTGCCTACGCTTGGTTCCCGCTACGCTGACCTGTATCGGGAGGCAAAAATCCAGGAGGCGGTCTACGCATTCGTGACGCAGCAGTACGAGCTGGCAAAAATCCAGGAAGCCAAGGAAGTTCCAATTGTGCGGGTGATGGATGCCGGAGAGGTGCCGGAGAAAAAATCCAGCCCGATTCGCAGTCTGATCGTTGGGCTCAGTGTCTTGAGTGCTTTGACGCTTGCCTGTTTCTGGGTCATTGGCAAGCACCATTGGGAGCATGTTTCCGCGAATGACCCGTATCGGTTGCTGGCCGCTGAAATCTCGGCCGAAGTAAGGGCCGTTGCCGGGAAGTTTCGCGGCCCGGCTTCGTAAGAATTTTTGTGCTGTCGGGAATTATTGCAGAGAGGATTTTTTGCCATGTTCCGTGAGCATCAAGAGTTGAATGGTCATTTGAATGGAGACGGCACGGCTTCGGTAGAAAAATATTTTCGCGGGCTTTCAACGCTCATACCCCAGCTCCCCTATGCCGGAATTGACGGCATTGTCTCCGCAATTGTTCAGGCGTCTGCCGAAGACCGGACCGTGTTTATCTTCGGTAACGGCGGCAGCGCCGCCACGGCTTCGCATGTGATGTGCGACTTGAACAAAGGGACCAGCAGGCCGGACTCCGGCCAACGTCTCCGGGCCTTGGCGCTCACGGACAACATTCCCCTCATTACTGCCTGGGCCAATGATTCCGCGTATGAGCACGTGTTCTCCGAGCAACTAAAAAACTTTGTCCAGCGACGTGATGTTGCCTTTGCCATCAGCACCAGCGGCGACTCCGTGAACGTGCTGCGCGCCCTGGAAACTGCGCGTGGGCATGGAGCTATCACCGTGGGACTGACCGGCCATCAGGGCGGCAGGATGAAGCCCCTCTGCGATATTTGCGCCGTTGTCCCTTCTGAGAATATGCAGATGATTGAAGACATGCACCATGCCATTGTGCATTCCGTTTTTTTCATGGTGCGGGAGAAGCTGCAATCAAGAAGCCCAAAACTGCTGGTGGCCCAGGCCGGACGCTCCCGCAGATAAACTCCGCTCATGAAGATTGCTTTTGATTTACGCAGAATCAAGAACCCCGGCATCGGCAGATACATGAAGTGCCTGGTTGAGGCCGTGGTTGCGCAGTCGCCGGAGCACGAGTATTTGCTGATTATGCCGCCGGATGGCGAAGATATGGTTACCGTCCAGGCGGCCAGCGTGGCGAAGATCTCTCCCGTGCTCAAGTATTACTCAGTGCGCGAGCAAATTGAGTTGCCTCGCATCCTCCGCCGCCACAAGGTTGATCTGTTGCACTCGCCGCACTTCCTCCTGCCTTTGATTCGGCCTTGCGCCACGGTGGCAACGATCCATGACGTGATTTATCTGGCTTGCAAACAAGACATGCCTTCGCGCGCGGGGCGGCTGTACTACCGTGGGATGATGAAGGCATCCGCGCGGCTGGCGGAGCGGATTATTACCGACTCAGAGTATTCCAAGGCGGACATCGTTCGCTACCTGAATGCTGATCCGGTAAAAATTGACGTCATCTATCCCGGAGTGGACCCTGAGTTTACGCGCATGACTGATCCTGCGCGGCTCCAGTCCGTGCGCGAAAAATTCCGGATTGACCGTGATTACATTCTTTACGTGGGCATCTACAAGCTGCGGAAAAATCATGCTGGGCTGTTACAGGCGTTCCGGCATTTCCGCGCAAATGGAGGACGCGCACAACTGGTGATCGCCGGGCCAATGGAGGAAGGCGAGCCAGTATTGCGGCGGTTGGCGGCAGAGCTTGGCATCAGCGAGAGCGTTGTTTTTACTGGATTTGTCAGTGACGCTGATCTGCCAGCGCTCTATTCCGGAGCGCGGGTATACGCGTGTCCGTCACTCTACGAAGGTTTCGGTTTTACTGTATTGGAAGCGATGGCCTGCGGTGCACCGGTGGTTTCCTCATCGGCTACCTCGCTGCCCGAAGTGGCGGGAGATGCGGCGTTGTACGCAGATCCACTGAATTCGGAAGAATTTGCCGGCGGCCTTTATCGTGCTTTTACCGATGCCGCTCTGCGCAGCGCATTAGCGGAGAGAGGCCGGAAAAACCTACTGCGCTTCCATTGGGCAAATACCGCGACGGAGACGCTGGCGGTCTATCAACATGCGTTGCAGATTCCTTTACCCAAGGCGGCCTACGCGTGAGCCGCGTGGATACGCAGCCGGCACGGAAAATGTTTAGATTTCGTGCGGGCGTCGGACGGCAACCGTGAGCCGTAAAAACGGAAATCACCCCATCAGAGTCGCCTTTGATACTTTGGCGCTGCACAATCGATACCGGCACCACGGGATCCAAGTATATTCACGGCATTTGCTCATGGCTTTCCGGCAGATGGCATCCGCGCATTCCATGGAGGTCAGGCCTTTTGTCTCCGCGGCAGATGAGACCATTGTGAGCACGCTGGAAGAGCATCCGGGTTTTTGTCCCCGCAATGCTACTTTGCTCAGGTTCGAGCGATTGTGGCGCTATGGCGGCGCTTCCGCCACGGCCTTTGTGTCCGGCGCTGATGTGGCCTTCAATCCTGCCGGGACTTCTTTGCCGATCAAAGGATTGCTCCCTACTGTAAGCACCATTCACGATTTGACTCCGGTGGTCATGCCTTTCTGTTCCCCGCGGATCACCTTTCTTATGAAGCGCCAACTCCGGTGGGCGGCGCGGTATTCCGCGGCGATTATCACCGTCTCCGAATGTTCCAAGAAAGATATTGTCAGACTCTACGGTGTCCCTGAATCCAGGATCAACGTGATCTATGAAGGCTATGACCGCGAACTTTTCAACGACTCTGCTCCTGATCCCGAGCCGCGCAAGAAGTTAATGGCAAGCTTGACGATCGAGAAGCCTTACATTCTGCATCACGGCGCGGTCCAGCCGCGAAAGAACCTGAAGCGTCTGATCGAGGCCTATCGAATGATGCTTGTGCGTAATTGTAACCTTGACTTCGATCTGGTTCTGGCCGGGCCTCTGGCCTGGCAATTTGAAGAAGTTGTTGCCGCAGCCCAAAATAACGCCGGCAGCCGCGGACGCGTGGTTCTGACTGGCGCTCTCCGTGATGCGGATTTAGCCACGGCGATCAAGGGCGCTTCGCTGGAAATAATTCCTTCACTCTATGAAGGCTTTTGTCTGCCCATGGTGGAAGCCATGGCCTGTGGCGTGCCAACCATTGCGTCCAACAACTCCTGCCTGCCGGAAGTTTCCGGCGGTGTGCTGAGATATTTTAATCCGCAGTCGGTGGAAGAGATGTCCGCGTGCATGGAAGACGCTTTGGAGAACCAACCCCTCAGGGCGGAGCTGGCGCAAAAAGGGAAGGCGCGTGCTCAGGACTTTGACTGGCAGCACTGCGCCGAAGAGACACTCTCTGTGCTGGCGCGTGTGGCCAGGGGAGAACACAGGAGCGCGCCTCTTTGAAGATTGCCGTGGATCCATGGACCTTGGCCAGCCGGTTTCGCTGCCAGGGGACCTACGTCTACACACAACACTTGATTCGCGAATTCAAGAAGATTGCCCAAAATGACATGGAGACCAGCTTCTGCCTGTTCGCGTCGCAGGGAAGCAGCAATGATGCCGCGCACGTCGGACCAGAAACGAACTTTGAAGTCCGCTCCGCGCCCATGCTCGATCATGATCGCCTCTGGCGGGTCGGCGGCGTCAGCCTGGCCGCTGCCCAGGCCAAGGCGGACTTACTCTTCGCGCCTACGTCTTCCATGCTTCCTGTGGGGTTGGTCCCAGTGGTATGCATGATCCATGACGTGACTGCCTTGAGGATGCCGTCACACTCAGCACGGGTAACACGGCTACTGCGCTTCCTGTTGTGGGCTTCAGTAAAATTTTCCCGCTCGTTAATCACCAACTCCGAATATTCCAAGCAAGACATTGTCAGCCTCTACGGTGTGCCAGAATCGAAAGTTTCAGTGGTATATCTTGGCTATGACAAAGCCGTGTTCAACAGCGCTCTGGCAGATGGTGATGCTTGTAAAGCGCTGAGGAAGAGACTGGGAATTGAAAGACCGTATGTCCTCCATCACGGTACAATCCAGCCTCGGAAAAATTTGCAACGACTGATCGAGGCATACCGGCTGATGCTTTCGCGTGATCGCAACCTGGATCTTGATCTTGTCTTGGCGGGACGCCTGGGCTGGGAATATGAAGCAATTCTGGCTGCGGGGAACGACAATGCAGGGAGTCGCGGAAAAGTGATTTTTCCGGGAATGCTTGAGGACGCCGATCTGGCCGTGCTGATCAAAAGCGCGAGTTTGGTGGTGATCCCATCGCTTTATGAAGGATTTTGTCTTCCCATGGTGGAAGCTATGGCCTGCGGCACGCCGACGGTGGTTTCCAATACCTCATGTTTGCCGGAAATTTCCGGAAATGCCCTTGCTTATTTCGATCCCTGTTCCGTGGAGGAAATTGCCGGGCAGATGCAGTCAGTCCTTCTAGATCGTGAACGGAGCGCGCAACTGCGCAAGCAAGGGCTGGAGCGTGCTCGCGAATTCAGCTGGGAGCGGTGTGCCCAGGAAACTTTGCGCGTGTTTCGTGATGCCGCGGACCGGAGACCTGCAAAGAGCTAATTAGCAATGGACCATCAATTGACAACCAATGCGATTCCAGCCAAGCGCACGGGCGTTCGTGAAGAACTCCTGGTGGTGGCGATCGCCGTCAGTGTGACCATTGCTGCTTCTGTGAACCTGATTGTCCTGTCGTTAGTCCTTGCTGCGCTTGTTCTGTTCCTGGCCAGCATACGTTTTAAGCCACTGTTGCTCGTTGTTATTTTCTTTCTGCCATTTACTCTGTATCTCAACTGGGATTTTCCCGTCAAAGACCTGGGGACGCTGGTTCGCCTATGCCTGTTTGCCGGCATGTTGATCAGCCACCTGATCTATAAGGAATCAATTCGCAAGTGGCTATTTTCAGGCCGTCTGACGTGGGCGATTCTTGGCTATTTGTTCATTGCCACCCTGTCCGTCACTATGTTTAACCGGCTGACCCTGGATGCGGCACGCGAACTAATGCGGCTTGCATCTTACGTCTGCTTTTATTACGCCATTGCCGGCTGGATTAAGACGGAGGAAGAATTCCTGGCTCTGTTCAAGACATTAATGGCGTCCACGATCATGGTGTCCCTATTTGGGTTTTACCAATTCCTGATCGGAGATTATTCAGCGTTGTATAACGCTCTTTATCCAACGCAAGACGAATTATTGAAAGTCCCACCGTGGTCCGGGCGTATTACTTCATTTCTAAGCCACTACAACGCTCTGGCGGGTTATCTCAACCTGGTCATCCCATTCTGTATTGGTTTCGCGCTGCGGTCGCGCGATCGGCTGTTGCGCAACCTGGCCCGATGCTGCCTGGTGTTTGCCTGCGTTGCCCTCATGCTGACGCAAAGCCGCGGAGGACTGCTGGCGTGCGCTGCCATTCTGGTTTTGAGTGCGTATTTTTTTTCTCCCAGCCGAAAAGTCGGGATTCAAAGAGTGGCAATCGCATCGCTTTGCGTCGTGTTGATGGCGTTGCTTGCAGGGCTCGTTTTTCAACGGCTTGCTCAGATTGATGACTACACAACGGTGTCCCGTCTGGCAGTCTGGGCGGGGGCAGCGCATGTATTTACCGGCTCTCCATGGACGGGGATGGGTTTTGGTAATCTCAGGGCATTCATGGGTGGGCTTGTTGGTTTGCCGGAAGGCTGGGTGGGCGACGCCCACAATCTGTATCTGGAACTCCTGGCGGAAACCGGAATCCTGGGCTTTCTTGCTTTTGCTTTTTTGATTGTTACGTCGCTGCGGCTGGCGCTGGCCCAGCGGCGCTTGTTCCAGCAAGACTTGGACAAGGTCATCGGTTTTGCGGTGTTCGCTGCAATCTGCGGCGTGCTGGTCCATGGTGCAGTCGATTACATTTTTCATACCACACCGCAAGCCACCGCGCTGTTTTTTATGGTCCTGGGCATACTGAAAGCAAATGATTCAAGACGGCAGTGCGCACCTTAGCAAAAATTTTATGGAAACTGTGTTGTCTTGCAATATATGCCGGAGCGATGAAATACAAGCGGTTGACCCGCAGTGGAACTTTTGCCGCTGCGGCGCCTGCGGATATGTGTTTGACAACCCGCGTCCCACGATTAAAGAACTTGTTGCCTTTTATTCCCAGCCTGCGAAATATGACTCCTGGCTCACCGCGGCTCGCGCGCGCGATGCCCTCTGGAAGCGGCGACTCAGAAAACTGTTATTACACAAGGTCGCGGGAAATCTGCTCGATGTAGGGACCGGCGTAGGGCAATTCCTCCATCATGCCAAACCGTTCTTCACTCAGGTTCAGGGCACGGAAGTTTCCGAGAGCGCCATACGCATTGCGCGAGAAAAATACGGCCTGGAAATTCATCCCGGGCAGGTCGAGGAATTGGACCTGGCGCCGGAATCTTTTGACAACATCACTCTGTTCCATGTGCTGGAGCACGTGCCCGACCCAGCTAGGCTTGTTCAGCGATGTCGGATGTTGCTGCGCCCAGGCGGTGTTTTGACCATTGCTGTCCCGAATGATGTGCTGGCCTGGACTTCAACACTTAAAAAGCTGGGAAAAAAATTTGGGCTTAAGCCATTCCAGAAATTCAGCGCGGTCCTGGGAATCTCCAAGGCGGGAAGTTCGCGTGAGATACATCTTTCCCACTTCACCCCCGCGGTGCTCCGCCGGTTGCTTGAAAGTTCCGGCTTCGCAATCCTGGAAGAATCACTTGATCCTTATTATGCTTCTGCCGGCTTGCGCCGGGCAGCGGATGCTCTATACTTCGTGTCTCACCGCGTGCTGCTGGCCACCCTGAAGATCAACCGTTACGATACGATCTGGCTTGTGTGCCATAAACCAGGGACGGCAAACCACTCATGAAATCACTCCAGGAGTTACAACGGAACTGGGAAGGATTGGCGCAAGCCGATCCCTTATGGGCCATCTGCACCGACCCCCAAAAACAAAACAACCAGTGGAGCAAGGAGGAGTTTTTTGCCACCGGCAGACGTGAAATTGAAAAAGTGCTGGAATGCGTGCGGACTCTGGATTTGCGGCTTGATCAAAAATCTCCCGCTCTGGATTTTGGCTGTGGCGTGGGCCGGCTTACGCGGGCCATGGCGGCTTATTTCCCGGAATGCTGCGGCGTGGATATTTCGCCCACCATGGTGCGCCTGGCCCAAGAGTTCAACCAGGACGTGCCGCAGTGCCGATTCATGGTCAATGAAAAAGACCAATTGGAAGAATTTCGTGATGGTTATTTCGGTTTTATCTATACCAGCATCGTTCTTCAGCACATTGCAGCAAAGTATTCCCGGCGATACATTGCCGATCTGGTCCGGCTCTTGCGTCCTGGCGGCTTGCTTGTTTTTCAGGTGCCGGACCGATTTTGCGGCAGTGCGTTGATGAGGTTGCGCTTAAAGCTGGCCGTGCGTTCCCGAATGCAGCGGCTGATCGGCCATCCACAAGAGAGCTATGTCATGGAGATGCATTGTTTGAAGGAGCGCACTATCCGGCAACTGGTGGCAGAGGCCAATGCCCAGATTGCGGATGTGCGTCTTACCAACTCTGCTGATCCGTCATTCAATGGAGACCTGCAATATCTGGACCATGGGCCTCTTCGGGGATACGTCAGCAAACAGTATTGTGTGGTGAAGAATCCGTGATGAAAATAATAAAGACTGGCGGCATGGATGAATGACGAATGCGCGTAGGCTTTGACGCTCGCTGGTACAACGACGCCGGCGTGGGGACTTATGTTGCTGAACTACTCCGCGCGCTCGTCCGCCGCGCGGATTGCGAGCTCATTGTCTATGAAAATCCGGGGAACCTGGTTCCTGGCTTGGACGGTTTGACGGGCAGAAGAATTTCTGTTCGTTCGGCAAAGTATTCACTGGCCGCACAGTTTGAGCTTCGCCGGCGTATCCGGCAGGACAAACTGGATGTCTTCCACACTCCTTTTTATATGATGCCGCTGGCTGCCGGGTGCCCCGTGGTGGTTACGGTGCATGACCTGATTCCTTTTCTGTTTAAAATCTATGCCTGGCCCAAGCAATGGATGGTCAAACTGGGGTATCGTGCGGCAGCGTCGTGGGCGGCCCATATCATTGCCGATTCGCAAAATACCGCCAACGATATCCAGCGCATATTGCGGGTTCCGGCGGAGCGAATTACAACGGTGCACTGCGCGGCTCCACAAGACCAGTTTCATCCTCGTGCGAACGCAGGTGAACTCCAGTCTTTGCGGGAAAAATTTGGTGTCCAGCCTCCTTATGTACTTGCCTCCAGCGCGCGCAATTGGCGAACCAAGAATCTGGGCAGCGCTTTGCAAGCTCTGGAACTTACCCGTGCGCAGAGCGGCGTGGAGTTTCAGACCGTGGTCTACGGCCCGGAAGACGGCATCAACGCGCTGGGTGAGAGAGACCGCTGGCGTGGGCTCAATGTGCGTTGCATCGGTTACGTGAAAGCTTCGGACCTGGCCAGCCTGTTCCGTCACGCACATTTTTTTATCATGCCGTCGCTGTATGAAGGTTTTGGACTTCCCATCCTGGAAGCCATGTCCTGCGGCTGTCCTGTGCTGACGTCCAACGGCGGATCGCTGGCTGAGATTGCGGGCCAGGGAGCACAAGTCTTTGATCCATTCGATGTCGCCGGCATGGCCAAGGTGGCCGCGGCAATCTTGAACAATCAAGAAGAGCGTGAACATTGGAGAGTGTCTGGCTTGAGACGCTCCGCGGATTTTTCATGGGACCAGGCCGCGTCACAGACAGTCTCGGTATATCATCATGCATACACGCGGAGTCGCGCGCGGAAGAGCTAAATTGCTTTAGACTTTACCAACAGGGGTATGTGCAGAATGCGAGCTTTGGTCACTGGAATCACCGGGCAGGATGGATCGTACCTGGCGGAGTTTTTGCTGGAAAAAGGATATGAAGTTTACGGCATCGTACGCCGCAGCAGCCTGGAAAAATATGACCGCGTGGAACGCATCGCGGAGCAGATCAAGTTTGTGGAAGGCGACCTGACCGACCAAAGTTCGCTCGACCAGGCTTTGGACCAAATCAAACCCGATGAACTTTACAACCTGGCGGCGCAGAGTTTTGTTCCTGTTTCCTGGAACCAGCCGGTCCTGACTTCGGATGTCACCGGCCTGGGCGCGCTGCGTGTCTTGGAAGCGATTCGGCGAAACTCTCCCAAGACAAGATTTTTACAAGCCTCCAGTTCAGAAATGTTTGGCCAGGTGGTGGAGAGCCCGCAGACGGAAAAAACGCGGTTTCATCCGCGCAGCCCGTACGGCGTCGCCAAAGTCTTCGCTCATCACATCACCATCAACTATCGTGAGAGCTACAAATTGTTCGCCTGTTCTTGCATTTGTTTCAACCATGAATCGCCGCGTCGCGGCAACGAATTTGTCACCCGCAAAGTGGCGCATCAGGCGGCCAAGATCAAGCTGGGCTTGGCAGACAAGTTGAAGATGGGAAACATTGATGCGCAGCGGGACTGGGGATTTGCCGGCGACTATATTCGCGCCATGTGGCTCATGCTTCAGCAGCCCCAAGCCGACGACTTCGTGATCTCTACCGGAGAGACCCACAGTGTTCAGGAACTTCTACAGGTTGCGTTTGCCTGCGTGGGGCTCGACTGGAAAAAATATGTGGAGATCGACCCCAAGCTGGTGCGTCCGGCTGAAGTTGATTACCTGTGCGGTGATTCCAGCAAGGCGCGCAAGGCCCTGGGCTGGAAGCCGGCAGTTGCGTTCCATGAACTGATAGAGATGATGGTTCAGTCCGACATGGCATCGCTGAAGCAGGCCATGGCGAATCGCACGGTTGCCGCAGGGGCGTAAAGTGCACGCTTCATCTGCCAAGCCACTGGAGTCAGGAAGGCAGTCAATGCCGTTGCCCATCACCTTCAGCGGACGCATCTTCAAACGGATACTTGATCTTGTTGGGTCAGTGCTCTTGCTTATTTTGCTGTTGCCTCTTCTTGCGGCCTTGGCTCTACTGATCAAGTGCCACGATGGTGGTCCTGTTTTTTTTCGCCGTCGCGTGGTTGGCCCCAAGGGCCCGTTTGACGCTTTCAAGTTGCGTAGCATGCGCGTGGACGCCGATCAAATCTTGCACCGCGATTCCGCGCTGCGCCAGGAGTTTGAAGTCAATTTCAAGTTGAAAGATGATCCTCGCGTGACTGCGGTGGGAGCAATCCTGAGAAAAGCCAGTCTGGACGAGTTACCGCAGTTGTGGAATGTGCTCAAGGGAGAAATGAGCCTGGTAGGGCCCAGAATGATCACTTCCGCGGAGTTGGAAAAATATGGCGAAGCCGAATGGATATTTCATTGCATGAAGCCCGGCCTTACCGGGTACTGGCAGATCCAAGGCCGCCAGCAGGTCTCCTATGCCCGGCGGGTTGAAATGGACCTTTTTTACGTGCAACACTGGTCGTTGTTGCTGGACCTGAAAATTCTGATGAAGACACCCATGAGAGTATTCCGCGGGGAGGGAGCTTACTAAATGGCAAGAGTGCTGGTAACTGGCGGCGCCGGATATGTTGGATCAGTTTGTTCCGCGGAACTGGTGCGATTGGGCCATTCAGTTACCGTGGTGGATGATCTTTCCACGGGCTACAAAGATGCGGTGCCTTCGGAGGCAGCCTTTTTTCAGTTGGATATCGGTGACCGTGGCGGGCTGCAATCTCTGTTGGCTAATACTTCGTTTGACGTTGTATTTCACTTTGCCGCCAAAGCGCTGGTTGCCGAGTCCGTTCGCGACCCTGGGATTTTTTTCCAGCACAACGTTGCCTCGGGGATTGCGATGCTGGAAGTTTTGCGCGCTGGCGGGATCAAGAATTTTGTGTTTTCCTCGTCCGCGGCGGTTTACGGAACGCCGCAAAGAGTGCCGATTGAAGAAGATGATTTCAAGAAACCGGTAAACTCGTACGGAGAAACCAAACTGATCTTCGAGCAGATACTCCAGTGGTATGCGCAGTCATATGGCTGGAGCGTGTTTGCGTTCCGTTACTTCAATGCCGCCGGAGCCACGCCCGGACTGGGCGAACGGCATAACCCGGAGACCCACATCATTCCGCTGCTGTTGCAAGTCGCGGCCGGCGAGCGTCCGGCCTTTGATATTTGCGGCGACGATTACGACACGCCGGATGGCACTTGCCTACGCGACTATGTTCACGTTCTCGATATTGCCAGCGCGCACATCTGTGCGTTGAAGAAGATGAATCAGCCCGGAATGCGCGCCTTCAATATCGGGCTGGGTGTGAATTATTCGGTCCGCCAGCTCTGTGACGCCGTGGCCAAGGTGACGGGGCGCTCCATTCCAGTGCGTGTGGTTGACCGTCGCCCAGGAGATCCAGCGGTGTTATGCGCCGCATCCGGCAGGATCATGCGTGAGTTGGAATGGAAGCCTGTGCATTCATCGCTTCAGGAGATCATTCAGTCGGCTTGGCAATGGAAGCAGAAACAGGGTTGACCCATGCTGATCGTCCGTAGTCCGGTGAGGATCAGCTTTGGCGGAGGCGGCACCGATCTTCCCGCGTACTTTGAGACTTATGGAGGCGCCGTTCTCAGCGCGGCCATCGATAAGTACTTCTATACCATTCTGGGAAAACGCACGGATGGACGGATTCAAATCATCTCTTCCGATTTAAAGGTCTTTGAAAGCTGGACTGACATCAACCGCATCAGCGTGAAGGAAAGCGGGAGCGCCCTGGAGATACCGCTGGCCGTGATCAAGGAGCTTGGTTGTGAAGTCGCCGTGGATCTCTTTCTTGCTTCGGAGATCCCGCCAGGTACCGGCCTTGGATCTTCAGCCAGTGTATGCGTGAATGTGCTGCAAGCGCTGACCAGTTACTCGAACCTTCCTTTATCGAAGCATGAGCTGGCGGAAAAGGCGTTTCACATTGCCAGCCGCGTGCTGGGTAAACCGGTCGGTAAACAAGACGAGTTCGCTGCCGCGTACGGCGGCTTGAATTTCTTTGTCTTCAACTCAGACGGATCAACCCAAGTGGAGCCGGTAACGCTGCTGCCGGGCGTCATGAGCGCTTTGCAACAAAAGCTGATGTTGTTTTTTACCGGTAAGGCCCGGGATTCCTGGTCGATCTTAAAGGAGCAGGAAGCATTTACCAGGAATCAAAACGGGGCCGCGATGGAGTCGCTGCATCGCATCCGGGAGTTAGCGTTGCGGATGCGCCGCGCACTTGAGGAAGGCGATCTGCACACGTTTGGTCTGCTTCTGCATGAAGGCTGGGAGAACAAAAAGAAGATCTCCGCGCGGATTTCCAACTCGGCGATTGACCGCCTGTATAGCCTGGCCCGAGAGAGCGGCGCCGTGGGTGGCAAGATCACTGGCGCGGGCGGCGGAGGTTTTATGCTGCTGTACTGTGATGAAGAAAAGCAAGGCGCGGTGCGAGAAGCCTTTGCAGCTGAGGGGATACAGGAGATGAAATTCGCTTTTGATTTTACCGGTTCCCGTGTGCTCGTCAACGATCCATTCCTTGGCCAGGATGAGAATTGCGCCGCGCAGCTTACCTTTGCTGCCGCCGATGGGCATGCGCCGTGGAGCAGAAAACAAATCTAACGCGATGAGTATCTTAGAAGCGATTATTTTTGATCTGGACGGCGTCATCGTGGATAGCCATCCCGCGCACCAGAACGCATGGAAAGCTTTCTTCCGTTCGTTGGGGATGGAAATTCCGGAAGACGAGATGCCGTTCATCCGGGAAGGGCAGAAGCGCGAAGATATTTTGCGGCATTTTCTTGGCGATCTTACCCCGGAGCAGGTGCAGTGCTATGGAGCGCAAAAAGCCGTGCTGTTCAAAAATTCTACGCTGGAGCTAAAAACAATCAACGGGCTTCCCGACTTCATGGCCCAGGTTGCAGCAGCAGGGTTGGCGATTGCCGTGGGCAGCTCTGCCAGCCGGAGCAGGGTAGAGGAGACGCTGAACCAATTGAATTTGAAACGCTATTTCCGAGTGATTGTTACTGGTGACGATGTTGCCCAAGGCAAACCCGATCCCGCTATTTTCCTCCAGGCTGCCCGTGGGCTAGGAGTTGCTCCGGAGAACATTCTGGTTTGCGAAGATGCGGTTGCTGGCGTTAAGGCCGCTAAGGCGGCGGGCATGAAATGTCTAGCCATCGCCGCAAATGGGCGGGACCATCTCCTGGAAAAAGCGGGCGCGGGGAAAGTTGCGCAGGATTTTGTATCGGTCAGGCTGGATGATCTTTACCGCCTGTTTGAATCTTAATCTGAGAGTATTTCCAAACAGGCAAGCCCCGGAAAAGAAGGAGCGTGCTGGAACTCACCTGCTTGTCTGAATCGAGCAGCCAACTACCACGGCCATGGTGGTTGGCTGCGCTCCTCAGTTCGCGGGACGCGAACTTTTTAAATGGCTCTGGCCAAGGCTCTTGCGCCACTCCGGATCACCTGGCTGGAAAAGCGCTCCATCTCTTCTAATTGCGGGCTGAATTGAAGCAGCAACAGGTCCACGCCGGCGTCTTCAAACTCGGCAATGCGTTCTGATACTTCTTCCGGTTTGCCTATCAGGCCGGAACGCAAGCCGCGATTGGAAACGGAATACTCTTCTAGAGAAACGCGCTGTTCCAGTTGCGTGTTGGAGAGCCATTGCTGGTAATTCTGGTAGCCAGCCGCGTTCTGTTTGACGTCTGTAATGCGCTGCAACTCTTCCTGCGCTTCGCTCTCGGAGTCGCGCACAATGGCATAAGCGGCCACGCCAAACTGCATCTTCGGCAAGCCAAATCTTTCGCGGCGCGCGGAAAGGTCGCGGATCTTCTCGCGTATTTTTTCCGGCGGATCGCCGTGCATTACGTACGCATCGCATTTCTGCGCGATCAGGTTCTTGGCGGCCTCTGACTCTCCGCCGGCATAGATCACCGGCCGTGGGCGTGAAACAGGTTTAGGCTGAAGCACCAGATCATCCACGCGGTAGTATTTTCCATGGTAGGTAACGTGATCGGCCTTCCACGCCTGGTCCACCACGTCCAGCCATTCGGACGTGCGCGCGTAACGGTCGTCATGCTGGTCGAACTGCACACCGTACTTGCGTGCTTCTTCCGCCCACCAGGAAGAGACGACATTGAGGGAAACTCGCCCATTGCTGATGTGGTCGATGTTGGCCGCCTGCTTGGCCAGGATCGCGGGATTATGGAACGTGGGCCGCACGGCGACCATCAATTCCAGCCGATGCGTCACGGCAGCCAGCGCCGCGGCCGTGGACCATGCGTCCAGTGACGGAGCTTCCGGACCTTTAATGTCATTCAGGTTCAACTCGGCAACCAGGGTCAGGTCAAAGCCGATCTCTTCGCTGCGCCGGGCCAGGCGGCTGATGTAAGGCCAGGTTGCCTCCATGTCCTCTTCTTCAACATTGCGCAGCCATCCGCCGAATACAGGGAGCCAATATCCGTAACGCATTACGCGGCCTCCTTTTCCAAGAAGTCCACCAAGCGGACGAAAGGATCAAACCCCACTACCTTGGGCCCGTCGGCCACAAAGTTGGAGAGGGCGTTGATGTCATAAAAGTAGAGTTGGCCATCACGGTCGTCGATGATGTACTCCACGCCGCCAACTTCAATGCGCGCCTCTTGCATGATCCGCTCGACGGCGTGAATGATGTCGTCGGGAGGCGTGTAGCCTTCCACGCGCAGGCCGGTTTTGGGGGCATCCACCGGGCATGCGGCGCGGGCCAGGTCCTGGCCGCCGGTGGTCCGGCAAATGTCCGCCGGGCAGAGGTCAAAAGTTTCGCCCGTCAGGTGGACCTTGATGCCGTACAGGAACTTGCAACCCACCACTTCCACGCGGACGATGTGCCCGCCGCGCGCGGGAATGAATTCCTGCACCAGAGCCGTGGTATCCAGGCCGAGGTCGAGTTTGCCTGCATTCGCGGCTTCTTCCAGTTGCTGGCGCGTATCAAACTTGGCGACGCCGGCTCCACTTCCACCAATATTCGGCTTGACTACAATAGGGAAGCGCAGCCCTTGCGACGCTGCCACGGCATCCGCCGGGTGGTTGATCACTCGGCTCTTGGGATAGGGAAGGCGAAGCGATTCCAGCAGAGACAGCTGAAGCGCCTTCGATGTCTCATAACGAAACGCCTTCTGCCCATTGATGATGCGCTTGCCGCGCTGTTCCAGATGGTCCAGGTAGTAAAGCGTGTAAAAGATCCCCTGGCCATGGCCGCGACGGTACGCCGAAGGGCTCATGCGGTTGAATACAAGCGAGTAATTGCCCTCGCCGTTCAGCTGCGACGGATCAAAGTGGTGCTGGGCCGCGTTGATTTTGACAAAAGGTGTGCCACGCCGCTCCAGCTCCGCAAACAGGGGCAGAAACCAATGCGGATGCTCGTAATAGATGGCGATTGGTTGCGTTGATTTTGACATCTGCTGTCCTCTTTTCAATGTCCAAAGAGACCTTCTCGGGTGAGCAGCCGAAAAACCAAGAGGCCGCTCGTTTTGAGCGGCCTCGGTGATTGAATCTGAACTTAATCTTTAAGAAAGATCGTCCAGCACCGGCCGCTCGCGCGTACACATACACATACACATACAGCAACACATACACATGTTGCGTGCGGAGGCCGTGCTGTTGATAAAACGTTGCATTAGAACGCTCTGAGTGTAACACATTCAGGGCATCGCGGGTCAATAGACTTAATTTTACTTGGTGTTTGGAGGAAAAATTCTTTGAAATGCGTCCTCTATGCAGATATCCGTGCCGCTGGACACTTTACCGGAAAGGGTACAATGGGCACGGTTTTTGAAGCTCCATCGCATTCTGTACGCTCAACTCGACTGAAGGAGAAGGTCTCTATGTTTGTTTCTTCCCGGCGGACACTAACCGCATTGGTTCTCACACTTGGACTTCTTACGGCACAGCCCGGAACCACCCAGGCCCCCGCCGCCATGGACGACAAAGCGCTGGCTGCGGCTTTGCACGCCGGCGGTTTCGTCATCGTTGTCCGTCACGGCGCAACCTTTCCCGATCAAGCCGACACCGATCCACTTCATCCTGATAATATCGCCGCGCAGCGCAATCTCAACGACAAAGGCAAGGCCCTGGCGACGGCTTTCGGCGCTGCCCTGAAGCAAATCGGCGTGCCGGTTGGCCGCGTGTATACCAGCCAGTTCAACCGGGCCTATGAGACCGCGGTGCTTGCGGGCTTCAAGAACATTGAGAAGACGGCGGACCTTACGGAAGGCGGACTGGTGGTGTCACCAAACGAAAATAACCGCCGCGCCGACGCCTTGCGCAAAATGTTGGCCGTCGCGCCCAATGCCGGAACCAACACCGTTCTGATCACGCATAAGCCGAACATCATCGATGCACTAGGCAAGGACTGGTTCGAAGTGAAAGAAGGCGAAGCCTCAATTTTCCGTCCGGAGAACGGCTCGTACACGCTTGTGGCCAGGGTCCAAATGGCGGATTGGCCACGGATTGCCGCGGTGAAATAGACTTTAGATCGACGGATGGCGGAAGAGGCAGCCATATAGTTGCCGAAGGGAACTCAATGAAAACGTCGGTACTGGCGGCAATTCTTTGTGCCGCGATTGCCAGCAGCTCCGCGTTTGCCTCAGCGTTCCAGGAACCAGCAAGCAGTTCGACAGAACTCAACGCCGAAGCCATCAAAGCGTACCAGGCCAAAGACTACGCACGGTTTCTGGATTTTGAGAAGCGCGCCCTGGCTCTGACGCCGAATAGTCCAAGGTTTATGTACAACGTGGCCTGCGGTGAGGCCCTGCTGGGCAACGCTGGTGAGGCCGTCCGGCTGCTTGATCGACTTTTGGCGCGCAAGCTCGATCTGGGCGCGGAAGCCGACGACGATTTCACCGCCATCCGCAAAACGCCGGAGTGGAGCGGATTTATATCCAGGTTGGCGGAGTTGCGTAAGCCACTGGTTCGCAGCCAAGTGGCGTTCAAACTTGCGGACCCGAACCTTGTTGCTGCCGGCATCGCCGTCGATTCACGAACGGGCGACGTATACATTGCCAGCATCAGGGAGCGCAAGATCCTGCGCAGAACCAAGAAGGGCGTCATCTCTGACTTCGCGCGTGAGTCCCAGGATGGCTTTCTCGCCGGGGCTTCGCTGGCCATCGATCCAGCCAGAAAGCTGCTTTATGCCAGCACTTCTGCTGCGCCCTTCATGGTGGGATATCGCAAGGAGGACTCCGGGCAATCCGGTGTCTTCGCTTTCGACCTGAAATCAGGCAAGCTGGTGCGCAAGGCCATGCTCCCCGCGGACGGAAAACCGCACTTTCTCAACGCTCTTGCTCTTGATGGCGACGGCAACGTCTACGTATCAGATTCGGCCGCCGCGGGAATCTATCGACTGCCGCGCGGCGCAAGCGTGCTGGAAGTGTTTTTGCCCAAGAACGATTTCAGTTCCACACAGGGGCTTGCGTTCTCTGACGATTTCAAGACGCTCTATGTCGCCGATTACACGGACGGACTTTGGGCGCTGGACATGGCTACCAAGGAGAGGCGTCGGGTGGAAGGGCCAGCGGATGCATGGCTCGCAGGAATGGACGGTCTGACCCGCGTGAAGGACGGTTTTATTACTGTGCAGATCGGAGTCCAGCCCAACCGGGTGTTGCTGTTGCGGCTTGACGCGGAGAAGAAGCGCATTGCAACGGTTGATGTCCTGGAGATGAGCCACCCCGACTATTCCGGCCCCATACAAGGTGACGTGGAAGGCAACGCGTTTCTTTACGTGGCCAACAGCCAGCTCAATCTTGCGAACGGTCAGACCGGGGCCTTCGCTACGGAGCGTGCTGTGCCGACGGTTGTCTTGCGGCTGCCTCTCTAAGGTTGCATGGGTGATCCAACGCTGGTTCGGTCTCTATTATTTTGCTTGTATTCATTAACCATGCGCTTGATGGCCCGTTTTCTTAGGATTCGAGGAAGAAAGCCCACAATCGCAACATAAATATAGATAATCCACCACGGACGGAGCATGAATGTCGGCCATAGGGTCGCTAGCACGAAAGGAAAAAACAATGCTCCACACCAGCCGTAGATCGAGAGGACCTGTTTTAGATTTGGTTTTTCTTTTGAATGGATGTAGTACTTTCGGGAGCTGTAGACCACGAAGTAGCTACTTTCATTCGATTCGCTTATCCGCAAGCTTCGGAGCGGAATGATAGGAAAATAGAGAAGCACGAACCATTCCGTCGTCGTGTACGTCCCATCTGGCAAAAAATCACGTGCGCCATAATGAGTCGTACCAATACCATTGAACGTAAACGACATAACGCGCGAAATACTAACACAAAGGCACGATGGCCTCTGCATTTCTTTATGATGCTGGTCTGGCTTTGAATGCTTTGCTCGGAGCGGTCTCACGCATAAATAGACCGGCCAGGAATACCAGAATCGCTCCGGCAGCGGCGATCCAGAGAGATGCGGCAAGGCCATGCCGGTCAGCTACCGCGCCGGAAATCGTTGGCGCCAGAGTGCCTCCTACGATTTCTCCCACTAGCGTGGACAATCCAATGGCCGTCGCATGAAATTCCGGCGGCACACTCTCCGTGGGAATAATCACCAAGGTGAGCGCGGCGATACACTGTCCGCCATTGGCGAAGAAACCCGCGGCGGCCATCCACCAAGGATGAGCGATGAGGAAAGGCGTTTGATACGTGAGCGGCACCAGAGCGGAGACCAGCCCGACGACGAGCAGCATCGGTTTTCGGCCAACGTAGTCGGACATCCAGGGGAGGACAAAGCCCCACACGAAAGCGCCGAGCCCGCTAGCGCCCAGGATGAATCCCGCGAAGGTTGGCGTATGTTTGGTCACTTCCGTGATGTACTGCGGAGCAGACGCGTGCATCACCCAGAGCCAGGTCATGAATCCCGCGCTGCCTAAGCAGCATAGCCACATATTGCGATAGCGCAACACCTTAAAGTATTCCTTGAAGCCAGGTTTAACTACATTATTTGCATGAATGGCGGCATAGCCGTTTCTCCCTGGTTCTTTGACAAACTTCCAGAGCATCCAACCCAGCAGGATTCCCGGTATTCCGGCAACAAAGAACGCTGCGCGCCAGCCAAAGCGTGCGGCAATCTGTGTGGTCAAGACCGGGGCAAGCGCCATTCCCACCAATGCGGCAGCGCTCACCACCACACCTACATTCCGCCCGCGCCGGTGGGGAGCGGAGGACTCTTCAACAGTGGCTGTGATGGTGGACCAGGTTGGCCCTTCGGCGAGTCCCATCATGGTCCGCACGACAAAGAGCTGCCAGAAGGATCGCACCAACCCGGAGAGCCACGACAGCATGGAGAAGATGAAAACGGCGGGGACCAGAATCGGCTTGCGGCCCACGCGATCAGAAACAGCACCAAGCAGCAGGCTTGATATGGCCCAGGCCACGGCGAGCGACGACGCCAGAAGTCCCACTTGCGCGTGGGAAAGGTGCAGAGCCGGGGCAATGTAAGGCACAAGGTAAAGAACGCTCATCCGGTCAAGAAAAACCGTGCCCCAGGTAAAGAACACCAGGACCACCAACCCGAACTCGTAACGGGCTGACATTGGCGATGAAGCTTTTTCCGGTTCCACGCCTGTTGTGTTCAAGAGGGTTCCTCTCCGTGGTTACGAATTGAGCCCGCGTTGTGTTTTTCCATTTCTTCCTGCGCGATGGGAAAAGCGGTGTTGGCCGCGGGAACGCCGGCGTAGATCGCTACCTGTAAAAGCACTTCTTTCAGGTCACACGACTCCAGGCCGTGGCTCAGCGCGGCGCGAAGGTGCAGGCGGAATTCTTCCCAGCGCCCCAGAGCGGGCATCATCGCCAAGGCCAGTAGGCGGCGCGTCCGGCGATCAAGTCCGGGCCGGGTCCAGACCGTGCCCCAGGCATACCGCGTGATCATGTTCTGGAAGTCGGCATTGAAATCGTTGGTGGCGGACTCCGCGCGGTTTACATGCTCGTCACCCAGGACGGCGCGCCGGACCCTGATTCCAGCCTCCAGCGGGTCCGCGGCGAAGGTGGCGGCATTGGTGGTCCGCCCAAGAAATTCCAGCACTGCCGTGGTGAACGCTCGCGGACGTTCGATATTGGAGAGATGTGTCGCCGGCAAATGAATCGTCTGAGCACCATCAATTTCCCGCGCCAGAATCTCGCCGTGTCCCGCCCATGGTGTTGACACGTCACGATCACCAACAATCAACAACGTGGGAGCATGGATTCTTGGCAATGCCTGGTTGTGGTCTGCGTCGCGCAGCGCAACACAACAGCCCGCATATCCCGCGGGGTCTGTGCCCAGGAATACCGACCGGACCGATCGGGCATAGGGATTATGTGCGAGCGTCTCCGGCGAGAAAAAACGCAGCATAGCTGTTTCAACAACGGCAGCCATGCCGCTTTCCAGTACTGTTTGCCGGCGCGACTCCATGGCGTCAGGGTCGAGCCGGGGCGAGGAATTCGCCAGCACCAGCGCAGTTACGCGACCGGGCGCCTGCGTTGCCACCCATTGACCAACGGCGCCGCCCATCGAGAGTCCGCAAAAAGCAAACTTGGATATCTTGAGCGCGTCAACCAGGCCAAGCAGGTCACCGCCTAACTGCACAATGGAATATTCCCCGCGCGGAGACTCGGATGCTCCATGGCCGCGCGTGTCATAGCGCAGGACTTGAAAGTGTTGCAGGAAGTCCGGCATCTGCGGGGCCCACATGGCATGGTCGCAGCCGAGGGAGTGCGACAAAACAAGTACCGGAAGGCCCTCGCCGCCTTCCAGACGGTAGAACAGCCGCGTGTTGTTAACGGAGATGAAAGGCAAAACCCTACTCCTTCTTCTCTTCTATCTTGCTGGTGAAGTTGGTATTGTCCGTGCCGGACAAGGAGCGCCGCTGAAATTCCCGGGCCATACCCAGGTACGCTTCCGGCGCTTCAAGTTCGCGCAGCGCGGAAGGGTTAATGTGCTTGGTGACTTCCGGCATTTCCGGCAGTACTTCAGACAGGCGTCGACCTTGGGCCGAACAGGTGCGTGTGGCTTCTTCAAGAATTTTGTGGGCTGCGTTGCGCCCAATCTTTTGCGCCAGCATCATCACGGCGCGCTCGGCAAAGATGGTGCCCCGGGTTGCGTCGATGTTGGCGCGCATACGAACGGCGTCCACAGTAAGGCCTTCCGCCACTTCGGCCATTGACGCAGCTGCCAGCCCCGTTGCCTGGACCACCGCGGCAACCGTCGACCATTCCGCCTGACCTCCGCCAACGCCGCGCTCGTGCTCCTGCACCATGGAGGAGAGAAATGTCGCCACCAAACCGGGAACGCGACTGGCCGAGGCCAGCGTCGCGACGCAACCGACGGGGTTACGTTTTTGCGGCATGGTGGAAGAGCCTCCACGGCATTCACCACTAGGCTCGGCGACCTCACCCACTTCATGCTGCATGAGCAAACTGATATCGCGCGCCATCTTTCCCAGTGACGCGGTCAACACGCCGCACGCGCAGACCAGCGCTGCCAGGCGGTCGCGATGCGTATGCCATGGCGCGTCCGGATAAATGAGCCCCAGTTCGGAAGCCAGGGCCTGGCCCACGGCGATGCCATGTTCTCCCAGCGCCGCTGCCGTGCCGCTGGCGCCTCCAAGCTGCACAACGAGGCTTCCTAGGAAACTAACGCGCAGCCGTTTTCGGCAACGTTGCAGTGCTGCCAGCCAGCCGGCGGCTTTCAATCCAAAGGTTACAGGAGGAGCGGGCTGTAGAAGGGTCCGTCCCAGCATCGCGGTCTGTGTGTGTTCTTCCGCCAGTCGGCGCAACGCTTGGCACAGCCACTCCAGATCAGATTCCAAAATAGGCTGCGCTTTTTTCAGCAACAGCACCAGCGCAGTATCAGTGACGTCCTGGCTGGTAGCTCCCCAGTGTACGAATCCTGCCGCAACAGGATTTTGTGCGCGCACGCGTTCGGTGAGCGCCTTCACCAGCGGAATGGCTGGCGTGCCCGCGCGCAGCGCAGCTTCAGACAGAGCTGAGCCGTCGAACGTTTCTGCTCTTGCCGCGGACGCAATGGCTTCAGCCGCGCTTTGGGGGATGATCTTCAGCCGCGCTTCAGCACGGGCCAGCGCAATCTCAAAGTCGAGCATCGCCTGCAACACGGATTGATCGGAAAAAAGTTCGGCGAGCGGTCTTGTGGTCGCCAGACTCTCCATCAGCCGCACCCCCATGCGCTCCCTCCTGGATCACTTGAATAGTGGTTGCTTGAAAAAGCCACTTGAATGACCTGAAATTCAAGCAGACATGAAACCGTCCCAAGCTAAACAGAATTTACGCCAATAGCAAGATCAGACGTCAAAGAAGACGGTTTCGCCGTCTCCGCAGAGGCGTATGTCAAAGTGCCACTCGTTGGGCTGGGTATGGCCGTGGGCCAGCAGGGTATCGCGGCGGTCAGCCGGTACAAGGTTCAGCACGGGGTCTTCATGGTTGGCGGGATCACCGGCAAAATAAATTCGCGTGGCCAGCCGGTTCAATATGCCCCGCGCAAAGATGGAGACGTTAATATGAGGCGCTTGCAGCGTGCTTCCATTTCCAGGTACGCGACCGGGTTTGATGGTCGCAAATGTGCACATGCCGTGTTCATTTGTGGCCAGCCGCCCGAAGCCGCGAAACTGCACAACATCATCAGGGTGGTTGTACCTGCCCTCAGCGTCGGCCTGCCATATCTCAATCATGGCGTCATCCATGGGGACGCCTTCGCCATCGAGCACACGACAGGTGATTTGTATGCGCTCCCCCTTCACCCCAGCAGCGGTAAGATTGCCGATCGACCGGTGTGCGGTCAGGCCCAGATGAAAAAAAGGCCCCGCGGTCTGCGACGGAATTGGCACCAGGCCCATGTCACTCCTCGAAGGGCGTGGCGTCGCGTCCACGCAGAATGATGTTGAACTGGTAGCCCAGCGCCCATTCCGGCTTGGTGGTGGCCAAGTCAAAGTTGGCGATCAAACTTTGCCGCGCTTTTTCGTCGCGTATGGATTGAAAGATAGGATCGAAGGCAAACAGGGGATCGCCGGGGAAGTACATCTGCGTAATCAGGCGCGTGGCAAAGGCAGGCCCAAACAGCGAAAAATGTATGTGCGCCGGACGCCAGGCGTTGTCATGGTTCTTCCACGGATACGCGCCGGGCTTGATGGTCACAAAACGATAGCCGCCGTTTTCGTCCGTAAGCGTGCGGCCCGCGCCGCTGAAGTTGGGATCAAGCGGCGCCGGATGATGATCGCGATCATGGCAATAACGGCCTCCGGCATTGGCCTGCCAGATTTCAAGCAGCGTGTGCGGCACGGGGCGTCCGTTGTCATCCAACACGCGCCCGGAGACGATGATCCGTTCCCCCACGGGTTCTCCGTGGTGGTGGCGGGTGAGGTCGTTGTCGGTCTCGCCGATGTCGTCATGACCGTACACCGGTCCGGTGACCTCGGATAGTGTGTGCGGCAGCACGATCAGCGGTTTGCGCGGCGCGCGAAGGACCGTGGCGCGATAGGGTTCGTACAGCGAACTGGGCTGGCTGTTCGCGTCATGCCGACGATACGGGAGCACCTTGGTCATCCGTCCTTGAATCCTTGAATTCTTCGGTTCCTATACTACTATTCCACCTGTTTTCTCAGAACGCCACCAACTCGGTCCTGGCTGGCTCATTAGTAGTTTCTAGCGTAGCGCTGCACTATTGCGGAGTACAACTCTGTGCGATCTAGAAGTTACTAAGCGCCGCATATAGAGTTTGGATGCGGGTAAGTTTTTCGAGAAAATTCCCATAAATGCTCTCACGAGCCTCAAATTCACCTTGATGTTGAGCGACATATTCAATAGCCGATAGTAATTCTGGCATGATCGGAACAATGTGTCGTGGGTGGTTCTCCAGTTTTTTTAAAATGAGTTCGAGAAAGCAGCTTGCACTTTCAGAAGCCGTTAAACGTTCAAAATTTCTTGCCATTACGAAGTCTCGGAACCCAAGTATGTAGTATTGAAACGGCACTTCCGGCATAGACCTCAGATCACTTGTTCTTGCGCATGGATTTTGCCGAAGGCGAGGCTGCATTTCTTCGTTCGTGTAACCTGCGAAATAGTCATACGAATCCTTCGCGTCTAAATCCAACGAATAGTCCCCCCAGTCTTTTTCTGTTGGGATCGTTGTAGGTTTTCTTGTGGAGCGAGTTTTCCTTCGTAGGCGCTGCATGCTTCGCTTCATGATGCTATTATTTCACCTTTAACTATGACAACTTATGAGTGGTGCGGGGCGCCTATTTTATCCTGCATGACACGCAGGGGCATTGCATCAATTTTTGCATCGAAGCTCCGGCATCGGGTCTCCAATGGACATGGAGCCCATTCAATCACAGCCCAAAGAGCCAATGCAGATCATTCTGTTCCGATCCAAACTCACCGATCAAGCCGGTGAGGATTACCAGGCCATGAACGCCGAGATGGAATCATTGGTTCGTCAGAACCCCGGATTCGTTGACGTGAAGAGCTACAAGTCAGAAGACGGGGAACGGTTGACCGTGGTGTGGTGGCGGGACGAAAAATCCCTGCTGGAGTGGAGAAACCTTATGCGCCATCGCGAAGCCCAGAGCACCGGCCGGCAGAAATGGTACCAGTACTACAACATGGAAGTTGCGACCGTAACGCGTACGAGCAGTTTTGAGCGCAAGTGACGCTGGAACGCGGAGGGATGCCCTACACTTGCGTCGAAGCCGCTTTGTTTTATCAGTATAGAAAACAAGGTGGGGTTTGGGCCGTACATCGCACTTCCGGTCTTCCACACGTAACAGGGTATGACTTCAGTCATACCGCCTGAGGTTTATAATTCGTGGGCTTTCAGCCCCTGCGCATGGCAAGACCGTCACGAAATTCCATTCCCGACTCCGCACGCAATTCCGCGCGCACATTCTTTGTCAGCTCCAGAACCAGCCAGGGCAAAGCAGTCTTGCAAACGGAGCGCATGGCCAATCTCTTTATCGACGTTCTTCGTTCCTATATGCACGCGAGCAAATTCAAAGTACACGATTTTGTTGTAATGCCCAATCATGTCCATGTCTTGTTGACCGTTGGAGCGGAAATGAGCATTGAGAAGGCGGTCCAGATGATGAAGGGGAATTTTTCCTATCGCGCGAAGAAGGAACTCGGATACAAGTGGGAAATCTGGCAAAAGGGCTTTTCTGAGGTGCAGATACTTACCGAAGACAGCTTTGTCCAGCACCAAAACTACATCGATGAGAACCCGGTAAAGGCGGGTCTGGCGGCATTCGGCAGAGGAGTATCCGTATTGCTCAACGTACTTGAAAAAGCGGAAGGCAGCGGCTAAAGCCGGGGAATAAACCATAACGGTACGACTGAAGTCATACCCTGTTACGTGTGGCCGCGATTGAGTGAGGATATGCTTCGGTTCAGCCTGGAGCTCTCATGCTAGATCCATCCCGGCGCACTTTCCTTGCGCTGCGTTTCTACTTCTCCCGTGCGTATGGAAACAACCAACAGAATGATGCTGGCCAGCCAAACCACATAGCCTTCGCGAATGTATATGTGCTGGCGGAACAGGAAATAGAAGACAATCCAGGAGCAAGGGACCATCACCAACAAACCCAATCGCACAATGCGCGCCAGCCGCTCGTGCTTTTTTGAGGGCGCCAGAAACAGGGCCGCGACAAACATTGGGTTCATCAGGCCGCTGGCAAGGACGGCGAACCCAAAAACACTGGGTTTGGAAAAGGTATTGTCATGTCCTCCCAGCTGATGCAGGGCAAATCTTGCGCAAACCCATCCCGGCAATCCCGCGCCCAGCACCTGAATGGATGGAAGAAAAAAACTGGTTGCATAAAGAAGCAGAGCTATCCAGGGAAGTTTAAGGTTCCTTTTCACACAATCTCCTCAGCCAAAAATCCATCAGCCGAGGGGCGCCGCGCACACGCCAGACCGCTGACATGCAGCCGTAGGGCCGCTACCTGTAAGATCGGCTTGGCGCAAGTGTTCTTTAGAGATGCTGCGTAAAAAAACAGGTCGTTTTGGAGCATCAAAATGAAGATCACCCGAGCGAACTTTCATACTCAGTAATAATTGAGGTGGCGCCAGCACGATGCCGGTACGCTTGCACGGAGATAGCGGCTTCTCATTCGCGGGGAATGTGGAGTGTAACTTTCGCCGGGCCTATATCTAACATGATCGGGACCTTGCCCTGCTTGGCGATGAATTGTGTAGAGTCTTTGTTCCCGGGATGAACTGAAAAGGTTTAGGGGGAGAATTCTTGATGGCAAAAATTATTAGCCAGGTAATCGTAAACCTGAAACTCGCAAGCATCGTTCTTTGGCTTGGCTTTTTTCCTGGAGCGTGGCTGGCCGCACAGGTCCCGGAGGGCATCCCCCGCGATCTGGCCCGGCAGCGGGCGCAGCAGATTTCTGATGTCCGTTACCATCTCAGTTACACGCTCACGCCGCATGCGCCTTCGGTGGCGGGGCATGAAGAGATCCAGTTTCGCCTCCAATCCGCCGGAATGGTGATGCTGGATTTCCGCGAAGGCACAATTGCGGATGCAATCGTAAACGGCAAAGCTGCCGTCGTGAAAATCGAAAACGGCCACATCCAGCTTCCCGGCGAACTCCTGCAAGCCGGTGAGAATAAGGTCAGCCTCAATTTCACCGCGCCGGTGGCTCCAGCGGGCAAGGCCATCACGCGCTTTGAAGACAAAGACGACGGCAGCGAGTACATCTACACGCTCTTCGTGCCCATGGACGCGGATATGGCTTTTCCGTGCTTTGATCAGCCGGACATCAAGGCCAAGTTTCGACTGGAAGTTTCAACGCCGCAAGACTGGACGGTCGTATCGAACACTTTCAGACTCGGCGGGAGCATGGAATCGATGGGAGGAGTCAGCATTTGGCATACCATCTTCGCTGAAACCAAGCCCATCAGCACATATCTCTTTGCATTCGCTGCCGGACCGTTTCGCAAAGTTCATCCAGTAGACGGTCTGCCTGGACTCTACGTTCGTAAATCGAAAGTCCAGCGCGCGGAAGCGGAAGCCGCGGAAGTCCAGCAGATCACCGCCGACGGTATCAAGTATCTCTCCGACTACTTCGCTCAGCCCTTTCCGTTCCCCAAGTACGACATGGTCATGCTTCCCGGCTTCGCCTACGGAGGCATGGAGCACGCAGGAGCAACGTTTCTGCGGGAAGAGTCGATCCTGTTTCGCACTGCGCCAACGCACAGCGACCGGCTGAATCGAGACATCCTGCTGCTGCACGAACTCACGCACCAGTGGTTCGGCGACCTGGTGACGATGCGGTGGTTTGACGATCTCTGGCTCAAAGAAGGGTTTGCACAGTACATGGCGTATCACGCGCTGAATGCCCTCAAGCCCAATGAGAATGTTTGGAAGCGCTTCTACCAAGCCATTAAGCCTGCGGCGTATGCCATTGATTCCACACAGGGTACAACGCCGATCTATCAGGACATCGCCAATCTGAAAGATGCCAAGTCGGCTTACGGTGCGATCGTCTACTCCAAGGCGCCGGGTGTGATTAAGCAGCTTGCTTTTGTGCTGGGGGAGGAAAAGTTCCGTGAGGGGTTGCGCCTCTATCTCAAAGAGCATGCTTATGCCAACGCCGAATGGAGTGACTTGGTGAGCGCCTTTGAGCGGGTGTCTAAAACATCGCTGCGTGAATGGGCGAATGCTTATATCCGGCGGCGCGGGATGCCGCAGGTGGAAGTGGAATGGACTTGTGATGGGAATCTCATCAACCATTTTGCCTTGAGTCAGCGCAACGTGTTGGGCGAAGGAGGTGTGTGGCCAATTGTAGCCACAATACGCTTTAGCCGTGTGGAGCAAAGTCCCAGTTGGGTTATGAAGACGGAACTGCAAGCGGAAAAGAAAGAGTTTCAGCTAACAGGTGTGCCATGTCCACAGTACATTTTCGCGAATGACGAGGACTTCGCATACGGCCGCTTTCTGCTCGACCCAATCAGCCGAAAAGGAGCGATGTCAGAACTGGGCGAGGTTGACGTATTCAAACGCACGCTACTCTGGGGCTCGCTTTGGGACTCGGTCCGCGAAGCCGAACTCGATCCACGGGAATACGTTGATCTGGCTCTGCGGCTTCTGCCGGGGGAGAAAGATGAAGCGCTGGCGCAGAGCATCATCGGACGCACGGTTGCGTCGCTGCATCGATACATGAACTCAGACGCACGCGCGCAGCTTGTCCCCAAGGTAGAAGCCCTGGCTTACGAGCAGATGCTCCATTCACCGGAGCAAGACATGCGCATTACCTGGTTTCGCGCACTGCGTGGTATCGCCGAAACTGCCAGCGGGCGAGAGCATTTGAAAGACCTGCTCAGCGGCAAGCTGGCGGTGCCGGGTGTGGAGCTACGTCCGCTGGACCGATGGAACATTGTGACTACATTGATTGCGTTGAACGACCCTGACGCCGGCGCGATTCTGGCCGCCGAACAGGCGCACGATGCTTCAGGAGATGGCAAGAAGTATGCTTACACCGCCGCAGCCGCTCGTCCGGATGAAAAGACCAAGAAGCAGTACTTTGATGAATATCTGCATGATCCGTCTCGTCCGGAAGACTGGGTGGAGCAGAGTCTGGGCAGCTTCAATTATTGGAACCAGTCTGAGCTGACTTTGCCCTATTTGGGACCGGCGTTGGCGGCGCTGCCCCAGGTCAAACATGATCGCAAGATATTCTTTGTGCTGGGATGGCTGAATGCGTTTATCGGCGGCCAGCAGTCGGCGGAGGCCCAGACGGCGATACATAAGTTCCTTGACAGTTCCATTTTGGATCGAGACCTTAAATTGAAGGTTTTGGAAGTGGTGGACGAGCTGGATCGAACGGTGAGAATCCGGCAAAAGTACAAATAGACTGTACCAGCAAAAAAGGACGATGCCGCAAGCAAAGGCACTTAGGCGAAAGCGGTTGGAAATAGGGCCAGCTCCCTGGGTAACCGGCCGTGTGCAGATTTAAACAGAACTGCTGTATTTTTAAGCGTTTTCATGTGCACATCACTGAATCAACCGATGTATAATTTAGGATGATGCCGAAGTATTCGATAGTCGTCCCTTTTCACAACGAGCAGGAAAGCGTGACCGCGCTTTATGATCGCCTGAAAGCGGTCATGGAAGCCACCGGTGACTCGTTTGAACTAGTCTTTGTGGACGATGGCAGCATTGACCGCACTTACAAATTGCTGCGTGAGATTGTGACCATTGACAGCCGCGTGGTGGTGGTGAAATTGCGGCGCAACTTCGGTCAGACGTCAGCGCTCGCCGCCGGCTTTGCTCATGCCCAGGGCGACTACGTGATCGCCATGGATGGCGACTTGCAACACGATCCTGATGACATACCAAAGTTCATTGAGATGCTGGAGCAAGGTTACGACTTGGTGAGCGGATGGCGCAAAGAGCGTGTGGATAATTTTGTGATGCGCCGGTTGCCATCACGGATTGCGAACTGGGCCATGGCCAAACTCAGCGGAGTGAAGATCCACGACTTCGGCACTACCTACAAAGCTTATCGCAGGGAGATCATCCAGCAACTCCCTCTATACGGTGAACTCCACCGCTTTATTCCCGCGCTGGCTTCGTGGTATGGAGCTTCCATTTGCGAAGTTCCCATCAAGAACATTGTGCGGCCCAAGGGCAACTCACATTACGGGATCTCCCGCACCTTCCGCGTTTTTTTTGATCTGATTACCATCCGTTTCTTGCTCAAATACATGTACCGCCCGCTGCACCTGTTCGGCACCGTCGGTATGCTTTCTCTGCTCGGCGGACTTGGAGTTGCGTTCTGGCTGATGCTTTCCAAGGTCCTCTGGCATGTGAGCGTGATGGGAGAGCATGGTCCTCTGGTGATTTCCGCCGCCGTGCTGATCGTCTTCGGCGGACAGATGCTGGCCTTGGGTCTGCTGGGCGACCTCCAAGTCAGGAACTTCCAAGAGCCTACACGGCGCGTGCCTTACACGGTGGCGCACGTGCTTCGATCGCAGAGCCAGGAACAAGCCGTCAACGAATAAAACCCATGAGTCCACTTGTAACCCCGCAAACAGAAATGCGGCTGGCCAAACGTATGGCCGGCCTAGGAGTAGAGACCGCCTTTGAAACGCTGGCCCGGGCCCGCGCCCTGGAAAAGCAAGGCAAGGACATTGTCCACCTCGAAATCGGTGAGCCGGATTTTGACACACCGGCCAATGTGGTTGAGGCCGGCATTGACGCCATCCACAAAGGCTGGACCCACTACACGCCCTCCATTGGTTTAATGGAACTGCGCGAAGCCGTTGCCGAAGACGTGAGCCGCTCTCGGGGAGTGAAGTGCTCCCCGGAGGAAGTTGTCATCGTGCCCGGCGGCAAACCGACGGTCTTTTTCACCTTCATGTCCCTGGTGGAACAAGGCGATGAAGTCATCTATCCGGACCCTGGCTTTCCTATTTATGGGTCTTTGACAAATTTCCTCGGCGCCAAGGCGGTACCGATTCCGCTCCGCGATGAAAGAGATTTTCGCCTTGATCCCAACGAGCTGGCGGATCTGATCACCGACCGCACCAAGCTGATTGTGCTGAATTCGCCGCATAATCCCACCGGCTCAATCATGGACAAGCAAGACGTCCTTGACCTGGCCGCCGCTATCGGCGACCGCGACATCATGGTGCTCTCCGACGAGATTTACAGCCGCCTGATTTTTGAAGGCGACCATTTCTCCCTCATGTCCGTTGACGGATGGAAAGACCGCACCATCATGCTGGATGGGTTCTCCAAAACGTATGCCATGACCGGATGGCGGCTGGGATACGGCGTGATGCGCCGTGATTTGGCCATACAATTTGGCCGGCTTATGACCAATGTCAATTCCTGCACCGCCGCGTTTACCCAGGTTGCCGGCGTTGAAGCCGTGCGCGGTGAGCAGGAATCCGTGGCCAACATGTGCCTGGAGTTCAAGCGGCGTCGCGACCGCTTTGTAGCGGGACTGAATAAAATTCCCGGATTCTCTTGCCATCTGCCCAAAGGCGCGTTTTATGCTTTTCCCAACATCACCCAGACCAAATGGAAGGCCAAGGACCTGGCCGATGCGCTCCTGGAGCAAGCCGGAGTTGCGTGCCTTCCCGGTACTGCGTTTGGCGATTTCGGGGAAGGCCATCTGCGCTTCAGCGTCGCCAACTCCATGGAAAACCTGGAGAAGGCGCTAGACCGCATTGAATCCTGGGTAAAAAAGAACTTATAGCCGCAGATTACGCGGATTTACCCGCAGATCAGCAAAAGTAATTGGCAATTAGCGCAATTCGTAGCTGGCGGACCCAAGCTAACGCTCACGCCATTTGCTTGATCTGCGCTCCTGCGCAAATCTGCGGCTTCATAGCCCTCTCTCATGACCAAAAAAATCCGCGTTTTTGCTACCTGCCACATCGGCGACGCCGCATTGAATCGGCTGCGTGAAAAGGGATATGAACTTGAAGTCTATCCCGGCCCTGAAGCGCCGCCCAAAGCTCTCGTCATAGAACAGGTTCGCAGCGGCATTGACGGCCTGATTACCACTCTTCGCGACCCGATCGACGCCGAGGTTTTTGAAGCCGGCAAAGGCACGTTGAAAGTTGTGTCGCAGATTGCCGTCGGCTTTGACAACATCAACCGTGCCGATGCCAACCGCTACAAAGTCCCATTCACCAACACCGCGGATGTCCTCACCGACGCGACCGCTGAATTCATTTTCCTGATGATGGGAGCGTTAGCGCGGCGTCTTTGGGACAGCGAGAAATTGGTGCGGGAAAATCGTTGGGGCGCGTGGCACCCGTTCCTTCCGTTCCTGGGCGACGAGATCACGGGCAAGACCATCGCCATCATCGGCACGGGAAGGATCGGCCAGGCAATGGTGCGGAAATGCGCCGGGTTTGACATGAATATTCTTTGCTATGACCCGGTGTATCAAAACCAAAAGTTTGCCGGGTCGATACAGCAACTCATGGACCTGGCTTACAGCACTGGTGTCACGAAGATAAAAAGCTGGATCAAGTATGTTGGTCTAGAAGAAGCGCTGGGCCAGGCGGACTATGTGAGCATCCACGTACCGCTGCTGCGGGAAGGAGAATCGACCACGCCGACGTATCATCTGATGAACGAAAAAACGCTAAAGATGATGCGCAAAGACGCTTACCTGATCAATGGTTCGCGTGGCCCCGTGGTGAGTGAGGTCGCCCTGGCCAGAGCGCTGAAAGAAAGATGGATCGCGGGGGCGGCATTGGATGTTTACGAGAAAGAGCCGCTGGCGAAGGACTCTCCGTTGCTCGATCCAGAGATTGAAGATCGCTGCCGCCTGTATCCCCACTTTGCCAGCGCCGGACGCATCACGCGACTCTCCGCTGATCCGGAAAAAGGCATGGCTGGACGCTGCGTGCAAGGGCTAATCGATGTGCTGGAAGGGAACTACGGCGGCGACATTACGAAGATGCCGTATGTTGTGAATAAAGAAGCGTTTCAGTAGATTTACACAAGAAACAGAACATAAGTGTATTTGGAGTGCAACGGCCCCGATGAATAATCCCGACCATCTTCGTCCGGCCCTCAGTCTTCTTGAGAACCCTGTCGCTTATCCTGGCCTGATATCCAGAAAATGGTCGAAGGTGCTTCTCCGCGTCTGGCTTTATCCGTCTTTCAAGCCGTACTGTTCTTGGGCCATCATCCATGCCGAACGCGAACTGTTTTTGCGAAGAGTGGTTTGGGATCAGGTTCGGCCAGTAGGTGTGAGCGCAGGCGCTGTGCCCTACACCTACGGAAGCGAGACCCTTTTCGAGAGAATGGCTTATGACAAGCTGTCTTCCGATCTGGCAGCAATCCGTTTAGCCCCATTCCATGTTGATGGCCAATTTGGTCTTGATGGCACGCGGTATGGTATTGAGATAACACGCTCTGCGCTGTCGACAAAGCTCAGTTGGTGGGAAACCCCGCCGGCAAGTTGGGCGGACCTCCGACAGTGGCACCAACAGACAGTGGAGTTATTCGAATCGATTCTGCCCCTGAGTACAGCGGGTCTCGAACGAGGCTAGTTTTGGTCAGCCATATCTGACTTAGCGTGCAGCAGAAACCAGCGCGGTCGCCATCGACTTGAAAATCTTCGCGCCGTCTACCGAGCCGAGCAGCGTTTCGCTACACCGGTCAGGATGCGGCATCATTCCCATTACGTTCCGGCCTTCATTGCAGATGCCAGCAATGTTGTCCAGCGACCCGTTGGGATTGGCCTCAGAAGTGATTTGTCCATCGGGGGTAGAGTAGCGGAAGACGATCCGGTTTTGCCGTTTCAACGCCTCCAGCGTCTGCGAGTCGCAATAATAATTGCCTTCCATGTGGCCAATGGGAATTCTGAGCACTTCACCGGGCGTGCAGGCGCGGGTGAAGGGTGTGTCGGCGTTTTCCACGCGCAGATGGACGAACTTGCAGATGTACTTTAGTCCGGCGTTACGCATCAGCGCGCCGGGAAGCAGGCCGGCTTCACACAGGATCTGAAAGCCATTGCAGATGCCGATAACCACTCCGCCGGAAGCCGCGAATTTCGCCACCTCCTGCATGATGGGTGCAAATTTGGCGATGGCGCCGGTACGAAGGTAGTCGCCATAAGCGAAGCCGCCGGGCACGACGATGGCGTCACAGTTTTCCAGGTCATGCGAATCATGCCACAGCATTGTGGCTTGTTGGCCGGTTGCAGTGATAGCAGCATGGTAGCTGTCATGGTCGCAGTTGGAGCCGGGAAAGATGATGACGCCAAATTTCATGACTTTATTTAACCACAGAGGACGCGGAGGAACACAGGGGAAATTCATGGTCGCAAACGAGCGTGCTGACCTTGAAGCATGTAAGCTTAGCGCAGATAAGCTCTGCCTGGGCCACGGTAGGAGCTGCGGTATCGAGGTTTCGGCTTTGGATTCCGCCAAAGGGCGCGCACCCCCAGTAAAGCTCCGAACCCAATCATGGCCAATGGAGGAATGGAGCCAACGCCCATCACCATTCGCTCAATTCCGTTTAGCTGCGCCAATGCACTGAGTTCGCCAGTGAGAAACATACTTCCTACCCACAAGAACTGGAGTGCCAGAACAATGATGCCGAGGCGTTGTAGGAGAGTAAAGCTGGCTTTGTCGGAAAACATGTGGCGATAGAACCGGCCCTCGTTGAGCACGGTGTCAGGAAAGACGATGTTCCGCTGGCGGTTGCGCAGGTCTCGCTCCCACTGATCGACAAGGTTGTACCATTCCTGGCGTCGCATCCTCAGAATGATAGCAATCTACCGTGCTATAATCTACTCTGTTTTCATGCGTCTTTTTAACGTCTGCCGGCCCCCGGCTACGAATTCAGATTTGAGGTTTTAACCATGTCCGGCCATTCAAAATGGGCCACAATCAAGCACAAAAAGGGCGCGCTGGACGCCAAGCGCGGCAAGATTTTTACCCGTGTTATCAAAGAAATAACCATGGCCGCCAAGAGTGGAGGCGGTGATCCGGAAGGCAATCCGCGTTTGCGTACAGCCATCGCCCTGGCCAAGGCCGAGAACATGCCGCAGGACAACATCAAGCGCGCCATCCAGCGCGGGACCGGCGAATTGGAAGGCGTGAACTACGAGGAAATCACCTTTGAAGGGTATGGTCCAGGCGGGGTTGCGCTGCTGGTGGAAGTGACGACCGACAACCGTAATCGCACCGTCAGTGAGATCCGGCACAGCTTTGGCAAAAACGGCGGCAACATGGGTGAAGCCGGCTCCGTCGCATGGATGTTCCACAAAAAAGGCCAGATCGTGGTGCCCAAGGCGGCAGCCAAAGAAGACGACCTGATGAACATCGTGCTGGAGAGTGGCGGCGACGACCTGAATGACGACGGCGACAACTGGGAGATCCTCACCGCACCCAATGCTTTTGAAGGCGTGCTTGAGGCGGTCAAGAAGGCGAACCTGGAAGTTGTGCATTCCGCCATCGGCATGGTTCCACAGAATTACATCAAGCTGGAAGGCTCCGCGGCCAGCCAGATGATCCGACTGCTGGAAGCCATTGAAGATCAGGATGACGTGCAGAACGTCTATTCCAACTTTGACGTGGACCAGAAACAGTTGGAAGAAGTAGCCAGCTAGAGGGAATCAAGTTTTTCAAGAACGGCGGTCCTCTACAGGACCGCCTTTTCGTTTTTACGTCCGACCTGATAATCTCTCTGAATTCAAATAAAAAACGTATCAAGAGAAATACTCCCAGGAGAAAATGCAGATGAAGCTGATTGCCGTGTTGATGTTGCTGTGCGGCCTGGCCGGCGCACAACAGTCGTCCAAGCCCCTTGATGGCCAGCCTTGGGATTTTGGCGTATGGGCTGGCGGCGGGTTCAGCGTGCCTGGCGGCACCAAAGACACTCACACGATGAACGTGGGCGCGCGTCTGGGCAAAGTCCTTACCGGCGATCATCTGGGCGGCTTCATGCGCGGAAATTTTGAATGGTCAGCCGACCTTATGCCCATTTATTACGTCTGGCAACCCGCGCCGGCAAAGAACGCCTACGGCGCGGCATTCAATCCGGTCAACCTGAAGTGGAATTTCACCCACGCCGACCGCGCGGTCCCATTTTTCGAGTTTGGTGGCGGCGTTCTCTTTACCAACAACGTGGTTCCGGCCAATACGTCGCGGGCAAATTTTCTCACCCATGGTGCTTTTGGGGTGCAGTTCTTCAACAGCGAACGACGCGCGTTTACCCTCAGCGCACGCTATGAGCACATCTCCAACGCAGGGCTTACCGTGCCGAATCCGGGGATTAATACCGTGCAGTTCACACTGGGGATGAATTGGTTTAAGTGATCGCCGAAATTACCGTAATTTGTAATTGCCGAGTGTCCGCCCTTCTACTTTTTTCTGTTCCCTAAAATACCGTGGGTGCCCCATCCTTCGCGGTTTTGGTTTTAGCGAAGGGTGGGATTCGAAGATGCCATCACCGCCTCTGTGAAACCAGCGCAATTGCAACACCTGGCCCTGAACAAGGGCATGCAGAAGGGCCGGTCGCTGTGGAGGAAAGAAGGCCAGAAGCAGTTGCTGGAAATGCCGCTGGACTTCTGGGCGGGAGTGCGACGGCAGAACCTGCTGGCGTTGCTCAAGTCGATGGACCAGCAGATCGTGGTGCTGGATCAGGCAGTGAAAAAGGCAGCCGAGGAAAATGAAAAATCTCGTCTGCTGATGACCCAGCCTGGGGTTGGTCCCATTACTTCCCTGGCGTATGTGCTGACCCTGGGCGATGTGGCCCGGTTCCAACGGGGCAAGCAGGTGGCCAGCTATCTGGGGCTGATTCCTCGGGAGCATAGTTCCTTCGCTCTTATCGAAGGGCACCCGTTTGTCTAGAGGACAGGGAGGCCGGGGCACCCGGCTTAATTGCCTCTTTGCTTCAAGATCTGCACGGGGCCAGGCGCGGCCCTCCACAAAACCACCTTGTAGTGGTCACTGCCATCCAAACCATCTTCGCTCAGCGAACTCAGGCTTCCGTAATAAACCCGCGCTCGGTATGAACCCGGAGTCAGATCAATCCGTGCCGCGTCCGGCAAATAGTCAGTGCAGCCAGCAATTACGACACGACCGGACGGCAATTCTAATGTGCATTCATTTACGTGATCCCACGCACTCAAGTCAGCATCGGGTTGCCTGTCGATGATCTCCACTACGACAGGGACATTCATGTTGCGAACCGTGCCGACTCCGATGGTTCCTGGCGCAACCGCGAGGAAACGGTCGACAGCCTCCGGAGTCCAGCTATCGCTCAGATCACCTTCCGCATTCTCATCTTGCAAATAGAACTGGAAGTAATCGGCAAACAGGGTGTACTCGAATCTTTGCATCACAGTGAATATTACGCGATTCGAGAAGCTGCATTACACGCATAGGAATCCTGTAAAGCACGGCCTGGTAGAAAAGCCGGAAGGCTGGAAGTGGAGCAGATACCGCATTATTTAATCGGGGATCGAAGGAGCGGTTGGGATTGAATCGGGATGAACAGCGCACAAGAGAGAGAAAATAGGAATTCTGCCCAAACTCAAACGTAAAGCTTAAAATTGCTCTCTAAACTTTGATGCCCCACCCTTCGCCAAGACCGGGCTACCCGACGCATGGTCTTGTTTTCTATTTCTCGCTATTCCGTGAAGTCTCCGGAGTGCGATCCACGATAGTGAAGTCCTCAGGAACTTGAAACAGCTGCGGATCTGGATCGCCGCACTTGATCTGCGTTATGGCGAAAGTCTGCTCTCCCACGCGCGGGTCGGTATGTTTGATCAGCAGGTTCATGTGCAGCTCGGCCGAGTACCAAAATTCGTCGGCAGTCTCCACAGGCTGGCCGGTGCCGCTGGCGGAGGCAGGAATGTTACGGATAAGGCGCACGCCGTGGACCATCACGCCTTCCATCACCTGCGTGCCGAGGTCTTGCTTTCGCCAGACTGGCTCGCCGTAGATCCAGAAGGGCGGCTCGGCGGTGAGCGGAGTTTTTGCAGATTTCGGATTTGTTTCATACTCAGGCTGCTCGCCCATTGACTTCCACAGCCGCGCGATGTGCTGCTTGTCAATCAAGGTTGTGTTGAGGCGTGTGGCTGGATCATAGATATGGCCGCTAGTCACTTGCCAATCTCCAGCGCTCCATTTTTGGTCGTCATAGGTACGGCCGTTGGCATCGCGGGCTATGGTGAAACTAGTTTCGTCGACTTGAAATTTCGTCCTGTCACCAATCCAGCGCGACTTGAACCGGGTCGTGACTGTGGCGGAGAACGGAGCGTTGGGGACCGCCGCAACAGGATGTACATATGCGCCCATCACGGCTGTGCTGCCAAACCCGTCGGGCGAAAAAAGTGCAATTCCGTTCTGCGCGGGCAGAGAACTAGAAAAGAATGCGGTGAAGGCGGCGACCACGATTGTCTTCATTGCAGTCTTTTGCAGCATGGGAGGAGTACCTCCGTCAGCAACCATTGTACTCCCGGGTAACAAAAGAACGCCTATGTTTAGTAAATGCGGTGGAATATCCGCCACCTCCGATAGAGGTACGTAATAGCCCCCACTCTGATGCTCCACCCTTTGCTAAGACCGACGAAAGGGCGGGGCCACCCGACGCGAAAGCAACGGGTCATCCTTGAGTGATGTGCGGCTTCGCAGTATCGTAATTAAGTGCGAGACGAAACCAGCGTTGATGAAAAGTTCGAGCGGCTGCGGTCCTGCCTCACTCAGCACGACGAAGAAGGTGTCGAGGATGCGATCTTTGACCTAGGCGGAATAATGAATGGTTGGACAAGCGCTCCCGACGAAGTCGTGGAACGTCTTCTGACCCTTCTTAGAAGCGAAGAGATGTACAAATCCCCACTTGCCGGCCACGTTCTCAATTTTTTTGAATTCGAATCTGCCAGACTCACAGATCGAGCGAAATGGCTTTGTATCGGCTTTTTGAATGCGCATGGGGATGAGTTCTTGGATGTGCACAGCCGGCAAGTGGTAGCCGAGCTTCGTGAAGGAAAGTACGGAGACCATCTGAAAATGAAAAAGCCAAACCCACAGCAATGGAAGGACTATCAAAAGATGCAGGGGAATCGGGATAAGGATTAAATCTGTGCGTTCGAGTCGATAGGGTTCCCTCACTACGTTCGGGATGTAGAAAAAATGGTGGAGGCGGTGGGAGTTGAACTTGTCGCAGCTGTTTAGAACGTGTAACTTACACATTCTGCAAACGCATTAAACTCAACAAACGCATCAACTCCCATATCCATCGTACAGTTATCGTACAGTCCGCAGGCATGAATCAGACTCATGCATAGGTCGCCGACACGAGCACCATTTTGGGGCTTTTTAAAAACAGGGAATTCTTGCCATTGTGCATATCCTTTCATAATCGATGACCGCACATAATACCAGGTGTCTGTCTGGCGCGAATATGGCTTTTCACGCGAGTTTACGCCTGTGCTTGCAAAGCACTCAAAGTCATTCTCGCTCATTGATTGCGTTTCAGTGGGAGTAGACCGGATGCAACGCAACTTCGAACCGATGCAGCGGCACGAGCATTGGCGCCAAACACAAATCACCGACGAACGGGCGAAGCTGATCTTCTACTCTGCGTTCGTTGATGGCAGGCTGGAAGCGCCGAAGAGTTTGCTGTCGGAGGTTCATCGGTTGTACTTCGAGCCTCAATATGACGAGTTCTCTCCACGGACGATGTGGAGCCTTTCCAACGCCTTCACCAGTGCGCTCAAGAAGCTCGATCCGATTCCGCAGTTCAAGGCCACGGCTAAGTTGGGCGAATTTCTGGCTCAGTTGCCGGCATAGTCAAGGTTGGGCCAGCCAGGGTGGGCATCACCCTGGCCGGGATTGATTTCCGCCGTGAACCTACTGATGCAATGAGAATCCGGACGGCAAAGCTGCCTCAAGATTGATTTGTTCTCCGGTGATGGGGTGGTGGAGTTTCAGAAATTGGGCGTGCAGGAAATATCCTCCATCGCCGGGGAGGCCGGGGAGATTTTCAAGAGGCTGGCCGGTTAAGCCGTACAGAGGATCGCCTACCAGGGGATGGCCGATGGATGCCAGATGGATTCTGATTTGATGAGGGCGGCCCGAATTTAGGCTCACCTCAAATGTTGTGGTGCTGGTGGTGCGTGAGATCACCTTCGCCAATGACTTTGACGGTTTGCCACTCGGGTTGGCGGCCCACACGGAACCGATGAGCGGGTGCGGTACGAGGCCGATGGGTGTGAGAATTTCGTAGGTGTCGTGCTGTGCAACGTCTTGAGCCAGCGCTCGGTAGATTTTTTGAATTCTGGGTGTGTTCCAGTTTGCGGATAGCTTAGAGGCCGCCTGCGGTGTTTTGGCGAAGAGGACGATGCCGGTGGTGGCTCGGCCCAACCGGTGGACAGGGTTTGCGTTGGGGGTTTGCTTTTGCACCAGCCGCAGGAGGGTGTTTTCCATAAAGCCGCCGCTGGGGAGAGTGGGCAGCCCGCTGGGTTTGTTGACGGCCAATAGATGGGAGTCTTCAAACAGGACTACGAAGTGCTGAGGGGAGTCTGGTTCGATCCAGGGTGGACGGTTCCAAATAAGGGTTTGGCCTAAAGTGACCGATTCGCTTCCGGTGGCCGTGACGCCGTCGACGGTGACTTCGCCGTTGTTCAGGTTTTGTTGCCAGGCTTGCGGGGTTGAGTGGGGGTACAGGCTTGCCACGTGGGAGAGCAGGGTTTGTCCATGGCATTTGCTGCTGATGATTGTGGTGTAGGCATAGCCCCGGTTCAGCATATAGTTTGAGTGTAAGCTATGGCATCTGCGGCAGGAGTTGATGGGTTTCGAGCGTCACTGGATTTAGGCAGCAAGAGTTCTAAATGCGTCCAGCGTAGGGAGCCAGATTCCGCGCGGATCGCGGGCCATCCTTCCACAATCCCGGTAAAAGAACGCTTGCCGACGATTCTGAAAGTTGATGGCGATAAGGGCGTAACCCGCCCAGAACCATAAAATCTGGAAAATCGAGCCGGTTTTTCGCTATGTCCGCACCAACACTGCCTCCGCCTCATCGCTCGGGACTGCTGCTGGTTTCACTCCAAACCAGATTGAATAGAGCGCAGGCAGGAAAAGAAGGGTCAGCACTGTACCGACGGCAGTCCCCCCCAATCAGCGTGTACGCCATCGACCCCCAGAAAACCGAGAAGGTCAGAGGGATAAAAGCCAATACGGCTGCAAGCGCTGTAAGGATCACCGGACGTGATCGCTGTACAGTCGCCTCGACGACAGCGTGATAACCGTCAAGTCCTTCCTCTTGATTGGTTTTGATTTGACCGATGAGGATCAGCGTATTGCGCATCAGGATGCCAGCTAACGCGATAAGTCCGAGAATCGCGTTGAACCCAAATGGTTGATGAAAGAGAAGTAATGTTGGAACGACACCAGCGAGACCTAGAGGCGCGGTAAGGACCACCATGAACATTGCAGAGAATGACCGGACCTGGAAGATGATTACCGTGAGCATCAGCACGATCATGGCGGGAAATACCACTGAAAGTGCCTTGTTCGCCTTTTCAGACTCTTCGATGTTGCCGCCGGTCTCGATCTTGTAGCCCTCGGGCAGTCTTGCGATGATCGGCTGAATCGCCTTTTGAATCTCTACAGAGACCTGCGGAGGCTGAAGTGATTCGTCAATGTCGCTCTCTACCGTGATCGTCGGCAAGCGATCACGGCGTTTGAGGATCGGTTCTTCAGAACGAATCTCGATGTGGCCGACTTGACTCAGTGGAATGGCCTTCCCCCATTGATTCATCAGAGTCATGTCATTCAGCTTTCTGGGATCGAAGCGATCGGTTCCGGCACTACGAGCGATCACCTCCGCCGTTCGAATATCTTCACGGACCTGCGTCACTGGCGCACCCGTCAGAAGAAATTGGATCTGTTCGGCAGCCTCGTGGGAGGAAAGGCCGATCAGTTTTAGCCGAGCTTGGTCGAGCACAAAGTGCACAGTTGGCGCGCGTTCCCCCTAATCCAGGTTTACTTGTCGAGTATGGGATTTGCCCGCATTGCAGCCTGAACTTTCGCCGCAATCGCGCGGTCCTTTTCCAGGTCGGGCCCATGACGCGGAACGCTACCGGCCAGGGTGAATAGGGTCCAAATACAAGCTGTGAGGCGCGCACACGGGCTTCAGGCGCAAGGCCCTGCTCAACCCGTTCACGCAACCGCGCTGGCCATGGTGCAGGAGGAAATTGCCGCGGCAGAACGTTTGGTTCAGGAAGACAAGCAGAATGCGAATTACCTGCGGAGCCTAGGGAACGCCAAGTGCGGACTTGGTTTGGTTCGAAGGGACGGGAAGAAGCCCGGATGGGAAGAAGCGATCCGCAGTGGCCTCATTGAGACTCAAAGGGCTGCCCTGATTGAGACCAAGAAGCCAGACTATTTGAACGAAGTAGGGGAATGGCGAAGCTATCTTGGTGAGCAATTTGAGGCTGATTACGATAAGGACCAGGCATTGAAGGAGTACCGGCTCGCATTGAAGGCATATTAAGGACTCATTGAAACGATTTCCGCACAATAAAAAAACGGAAGAGGGCGTCCATGATCTTGCTGCCCATGGCATTCGGTGATGGGCATCTCGAGGCATGTTCTAGTCGCGATACTGAAGCCAAAAGAAGAGGAAATGGATCGAAGAGTATTTTGGCTGGCTGAAGACCATTACGCTGCTGCGCAAAGTCCGGCCATCGCGGAATCCTTAAAAGTATTGGGTGTTCGCCTTTGCGTGTGCCGCTTACAACTTAGTGCCCATGCGCAATCTTGCCGACGCGGATGTGATTGGGTAAGTCAGGGCCAAAGTCTGTCTGGTTGACCTTGCCTAACACAGAAAGAAGCCCTCGCCACGCCTTATGAAGAGGAAGACCGGAAAGAATCAGCAGACTCAGATCATTTCTTTAGCAGCCTGCTAGAATTGCAATGCGTTACTGGAGTGGCCCTCAGCGGTGGCGCCGTAAGGCAATGTCGGCCATATAACGACTGCTGATAGTGGGATGTTTATGGGAGACAGCCAGCACGGAACGCTGCAAACGCGATCGAAAGAGAGGCGATACCGGATCCAAGCAAGAGGGCTGTCGTCAAAAGGGCACTGCCGGAGACCCTTCCCTCCAACCGAAATACCGCCGCGTGCTTCTTCCATGCCGGCGATCAGAGAGTCATTACGTCAAGTACAGGAACGCCTCTCATACGCGCATAGGCTCCAAACTCCTCAGTAAGATCTCCCTCGCCGCGAGATTTTCCGTCCCAAACCAGTACTGTCATCGCTGGTTGGTGGAGCTCCAGGCCGAGCGATATCGCTTCATCAACTATCGTGTGGTTTACTTCGGCATAGGCTTTATCTTCGGAATTTGGTTGAATGATCAATAGATCTCCATTGCTCCCAACCTCGTTAAGCACGTTGTCAAAGAGGAGACCCCAGTCTCCCGGGCGGTCTGTAACGGAAGTAGCACGGAACTTTTCTCGGTCAAACGGTAGCACGATTCTCCGACGGAGTCCTAGGTTGCCGGCCTCCGACAGCGCAAGCAAATCAGCTCCACAAGCTGCGGAACTCACCAATGCTGTGGCACCCTGAGTTTGTAAGAGGGCACGGATGCGTTCACGTACCATTTTGATACTCTCACGCGAAGGTGAAAACCGCTGTTGCTGAGCATCAACGGCATCGACTCGCCTTCCGGCTAGGGCTATTATCATAAGCGGTATTGTCCCTGCACCTTAAGTCTCGCACAATCGAAGTACCTCGTCAGGCGAGAAAATTGAACGGAGGTCCAAATGCTTATTCATCCCGACCGCTGGAGGTCTCTGCGTGGCAGATATCAAGAAGATCGGCCACACCGAATGTTGGCTTTAGACGGAGGAGGCATACGTGGCCTCATCACGCTCGGCATTCTTGAGCGAATTGAGAAGGTAGTAAATGATAAAACCGGAAAGAAGCTTGGCGAGTATTTTGACTACATCGCAGGAACCAGCACGGGGGCGATAGTCGCTGCTGGTATTTCTCGGGGACTTGAGGTCGCGGACCTGATCGAGTTTTACCGATCATCTGGAAAGCAGATGTTTGATCATGCTCGCCTGATTGAGAGAATCAAGTACTTATACACGGCCGATCCATTAAAAGCTCAACTGCAGAACGTCTTTGGCCATGATACGACCCTCGAACCCGATAATCTGAAATGCCTTCTCCTAGTAGTCACAAAAAACGTAACTACCGATTCAGCGTGGCCGATCAGCAGTAACCCTGATGCGAAATACAACAATCCTGACCGAAAAGACTGCAACCTAATGATTCCTCTGTGGCAACTGGTTCGAGCCAGCACGGCGGCTCCCGTTTATTTCCCTCCCGAGGTTGTGCAATGGGACAAAACAGATCAGTCGAATACGTTCGTTTTTGTAGATGGTGGCGTAACACCATATAACAACCCGGCTTTCTTGCTCTACCGGATGGCAACCGAGCCGGCTTACAAGCTCAACTGGAAGAAGGGTGAGGGCAACCTACTGATTGTTTCAGTTGGCACCGGAGCAGCAGAATCCCTTGGCGCGACCGCCGCATCTCCGAACAAAAATATTGTTTCAACCGTGGCTGGTCTCCCTGGAGAGTTAATGTATGGCATTCAGGTGGACCAGGATATCAATTGTCGAACGGTGGGACGATGCACGTTCGGCGCGCACATGGATCGGGAAATTATGGACCTCGTTCCCAGACAAGTACGCGAAGGAATGACGTTCGAAGAGCAATATGCGGCCCCGGCCGTACCGCTCGCAACCAAGCTTGGCCGCGATTTCCTGTACATGCGCTATAACGCTGATCTGAGCGGCGCCGGTCTCAAAACTCTCGGTTTTCCAAATGTGGATGCGGCGAGTATGAGGAAGATGGATGCCGTCGAGAATATCCCGGCTTTACTGGAGATCGGCCGGGCTGCGGCGCGTGCCGTGGAAATAGGCCACTTTGGTTCTTTTCTGTAACGACGAGATCACGCTCATGGGCCTTTCCTGGCGCTGCAGTCTGGGTTCCTAAAAACTGTGCGTCCTTTTACTAGAACCCGGGATCTTCTGCGGAGGACAATATGTCACGCCCCATCTGCTTCATGATCATGCCGTATAGCATCAAGGTCACCGGTGCCGCAATCGATAGCGGCGCTCCTAATAAGGTTGACTTTGACCGGCTCTGGGAAGCGGCTCTCCGTCCCGCCATCGCCGGCGCCGGTTATGAGCCGGTTCGTGCGAACGAGGACGTTGGCGCCCTCATCATTCAGGAAATGATTGAACGCCTCGCGATCTCAGATCTGGTGCTCGCTGACGTCTCCATTCCTAACGGCAATGTCTATTATGAAATCGGCATCCGGCACGCCGCGCAAAGGCGCGGCTGCATCATGACCGGTGCAACTTGGTCAAAGCCGCTCTTTGACATCGACCAGATGCGCCAGATCCGCTACCCACTGCCCGCCGAGTCCATTTCTGACGAGACCGCCGCTGAAATCGTCAAGATCGTCGGGGACGCTATTCCCATCATGAGCGCAGGGGACTCGCCCTTCTATCAGGTATTTCCCCAGTACCCCGACTACGACCTGGCTCGCGCCACGGCGTTCAAGAAAACCTTTGAAGATCTCTCCCGCTTCCAGGCGGAAATAATTGCCGCGCGCGCAGCGACCGGGGAGGACCGCAAGGCCCGCGGTCTCGATCTTCTCAAGCGCTACTCTACCGGTGCGCCCATGCAAAATGCGGTCGCCCTAGAACTCCTGCACATATTACGGGACTGCACTGACTGCGCCGCCACATTGCAGTTTATCGGCACGCTGCCTGATGACCTCCGGAATTCGCCGCTGGTGAAAGAACAGAGCGCCCTTGCTCAATCCAAATCCGGGGACCATGAAGCCGCCATTGGCGCTCTGCGGGAACTGATCCGAAGCAGCGGCGACACGTCAGAGCGTCGCGGCCTGCTTGGCGGCCGCTATAAGAAAAAATGGACCATAGATAAAAACACAGCCGACCTCGATCGGGCCATCGCTGAATATGAAGCGGGCATGAGGCTCGATCTGAACGATTACTATCCATCTTCCAACCTCGCCCGCCTTTACCGTACGCGCAAACGCAAAGGCGACGACGACAAAGCGCGCATCTCCGCCGCTGTTACTCTCATTGCTTGCGAACGCGCCCGCCTTCGGAAGTTGAACGATGAATGGCTGAATCCTACTCTCTTAGGCGCCGCCTTCGACGCCGGGCACGTCGAGAAAGCCCAGGCGTTCGCCGACCAAGTCACTGTCGATGGTCCTGCCGAGTGGAAGCTTGAGACCGCTCTCGCGGATTGCAAAGTCGCAGCCCAACTGCATGAAGAGCCTCGCCGCAGCGAACTCCTGGATATCGTCGTTCAATTGGAGGCGATCTTGACGGGAAAGGCACGACCGTGACTCCTGGAAATAGAGTCAAAAGAGACTGCAAGTGGCCTCGCCGCGAATTCATACGGTTCGATTATGCAATGAACTTCTAAACTCACGAGACTAGCAATCAAGACTGCTGGACAGCGTCAACTAAGGTAGGTTCGGGCAGGTTTTGTGGTAGGGGCCGTCGATCTTCAACTGCCTCCACTCGTCGGGTGTCAAATTCCGTGGAAGCAGCTTGCAGGCTTGTTCGATGATCTCCTTTGTCTGGAGAGGCCACAAGCGAAGAGTACCGTCCTTGCTCGCGGTCGCGAGCCAGCGGCTTCTGGGGCTGAAGGCCAGGTCAATCACATCTCCATCGTGCTCGAGCCTTGCGACTATAGCCTTCGAGCTTGCTTCCTGGATCTCTAGCGTAGAGCCATTGCGATCTAGGTTTGCACGCCATTCCCCGTCGGGGCTGAGTGATTTGTCGTTCACGGTTCTCCACTTCCTTGAATCAGAAATTAAACTCTGCGGCCCCCCCTGCGGCGGGCGCGAACTCGCAGCATGCGGCTCGCCGCTTAGAGTTTCCTTCCAGGCGGTCTCCATGCCAGTCACGAGGTTCCATACGTCTCTTTGGTCAACTCTAATGTGCCGTCCAGCGGGAACTTGTTCCTCAGTGGCCAGCCATCGTCCGTCGGGACTCAATTGGATTGTATTTGAGGACCTGCCTTCGTAGGTTATGGCGGGCTTCTTCTCCTGCCACGTGGCAGTATCGAAACGATGAATTCTGCCATCCCCTACTGTGATCAATGTGCGGCTATCCAGGCTGAAGGCCGTTGTGTCAAACGCACCAAACAGATCGCGCTGAGGAAGTCTTTTCCAGGGCTTCGTCTGGATCAGGTATACCGCCTTCTTGTCGCGAACAGCCAGGAGATGGCCGTCCGGACTGAATAAAGGATTACTGATTTCAGGGCCAATCCGGAATGAGTTTGACCGCCGGATGTCTCTCCCATCGCGGACATCGAAAACCCGGACAACCCCGTCCTCACTCGTCATAGCTAGCCATTTTTCGTCCGCACTAAATGCGAGCCCTGTCACCACACCTTCAGATTGAAAGCGGATGGATTCCGCTCCGTGGGTGGTCGGCCACAGGGCAATGGATCCGTCTGCCAGTCCCGCTGCCAGGACTTTTCCATCGGGTCGAAATGCAACCGAAACCAACGGCAACGTCAGGAGGGTGCTCTCTTCTGCGGTCCAATTTTCGGCAACCGCGGCGACGTGGACGACACTATGGGACCCCTGAGCCGCAACGTAGCTCCCATTGGGACTGAGCGAAATCCCAAAGTCACTGCCTGTCCCTAAGACTGGGTGATGTTTGCCGGAAGAAGGTGCGAAGGCCTTCTCGACGTCTTCACGCCATGCCGTCACAATTCCGTCGCGGCAACGTGCCGCCAGCGTAAAGGAGTCTTGACTGAGAGCTAACGCATGGCATTCCCCGGCACTACTGACCGGCAGAGGGACGGCGTTCTCGAGATCCAGGTTCGTGAACCAGACCCCGTATTGGTTCCCGGAAATGCCCATCGTCCCTGCGAGAGCCAAGCTATCATTTGTGGTAAAAACCACGGCGCTCACCCTGCCGGTATCCTTGCCAGAAGTGGATGGCTTTACCTCTTCCCACTGGCCTGCCGCCTTTTGGAACAACTGGACGCCAGTGTCCCGACTCGCAGCAGCCATGTGCAGCCCGTCCGGGCTGAAAGCGATCGATCTCACGTAACCTTTGAGGTCTATGACCTGCTGAGTCCGCTTGCCAGTCTCTGTCTCCCAGATCCATAGCGTGCCCATTCCACCGGCTGCCAGCCAGCGGCCATCGTAACTAAAAGCGAGCCCGAACATCGCGGGCCCAGCGGGAGGTCCCTCGAGCGCCGTCTTCTTCATCTGGTTGGCCACATCCCATAGGATGATAGTGCCTTGCTCACCAGAAGCCATCCAGTGCCCGTCGCGGCTAAACGCTAGCGACCAGACTTCTCTCTTGTGCGCTGGGAGGATTTTCGGAGCGAGCGGCATGAGGCGGAGCAACTGCGACAGAGCTTGCCTCCCTTCAAGAGTAGGAGCGGTATTGAGGGACTCCATTGCCAGGGCGCCACTAAGCGCCATATCGGTTGCAGGCCCGAATTTACGCAAAGCTTCGCCTGCCAGCCGGAGGGCAGTTGCAATGGCCAACTGCTGGTCGGCGTCTCGGCGAACGGCAATTACCTCGTCAGTTTTTATCTTCAAGTCACGCTCGTTCAACGCCAGCTCTTGCTGGGTCCCTCTGACCTCTCCGAGGGCCCGAGCGGCGACATCCCGCGCGATTGAGGCAGATATGCTCTCTTTCTTTGCATTCAAGTGCTCTTTCCATGCCTTAAGGGACAGCCAGCTGAATGTTGCCACGAGAGCAACTAACAATACGCCAAGGGCGGCGAAGGCTGCCGTACGCCTGCGCTGTCGCCTTGACCTCTCCTTCTCTCTCTGGCGGTCTCGGTGCTCGCGGACCACCCGGGTGAGCAGGTCATGCGTGAGTTCAACGCGTTCCGTGCCGCGCACAGGTTCGATCCGCAACAGCCTGCGGTCTACCAGCACACGCAATTGCAGGTCAGAAACCCCGTGCACGGTGCGGGCGTCATCAATGTCACAGGGTTTGCGGAAACCGCGTTCTGTGATCAGCTCGTTCTCAACAAAACGATGCACGAGCGCTGGCATATCGCCCACTGCCTTGGAGTAGTAATCAGAGATGATGGACTTGCCGCTGCCCTCGAGCAATTCCTTGTCGAAGACTTCTTTGCCTTGCGCCTTGCGTTTTTCGTTGAGCCCGTGGCACACCAGGCTGAGCAACGACGGCTCTACCGCCAATTCCGGCATCTCACCGAAAGTTTCCGGTCCCTGGCCTGTTGCTTCTCCCTGGGCGGCAGCGACGAAGCGAACAATCTCTCTGGCAAGCGATTCCTCCACCAGATGGGAGGCGGTGGCGTAGACCGCCTCAAAGGCATGCTCACCCGACATGGGAAGCAACCGCAGCCGGTTACGCAGGATGGAGGGTAGTTCGCGCTTCCAGCCTTCCAACGCTGGCAGGAAGTCCTCGCGGAAACTCAGCACGATTTTGTACCGCTGGCTATCGAGGGAAAGTCCTGCGCCTGTCGATTCGTTTTCCCGAATAGTCTCTGACAGTCTGGCTGGCAGGCGGTTCTCAATCAAGTCGGAAAGATCGGTGCGCAGGCGGGCAATGGCGGCCGCGTTTTCCGCGCCGAGCGTGAACACCTCCTCGAACTGGTCGAACACGAAAACCGGCGTCAGCAATTGGTTGCGCGAGCTCCACAATTCCATGCCGGCGCGATGCAGGTAATGCCAAAAGGATTCAAGGTCGGTGAAAGCAGGCGCCTCAACGTGCTGGTTGCGGATTTGGGTCTGCAACGCGAACTTTACCTGCTCGATGAGCGGAGCATTGCGATCGCGCACATCCAGCCGGACGTAAACGGGCAGATAGTTGTTCTTGCGCATCGCGGGGAAAAGCCCGGCTTGGACCAGAGAAGTTTTCCCCAGTCCGGACGCGCCGAATAACACCGTCAGCGGAGCCTGCAGGACCAGACGCCGCAGCTCCGCAGTCTCATGCGTTCGGCCATTGAAGAACCGCTCCGCCGATTCGTCAAAGCTGCCGAGCCCCGGCCACGGGTTCTGTTCATCAATGACAAGCTGCGAGCTGCCATCCACAGCCTGATCGATGGAGCCGGTTACAGACGCCGATTTGATTGTCATACCGCCCTCGCGCGGCGCAGGGCGCGTAGTTGTTCTTTGATTTCCGCTTGGAAGTCGCTGGTCATCTGGCCGGCGGGCGCGTGGCTGTACTGGAAGGTCTTGAACTGTTCCGGGACCAGGGCGTATCGACCCAGAGCATTGGTGAAGTCGGGATCGACGACAATGGGAAAGATGAACTTACGCCCCTGGATCTTCCGGCAGCGTTCGGCAGCTTCAACCCATTCAAGGTGGAAGTATCCCTCCGTGCGCTGCTCGGTGTTGGCGGAGAGCAGCGGCAGGAACAGCGTGCAGCGCTGGACGGCGCTGCGGATGGCCTGGTCCCAGTTGTCGCCCGGCTTCAGTGCGCTCTTGTCGAACCAAGCCACATCAGCGCCAACCTTCTGGAGATCGGCAAAGAGTTTCTTGGCTGCGCCAATATCTTCACTTGCATAGCTGATGAAAACGGCGCCTCCGGGTACAGCGGCGCTGGCCTCGGGTGATGGCGTCGGACTGGGAAGGGCCGCGATGCTCGCGGGATTTCGTTCGCTCCAGCGTCGGTACAGCTCAGACACGAAGGACCGCGCGTCGACCGGGTAGCAACGCGAGTCCTGACTAAAGCGCTCGAGAAAGACGGTGAAATCATGATCCCTGGAAGACTCCTCGCCCACCAGGAATTCTTTCTTGGTGCGCTGGTCAGAAAACAGGCGGTCCGAGTTGGACATGCGAAGAAAAAAGCGGCTGAGCCAATCGGCAAACGTGCAGCCGATCATAAGCAGGTTGCGGCTGCGCAATTGGGAGAACATTCGCTCCGGTCCATTACCCGCCTGCAGGGTGTAGGCGAATTCCAGCGCGTCTTCATCGTGAATCGCGTAGAAGGGAGAGACGTCAGCTTTGCCGAACAGGTAGAACACAGCCGTGTACTTCGAAGACGGCAACTCAGGAATGTCACGCCGCCGGTCTGTGGGCAGTTTGGGCGCGTACTCAATATGGTCGGTTTGTTCTGTGCCGTCAAAGCGCACGGCATCCAAGGCGCGCGACAGAAGGTCGTCCGGCGTGGTGGTGGCGAATAAATCGAAATGGCTTATCGAAGCAAGCTGGCGAAGCGGCTCCAGCACGTCGTTCTGTTCGGTAGTCAGTTTTTGCACAATATCGTTGATAGGGCGATAGAGATCACGCACCCGGAGCTTACTTTTGGCCGCAGCCAACGCGCAGACCGCATCATTGAGTTCGTAGTGCTCGCGCAGGGCAACCCCGCCGGGCTTGGCGCTCGTCGACAAGCCGTACTTGTTCAGCAGGCGTTCGGCCACTGCACGATAGAGCGGGACTGCCTGGCCGCCATCTTCAATCGTGAGCAACTCAGCGCCGACAACAGGAATTACACGCCGGTCTTCAATAAAGGCAAGCAGGTCCTCCCAGAATTCCTCGATCTCAAAGGGTTCAACCATGTTATTCGTGATACCTCGACCACCTATGGCGCGGGCTTCGTTCTCCTCTCTGCTCCAGCCGTATATCAAAGACAGCCGCGGCCGTTGTGCAGAACCACTCGACACAGTTGGCGAATGCGGCTCTCAACTGAAAGCTACAGATCGCACTGGGGTTCCAAGCTGCTGGCGGATCTCCCGCTCCAGTGCCGCAAGGTACCGATAGGTGCGGAGCACCTACGGCGCTCGGTGATAAACATTCACTACCAGGCAGAGCAAGAGTCCAAAGGGGAAACTTCCTCTGCTTTCTTGGAGATCCTGTCTCTCCACCTCTAAAGGCTTTCGCAATCCGGCGTGCAAGAAGAGAGCCTGTTTCGGCTGAGCTGAACGTCGAGAGCGTGGCCGCACGGAATGTTGCCAGAAGAACAAGAACCGTTTGATTTTTCTGTTTCCTGAGCTCGAATGCGAACTCGCAGGCCGTCTGATAGTGTTCACCGAGGATTTGAGCTTCGTCCTTCCAAGCATTGTTTGAAGCTCTGCTCTGCCGAGCGCGTCCCGTCGAGACTGACATGGTGGACTGCCTCAGGCCGTGCAACCGCACGGTTTCGTTTTGAGTAGTTGTCATTATAAACGCAACATACTCTGTATAAGCGCCACATGCTCTGTCTGGGATGCTTGTTGTCCTGCGAAAAAACTCCGGCTTACGCGCGCGGTCTGCTGTGCGGACCTTTGGTTCGCAAGCCGGCGACGCGATCCAGGAGCCCTAGTCGAGGGGATTAGAGTTTCTTAATTCAGGCTGCTCGAAGCGCTGAAATCAAAAGGATTTTTTGGTTGGTAGTGCAATAGACTTTTACAGGTTAACCGCGAGGCAAACTTACTGTTATTGGTGTGGTGGTATCAATTGCGGTAATATCCAGTCGCGAGCGTGACTCATACCTTAAAGGACGAACTCAAATGGCCGCAGCCGGGAACATTTTCAACGATCGAAACTGGCGAAACCTGCTTATGGATGTTGAAGGTCGGCAGGTTATTCCCATCATCGGTTCCGAGCTACTGGTCTTAGGTGAAGAACCGGGTCGACCCACGCTCTACGAGCATGTTGCGAAAGAACTTGTCTCGCGACTATCCCTCGATGAAAAGAGACTTTTCAAAGGGTACGGCCTCTTGGACGTAACCAGCTTGTTTCTTCAGGATCCACGAAACCGGGCTGATGACCTACACTACGAGATGCGGGGAATCCTGACCGAACACCCCTGGCCAACACCTGAGCCACTCCGGCAACTAGCATCCATCACCCACTTCGATCTGTTTGTCTCCACGACTTTCGATTCACTAATGGAACAAGCCCTTAACGAAGTCCTATTTAAGGGAGCCGCTTGCACCCGTACTTTCGCATACTCCGAGAAACGTCAGGTGGAAGATCTCCCAAAGGACACCGAATGCGCGAAGCCAATAGTCTTCCAGCTCTTCGGCAGGCTCGATTCCACCGGGGACTACGGCATCTCCGAAGAGAAGATTCTGGAGTTCACTCATCGTCTACAGTCGCGCGACCTACGCCCACAAAACCTTTTCGACGCGCTCCAAACTAAGAGTCTCCTGGTTCTCGGATGCGGCTTCCCCGGCTGGCTCGCCCGCTTCTTCCTGCGTGCAGTCAAGGGAAGCAGTTCTTCTCGCAGGGAGCGCCTGGAATGGTCGCGGACCGGGCGGCCCGTCAGGATCAGGGATTCGTAATGTTTTTAGAGCGTAGGCAAACGCTCATCTACGAGCAAGGTGATGCCGTCCAGTTTGTCGCCGAGCTCTATCGACGTTGGATGGAGAAGTTTGGCAAATACCCCACTGGTACCTCGCCGCAATCCGTGGAGATAGCGCTGCCGGTCCAAGATTTCACATCGGATTCCGTCTTCCTCAGCTATGCTAGCGAAGATCGGCAGTACGCGTTGCAGGTCAAGCAGGCCTTCGACGAGATGGGCGTGGACGTCTGGTTCGATCAGAGCGAACTCCAATCAGGAGACGACTACCGCCTGAAGATCGAGAAAAACATTGAAAACTGCTCCTACTTTGTACCGCTAATTTCCAAGAATACCGCCAGCATGGAGAAGCGCTTTTTCCGGCGGGAGTGGAACAAAGCGATCGCCGAGGCAGAAGCGTATCCGTCGGAATACCCGTTCATCCAACCCATCTTGTTGGACGACACACGCCTCGATTCGCCCGGCATCCCCCGACAATTTCGCGAGCGCCAAGTCCGCAAACTGGAAGCGCTCTCTCAGCTCATTGAAGATGCGAAGAAGCGAATCCGGGAAAGGCGGCTGGAGAGGAGGACTGGATGAGCTCGTCATTGAGGGGGCCGACAGACACCGATACAAGGCAACCCTGGATCGGGCTCACTTCCTACCGCGAAGCCGATTCAGAGTTATTCTTCGGACGCGAGGAGGAGGTGCTCGAACTGCTTCGTCTCGTACGTCGCGAAGTGCTCACGATACTGTTCGGTCCTTCGGGCACCGGCAAAACATCACTGCTCAATGCGGGTCTCTTCCCTCGCTTGCGTGAATCCTCGTTCCTACCCATCGCCATTCGCCTTGATCACTCAAGCGAGTCTCCCGACTACGTCGGACAAGTGCGGACTCTCATCGTAAGTGCCCTTCGCACGGACACCACACATTTGATTGAAGAGCAAGCTCTCGCGGCTCAGACCAAGAAACGCTTTGGGAGTATCTGCACCGCGTGGTGTTTTGGGACTGGAGAAACAATCCGGTCACACCGGTGCTGGTATTTGACCAGTTTGAGGAGATCTTCACCCTTTGCCAAAACCTGGCAGCTGCCGAAATATTTCTCTCGGCGTTGGCGGACCTGGTGGAGAACTACATCCCTGCCGTGGTGCGGTCACGTATTGAAGAGCGCGGCGCCGGGATCCCGTTTCCTCATGATCAGCCCAAGTGCAAGGTTGTCCTCAGCCTTCGCGAGGATTTTGTCTGGCGCCTGGACAGCATGCGCAAGCGCATGCCTTCGGTAATGCACAACCGTCTCATGGTCTCGAGGATGAACGGCGAGCAGGCGCTTCTGGCCGTGAAGAAACCTGGGCACGGCATTGTGGAGGACTCGGTAGCACAACAGATCGTGCGTTTCGTAGCGGCAGCTAACCATGGGGGTACGGTTGGGGATGGCGAGGACCGCCTTTTAGATAGCCTCCAGGTGGATCCCGCTCTCTTGAGCGTGGTCTGCCGGGAACTAAACGCCCTGCGCATGGAACAGAAGAAAGCTCAGATTACGGAGAACTTGCTTGAGAAGGAAGGCACGGACATTCTGAATGATTTCTACGAGCGAAGTTTCGGAGGCCTGAACCCGGAAGTTCGTGCCTTTATGGAAGACCGATTACTCACGGCATCCGGCTTTCGCAATACCGTTCCACAGGAAGAGGCCATTTCGGCCGGCATTGCGGCTGCCGACATCCGAACCCTGGTGGATCGTCGGTTGATCCGCGTAGAGAAGCGACTAGGTCGTCCTCATCTGGAGCTGACCCACGACCTGCTCACCACTGTGGTTCAGAAGAGCCGGAATGAGCGACAGGAGCGGAATCGGCGGGAACTCAAAGAACAACAACGGGAGACCGAGGAACGAGAACGCGCAGAGCGGGAAGAGCGCCAGCAGGAGAAGCTGCAAGCGGAGGCAATGGCTTTGAAGACTAAGCGCCTCCGCCGCGGACTCGTCGCTGTGATGGCCGCGCTGGCGCTATTGATGGCAGCCATGGTCTATGCATTTCACCAGAAGCAGGAAGCGTTAAAGTCTGCCGAGAAAGCGCAGTTAGCCGAACAAGATGCTATAAATAAGACTCAGCTGGCGGAACAGAACGCTGAGGCCGCGCGAAGTCTCGAAGCATGGGTCTGAGGTTGCGATTAAGTTAGTGATGACTTCTGCGGAGCAAAGTACAGCGATCTCGATCAGGAAACTGCAAGGATTTGCGCCTCGGGCCGCGTTCTCTGGCTACCAGGAGAAGACCATGGCGAAGCGAAGAGAGAAGAGGGGAGCCGCAGATCGATGGTAGCCTTGCAACCGAACAGAGAAATGCCAAGCGGTCGTACAAAAACCGCCCAAAGAGTTTCGCTTCAGCTGTAAGCTATTACAAACAAAATAGATATGTTTGCTGACGTGAGCGGAACTAGCATTTCTTCATGTTGATATAACATATTTAGTTTCAACAGTTTATGGTGGAGGCGGTGGGAGTTGAACTTCTCGCAGCTGTTTAGAACGTGTAACTTACACATTCTGCAAACGCATTAAACTCAACAAACGCATCAACTCCCATATCCATCGTACAGTTATCGTATAGTCCGCAGGCATGAATCAAACTCATGCACAGGTCGCCGACACGAGCACCATTTTGGGGCCTTTTGAAAACAGGGAATTCTTGCCATTGTGCATATATCCTTCTTAATCGATGACCGCACATAATACCAGGTGTCTGTCTGGCGCAAATATGGCTTTTCACGGAGAGTTCAGACTTGCGACAATGTGACAGTTGACGATTCCAGTCTCGAGGAGCCAGCAGCCATTCCAAGCATGTAGATAAAATGTATAAACGAGGATCGCTTTGGCCGCCTTTAGCTTGTCGCTTGCGCAAGGCCTTCAGACTGTCGAAGAAGCATTGCGCCAATCGATTCAGGCTGGGCATGGCAGCGAAGTGATTTATCAGTGTCTTGCCATGGGAATCCCGTTCCTTTTACGGATAATGCACGGGTTTGCCTTGCCAAAACGAGCAACCCCAGCGACAGTGGCAAACGAAAATGAAACTTCTCAGCCTTTGAGCAATGGGATTAGGCATGACTGCTCCTGGGAATTCAAGTTAAAACTATGTTTCTAAAAACGTAAATAAATCAGCATGTCATTACGAGTACAAAGCAGCCTTCAGATAAACTGGCAGCCGGAATTCCTGCCCGGACTCAGCTTTTCGATTTGCCAGGAAAGTTTTTGAACGATCTGGCAATGGACTTCCTTGATCCGTTGGGGTTCTTGACCGGATCGCCGCCCTGGAACGCTACACCGTAATACAAGACAGCGCCGTTGCGAGCGTCCACCACGGTGATGTAGTAGATCGTGCCGCTATAAGCACTCACTCCAGCCAATGCCGAAAGAAATACCTTGCCGCCGGTGTTCACCTGG
>Ga0137407_10000070_pt1 | contig 82021 bp, 79 predicted proteins | sample CZOMad2_2_16fung_FD_108410 | JGI IMG/M metagenome (GOLD analysis project Ga0137407, IMG submission 108410) | Vadose zone soil fungal communities from Angelo Coast Range Reserve, California, USA - CZOMad2_2_16fungal (Illumina Assembly) | ecosystem: Environmental > Terrestrial > Soil > Vadose... | reverse complement strand
CACTCAACCTCCTCAAACAGGACAAATCTTCCCAGCGGGGCATCAAAGGCAAACGTCTTAAGGCCGGCTGGGATCATTCTTACTTGCTCAAATTACTCGGTATTTAAATGCGTCGCCCCTGGGAGGAACCGCTAACTGAAACGACTGACTTCCCAGAACCAGGACTTCTTGGGAGGCTAGGCTCCTTTTGACGATCACTCTACCCTGACCGACTTTATCAATACTAGCCCACTTGAAAAATCGAGTGCCGCTTTATAAAGAACAGACCGTCTCGCGACGGTCTGTCGAGAATAAAGAGGTTCACGACCTTCACTACGCTGCCTTGTTCTTTTGAACCGCCGCCGCGGCTTTTCGGATCACTTCGATGACTACATCCGGCTTGGAGAGCATGGGAACGTGGCTGCTTTCCACTTCTACCACAGTCGCTCCCATACGCTTCGAGACCCACCGCTGGAGATCGGGATGCACGGTGCGGTCTTGCGTGGTCAAAATGTACCAGCTCGGCTTGGACTTCCACGGGGTGCTCTTGATCTTTTGTTGCTGGAACAGATCGGCCACGGGAGCATAATGGGTGGCCCAAACAAGCTTCTGTTCTTTCTCCGAAAGGTCTCCCGCGAAAAACTCAGTACCATTCGGAAGCATCCAGGCGCGCCCGTCCGCGACCTCGACGCGAGAGAAGATATCCGAAGGATACTTGTCAAGTTGCTGCTGTACGGTCTCGCCGACATCCGGGGCAACCGCTCCGATGTAGACAAGGCCGGCCACGCGATCATCGACCCCCGCGGCCGTAATGGTAGCGCCGCCGTAGGAATGGCCCACGAGGATGACGGGACTGCCGACGCGGTTGAGCGTGCGCTTCACGGTAGCCACGTCCTCTTCGAACGAATCTAGGCCATATTGAACTGCGATCACCTCATGCCCGTCCGCCTGCAATGCGGGGATGACCTTACTGAAGCACGAGCCATCGGCCCAAATGCCGTGGCAGAACACGATGGTTGGTTTGCCTTGCAAAGACATGGAAATCTCCTGAGTTTGGTTGGGACAACAACTAACGTTGTCCATATGTTTATACGATGCGCCCGATTCGCACTGGTTAACAAATACTTTGTGTGATAGAGATATGCTTTGAAAGCATGGGTAGCTTTTTTACAATGGAACTTCGTCATTTGCGGTATTTCATTGCCGTCGCCGAGGAGGGCAGCCTCACGAATGCTGCCGAGCGGCGGCTGCACACCACTCAGCCGTCATTAAGCCGGCAGATTCGCGATCTCGAATTGGAGATCGGCGTAAAGCTGTTGGAGCGCAAGACCCGTGGCATTGCACTCACTGCGGCCGGGCGGGTATTTCTCGATCATGCGCGTCTGGCGTTGATGCAGATTGAAGTGGCCTGCGACGCTGCACGCGGTACGGAACAGCCAGGGAAGAAGCCAAGTTTTGTCATTGGCTTTTTGCTGGGGCAGGAGGCAATCTGGCTGTCGGAGTCGCTGCGCATTTTACGCGAGGAGGCGCCAGATGTTGAGATTACACTCATGACGAAGTCCTCGCCTGAGCTGGCAGTTGGGCTGATGCAAGGCAAGATCGACGTTGCCCTGCTGCGACGCGAAGTGCACACCGTAGGCCTGGCCTTTAGATTTCTGAGTACGGAGCCTCTGATTGCGATACTGCCAACTCGCCACCGCCTAGCCCGGCACAGGACAGTGCCGCCGCAGGATCTCGCACGCGAGAGTTTCATCAGCACAGCACGAGCCGCGCCCGTTCTCAGGTCTGTGATCGATGACTATGCGGCGAAGACCGGGATCACACTGAAACAGAACTACGACGCCGAAACCTTATCCGGCGGAATGTCGTTGGTGGCATCCACTGGCGGTTTCACACTCCTTCCACTCTACGCGCGAAATGCCCTGATCCCATCGGTCGTCGCTCGCCCCCTGCGTGGCGAGGTTCCGACCATCAGCCTGATGATGGGCTATAACAAGTCGAACACTTCTCCGTTGCTCAAGAGATTTCTGCTTCGCGCGGATGAGCTAGTCAACCGTGTTTTTCAGGGAGAGGCTACTCCCGCACTTTGAAACGTGGTGATCGGAAGGCATCAGTCTAGAGCCCGAAGAGGCTACAAATCATCAGGTTATGCAGCAACGCAAGGCGAGATTGGGCCCCTCAGACAAGTCCTCATAAATTGGCTTATAGGAAACGCCGACAGATCGTTCAGCGGGATGGTCGGCAAAGCGGAGGTCGGTTGTCGGACCAACGCTGTCGATGCAGCCTTACACGATCCAGCAGATTTTCGATCTTGCCTTAACCGTCGGAAAATGGACAACTTGCTCTCTGAGATTCTCAAAAACAACGGCAAGGGTATGGCGACAATGAATTGAAACTAAAGGACAAATCTTCTTGCGGGGAGTAACGGACGATTTCCGAACTCTGGCTTACCAAGCCGAGGCTGAGTTATCCCATCCGTTGCACGCGGCGCGCTTGGCCGTGGAGCCATTTGTGGTAGGATTGCCTTGGCGTAAAGGACGCATCCTGTCCGCGGAAAGGGTAGAAGCCCACCTTTTTAGTCAAGTCTTAGCAACCTTCTTTCAGCCCGATTGTGCGGACACCGGGCGCTTCGATGAAAGGAGGCCGCCATGTCGACCGATTCACCACTGGCGCAGCGCCCACTTCCCGACCGTCCCAATCTCCGCCACCTGAAGGACCAAGCCAAAGACCTGCTCAAGACCGGCGAGGCGACGTCGATCACCGATGCGCAGTGCAAGATCGCGCATCTCTACGGGTTTGCCAGCTGGCCGAAGCTCAAGGCCCACGTCGAATCCTATAAGGAGATCGGGCAACTCAAGCAGGCTATCGACACCAACGACATCGTTCGCGTCAAGACCATGATGACGCGCAACCCAGCACTGCACAGCGCTCCGCTGGGTTACGGCAAAGATGGACCGCTCACTTGGGTTGCCGAATGCCGCGTACCGTGGGAGCCGCCGGGTCCAGTGAGACTGGCGATGGCGGAGTGGATGCTCACCCACGGATCAGACGTGCATCAGGGTGGCGACGGCCCGCTCATGCGAGCCGCGCTCAATGGATATCGCATCCCGATGATGGAGCTTCTCGTGTCCCACGGCGCCGATGTGAACGCCCTGTGGCACGGACATTTCCCCATTATCTTTGCCCCTTGCGAGTCATGGGACCCTACCGCGCTGCAATGGCTTCTCGATCACGGCGCAAATCCGAACTGCCGTGACCATGAGTACGAGATAAGCGGCCATCCATATCCCGGCACGGCTCTCGACTACCTCATTGCGGGTTACGCGCGTTCCGTAGAACGACTGAGCGCCTGCATCGACATCCTTCTCCAGGCCGGTGGCGAGACCAAGTACGACGCGCCAGCTGTGCTGAACCTGCTCCGCGGGCGGCTGGACGATCTGGCGGAGCTGATTGACGCTGATCCAGCACTCGTGAACAGGCGTTTCTCAGAGCTCGATTGCGGCATGAGCGGCGGCCGCAGCCTCACCCTTCAGGGAGGAACGCTCTTGCATGTGGCCGCGGAGTACCGTAACCTCGCCGCGGCTACTCTGCTCCTCGACCGTGGGGCCGATGTCAATGCCCGCGCAACCGTCGATGATGGCGGCGTCGGCGGGCACAGTGCCATCTTCCATGCGGTGACGCAGTTCGATGATGGCGGCTTGCCGATAACGCAGCTGCTGGTTGAGCGCGGCGCTGACCTAACCATTCGCGCGAAGCTTCCGGGAGACTACGAGCGGCCCGGTGAGTTTGTTGAGTGCACGGCCTTGGGCTATGCGCTGCTGTTTGGCGGCGCAAGCCAGCGGAGAACTGTGACTCTGCTGCGCGAGCGAGGGGCCATCGAGTAATCTCAAAGGCAGACCCATGGAACCGCTCCAGGCCGCCAGGCGGCCGCACCTTCAATGTCCAGATCGCCGGCATACCGAAGTTAGTCCTCGCTTGCGCCGGTTGAGTGGGTAATGTCGATTTATCGCTCCTGATGTGGACGGCGGACGGGCTCTTTGCGCCACCTCACTGAACTGTCAAACTGGCGCTGACTAAACAGGATATAAGCAACTTACGATCTGATTTCCTGAAAGACCAACAGAAGCGGTGTAGTTGTAACGCAGTGATTCAAGAGAAGAAAAATATGGCGGGAGTAACGGACGATTTCCGAACTTTTGGACTCCATTGACCTTCGGAAGATTTTAGAACTCGTGTCGCGACGAAGCCACGTCCAAGCCGCCTAAGTGCAAGTGAGAAAAGCTGTTATCAAAACCGATCGATCCAGAGACTCCGGTAAGTCAGTTACGTGTAGATTACTTCCGTATGGCGCGGTCGCGATGAACTGGTTTCGAGTAAGAATGGAGTTGGATTGTAAGTTGCTCTACGCTAATTGTGTGCGCGTAGTGCTTCTCGCGCAATTGGTTCGCCATTGAGAAAGACCGTCTCTATCGAGTCATACGCCGAAACATTCTTGAGCGGATTGCCCTTGAGCAGGAGCAAGTCACCTCTCTTGCCAACCTCGATGGAGCCTAGTTCATGCGACAGTCCTAACGCCGTTGCGTTGTCGAGCGTCTCGGCGCGCAAGATCAGAGATAATGGAGCACCGGCGTCCGCCCAATTCTGCAATTCGAACCGCCCGTTCAGTCCCGGCGGATTGCCGAAGCCTTCGACACCGGGTGTGTCGCTCCCGAAAACGAGAGAAGCATGGTCCTGCAACATGATTTTGAATGTCGCCCGAGTTCTTTCAATTGCGGCCTTGAGCAATGGCTCGAAGCCGGGTGGCGGGGAGGCTTTGCGGTATTCGTCCAGCAGCGCCGCGCGGGCCTTCACGCCTTCAGCAGATCGAAGGTAACCTATCACCCCTGGCGGCAGTGCCATAGTGAGTCTGGGATCGTCGAGCAGGCTTGGGTCAATCATCGCGCGCTCACCGGCAATTGTTTGCAGCGTCGGCTGTACATGCGTGCCCGAGTGCGCCGCGGCTGCAATCACATTACCTGCGGCCGCAGGTGGCACGGAATTGCCGAAATCGCCCGGCCAAACCCAGAGACCGTGCGCGATGATGTCAGCATGAGCATCGATTGCCGACCGCCAACTGTCAACGCTGGTGGCATGAACCATCAGCACCAGCCTGTGCGCTTTAGTAGAGGCCTGGATCTTTTGCAGCGTTTCAGTGTGCAAATAGGGCCAGTGGAACGTGCCGAACCCAGATTCCACGAAGGCCTTCACGCAAATGGCTCCGGCGTCCACCGCGCGCCATACCGCCCGTTCCGGTGTGTAGTCGCCAGGGTTCAGTGATTTGGCCCAATGTTTCGCTTCATTCGATTCATAGACTAAGTTAGGAAATTTCGGCGATGAGGGCGGCGGAACATTGAATGCCATATATCCGCCAGCGACCTTTATTCCTCTGCCACACGAGTAGAAGCGGGGATGCAACGGCGTGCCTTCAAACCATGCCAGGTCACTTTGAGTGAGGTCGAGATCAACGATAGACGTAAAGCCGAAGGCGAGATAGGCCCGGGGAACCTGCGCCCGATAAGCGGCCCAAAGTTCTGGATGGGTGTCGATTGCGTCGTCATCCAGTGCCGCGGAGTGACCCACATGCACGTGTGAATCGATCAGTCCAGGAATCAGAAATCGTCCGCTGCCGTCAATCCGCCGCGCATGCGGACCAGGAGCCAAGTTTGTGCCGATTTCAACGATCCTGCCATCCCGCAGAACAACATCAGCATGAAGCAGCGGCGCGGCGCGTTCCGGCGAGATCAGAGTGACATTTTCGATTACTATGCCCTGATCAACAACGTGCTGCGCTTGTGCCGCGGAGCCAACAGTCAGAACGATGAGCGCAGTCAGCGTCCTTGCTAACAGTCGATTACTCAAGATCGCCTCCCTAAGATTACCAACGAATATGGGCCCGGGGTGGGCGCGCCTGATCTACCCACTTATCCGTTGCTACATAGAGGACCATACGAACTCTCCAACCTGAAAGTTCTATCGGCAGCGAGCTAGGTGCGCGTTAAGGGACGCCCCTTCCCCGAACTCGCGTCAGAAAATTGATGAGATCCACTCCCGGTTGGTCGGCAATACGGAAATTAGTCCTCGCTAGCGCCGATTGTTGCGTGATGTCGATTTATCGCTCGTGATACGGATGGCAGATGGCTCTTTGCGCCACCGACCAACGGAAAATAAACAACTTACGATCCGATTTCCTGAAAAACCAACAGAAGGGTGTGGTTGTAATGCACTGAATCAAAAGAAGGAGTCATCTGGCGGAGAGTAACGGACGATTTCCGAACTCTTGCCTACTAAGCCAAAGGGTGACTCGACTCGAACAAATCGCCAACAAAACACTGTAATTACAGGGCGCTTACTTTGGTCAAAAACTGCTCGGTTAGAGTTTTTGCTTTTAAACGATCTCCCTTGTGGGACGGTGCATTACTTCTGGATTCGGGAGCCAAGGCATGACTTTTCATAAGGCGACTTTTCCGTTACTTATTTATTGTTCGGACGCACTCGGAAGTATTTGCATAGAGGTTTTGTTAGATACTCACACGAACCTACATGGAAGCGGTAAGGAAGATCGGTTTCACCATCGCTTCAATCTTGGCAGCCATTTCCTCTGCGGGCATGCGATCGGGAGTCTGGTGCCACCGCCGCGCGGCGCCGAAGATGGCCCAGGCCGCCGTGGTTGCAAGCAGTTTGGGATCGGTTCCAGGGACTATCGTGTGCTTCGCGGTGCCTTCCAGAAACATACCCTCCACGACCGGGATGATGGAGCCTTCAAGGGGCATCTTAGCCAACTGGCTAGGGCAGCCCGCAGTCTCGGCGAGATAATCGCAGACGCCTAGCGCAATGGCGCGTAGAGCCCCATCGCAATTTGTGAAGGAAAGGCCGCGGCGCGCGATCAGATCGCGGAAGCGGGCGGCCGTCATGGCCTGCAACAGGGCGTTCTTGTCCGGGTAATGGAGGTAAAAGGTGGCGCGGTTCAGGGTCGCTTCATCAGTAATCTCTTGGATGGAGATGTCCGCGAACTCCTTGCGGCTCAATAACCTCAGTAACGACTCCATCAGCATCTGACGGCTGCGGAGAACGCGGGGGTCCATGTTTTCCGCTGTGTTACCAGGTTGGAATGCGTCTGTCATTCACTTTAAGCATAGCCCCTGCTGTAGCAATAAATGTGTAAGCGACATTTGTCAATTTATTTGAATCGACAATTGTCTATTACACATCAATTGTCGTATAGGAGGTTTTCTCGTTATGTCCACGCTTCTTCACATCGATTCGAGCCCACTGTATGGGCGCTCCGTCTCGCGCCAGCTTACTGGCGCATTCGTTACTCAATGGAAGTCTTCGCGCCCGAATGGAACGGTCATCGACCACGACCTTAACGCAACCCCGCCCCCGCCTGTCACCGCCGAATGGGTGGGTGCTGCCTACACGCCGGAGGAGGCGCGCACTCCGCAACAGAAGGAACTGCTGGCGCTTTCGGACACGCTGCTCGCCGAACTAGAGCAGGCGGATGAGTACGTGTTCGGCGTGCCGATGCACAACTTCGGTGTGCCCTCGGTGCTGAAGCTCTGGATCGACCAGATCGCTCGAGTGGGCAGGACCTTTTCCTATGCAGGTGGAGCGCCGAAAGGACTGCTTACGGGCAAAAAGGCGACGTTCATCATCGCGACCGGCGGGATCTATGATGCGCAGACACAGATGGCCTCTTTCAACTTTGTCGAGCCGTATCTGCGGTCAGTCTTCGGCTTCCTCGGCGTGACGGATGCAACCTTCCTCACTGCGGGTGGGACGAGCGTGCTGAACCAGGGGCATGACCGCGACGCGTTCCTTGCGCCTCATCTTCAGGCCGTGCAAACGCACGCGCAGACCTTTCTGGGAGGGCGCTCATGAAGATTGCTTCGATTCTTGCGCGCTACCTGCTGGGGCTGATGTTTACGGTCTTTGGGCTGAACGGGTTCCTTCACTTTATCCCCCAGCCGCCACCGGCGAATCCGCTGGCACTCCAGTTCCTTATCGCCGTCAGCGCATCGCACTTTGCCGCGTTCTTCTTCGCGCTACAGGTGCTTGGCGGACTGCTGTTACTCTCCGGTTTTTTCGTGCCACTTGCGCTGACACTGCTTGCTGCGGAGCTCTACAACATCCTTGCGTTTCACCTGACGATGGCACCGGGCAGTATCGCGCCCGCGCTGGTCGCTTGCGTGTTGTGGATTCTGGTCTTCTTGCAGTACCGCGAAAGTTTCAAGGGCATCTTCAGCACGAAGCCTGCGCCGCAGGCATAAATTGTTTCGCAGTATGAGAGGCACGGTGTCTCCTTACTGCGAAACATTTTCAGACTCGATACAGCACTGTTACGAATCAGCGGATTCGTACTGGGAAACATCCTTCTCATCATCGAAGGTCCTGTGTTGTCAATCAAAAGAAGAAGTGTTCTGGCGGAGAGGGAGGGATTCGAACCCCCGGTACCCTTTCAGGCACAGCGGTTTTCAAGACCGCCTGTTTCAACCGCTCACACACCTCTCCGCGTGAGTGATATCAACAGTTTATCAGCACTTGAAAGCCGTTGCTTGGGCTACGGTAGGGACTTGCAGATCTGATGCGGATCTAAAACGTGTCATTCCGTAGTCCCGTAAAGCTCGCGTGCGTCTTTCTTCAGCGCGCGAGTAGGGACTAGGAATCTGCCCTGCGGAGGTTAACGATGACCAGAAAACGCTGAGCAAAGATCGAGAGCAGCGGGGCCGATCCCTCGGGCCCTCCGCCCCAGGTTACGCAAAAGCAGCGCAAGCCAGGGCTCCTGACCTCTCGGGATGACATTTTCAATAAACTCTACTTTTTAGTCACACCCCAAAGAATCGTCAAGTTTAAGTTGCCTGAGCTATTTTCCGGCTTTCCGATAACTCACTTCGCATCTGCCTTCTTCCGCGCGGTCAGCACCAGGTCAGGATCATGAATGGTCATCACCATGCCGCCGAGATCATCCGCAAAGCGTATGCGGACGGCTGCCGCGCCTATCGGGTGGAAAGTATGCTCGCCGAGGTGGACCAGACCGCGGCCTGTTGTCCCTTTGCGCGTCCAGGTGAGCAGACCCTTGTCGGCCGTTACTTCGATCTGCTGGTTGATGACCGGACCGAAGACGTAGGTTCCAGGAAGCCGCGCAATGTCGGCTTCGGCGAGAGGGATGAGCGGGTCGGCGTCAGCGTCCTTGAGCGATTGCAGGTACTCAAACACAGGACGCGCCACCTCACCGCCGGCCCTGGCGTGGACCAGAAGGCTGATACTGTGCGGACCACGAATGCGTTGCACGCCCGGTTGCGCGGTGATGAAGGCTTTCACGACCTCCAAATGACCGAGCATGGTTGCGGAAAAAAGTGACGGACGCGCGCCCTTGGAGATCAGGTATTCAGCAATGGGTTTGTTGCCCACGTGAGAAGCGGCGCCAAGCGCGGACTCCCAGTCGCCGAAGCCCCAGTCCCAGGAAGCTTTTGCCAGCGACGGACGCGCCTCCACCAACTCCCGCACACGCACCAGGTTGAAATGCGCGACCAGGACCATTTCCCGCGCAAGCTCGGGCAGCTGCGAAGGAAAGCCATCGGTGATAGACGCGGTATGGTTTTCGTCGTTCGAGCCCGCAGAGTTTAAGCTCGCAGCCCCTGCGTTCGCAGAGTTCAGGCCATCAAGCCCGAGCAAATGCAATGGGTCCATCGCCGATATGGGAAACACCACTGAGGCAAACCGCAACAGGCTTCTTCGCGACCAGAGGCTGACCATCAAGAAACTCCCTTGTTTCAGAGATTGGAAAACTGTGACGGCAGAATGCCCCGGCGCGGCCGTTGAAGGCAACTGAAATTGCCGCCGTTGCCGCTTAGGAAAATGTTAGGCCGTATCTATTGGAAATTCAGTGGCTTGCAGCGGGCGGTGAGGCGATGCGGCTGGCGTCGGCGGCCACTCGCGGGGAGAGTTCGGCAGCGATTCTCTGCGCCACCTCTGATTGAATGCTCAGCCGATCGGACAACGTCCGGTCCAGGCGCACCACCCATACGTGTTTCTGCTCCGGCAGGCGAATCAGGTGGGCCAGAATGCGCGTTTGGTCGCCGCTGGACTGCACCTGGCCCAGCACCACATAGTTGGCATGGAGTGAAGTAGCGATTGCATTCAGGTCACGCTGGTCGCGCGGGAGCCTGAGAATCTGCGCGTTGCCGATCACGCTGTAACGGCCATTGCTCTGGGAGGTGAGCTGCTCCACAACGTTGTCCGTCAGTGCGTCGCTGAAGAGGGTCATGTCAGCGTTGGTGGTCTGGTTATCAAATCGCAAGACGGCGACAACGGGCGGGCCTTGGGAACGTTGCCCGGACCGGAGCCAGGACTTTGCCGCGAAGGCGAGCACCGCGCAAACAACCACAGCAAACACTACCAACGAAGCACGCAGGTTGACGCGGCTTGTTCTCGCCACGGCCTTGGGTTCTTCTGCGGCAGGTTCGGGAATCTGCTCAATGGGAGCGATGAACTGGTATCCGCGTTTGGGAATCGTTCGGATGTAGGTAGGTTCAACGGAATCATCGCCGAGCGCGGAGCGGATCTGCGTCATGCAGAAATTCAGGCCACGGTCGAAGTCGACAAAAGTTCCGCCGCCCCAGACAGCGGCGCGCAGATCTTCACGTGAGACGACTTCGCCGGCAAGCTCGATAAGACAAGCCAGGACCTGCGCCGGCTGTGCCTGTAGGTGTACGAGCGTGTCCTCACGTCGCAACTCCCGCGTTGCTGCGTCAAACCTGAACAGGCCGAAGCGAAAGCGTCCTGGTGACATGTGGGTGACGCCATTGTCGCACGATTTTAAGGCGGTGAAAGCGGATCAGCGGCCTCTGCGTAGAGGCGAAGCGGCGAAGGTTGCCAAAGTGCGCGCTCTTCAGTGCAGGCGCGAGCATCCAACCAGAAGCAGGATGAAATAGCCGACGATTGCCATAGGTGAACTGATCGCGCGCACAACACGGCCCCATGGGTTCGCACGAGCAGTGTGGCTTGACTCGTACTTCCGGGCTTTGGATCCCCGATGGAAGAGAACGCTATCAGAAATGTTGTATACCTTGGCCATAAACCTTTAGTTATTTGCGGGATGCGGAGCTTGGTCTTGCCGGGCTCAACGATAGTGGCATCACAGCTCTGCTTACGGTAGATATCGGCAGGCGCAGGTAAAAATTTAGGGCCTTTTCCGTACGGCTTTATCTGGCCGCGATCGTCCGCTTTAAGCTGTCATCCTGTATTTTTCAATGGGCCTGCCCGTCAGGCCAGAAGTCGGCTTCCTCTTTCTATTGGCGCTTCGGTGCTGCGCGCCAGGCTTCGGCGGAAGGAATAGTCGTATCCAAGCGGCTGTTACGGCACGACTTCGCGGCACTAGGATTGTGAAACCGTTCCGGCCCTCCAATTCAAACAAATTTAAAGACGCATTCCGTGGAGATTTTCCGGGAACTTTTTGCAACCAGCAGCGTAATACTTCCCAGGCGCTGTTCGTCTTTTTGTCGAAAGATTTGCCGGAGGGAATTCCATGGGAGTTTTCTTACAGGACCTGCGTTACGCTTTGCGGATGCTGGCCAAGAGCCCAGGCTTTGCCCTGATGGCTATACTCACACTGGCCATCGGCATCGGCGCCAACACTGCTATTTTCACCGTGCTGAATGCGGTGCTTCTGCGCCCGCTTCCATTTCATGATCCCGCCCGGCTGATGATCGTCAGTGAAAGCTCCCAGCAATTTGACTCCATGTCTGTGGCGTACCAGAATTTCACCGACTGGAAATCCCAGAACGGCTCGTTTGAAAACATGGCGATGTTTCGCCAGCGTGACTTCACGCTCACCGGCGACCGCGGGCCTGAGCACATTGAGGGGCGCGAGATCTCGGCAGGTTTTTTCAGCCTGTTAGGGGCTCCACTGGCGATGGGGCGCGACTTCCGTGCTGAAGACGACCACGAAGGCGCCGCGCCTGTTGTGGTGCTGAGTCATGGTCTGTGGCAGCGGCGGTTCGGCGGCGACGCAAACATCCTGGGCAAGTCCGTCCACCTGAATGACCTGAATTACACCGTGGTGGGCGTGCTGGCAAAAGATTTCTGGTTTTACTCGCCTTCCGATGTATTTGCTCCCATTGGCGCTACTGGCCAGATGTGGCTTAAGACCCGTGAGGAACGCGAAGGCGCACGAGTGCTGGCGCGGCTCAAACCAAGTGTAACTTTCCAGCAAGCGCACGCCGACATGGACAACATTGGACGCCGTCTTGCTGCCGCATACCCAGAAGCCAACGCGGCGCACGGCATCACGTTTGTGCCGATGATGGAGAATGTGGTCTCCGATATCAGAGGAACTCTCCTCCTGCTGTTTGGGGCCGTGGCCTTTGTTCTGCTGATCGCCTGCGTCAACGTGGCCAATCTCCTGCTCAGCCGAGTCGCCCCGCGGCAGCGCGAGTTGGCCGTCCGCACAGCGTTGGGAGCATCGCGCAGACGCGTTGCTTCGCAGTTGCTCACGGAAAGCGTGTTGCTTGCGCTGATCGGAGGAATGTTCGGCATCGCGCTGGCGTGGATAGGCACACGCGGTCTGCTCGCTGCGGTCCCGCACAGTTTGCCGCGCGCATCCTCTGTGGGCATTGATTGGCGCGTCGGTCTGTTCGTATTCGTGCTCTGCGTGGCCACAGGAATTCTTTTCGGGTTGGCGCCGGTGTGGCAATCGCTGCGCGGCAACATGAATGAGACGCTCAAAGAAGGTGGACGCGGCGCCGCCGGAGGCCGCCATCGTCTGCAAAGCATCCTGGTGATTTCTGAGCTGGCGCTTGCCGTGGTGTTGCTGGTCTGCGCCGGACTGACCATCCGTACGCTGCAAAAACTGGGCAAGGTTGATCCCGGTTTCCAAGCGGATAATCTTCTTACTTTTGATATCGGTTTTTCCAAGCTGCACTACAATCAGCCGCAAAAAGTCCGCAACCTGTTTCATGAAGTCGTGGGCCGGCTGGAACACGTCCCGGGAATCCAAGCCGCATCGCTGACCACGGACGTGATGATGCGCGACGACAGCGAAGTCATGTTTTACGTCACCGAGAGACCCAAACCGCAGCCGCAGGACCTGAGCTGGTCCATGATGTACGTTACCGGCTCGGACTACTTGCCCACCATGGGCGTGCGCCAATTGCGGGGGCGCTTTTTCACCGACCAGGACAATCTTAGTTCGTCGAATGTCATCGTGATCGATGAAGAGCTGGCACGTAGCGTGTTTCCCAACCAGGATCCCCTTGGGCAGCACATCACCATTCCGTTCCCCGGTCTCGATGGGCCGCGGGAGATCGTCGGCATCGTCCAGCATGTGAAGCATTGGGGACTGGCCCAGGATTCAAGCGCCAAGATCCGTTCGGAGTTTTACATCCCGTTTCTCCAGATTCCCGATAAGCTCTACAGCCTGGTGAGCGGGATGACCTTTGCGGTTCGTTCCAACCTTGAGCCGCGGGCCGTGACCGCCGCCGTGAGCCATGAGTTGCAAACCATCGACGCCGATATCCCCATCTACAACGTAGAACCGATGAATGAGATCATCCGCACGTCGATTGCGCGCGAGCGGTTTGCTACTTTGCTCTTTGTCTTCTTTGCCGGTGCCGCCCTTCTTCTGGGCGCGATTGGCACCTATGGCGTGCTTTCTTACTCGGTAAGCCAGCGCACGCATGAGATGGGCATCCGCATGGCGCTGGGCGCTGAGGCCCGGGATATTCTGGGGCTGGTGCTGCGCTGGGGAGGAAAACTGATCGCAGCGGGAATTGTCATTGGCGTAGCTCTGGCATTTTTGTTTTCACGTCTGCTGGCCAACATGCTTTATGGCGTAAAAGCAAGTGACCCGGCGACATTTGGCTTGGTTGCACTGGTATTGACTGTTGTGGCCGTTGCGGCGTGTTATATCCCCGCGCGGCGCGCAACGAAAGTAGACCCGATGATCGCGCTGCGATACGAGTAGGCAAACAAGCGCAGCGCGCTCCGATTGAAACTTGCAGAGCGCCCTATGAAAGCAATGGTACACACACAATACGGACCTCCGGATGTGTTGCAGCTCATGGAGGTAGCCAAGCCGGTCCCCAAAGACGACGAAGTCTTGATCAAGATTCATGCAGCCTCTGTAAACCCGTTTGACTTGCACCTCATGCGTGGCAAACCGATATTCGTCCGCCTGATCGGGGGGCTGTTCAAGCCAAAACGCAAGATTCCCGGCACCGACATCGCCGGACGAGTTGAAGCGGTCGGCAAAAACATAAAACAGTTTCATCCCGGCGACGACGTGTTCGGAGCGAAAGGCGGAGGAGGCTTTGCCGAGTACGGGTGCGCTCTAGAAGACAAACTGGCCCTGAAGCCTGCCAACATTACGTTTGAGGACGCGGCAGCCGTAACTGTGGCGGCAATCACGGCCTTTCAGGGCCTTCGTGACAAAGGACAGATCCAGCCAGGCCAAAGAGTCCTGGTAGATGGCGCCTCTGGCGGGGTCGGCACCTTTGCGGTCCAGATTGCCAAATCGTTCGGGGCTGAAGTTACCGCGGTGTGCAGTTCGAGGAATGTTGAGACGGCACGATCGATCGGCGCGGACCACGTGATTGATTACACTCAAGCAGACTTCACCAAGAACGGCCAGCATTATGACCTGATTCTTGCCGCCAACGCACATCATTCAATCTTCGACTACCGGCGTGCATTAAGCCCTAAAGGAATTTATGTCATGGCAGGCGGTGGCGGCGTCCAAATGCTCCAAGTGATGTTACTGGGGCCATTGCTGTCAATGATTGGGAGCAAGAAGATGTGTTTCATTTCAGCGAAGATAAAGGACCAGGATTTGGTTTTCTTGAGAGATCTTCTCGAAGCCGGGAAAGTTGTCCCTGTTATAGCCAGGTGCTATCCGCTGAGCCGCGCGGCTGAGGCTTTCCGTTATCTTGCGGAAGGACATGCCCAGGGAAAAATTGTAATCACCGTCACAAGCAGCAATAGCGATTAACAAGCCGCTGTGTCGCTATTCATAACGGCTGTGCGTTGGCTTAACCCGATCCGCGATCAGCCGCCATCTTATGCACCACCGGGTCCAGGCGATCAAAAGCGTCCTGCAAGATGCGCCGTGACGTCGCAAAGCAAATCCGCAAGTGTCCCGTAGCGCCCGGTCCGAACCAGCGTGCGGCGCCGGGAACCAGGGCCACACGCGCATGTTCGCGCAGATAGTCGCACAGGCTTATCGAGTCATCGCTCAGGCTGCGCACGTTGGGAAAAATAACGTACGTGCCCTGCGGAGAGTTCGCGGTCACACCGGGCCAGCGCGACAGACGCTCCAGTACGTAGTCCCTCTGCGCCTGCAAGTGACGGATGAAATCAGCCAGCCATTCGCGGCCATCGCGCAACGCAGCGATCACAGCCACCTGGGACAGCACGGAAACGCCATAGACCGTACTCTCCGCATCCGAGGCGGCGACAATTTCTTTTTTCCATTGCGGATCAGTGCACACCGCGCAGCCCACGCGTAACCCAGCCAGGGCAAAATTCTTGGAGAAGCCATACACCGTCACCGTTTTGCGCGCGATTTCCGGAGAGAGGGCAGCGACCGCAACATGATGGTGCGGCGCGTACACAATGTCCGACCAGATTTCATCGGACAGGATGCGCAAGCCGCGTTCCACGGCCCACTCAGCAACGCTTTTCAACCAGGCGCGCGGATAGACCACCCCCAGCGGGTTATGAGGATTGCACAGCCACAACATGCGCGTACGCGGTGTAAGACGCGCCTGCATCCCGGCGATAAACTCTTCCGCCGATGTCGCCGGAGTCACGCTCACCCGCACCGGAACAGCGCCGGTACGCTCCACGGTGTGGTGCAACAGGAAATCCACCGGATCGGGAATCAGCACTTCGTCGCCATGGTTCAAGCTGGCGCGCGCCACCACAGCCATGGCGGAGGCCGCGCTGTCCGTGGCGAAAACCGCGGCTGCCGTGCAGTCGATTTGGCGCGTCTCGCGCATCCATGCGGCAACCACTTCGCGAAACTGTGGCAAGCCTTCTGGAGGAACGTACCCGAGCACGCCATCCTGCACGTAGCGAACAAGCTGCTCTTGAATGGCCGGGCAAACGGGAAAATCAGGGTCGGCGGCAGTCAGCGGAATCACGTCCGCCGGCTGCTGCGCCCAGCGCAGGTTAAACGCCCGTTCGCGCAGCAAATCCAGGGGCACCGCGTTGTCAGAAAAAAAAGCGCTGTTCATAGAATGATCTTTAACGATCTTAAATGCCCCAGTCAACCAGACACCTCTGCTTGCTTGGGGAGTCAGAAATATTTATCGAAGTTTGAGAGTAACGGTGATCTTACGCTGGAGTGCCCTGTGGCGCTTTTCTCAGATAAGCTTCTCGCGCTTTCTGGTAATAAGAGAAGAGAGCTTTGCTCTTGTCGTCGAATTTCTCCGGGTCTTTGAACCCTTCGCCGTAGCGCGCATTGTATTCGGCAAACCAATCCAGGTTTTTTCCGTCGGACAGAAAGACAATATCGTGGACCTCCATGTTGCGGATGGCCATCAGCGGATAGGGCGCCCGGGCAGCGCGAAACATGGGGTTATGGATCCCCCTTACGTCGCACTTGGGGTGAAACTGGCCGATCATCAGTCCCGCCTGAACGTATGCGGTCTTGGTGGTTTCATGTACCAGATCAAGAACATTCACCTGGGTATCAGGAATGTCAGGAAAAACGATCAGCAGTGCTTTCTTGAACCGCATGTGAGGATCAAAGGGTTGCAGTCTCTTGAACTCTTCAATGTACCCCAGCACAATTCTTTCTATGCTTGTTGTATCGGCCCCAATATGCGGGTGAAACGCTTGGTAAAACAAGTTCCTATCCAGTGATTCGCGCACAAAGGGGCAAACGGTCTGGTTATTGCTGTAAGGCCGCTTCACTTCTGGGTTTTCCGTCGTAAGGGCGCTGCGCGCCCATTCCACAATCTCGTTCGCAATTTTGAGCAGGCGAGGCTCTAGAATCGCGTGATTCATCCTTCTCCTCCTAAAGGGGCAAAACCGAATCGGGGCACAAAAAGATTGTTGTAATGATATACCCTAAGCGCGATCTAAGCTATCATTTAATTATATTAGAATCATATACTTACGTTAATTAATTTGATTTTATTAATGTAAAGGAGATTTGTGCCTACGCCTATGGTTACAGCGAGGCGAGGCTAACTTATAATCTCTTAGCATCGAAACCCGGATTGGCCCACTAAGTCTCAGTTTTAAAGACGGTATTTATGGCTAATTCCATTTTGGGAAGACTTTTCAGGGGCATTGTGCCCAATTTATATACAGATTTTCCTCAGGAGCATTGCGTAAATGGATGTTGCGATTTTCGGCGCTGGTATTGCCGGTTTGATGACGGCCATCACCCTGCAAGCACGGGGTATTCGATGCCGCATCTTTGAACGCCATCCTCAAATTCATGAGGCTGGCATGGGGTTCATCTTGGTGCCGGAAGGAATTGATCGCCTGCAAAGCTTTGGGGTGAGCCTGGCTGGGGTGCCGCTGGATCGTTTCTGCTTCCGTGATGCGGACGGGCAGATCATGCATGAGGAACCCATGCCCGCGGGCGCACTTGCTGTTCGACGCCCTGACCTGATCGCAGCGCTGGTGCGTACCTTGCCCGCCGGTGTGGTCACCTTCAACTCTGCATTGGATGATCTGGAATTCGACGGTAGCGGCGCCGTCACTGCCGCCCTTCTTAGCTCAGGAGCACGCGTCACGGCGGATTTGTATGTGGGCACTGAGGGCATACGCTCAAAGGCCCGGCAGGTTTTATATCCTGAATGGCCCTCGCCGCAGGCGCAGGCCTTGGAAGTTGTGGGGCTGGCAAACTCTGACCGTGCCATGCGATGGGCCGGTCACAATTTCAACAAGTTTCACGCCCCAGACGGTGGAATTGCACTCGGCATGTTGCCGATGGCCACCGGGCACGTCCTTTGGTTCTTGCAATTCGATGGCGAACGTTTTCCGCTGAACCAGGAAGACGCTGAAGCAGAACGTTCGTTTGTCTACAAATTGGTGGGCGATTGGGGCGGGCCAGTCGCAGACCTGCTTGCCACAACTGATTTTTCGCGCGTGCATGTCTGGCGGCCCGTGGATACAGACCTGGTCCCGCGGTTCCATCAGCGCAATCTAGTGCTGGCCGGCGACGCCGCGCATCCTTTGCTGCCGTTTACCAGCCAGGGAGTGTCATCGGCAATTGCCGACGCGGTGGCATTGGCAGACTTAGTCACCTCCAAAGAGAATCTCAGCGAGGCTCTTGCCCGCTACACCACGGAGCGCCGCGAGCAATGCGTACCGTATGTCGCAAAAGGCCGGGAGCTGATGCAGAAATTCCTAGAGCCCCAGGGAGCCAATAGCGTTGCGTTGCCGATAGCTTGATCGCGCAAGAGGCAAGTCCATTTCCAGACAGCGATCCACCGTTTGAATCTTTAGTTGAGCATTGAAAAGGAGATTTCCCTGACCCGGTCAACTGGCGTGGAAACATGCTGTCAAGCCCGCAGTAGCTTAGTCGCAAGGATGATGTTGTTGGTTCTGTTTATGTTTCCCCTGGCGACGATGGGCCAGCAAGTCCCCTTGCCCACAGTAGACCTGGGGGCAACTTCATTCACGGACGGCGTTGGCGGACCAGGTCTGTTCCTGCAAGAGATCCTTGAGCCTTTTCATGCGTCACGCTTCAACGGCCCCGGTGGTCAGATGCTTCCCGGCGATAATTCCGTGACTGCTTTTGCCGCGCTGACTGAGGTCGCGTACACAACGCATTACAAGTTTCTTGGCGCCTGGTACGGCGCGGAGGTCCTGCTTCCGTTCGCCCATGTGAATGTGCAAACCGATCTAGGCTTACGGGGAACGCAAGGCGGCATGGGCGATCTGATCTTCAGCCCGTTGCTTCTGCAATGGCCGGAACACAAAGTGTTTGGCAAGTCTCTCTTTCAACGGCTTCACGTGGTGGAGTTGGTTGTCCCAACGGGCCGTTACAGCCGCAATACTGCCGTCAATGTCGGTAACAACGTGGTCAGCGTCAGTCCTCAATACGCGGTCACTCTGTTTTTTACGCCGCAACTTGAAACCAGCTGGCGCGTCCACTATCTGTGGAACTCAAGAAACAACGATCCCAATCCCGTGTACAACGCCAGCAGCATACAACCGGGGCAAGCTGTCCATTTCAATGCGTCTGTTGCCTACAAGTTCCACCCGCGGGTGCGGGCGGGCGTGGCCGGCTACTACCTGAAGGGAATTACCGACCCAAAAATCGGCAACCAGAGCATGGCAAATTCAAGGGAGCAGATCGGCGCAATCGGGCCAGGCCTGTGGCTCGCTACAAAGCCCTTTGAAATTTATGCGCATGCTTTTTTCGAGATGGGAGCGGAAAACCGCCCGCAAGGCGTAAGGTTCGTGTTTCGCGTGGTTAAGATCTTTCCCAAGAAATAACGAAGCAGACGAAAGAAAACGCAGCCGAGGGCGGCTGCGGTCCACGTTTCTTTTTTTGCGGCTTACCGCGCTGTTGCTACACGTGATTACTTACCGGCCATGATCCGCTGCACGTTTTCCGGATCAAAGAATTCCTGTACCGGCACGGTGTGGGCAAACACACCAAAGAAGCGGCTGCGTTGTTCCGGATTGTTCTGCAATGCCTCAAACAGTTGCATCATCTCCGGTGGAGGTGGATCCAACGTAGCTAGTTGTGAAGTCATCTCGTAGTAAGGAAGTTCAGATTGATTGCGTGTCTGTTCATAAGCTGCCAGAGCTTCGTCCATCGGACGCCGGCCGCTCAACCCGGCGTCAATGGCTTCCGCCAGCCACTCGGCGCTGCGCAAGGAGTCCGTGATTCCCGATGCAGTGCACGGGTCTTTCTGATATCCGGCATCGCCCACCAGCGCCCAACCAGGTCCGTAGGGTTTGCGCACGTGGCTGGGAATCGCTCCTCCCACAAACCGCGTCTCGCGACGCCCGCTTTGCATACGGTCCGCCAGCTCCGGCACATGTTCGGCAAAGGCCCGGGAATATTCACCTTCCACATTGGTGCGGGCTGACGGCAGATCACGAGCGGCGAAGGCCACTCCAATCAGCGTGAGGTTGTCATTGGTGTTGAACGCAAAGAAGACTTTATTAGGCCGCAGCCACAAATGCCATCCTTGCATTTTGACGCCGCTCCAGTAGGAATACCACGATCCCTCCAGTGGAGGCTTGCTGTTGTATTCCTCTGCTTTCACCGCTTTGGCCACCGTGGAAAACATGCCGTCCGCGCCAACGACAATGCGGGCCGTTTCCGTTACCGTCGCGCCGTTTTTCTGGTGCCCGCGAATTCCTGTGACTCGGTCTTGATCAAATACCAGTTCCTGTACGGAGAAACCTTCCCGCAACTCAACTCCCGCCGCAACCGCTCCATCCACCAGCACCGGATCGAGTTTGAGCCGTCGCGGCGCATAAGCCGTCGTTACTCCGTCTGACGGGACGGGTGAACCGGTGAGAGCGAAAGCGCCGTAATCCCAATGATTGGTTGTGATCGGAGGACAATTTGTAGCCGCAAGTTTGTCCAGCAGTCCCCACCGTTTTAGGGCGGCGGAGCCGGCTTGATGGACATAATGATTGGAGAAAGGCATGTCACTGGGGAAAGTGCCGCGATCGAGCAGCAGAACCTTGTAACCCTTGCGCGCCAGCAGCAGTGCGGTGGGCGAACCGGCGCAACGAGCGCCGACAACGATCGCATCGTACATTAAGTTCTCCTAATAAACCGTGGGCAAGTTGTCACTAGTATTCACTTCACATCCAGGCTGGTCAAGCATGTCCTTTGTTACCTTAGGTTATGTGTTTTGGAATGGGAAAACATTACAATTCTCCAATAAGTACGGGGTAGAATTGTTAGGTTCTTCCTAATATTTCTAATGTTTTGCCGGCGGCCTTGAGGGCGAGCCTTTGAAGGGATGGGATGACAAACCTGGAGACGATAAAGAGCATTTATTCCGGTGGCGCCGAGCAGGCCGCTAAAACTTTACAGGCCGCCCTGGCTCCACACTTTGAGTGGACGGAAGCAGCAGGCTTCCCGTATGCCGGCACCTTTCACTCTCTGGAAGAAGTGGGGAAGAACGTGTTTGCCCGTCTGTCGACGGAGTGGATTGACTACCGCGCGGCCGCGGAGAATTTTTATGATGCCGGAGACACCATCATCAGTACAGGAAGATACCTGGGCACCTATCGCAAGAGCAACGGCGTAATGGACGCCGTCTTTGCCCACATATGGACCTTTAAAAACGGTAAGATCGTGAAGTACGTGCAGAACGTGGACACCAAAAAAGTCTGGGACGCAATCGAAGGCAAGTAGAATCCATGCCCATGTTACTGTTCTGTCTGCACGGGAGCGCCTGTAAGCAATGTCGATTCCTTCCTCAATCCCAACAAACTTCTTGCTCATGGTCTCTTTTTTCTGGGCCGTGCCCGGGCTGACGTGCGCGCAAGTCCAAGTCCAAGTCAAAGATAATCCGCAACCGGCACCGTCGGCGCAGGACGTCGTCATTCCTGATGGCACCCGTCTTGAACTGCGGTTTGCTCAGGGAGTCTGGGCCAAGGCAGCCGGGCAGACTCCAACTTCGCTGCCGGACGGCGTATCCGGTGAAGCGCAACGTGGCGATGTGATACGACTCATCGCCACGGCCAATCTCAGGATCGATGGCCGCGTAGTTCTTACCAAGGGCGCCGTTGGACACGCCGTTGTCACTGATATCGTGGCCCCTTTATTGAAAAATCCATCCAAGGAAACCGGACTTTATCTCCGGTTGGATTGGATCAAGAGCATCAATGACGTTGCAATCCCTCTGCGGGCTTTCAAGAGGGGCGATGCCGGGCCTTTCTATGTACAGGCCGTAGGAGACCATGGAGAAACCGTGATTCGCCCGGTAAAGATCAGCCGCCTGCTGGTCCGGATACCCAACTTCGAAGAGAAGGGTTCCTACGATAAAAAGAACTGGATTCCTAAGGGAACGCGGATCACGGCTTTTGTACATGGCCCGGCGACACTCAACCGATCCGAGGTGGAGCAGGCGCAGGCACAACTTCCGCTTTCCGGCGCAGGGGCCCTGGTAACGATCTATAGAACAGACGATCACACCCATGACCTTGTGACCATATCGTGTGACGGCGAACGCGTGGCCCAGATCGGCGAGAGGCAATATGCCAGCAAAGAGCTTACGCCGGGTGCGCACTCCTGTCAGGTTGAAGGGGAGAAGGCGCTGGCGATCGTTGCTGTTGGCGGCGAGGAATATTACGCACGCCTCCATCCGCGCGACTCGGGCAAGAAGTGGGAGCTAAAACTTGTGACTGCCGTCGAAGGCGAAAATGCTGTTGCCACTGCGGAGATGGCATCGCAATAGACGGAAAAGCTGAGAGTCAATTTGGCTTTGCCGTTCCGGTGCTGTCTGGCGGAAGCTGCTGACGGAGCGCTTTAATCCGGGACAAGAGCGAACGCGCCTCCGTGGTGAGGCGACCCGGAAGTTCGCTTGCGGCCTGCATCTGGCGCTCACCTTCGGCCAAATTGCCCAGTTGCAGATATGTCTTGGCTAGATAAAAATGCGCTGGTTGAGTAAGCACCCCGGGGCGCGTGTCCAACACCGTTTTCAGTGGTGTCACCGCTTCCGCGGCATGTCCGGCCATGAGGTAGCAGGTTCCCAGATAGAATTCGACGTCCGCAGCCTTGGGCTCCAGTTCGGCTGACCTTTTCAGCAGCCCCGCTGCCTCAGCGTAATTCTTATCGATGTAAGCCAGCATCCCCTTCTGGAAGAGAGAGCGCGCCGAACCGGTCGTAGCCGTACCCGGCGTTAACCCTGACGGGTTTGGGTTTTGATTGCTCGGAGATTGCGTACCCGGCGAAACCACGGAAAGATTAGTTGCTGGGGCTTCTACTTGCGCCAGTCGATAGAGCTCCAAAGCAGCTGCTTCACTCATCATTGCCGAAGGAGCCTTTTCCTTGGGGACAGAGGGATTGGCCGGTTGATTGTCCAGATGACTGCCAGCGACCTGAGGGTTTGAAGGCGCCAATTCTTGAGGCGGCGCCGGGCTTGGACGGACGATGGGGCTGCTCGACTCCGGCTTCTTCGCTGTCTGCTTCTGTTCAATAGAACCTGGAGTCTTAGGGCCTGGGGTCTTGGGATTCGGCTCAACCGTGGCGTTCTGCGGGACTGGCGATTGCAGCGGCGTAGGCTGTGGCGAAGGTTGCCCAGCTACTTGCGGTTGCGTGCGAGTCTTATGGCGGAGCTGATAGAGCCCCGCGACGCAGAGTGCAATCACTGCCGCGGCAATTGCAACCCAGGCCCATTGCAAACGCCGAACCGGCTTTGCCGGCAGCAGGCGAATCGCGTGCGCCCTCTCCGTCAGGCTGGCATGGGCCATCTGTAACGCTTCCGTGCGCTCCAGGCATTGCGGGCATTCGAGGAGATGGACCTCAAAATTGTCCTGCTCCGCCGGCTCAAGTCGGCCGTTGAGGTATTTCTCTACGAGCTCTTCGCCGGCAATACGCTGGCAATCCATTTTGTCTCTCAATGACATTGTGGTTACGGTGACACCTTCTGTGACAGTCCGGCAAACTTCCTGGTGATCTTTTTGACCATTCGCGACTTGCGCGCGCGCACGGCCTCATGGGACATGTTCAGCCTTGCCGCTATCTCCACCAGGGAGACGCCATCCACCAGCGACCAGACCAGGATTTGCTGGTCCGCTCCGCTGAACGATTCAATTTCACGCTGCATCAGGCGCTGGCGCTCGGCCAGTTCCAGCTCCTCCACCAGGTCGCCGCCTTGGACTTCAACGTCTTCAATATCGCACTCGGCCCGGCGTGCCCGCGCGCGAAGGAAATTGTTGATGATATTGCGGGCCGTTCCCTGGATAAACGCCGGCAGCTTGTCCGACTCGCGCAACTGGCCTTCGCGCACCGCCTTCAAAACCGCAATAAAGACCTCCTGGGCCAGGTCGCGAGCGGCTTCGCGATCACGAGTCCGAACAGTAGCAATCAGGAAAACTCCGCGGTGATACGCGTTATACAGTTCCGCTTCTGCGGAGCTATCGCCGGCCCGAATCCGCTCCACCAGTGACGAGAGGTTCCCCACCGCCGCTGCTGTTGAGTTAGCTGCTGTGTCCATTGGTTCTCGTGCCGTGACTTTTAGGAAGCAAAATGCAGCTTATAACGATTTCGCACCTTTGCGCGAGTTATAAGGCCGGCCGGTAAGCACAAAATTTTTGGCATATCGATGTCACACTCCGCCCTCTTGCGCCCACATATTACAGAACGCATGCGGGCCGCTCTTGGTAATGGGCTACCCCATCATAAGGATGAACTTCGAAACGAAGGAGCCAAGGTATGAAGATTTTCTATCTCTGCTTATTGATTGCCGCGTGCACGTCCGGGTTTGCCCAGAAAGCATCTGCCGACGCACCGTCCGTGGAAACCGTAAAGGTAAAAATTGAAGGTTCGGAACTAGACCGGCGCATGTTGCTGGAGCGGCTGAATGCTCATGGTCCCGAGCGCAAGATGAAGTTTGAGCTTGCCGACCAGGAATTCGACTATCGAATTGTGTTTGAGACGGAACAGGAGACAGCGCTGAGTAACGGGTGGCGGCATGGCGGTGGCGGCACCTACAACACAAGCTCCGCAAGCGCTGACGTCTATGACGCAAGGGGAAACGAGCTATTTAAATTCACCCGGAGGCTGCGAGCCAGGGACTCCGGTGCAACCAACGCGGTGGCCAAGGAAATCCTCCACCGTCTCCGCAAATTGCAAGGGCATTGATCCCTTTCCGTACATTGAGTTTGGCGCGGCCGGTTTGTATCTTCGCTTGCCCGTCACAGCAGTCAATCTGTATTTCAAGGAGAAACGATGAAACATAAAATGAATGCAGTGCTGGTAGTGGCAATGTTGTTTCTGACCGGAACAGTGTCAAAAGTCTGGGCGCAGGGCGTGCTGTCCAGAACAGAGATCGGGGCCGGGTATACCTACGCGAGTATGGACCAGAACGCCGGTTTCGTCAGCAGCGGCCGCCTGAACTCAAATGGCTGGAATACCGGACTGACCCTTGGCCTGGGCGAGTGGTTTGGCTTGGAATTCAACTTCGCCAATGTCAGGCACTCAGAGTCTGACAGCACAGTCGTGAGCGGAATCGGCACCGTGCAGGTGTCCGCGTCAGAAAGGCACTCTACCTTTGTAGCTGGCCCGCGCTTGATCCTGGACCGGGGCCGGGCCAGGCCGTTTGCTCACGCGCTGGCAGGCATCGACCATAAGAGCCTGTCGGCTTCCGGATCATCGTCCGGTGACTCATTCAGCGAAAGTACGAGCGACAACTCCTTTGCTTCTCTGCTGGGTGGTGGCGTGGAACTGGTTTTGAGTAAGCATTGCGCCTTGACCGGCGGAGCCGATTATCTGCTCACCCGCCATAAAATGGCCGACTTGACGGATTTCCTCTTTACCAGAGGGACCCAGCATAACTTTCGCGTGTCCGCCGGAATCGTCTTCCGTCTCGGCTCTGGCTTTGAAAAGCATTAATAATAATTTGTTGGGGAGCGGACGCACGAGCGTCCGCTACTCTGCCCTCAGCGCCTGTATCGGCTCAATGATTGCTGCGCGGCGCGCGGGCAGAATGCTCGCCGCCAGCGCGCAGAGTGCAAGCGTCGCAATCGCTAAAATGAGGACCAACGGGTCAAATCCTCCGACGCCATATAACTGGCTAGCCAGCAGCTTTCCGCTGAGGAACACCAGAGGAATTCCAATCGCCAATCCAATGGCCACCTGAAGGAAAGCGCCGCGCAATACAAGTTGCAGGATGTTGAGCCGGTTCGCGCCCAGCGCCATGCGGATGCCGATCTCTCCCGTGCGTCGCGCCACCTGGTACGCTGTGAGCCCGTAGAGACCAATCGATGCCAGCAGCAGCGCGATCAACCCAAAGGCGCTGCTCAGGCGTGAGATCAGCGTGTTTTGGTTGGTGCGAAGCTGAATTTGTTCCTCAAAGCTGTTAATGGAAAGTGGCGTCAGGTTCGGGTCCACGCCAGCCAGCGTCTGGCGGATTTGCGGCCCAAAGCTGCCGGGGTCTCCGGCAACATGCAGTTCGAGCGTCCCCATATACATGGATGCTGATTCCACCATTTGGTCTACGGCCGTCTCGTACTTGATGGTCTGCGCCAGCGGCACAAAGAACATGGACCGTGCAGGACGCGCGGCGTTCTGATATTTGGCGTCTTTGGCCACGCCCACAATCTCGTAATCGCCGGCATGGCTGGCCTCATCTTTGCCAAAGTGCTGGCCTATTACATCAGGAGTGTTGGGAAAGTACTTTTTGACAAAGGCCTCATTCACCACGGCCACGTGCTGTGAAGTTGCGGTGTCGCTTTCCAGAAAGCCACGCCCGCGGAGGATAGGTGTGCCGATGGTCTCAAAGTAATGGGCGCTGACCCGGTCCCAAGACGAACCATCGTTGGGCTGAGGCGCGCGGCCGGGAACGAAAACGCCTTCGCCCCAGTTGTTGCCTTGCTGCGCGGTATACAGAGACAAGCTCTCGTGCAGCACGCCGGGCATATGCGCGAAGCGGTCTTCCAGTTGCTGATAGAGGCCGGCCAGCCGTTCCTGCGTGTATCCGACGCTGGAAGGGTTGATCTGCACCAGGATGCGTCCTTGTTTGGCAAAGCCAAAGTCCTGGTTCTGCAAATTGCGCAGGCTCTGCGTTACCAGTCCGGCCACCACCAGCAGCACCAGCGACAAGGCCGCCTGTACCACAACCAGAGCCTTTTGCGGCAATGCGGATGTGTCTCGCGTGGAGCGCGTTGCTCCGCGCAGCGCTTCCGCGGGATCAGAGCGGGAAGCAATCCATGCCGGCGCGACTCCAAAAATTACGCCCGTGGCAAGGGACACCAGGAATGTGAACCCCAGCACAGGCAGAGAAGGCGATGAGGTGATAGGAACAAAATTCGCTCCACGAAAGGCCAGCGCCACCATGGCGCGGCTGGCGAAATAAGCCAGCAGAAGTCCGGCCGCGCCGCCCAGCACGGAGAGCAGAACGCTTTCTGTAAGCTTGGCGCGTATGATCCGGCTGCGTGACGCTCCAATGGCAAGCTGCAACGAAGTCCGCACACGCATCGCCGTGCTGCGCGCCAGCAGTAGATTTGCCACGTTGGCACACGCGATCAGCAGGATCACCGCTGAAGCAGCCAGCAGGAGATATAGACCGCGCTTATATTCGTCCTCCATGGCATTGACACCGGCGGCGCCGGAACTCACGTGGATTACCTGCTTCTTCAGTTGCGTCAGGTCCTGATGTGAAGTTGTGTTGCTTGGGACCGACAGGTACTGCTGCAACTCCGCCGTCATGTGCGCCGAAACCTGGGAAACCTGCGTGCCTGGATGGAGTCGCCCAATGAGGTACAGCCAGGCCGTGGCCGGCATATGCAACAGCGAATTCTCCCGGCGAAGCGTTGGCTCAATTGCGAGTGGCATCCAGAAGTCCGGCGGATTGCTCTCGCGGCGGTCACCATAGAATCCCGGGGCCGCGATCCCTACCAGCGTCATGGGAATGCCATTGATGGTCACGCTGCTGCCAATCAGTGATTGGTCCTGGCCATACTTCTCCTGCCATGCGTGAAAACTTATCACGGCCACCGGGGCCGCTCCCTCTTTATCATCGGCGGGGGTGATGAGGCGTCCGGCAAAGGCGCTAACTCCCAGTGTTGAGAAATAATTTCCTGAGACCAGCTCGCTGGGGAAAGATTCGGCGGCGGTTGCGCCCTGGCGGCGCACGCTCAAGGAGGGGCGGTTGGTCTGCGACGCCGCAAGCTGTTCATACTCCGGCGTATGCTCGCGCAAATATTGATAGAGCGGGTAGGGAAACATCGACCAGTTGTCCTGCAAGCTGCCCTGGACGCAGCAGTTGTACTCGTCGCCCACGCGATAAAGCCCGCCGGGATTGGTGACCGGGAGCGACTTCAACATTACCTCGTGGACCAGCGTAAACACCGCCGTGTTCGCGCCGATGCCCAGCGCCAGCGTCAGCACGGCCGTGACGGTAAAAACCGGCGACTTGCGCAACTGCCGCACAGCGTAACGAATATCCTGATAGAGCGTTTTCACGTTGCCTCCTCGCGCGCAATGCCGGACGAGGTACAGGCCGGAACTATTACAGAAGTGAGACGCCGCGGCGCCTGCGCGGTTAGCAGAACTTTGCGAGAAGACATGAAGTTTGAATCAGATTTTTTGGCGCGCGGCAAAACTGCGCATGAAATCTAAAAAAATATCGGGAACCTGTAATCGCGCGATGAGTATTCAACAATACAAGACGTGTGTCCCCCGGCCTCCGGCATCGCCAAGCGCGCCGGACAGAAATTGCGACGGAGGAGCGCAAAGCAGTATGCTGAGGCGATCTCATTCTCGTTCATCGGTAGTCAACACAAAACTTGTCACCCAAACTCACCGATAAGGTCCCTGTGAGGCCAAACGGCTTTGTGAGGTTCTTGTCGGCTATTTTTGTTGTGTTTCTTAACTACAATGACCGCCGCCAAGGAAATCATCGCTCAGCTTCTTCTCAAACAAGCGGAATGGTGCAAGAAACTGGACTCGCAGCTCTACTCGGAACTGTTGTGCGAAGCTGCGGCGGATGTGCGCGCCCTGGGCGTGTGCTGGAAAGTCTTGCATGACCATCACGATGATCCGCCCGGTTCAGCGCTCGCTTTGCGCTTCCTCGGGGCGGTCCACCGTCTCGCGCTGGAGGGCAACGCACCAGAACTCGCTGCGTGTTATCCATCGATGGGTGGCGACGCCGATTGTGCTGGCCTTTGGTCCCGGTTCCACGCGGTCGTAGACCAGCACGCAGCGGCGCTGCGCGACTTGGTTCATTTTCCAGTGCAGACCAATGAAGTGGGCCGCTGTGCTGCGCTGTTAGGGGGATTTCTTGACGTCGTGCACCGCACCGGCCTGCCGCTGCGCTTGCTGGAGGTTGGAGCCGCCGCCGGCCTGATTCTTCGCTGGGACCAGTATCACTACGAAGCCGGTGATGAGGGCTGGGGCGATCCCGGTTCCCCAGTGCGCATTTCTGGTGCGTTTGTAGATGCGCATCCGCGCTTTGACGTGACGGCGAAGATCATCGAGCGCCGTGGCTGCGATGCCTCACCCATCGACCCAGGCACGGAGGAAGGCAAACTGGCGCTACAGGCGTATATGTGGCCGGACCAGGTGGAGCGCTTTCGCCGGCTTGCGGCAGCCATTGATGTCGCGCGCCGTGTGCCAGCGCAGATCGACAAAGCCAACGCTGCCGATTGGGTGGAAACAGCGCTGGCGACTCGCGTTCATGGTGTGGCTACCGTGGTCTATCACTCAATTGTGTGGCAATACCTGCCGTCGGAAGATCGCGCTCGCCTGGAGCGTACGATGGCCACCACAGGACAGGCGGCCACTGTCGACAATCCGCTTGCCTGGCTTCGCTTTGAGCCTGGTCGGGATGCCGCCGAAGTCCACTTGCGACTGTGGCCCGGGGGCGAAGACCGGCTGCTCGCCCGGTCCGGGTTCCACGGGAAGCCGGTGCACTGGCTCGACCGATAGGCGCGAGACTCCATGCGAGTAATGACGCTGCCGGCCGGGAATTGTGTCCAACGCGCGCCAAGCAGTATGCTGATGCGATGCCGCACATAGTGAGGGGTTTGGTTGTCGCAGCACTTGGAATCAGCATCGCCGGCGTTGGGGCGGGCGTTGCGCAGGAGCGGTCAACGGTGCCACAAGCCACAACGAAAGATTTCCGCATATCAATGTCCGTAAGTCCTTTCACCGAGCTGACCTTCCGCTATGGGCTCACTTTCACGGACGGTAGGGTCACCGCGAAAACCCCAGAAGATTTACAAAAGATATTCGCTAGCCATGGCGCCAATGAAGTCTACGCGCGCATTGCGACCACGCAGAAATATCGGACTGGCTTTGGCGATCACAGCATGGACCGGGGTCTGGAGCGCGCACGCATGGCCAAGGCGTTGAACCTGCCGTTCAATCCGGAGCTCGGCCTCTTCAATATTTATGGCGACGTTCGTTGCCAGCCCTCGCCGGATTTCAGTGACTATCCTGAAATCAAAGTTCCCGGCGTATGGACATCGCTAACCCTCGACCAGATGCTGGGCGTGCTGCGCTTATACGGTGCGGCAGCGGCCCGCCAGATTGTTGCCACAGGCGTGAAGGTGCGCCTATGGGACCTGGGCAATGAAGTCGAATTTGGCACCGCCGGCGTTGCCGTTCAGCCTATGCCTGGCGGATGTGACGACACGGCGGGTGGCCCGGGGTGGTACAAAACGCCGGACGGTGTGGATCCGGCCATTGGAAAAATGTCACTCGGCAAACTGATGCAGATGCCGGAAGGTGAACGGATCGCATGGCTCCAGGCCCATCTTTGGCCGCATGTAGCAAAAATTCTGGCGGCAGTGGCGGAAGGGATTCGCTCGGTCGATCCGCATGCGCGGTTTAGTACGCATGTGAGCGGCATCTCTTCGGTCTTACCTGCCCAGGCCGTTGCATTTTTTAAGGCCATGAAAGATGGCGGGTTTGCCGCGGACGAGCTGGGCATTTCATATTACCCCACGTCTTCACCTTATCCGTTGGACCGCCTGCAAGCTTTCAAAGACATGGCGACGGCGGTGCAGCATGCACTGGGGCGGCCCGTATTCGTAACTGAATTTGGATATCCAGCGGCAAAAATGGAAAAAGGATTCATCTGGAATGATGCCGTCAAAAATTATCCGCTCAGTCCAGAAGGCCAGGCCAATTTTATCCGTGATCTGGTGGCTTGGGGCGCCGGAACAGGAGTGTTGTCCGGGATACGTCCGTGGGCGCCTGATCTTGCCGCTCCGGGCTGGGGACCAATGTCTTTTTTCACGCTTGACGGAAAAACCGCTACCGCCCGGCCCGCGTTAGGCGCAATTGCAGAAGGGATACATTCAAGCCGCCAATAAAAACACTTGTCGACTGCCATCTATTGCTTGGGCCGCGGCGGCTGAATGAGCGCCGGGATAGCGGCTACCGCTTTGGCATCCGGCGGCTTGACGGAAAGTTGCTCGGAGAGAAACGCAATGCGGTCGCGTGTGGCTTCAGCATTGAGCGCATGCGGCGCCTGGTAAATCTTGAGCTTCTTTGGCTCGCTGACTATCTCTAGGTATTGCTTCGCCATATCGCCATTCAGAAATGGTTCGTCGGTTGCATATTGCAGAAACATAAATGCAGGAGCGGCGTGGGCAACATATTTTCCCGCGTCCAACCAGGAATACTTCGCCATAAAGGCATCCACTTTTTCTGGTCCTATTTTTTCGCGATATTGCTGGAAGGGCTTGGTTTTTTTGTCAACCTCGTCAGAAAGTTCACCAGCCATAATGACAAAGGCCTTGAATCGCTTGTCAATGCCGCTGAGAAAACCGCCCGCGTTCGCGTCGCAACTGTGGCCAGCGTAAGCCAGGCGCTTGGGATCAACGTCCTTGCGGGCGAGAAGCAGGTCAGCACCGCGACGTAGGTTTACGTCCTGCTGCACCTCGACGGCGACCTGCTGGTCGTTTAAAGGCGTGTTATCTTCCACAAAGCCAGGATGAACGGTCACATGGTCAGGCAGCAAAGAGATGACCCCGGAATGCGCCAGCACCACCGCTTCGTCCAGAAATTCCGTTCGGTTCTTCTTTTCCGATCCCGGCATGCACCAGTGCCCATAGATCACAGTAGGAAACGGTCCTTTTCCTGGGGGCACCACCAGGGACGCAGTCACCACGCCGCCAGCCGGCCCAACCGCCGCACCCCGGTCGCCAACGGGACTTGCGTAGGTGATTTCATAAACCTTCACACCATCGCGATCGCGGACGCTGGATTGCTTGATGTCCAGCGGCGCGCTCTTGTCGTAATCCCAATGGTGGAGAAGCTGGTCGTAAGATTCCTGGGCCATCGCAGGAGCGAGCAGCAGCAGGACAAAGGAGGCGTGGAGACAGGCGCGGTTTTTCATGCGCTCAATATATCCCAAGTACGGTATGTGGTGTGGCGGCAGAATGATTGCTGCTTCCATTTGCTGTAATAAGCCGTTAGAATTTTGCCTTCTCCATCGCGCACTGACCGTGTCTATGATCCCTGTGCAAGTTCATACGGTCGCAAGCCGCTATCTTGAGCTGGCAGACCGGGCCTTACCGCAACGCATTGAGGGACTTTACCTCGTAGGGTCCATTGCGCTGAATGACTATCAACCCGGCAAGAGTGACATCGACTTTGTGGCAGTCACCGGGACTGCGCTTTTACGCCGCGAATTGGACCAAATGAAGGCGGTCCACCAGGCTCTCCACAGAGAGTTTCGTCGGCCCTGGTTTTCAGGAGTGTACGTTACATGGGCTGACCTTCTCCGCAGCCCGCTTCTTGCTGAGAATGCGGCATTCCACTACGAAGGCCAGTTTGGCTATGAAGGCGGCTTTGAGGCGAACCCGTCGGTGTGGACAGTCATGCAAAATTACGCGATTGCCCTGCGGGGAATGGAGCGACCGCCGGTCCGGTGTGACCTCGCTGAGACGCGCCAATGGAACCTCGACAATCTGAATGCCTATTGGAGGCAGTGGGCCTCCCACAACAAACTTTTTTTCGGCCGGGGACTGATGATGCTGGCTGACCGGTCCGTCGAATGGGGCGTTTGCGGAGTTGCACGCTTACATTTCACCATTGCTACTGGAAATGTCATCTCGAAGACCGGCGCATGCGAATATGCCATGGAGCGGTTTCCAGAGCAATGGCGCCAGATTGTTGCGCAAGCTCTGAGCATCAGACGCGGTCACAAGCCAGCACGAATCGGACGAATGCGCAGACGCCAAGAAGCACTTCGGTTCATCGACTTCGTGATTAGGGACGCCAACTCGATTAGATGAGCTCAGATAAATATGTCACTCGCGCAAGTACCGCACCAGGCAATCGTACATGCGCTTGAGCACGTATTGCCGGGACCCAAAGTTCAGCATATGGTTTGCATTCGGCACATAGACCAACTCAAAGTCTTTGTCGGCAGCCATTAGTGCATTCACAAACTGGAGCGTGGAGCCGGGCGGAACATTTTCGTCGGTTTCACCATTCAGGATCAGCAGATGGCCCTTGAGACTGCTGGCCCTCGCCGCAAAATCCAGCGCTTTCCAATTCTGCGGTACTTCATTTGGGTTTGGGCGCCACTCACTGCCGTCACTGTAGACCGGAACACCTTGGTATTCCTCAAAATCAGGATACGCAGCGTGCGGGGTCGCTAGCATCCCACGCGGGCTTTGAAATCGCGCGCCCGGTCGCGGGCAACGATCAACTCCGTGCCTTTGCTATCTTTCAGACGCACATTCAATGCTCCTCCGGGGAGCGATGCGACCTCTCTGATCCAGTCCACGTTGACCACGGTGCTCCGGTGTATGCGTAGAAATTTCTTCGGGTCCAGTTTCTTCTCCAACTCGATGATTGGGTAGTCCACACAGTAATCTTTGCCCTCGGACACCGCGAAGGTCAGCTTGTCTTCGGCATAGAAGTGCGTTACCTGCTTGAGGTCGAGAAACCAAAGGCGGTCTCCCAGCCGTGATGCAATCCGCTCGGGATACTCCGGTTTGGCCTGGCGCAGGGAATCCGCCAGTTGTTTAAGCACGACTTGCAAGTCCGGCTGTGCCGGCTGACGCGAGTCCCGCAACCGCGCAACTTTCTTGAGAGCACGCTCCAGGGACTCAGGCTCGATCGGCTTCAGCAGATAGTCGACTGAGTTCACGCCAAACGCTTTGAGCGCATACTGATCGTGAGCGGTGGTAAAAATCACGATCGGCTGGACGGGCAACCGCGCTAGTACCTCAAACCCATTGAGTCGCGGCATCTGAATATCCAAAAAACACACGTCAGGCGGGTCCAGCGTCAGCGCCGTTACAGCTTCCTCCGGTACAGTTGTGCTGCCGGTCACCTCTACGCGCCCGTTGCTCTCCAGCAACCGGCGCAAGCGTTCCAGTGCCAACGGTTCATCATCCACTAGATAGGCGCGCAGCTTCATACGCGGGGTAAAACCATCTCCACCACAGAATGACCGTCTCGCCGGAAGACGTTCAGGCGCGCCTTTGTGCCGAACAATGAATCGAGGCGCTCTACCAAGTTGTCCAATCCATGACCAGCGGGAATCGCGGACAGGTCAAAGCCTGGCCCGGTGTCGCTGACCTCGATCCGCACACTGGCATTTTCCGCGCGTGCCGTGATCGAAAACTCTCCGCCCCCGCTTTGTGGAGTGATTCCATGCTTTACGGCGTTCTCGACCAAGGACTGCACCGACATGGGCGGTACCTTCGTCTCTTGCAGTTCGGCGGGCACATCTACCGATCCGCTCAGTTTGCCGCTGAAGCGTACTTTTTCAATGTCAACATAACTTTCCACCATGGCCAACTCCTCCCGTAATGGAATCAGTGGTTGATGACTGGTGTCCAATGAGGCCCGCAATAATGCTGCGAGCCGGCCCACAATCTTTTCCGCCTGGACGGGATCCACCGCCGTGAGCGAACTGATCGAGTTCAAGGTGTTGAACAGGAAATGCGGATGAATTCGGGATTCCAGCGAACGCAGCCTCGCTTCCACCGCCAGTTTCTGTGCACGCGCTTCGTCTGCTGCTTTTACCCGAAGCTCAGCCTCCGCAAGTTGCACGCGGTCCCGCAACGTCCCGTGAACCAGCGCTCCCAGGCCGAATACCATGGCCAGCGGCATGGCTATGCGTAGCGTCTGAAAATACTCCTGCCAGAAGTACCGTGGGACCACGACGCCTATCTCCATCAACAGAGTCTGCGCGACCAGGCAGCCAAAAGCAGCAGACAGAATGACGCCGACGGCTACCACCGGGATCAGCGGGACTTTGCGAGGCGCCAGTTTCTCCACAACTCCGCCGATGGCCAAAATGCCGAGAAGCCCGGTCAGGTTCGCGTAAATCAGCGCATAGGCCAGCATGCGCATCAACTCGCGGGCGCTCGATATCTGGCGCGTCGCAAGCAAGACCAGGGCCACCACGGCCACGGCGAGGTTGATCCAAAAAAAGGAAAACGCCCACTTCTGCTTCATTGGAGTTATGCCGGTGTTTTACGCTAATGAACCTCTATTTCCCATGGATCGGTTCTAAAGTGCCGCTGCGGAAGACGTTGATGATCTGCGTCGTGTCCTGACCCGCCAGCTTCATCTCTCCCATCACATTCTCATAGAGCGTGCCGAACTCAATTTGCTTGGTTGCCAGCGAGACCCATATCTCTCCCCAGTAATCGCTCCGCCCTTTCAAAGTCATTCCACCATTGACGATCTCCAGAGGATTAAAAAATGCCTGGTACTTAATCACAGCGCAATCCTGGCCATTTCTCCGTGAACGTCCAATCCACTCCAGCACGACGTCGCGGTTATGAAAGGTGCCCACATCCGGCATGTTCACGGCATTGTCGACGATCGAGTGATACGGCTGGTTCAGCTTCAAGTGTTCAAAAAAATCCTGGCCAAAGTGCTCGATCATTCCCGTGTCCCACACCAGATTACGCTCAAACACCGCTGTGGAAGGGAACGCTTTGAAGAACTCGGGCTTCAGAGTGCTGGACAGATCATGATAACGAAGCCCTTCCATGAAGTCGCGCTTCTGTGCCGTTGCGAATGGGGCCGCGGCGCCATCCCCGTCCGCGTGGGTGACGTTCTTCCACATTACCTCCCCGCCTGCCAGTCCGCGCGTGTACTCTCCCGTTAAACGGTCCCGGTGCACGATCTCGCCCTTGGTGTTCGCCGCGTTGTAGTCAACGGTGAACCGGTACGTGCGGGGACCGTTGTCTTTCACGGCGGTTCCCTGCGGCAGGTTCCATGTTTGAGCAGATGGTGCTTGCGTGGATGCCTGCGCAGATAAGTGTTGCCCCAGCAGGCCGCCGGCTCCCCACAAAGCAACAGCGGAGATAAAAACTGTAATTCTGATTCGCATTGGAATGATGCCTCCCAATCCGAAGTCTGCCATCGATGTGACAATCACGGCATCTTCTCAGCGACGAAAGGCAATAATTCCCGACTACAGGCTGCCAGACGTGGACGAACCGGACCTGAAGGTGAGAGCCCCTCGAGGCATATACAAATCGGCAAGATTGCTTTCAATCCCGCCAAGGACGAAGTACGCGATAGGCCGGCACTGCCGTGGGCGTGCTCTTCCTCATCTCAATCAGCTTTCTTCGCAGCAGCCACCGCACCCCGGTCTGCGCGGCGCTCTTGGATACGCCCACCGAATCCGCAATGGTTTGATAGCTGACGGAGACGCGTTCGCGTCGGCTGCGGCCTGCTTCATAGCTGAACCAAAGATAGACGAGAAAGCTGGTCGGCTGGTGGTCGTGGCCCACCAAGTCACGCATCAGGATGTCCACAACATAGTCATCAAGTGTCATAAAGTCGCTATAGTGACAAATACTATAGCAGGCACTACCTGATTTCCATCGGAAAGATGCTGTCCTATACTGCGAGAGAATTAAGGAGAAAATTGCATGATACGTGGAATTAAATTTGTGAGCGTGCCCGTCAGAAACCAGAAGGAAGCCGTCAAGTTTTATACCGAGAAGCTCGGCTTTCGCGTCCTGACCGACCAGCCATTCGACGACAAACAGCGCTGGATAGAGATCGGGATTCCCGGCAGCGATTCCAAGCTGGTCCTCTTTACCGCGGACTGGCAAGTGCCCCAGATCGGCAAGCAACAGCCGGTCTCGTTTTGGAGTGATGATGTTCACGCCACGGCGCAAGTGCTGAAAAGCAAGGGCGTGGAGTTTGTTATGGAGCCAAAGACAGAAGCTTGGGGGACCGCCTCAGTATTCAAAGACCAGGACGGAAACCAGTTTGCCCTGTCATCGAAGTAAGAAAGGACCTGTAGCAAGATGAGCGAATTAATTCCAAGCAAAGCCGTGGCGGATCTGCTGTCGGCCTACGCCCCAGAAGTGCGGAACCTGGCCCTGGCTGCCCGCACTTTTGTATTCAACATGGTTCCGAACATCGCCGAGCAAGTTGACGTGAAGGCACGGATCATCGGCTATGGCTACGGCCCCAAATACGCTGAGATGGTCTGCGTGATCATGCCGACTAAAGCCGGAGTGAATCTGGGTATCGCCTATGCCATGCAGTTGCCCGATCCAAGGAAACTTCTTGAAGGCACCGGCAAGCTGCATCGCCATGTCAAGCTCAAGAGCAAATCTGATTTGGCAAGGGCTGGGTTGAAGTCTCTGCTCAAAGCTGCGAGCGCCGCTGCCATTGCTCGCCGAGAGAAGACGGGACCGAAACCCAGGAAATAAAATGAAGGAAAACTGTATGGCAAAGAGCCGGCCCGTTTAACGAAGGACATGTTTCTCCTCATCCCATCGCCAGACGTGTTCCTTCCCGGTGAGATGCACACCGCCGAGCCAGATGTCGATGGGAGCGCTGAGTTTGGTCCAGTCCGCTTTTCCTTCTAGTAATTGGCGGCCATGATCGGTGATCGCGTATTCGTTCTTTTTCGTTTCCACAAGCGCGGGGCTGGGCCCGGAAGCCAGACTATTCATATGCAAATACACTGAGGCATCGCCCCAGGGGTAGTCGTCGAGCTTTTGCGACTCCTTGTAAATCTCTTGCCGTGCGCTGCTGCCGTTGGCCACGGCACGGAGAACCTGGCGCTGGCGACGTGAAAGGCCGTCCCGCACGCCGGGATACTCCTGGCAAAAACGCAGCAGCGCCGCGCGCAAGAACGGCATCTCAGGAAACTCGCGTTGCGTGAGGGCAAAAAGGGCAGTGGGATCAGGCGCACGGAAAGCCTGCCATGCTTCATGGGCCGTGATGAGTTGTTTTGCGGTAACGGTCTGGCGCTGGGGAAAGAGCCGGGCCAACTGCGTGCCACTCAATTGCCCCAGTCCATAAAACGGTTTCACGCCGGGATGAGAGTTAATCTGGATCAGGCTCAGCCGGGTCTTGCCTTCTTCGTGCGTAGAAAACCAGTCCAGCAGTTGGATGAGTTGTAACTGATCAAACAGATCATGCTCGAACCATAGAACAACGTCCTGGTGTTCGCGGAAATCTTCCAGCGTGTCGTCGCGCGTGGCAAATCCAGAACGGATCTGCTCATAACTGCCCCCTCCGAATTGCGCAAGTGCGTGGGCGCGAATGTCAGAAAGTTCGCTCAGAGTGGAAGTGGCAGGCACCGGCCCGTCATGCAGAACATCATTCCACGCAAGATAGGTTCCAGGAAACCTTACCTGGCGAAAGGTACTGATGACCGATTCCCCGTTGGTGATGTGGAGCATCAAGAGAAGGTACCACAGGCGTTACTTTTCTTGTCCGGCGGTTGTGCGCGTTGCCATCAGTGGATACTTGACTGGCTGCCGCTGTCCATCACTCGCAGTGTGGTGAGAGCATCTTCACTCATATTCTTTGTCAGCACACACCGCATCGGCTTCCCATTCAATTTAGCTTGCATCAGCTAACATCTGCGAGTCCTTCCGGACGTATACGGACTTATTGTGATCGCCAAGCTTATAACGGACCATAATCTTGTTGTGGAGCCATCGGTCCCCTGTATTACGGGCATTACCCTCCGTGCCCTGTGAACGCTCATTGAACTGGCCGGTATAGAACTGGCCGTTGACCGTATACGAATAGTAGAGGACGGTTGTGAATCCCTCGTGCTGGGAAAGAACTATTTCATAGTTCTCCACTGTCGCCGGAACCACGGGCCAGCCGGCCGACCTCCAGTCACGAAGGCGCTCCTCGCCGCGGGAATTCCACCACCAGATCAGCCAGACGATGAAAACGGTAAAGACCCCAAGCACCGTCAGAATAATGATGCTAATTGCGTCCATAATGGAAAAATAGTCTAAATACAACGTGGCAGGAGCGCCACCGTTTTTTTGGGGATCAATTCGTGCGATCAAAGCCGTTTAGCCCGCAAACCCGCCCACATTCGGCGGTAACCCGAATATTTCCAATTGGACTAGTTCTTGGCTCTTCTTGGCTCAGTAGACCGACGTTCAAGCTCGCGCTATGCTCCGGCGCTTGAAACGCTGAAAAGATGGTCACCAGCCAATCCAATTGATTGACTGGAGGCACCGGAGATCAGGCGGGCAGTTTTCGTTTTGGGCTCCAAACAGCGCTCATTCGTTGTCCCCTATCCCAGATATTTCAAGAAATATTTCGGATCGCTCTTATCAAACCCTGGGAAAACTTTTGTCAATGCCGGGTTCCCCAGATGATTGGCCACGGCTTCGCTCAGCACCTGGCGGAAGTCAGTGGTCACAGCCAGGTCACGACCCTCGTAGAGTTGCTCGGTTTGCAGGCCGGGCCAGCGGCCATACATCTTGCCGCCCTTCACTGGGCCTCCCATGACAAACATCACGTTGGCATGGCCGTGGTCGGTGCCGCGGTTGCCGTTCTCGCGCGCGGTGCGGCCAAACTCTGACATGGTCACGATCACCGTGTTCTCCGCCAAGTCGCCCAGGTCGGTCCAGAATGCGGCGATGGACTGCGAAAACTCTCGCGTCAAGTTGGCGATCTGTCCTTGCACACTACCTTCATTTACGTGGTGGTCCCAGCCTCCAATGTCGGCGAACGCAACTTCCACGCCAAGATTGGCTTTGACCAGCTGCGCCACCTGGCGCAGGCTGTCACCGAAGCGCCCGCGCGGATAGTTGGCCCCAGCGGCCGGAGTGTATTTCTCCGGGTCGGCGGACTTCAGCATTTTGACCGCTTCAAAAGTTTCATTGCCGGTGCCATGCAACACCGTGTCCACGGACTGCTCATACATGGATTCAAATGTGTTGCTGGCGGCATTCCCGCCCGGGCCGCGTCCGCCCACGGCAAAGCCTCGAATATCGCCCATGGCCACCGCAGGGACGGAACCTGCCAGTGTGCGCGGCAACGCGCCGCCCATGGCCACGGCGCGGAACGGCGAAGCGTCAGGTTCTTTCACGCCGCCAATGGCGCGGTTTAGCCATCCATCTTCCGTGGATTTCACGCCTGGCGTGCCTGATTCCATGTAATCCTGCGCGTCAAAGTGCGAGCGTGTATTGTCCGGCGAACCGGCAGCATGCACGATGGCCAAATGTTTCTGGTCCCACAGCGGCTTGAATGCGGTCATGGAAGGATGCAGCCCGAAGAAGCCATCCAGGTCGATCACGCTTTCCGCGCCGACGTGCGGACGCGGAATGGCAATGCTGGGTCGCATGCTGTAGTACGCCTGCTCGCCGTGCGGCACCACGATGTTCAGGCCGTCCGCTGCGCCGCGCTGGAACAACACCACCAGCCGCTTCTTGCCCGTGCCCGCGGTAGCAGTGTCCGCCGCGTATACCGCGCGGGTAAGAAAGCTGGGAATGACGCTGGTGCCCACAACGGCTAGTGCGCCGCCTTTCAGGAAAACTCTGCGTGTGATTGACATGACCTTAACTCCTATATGGAGCACAGCCGCCCTCGGCTGTGCTTTCCCGCAACACCCGCAGGCGAGGGCGCCTGCGCTCCACAAATCCTACTACCTGCGCTGAAACTCCGGCGAACCCATAATCAATCCTGCAATCGCACCATAATTTGGTTTTTTCTCCGGATCATCCAGACTGCGCTGCGCGATCTTGGGATCGCTTAGTTGTCTCTGCATCACGGCGTGCGTTTGCGTTGAAACGTCGCCGGCCAGGATGCCGCTCTCCAATGCCGCCAAGGCCCCATCAGAATCCATGGGCGTCGGGTCACGCAGCAGAGCTTGTGGATCCAAGCTGGTGCCCGGCTGGCGTCCGGAGCCGAGCATCAGAGCAAAGTTCATGCGGTTCAGCAGCGCGGAAGAGTTTACCCATGCGTCCGCCTTCATGGAATATCCCGTGGGCGGCTGCATGCCATACAGCGGCATACCCATACGGTTCAGTTGTCCCACCAGAGGTTGCGCATTCTGTACGTCCGCACCGGAGGCGCGCACAGCAGAAACTACAAACTCCAGCGGCGTCTTGAGCTTTGCCCGGTAGGCGTCAGCGGCCCAGAATTCAGGGGAATGGAACATGGTGCGTAATACTTCGCGGATGTCTCCATCTTTTTTGAGGAAGGTGTCCGCCATGCGGGCCACCAGGCTCGGCGACGGATCATCCGAAACAAAGCGCATCGCCAACTTGCGCGAGATGAACTTGGCGGTAGAAGGATGGTGCGCCAGAATGTCCAGCATCTCGCTGCCTTCGCTCTCGCCGTGCTCGCTGATCTTGTGTCCCAGAACATACTTTGGGCCGGGCTCATGTGCGCGTTCATTGAACCTGTAGCTGCCCCCGGTGCGGGGCTGATCAATGCTCCAGCCAGTGAGCACCTTGGCGAGTTCAGTCACGTCTTTCTGGGTGTATCCGCCTTCCACGCCCAGGGTGTGGAGTTCCATGATCTCTCGCGCGTAATTTTCATTCAAGCCGCTGGGACGGTTCTTGTTCACCTGCTGCGGTCTGGGGAACCTGGCGTAGCGGCCTCGGCGGCCTTTGCCCTGCGCCAGATCAGAATTGGGGCCAACGCTCTCCCAGTTGTCCAGATAGAACAACATGGCCGGGCTCTTGGACGTGGCTGCCAGCAGGTCTTTGAATTTGCCCAGCGCATGCGGACGGATCACATCACGCTCATAGGTGGTGAGCATGTACCGGTCCGGCCCTTTGCCGATGAATACGTTGAAGTGGTTGAACCAGAAGTCCGCCATCACTTCATCCAACTGGCGTTCGCTGTAGATGTCACGCAGCAGCTTGGCTTGAGATAATTCTCCGCCTACCACCACCTGCGGATTAACAATAGCCTCAACCGTTTCCTGCTGCTCCGGCTTCATGCCCTCCACCAGCTGCATGCCCCTGGGGCCGCGATAGGCCCGCGCCAGATCCAGACGGTCTTCGGGGCTCATCTTCAGGATTGCTTTATAACGATCGTCGGGTGGCAACTGGAGCAAACCTTCGCCATTCAGATTGGCATACATTCTGGCTTCGCCGCGCAATCCGTTTTTGCCTTTGTTTTTGTTCTGGGCCGCAGCCGCTGCAACCGGCGAGGAAGCTTCCATGTCCATTTTTGCGTCGCTCTGAGCGGCGGTCTTGTCATTACTTGCTGGGCTTGTTGGAGCTTTGCCGGCAGCGTCTTTCTTGTTGGCGCCCAGGTCCGCGTACATGGCGTCTTCACGCATCTTCTGCCGTTGCTCCGGCGTGAGCGCAGAGCCACGATCGTTCGGGTCCGGCTTCAGGTCAGCCATTGCGTTGGCATCATTTGCGGCTTTGTCTCCGAAGGCGCCGTCATCTTTGCCATCTTTCTTTTGTTGCTGCTGTTGCTGGTAGGCCACAATGCGCGATTCGTAAATCGCGCGTTTCGCCGGGTCGGACGGCATGGACATGCGCCCGTTTTCCACTGCTTTCAGCACCTGCGGCGGCGGAAAGTTCTCAATCATCTCGCGCGTGCTCATCTTGAGCGTGCGCAAGGGCGCCAGCCGCGATTCAACCGCGCTGTCATTGATTTTGTCGGGATTGAGTTGCTCGTCCAGCCACTTGTCCAGGCCCATAGCGCGGACGCGATCCACATCGCCAGGGCGCACGCCGAAAGTAAAACGGTTCAAGGCGTGGACAATGCGCTTGTCGTTATCCATCTGCGCAGCCGGCTGCGCACGATCCATCGGTGAAGCAGCCTGGGTGGCCGCATCGGAATTCTTGGGCTTGGGTTTCTTATCTCCGGCGATCAAGGCAGCGGAAATCAGAACAAGAGAGCCCAGCAGAATGAATACCTTACGAGTAGCGGGCATAAAGACTCCAGGTAGTGGCATCAGAGGATACCAACCCGCAATTAGACATAAAGTTTTGTAAGAAAGATAGATTACGTTTATTACGCCAGAGTGACCCGGCCACGGTTGATCCGCCGATTCAGTTCGGAAACCAGTTGGTCGATGTCGATAGGAGATATGTTGCTGGAAACACTGGGGTCGATGAACATCTTCCTGGATTTTTCATGACCTGAAGCCCAAGGCCGTGGCGGCGACATCAAACTCACGGCGTCCCGCCGCAGCTGCACCAGCAGCGCATGGACTACATCACCATCCAGCTTGGCCGGCGCCAGCCAGCTCAACTGTGCCGCCGCTTCACCCAGGGAAAGTTTTTTGCGATAAGGCCGGTCGCTGAGCATGGCATCAAACGTGTCCGCCACGGCCACGATCCTTACCGGCATGGAGACTTCATCGTTGTGCAGGTGGTCCGGATATCCTGATCCATCGGCCCGCTCATGATGAGAGCGCACCACCTCTGGAATTTTGGGCCATGGAAACTGCACCGTGGAAACGATGCGATGGCCCGATAGTGTATGGTCGGCCATCTCCTGAAACTCAGCAGGCTCTAATGCACCCATTTTGGTGAAGAGATGCTTGTCCACCGTCACCTTGCCGATGTCATGCAGATATCCAGCAGCACGCATCTCGCTGACTTCGCCAACACCCATGCCGAGCGTCTCTCCCATACCTGCGGCATAACGGCCTACGCGCAGGGAATGACCGTGCATCTGCACGTGCTTCACATCAATGGTGGCGGCAAAGGCGGCCAGCGCGTCGTCCCAGAAAGAATGCACGGAAGCCATCAGCTTCAGGTTCTCCGCCGTGCGCTCCTCCAGGGACATCATGAGCTGATGGTTGTGAATGGCCAGCGCGATAAACGGCGCCAGGTCTCCCAGTTGCTTGAGGATCTCCGCCGTATATTCCGCTCCGCCTTCGCGCTCTCCCAGCAGCAGCGCGCCAATCAGTTTGCCGCGCACCCGCAACGGCGCGATGCAGCGGAACCACACGCTGGAAATATTGCCGGTGGAGCTCAGGAAAGTGTCACAGCGCTCGCGGCAAATTCTCTGTGGGCCAGGAGCGGTGCTGAGGGAATGCACATGTTTGGGCAGCAGCGGGAAAACGGCAGTCTGGGGGAAAACAACAAATCCAGAGGCGGCAATGGAGGCCAGCACGGCCGGCTTTTCCTGGAAGCGAAACAGCGCCGCGGACCCGGCGCGGACCGCAGCCATCACCACTTCCAGCGCACCGGCAGCGGTGCGAGAAAGGTCTCGCTCACCCGTAAGCACGGGACCCAGTTCGGCCAGGACCTGGGAAGCGAGCAATGGAGGCCGGTTGGTTATAAACGGATCGGCCAAATTTGTGTGGCGCGAACTTCCAGAGCAACTCAGAGTAGCAGTTCGCAGAAAGATGAGAAAGAGTCAAGAACCGTAGTGGTAAACAGATTCTAATGTTAAAGCACCCCTGGTGTTAAAGCACCCCTGGAGCCACGATTAGGGGTTCGCAACTCCAGGGGCTTTTCAGCCGGCTGGCAAAGCGTTAACCGCGTCCCAAAAACTCGACGTGAACGTACGTGCCCAGTCGTGTGTTGTAGGCGAGATACCACCCATCATGGTCCGGGTCTTCGTAAACCACAATGTCGTCACGGTCCCAGAACCAGTCACTGCAATAGGGAGCATCGTAGTCAGAAACAGTGAAAAAGAACCCGCTAAACCAGAAGCGGCTGGGCCCGCCACCTTCAAGCCGAAAGATATGGCGATGCCCAAAGCCAGCAGTGAAGTGTCCGTGCGCCCATGGGTGATCAAGGCGGAAGTGCTCATCATGGCGACCTGAGTCATGCCCGATCCAACGGTTGTCCGGGTGAACATGCGGTGCTTCCGGATGGCCCGGGCGATCGGAAAATGTGCGATGTTCGGAAGCCGGATGTCCTTCTTGAGCTGGATGTCCCTCTGGGCGTCCTTCATTATGATTACGTACTTCCTGATGTCCTTGGTTGCGTGCGGGAGGCGGACCATGTGCGGGAATGTGGGCTTGAACGCCAGCGCCCCCACGGGCCTCATGGCCGCCACGATCATGCTGTGCCTGTGCAGCCATCGCAACTGTGTAGAGAGAGATGACCAGCAATGCGATGAAAATACCAGCAAGTTTTTTCATATATATTTACCTCCAACCTCAATTGAGGTGAGTGCCTGGCCGATATCTATTCACAAATCTCCGCGCATCTCCCGATCAGTAGGGAAAACGCCCAATATCGGCCCTGAATTTCCTGGCTTACTTCTAATTATTTAGAAGCTCATGAGCGGAAAAAGGTTTCTGCAAACGCGCCCTGTGGGTAGGGCTTATTTTCGGATTGCACAAGCTTAATTTGTATTTCCAAAAGGTTAGAAATGCTTACTTAAATCCACGAATTTCTCCACCTGAAGCAGATGCTGGCCCTCCGGCGCGGACGCCACGGTTTCATGTTCCAGCGCCCAGGTATTGTCGTGCGGCACAAAGACGGCGTTGACGCCTGCGGCCAGCGCAGGATTGATGTCCGAACGCGGACTGTTACCGATCATCCAGGTCGTCTCCGACGTGAGTTGATACTTGCTGACAACCTCTCTATACATCGGCGCGGTCTTTTCCGCAACGATCTCCACAGCGGTAAAATATTCCTTGATTCCTGACCGCTCCACTTTGCCTGACTGTTCCGTGAAATCGCCTTTGGTCATCAGGATCAATTGATGCCCGCGACTGCTCAGATAACCAAGCGTCTCCGGTACTCCGGCGATCAGTTCAATGGGGTATGTGGACATACGATGGGCAAAGCCCCAAATGTACTCATGGAGTTCCGGCGTGACCGGCTGTTCCGCCAGCCGCTCAAAACATTTCACCAGAGAGTGGGCAAAGCTGTGCGACCCGTAGCCGCGCTCCAGGATGGTTTCCCGTTCCACGTCGAACAGGAAGTGGCGCACCTGCTGCGGTGACATATGCCGATGGTTCAGCCGCTCAATGAAGCCGGCAATGGTCTGCTCAAAATAGATGTTGTTTTCCCAGAGCGTGTCATCGGCATCAAGGAGGAGTACCTGCGGGCCTGCAATCGGGTTGGGCATGTGCCTGAATATGATAAATGGTAAATGGTCTGTGGAGGATGGCGTGGCGTAGTTTGGGTGGCAAGATCAGAGGGACGCGTAATCGAATCCCATCCTTCCACCTTTCTTTTCTGTCCCTCACAATGGCGTCAGGGTGCCCCATCCTTTGTGGAGAAGCTGCGCGGGTTTTGCAGCTTCGTAACAAAGGGTGGGATTCAATGGCTCTGTCCTCGACAGCCTTACTAGGCAGCTCAAGATCAGAAGGACACGTCATCGAATCCCACCCTTTCGCAAACGGCGCGAAAGGATAGGGCACCCGTTTGTCTCGCAAGAGATAGGGAAAGCCGGGCACCCGGCTTTTACCCTGTCATCTTGACACCGCCATCGTTGTCATAGACAGGATGACAGGCTAAACGTAATTCAAGGCCTGGACATTAGCTCTTTGGCAGCACAATCACACCTTGTGGATTGCCAATCAACGGTGAGTTAGGTCCGGGGGCAAAACTTGTCGGTGTGATGGTAAACACAAACAGTCGATTCCCTGACCGGCTGATGGCGAAGAGATGGTCTGCGTTGTCCCAGAACATCTGGTCCACGGGCACATTGGTTAATAGTCCCGTGTAGGGCGTAATCGGGTTGGCTCCATTCATGTGAAACACCTCCAGGCCGGTTGTTCCGGCCACGGCGAGCAGCTGGCCGGATGGAGCCATGCGGAGACTGGTGACCTCGGTGACGGCGGTTTGCGGCATGTTGGCGGCTGTGCTGTTGGTGGTGAGACTTCCGTCCGCAGCGATGGAGTACACGGCAAGCTGCGGGAGGCCTGGCGGTGCAAAAAACGGGTTCGGGAACATTGAGACTGCGAGCAGGTTGGTTGGGTCGGCCGCTGCCAGGAACGGACACAACTCCAATCCCTGACTATCGGTGGGAATGGGCGGGGTAATATTCAAACGCGTAAGCGAACCATCGGCGTTTCGACTAAAACCAAAGACGGTCGAATCGCCGTGAACGCAGTTGGCGGAGTATGCAAATTGGTTGTTGGCGGAAAACACCATGGGTATGCCGTTCTCAGTGTTGGCGGTGGAGAGCCCTAGCAAGCTCAATTGTCCGGTTGTACCGTTGATCCTGAAGAATTGATAGCCATTGTTGCCGGTGCCCTCGGCGTTAAAGTCCTCGGCATACAGGGTTGCGCCGGTATGGTCCAAAAAGAGCGCTTGGGGCGAGCCGTGGCTGCTATCGTCAAAGGACGCTACCTGCCTCAGTTGTCCGGTTGCGGCAATTTGAAAAGAGACGATATCAATGCCATTCTGATCGCCGAAAAGATATTTTCCATTGAGCGCCATCTGCTGTACATTGGCTGGAAATGGCGATCCGGCAATGCGACTTAACGCTCCAGTGGCGTCTACCGCAAAACCAATCACTTCTGAATTGCTATCACTAAGACTGTGGGAAACGTAGATGTAAGCAACAGTCGGATTTGCAGCGGGAGCAACCTGGGCAATGCCGAGGGTGCTCGACGCAACGAGACAAAAGAACAAAAAGACATATGTGAAGCACTTCACTTGGGAGCCTCCGTTCGGGGTTTGGTCGACTCTGTGATTTCGTTGATTTCCACAAGAATCGGCACATATTTCGAATGGATGGCTGAGTCCGCAGGTTGCCAGCTCGACCGCACATTTTGGCTGGGTGGGAGAAAACGATCTCTTCGCCGGGTGCCCCATCCTTTGTGGAGAAGCCGCGGGTTTTGCAGCTTCGTAACAAAGGGTGGGATTCAATGCTCTGTCCCCGACAGGGTTACTACGTTACTTAAGATCAAAGGGACACGTCATCGAATCCCGCCCTTCCACCTTTCTTTTCTGTCCCTCACCATGGCGAGGGTGCCCCATCCTTTGTGGAGAAGCTGCGTGGGTTTTGCAGCTTCGGAACAAAGGGTGGGATTCAATGGCTCTGTCCTCGACAGCCTTACTAGGCAGCTCAAGATCAGAAGGACACGTCATCGAATCCCACCCTTTCGCAAACAGCGCGAAAAGATGGGGCACCCGTTTGTCTCGAAGAGGATAGGAAGGCCGGGGCGCCGGCGAAAGTTTGTGCTGGTACATGCCGCGCTCGAAGAACCTTGACCCCCGCCTGCGTGGCCCCTACTAACATGTGTGACACTTCCAAACTGTCTCAACGTGGGGGTTCACCTCACCCCATTGGGGTCACTTGGGATGCCTGCACTTAAAGTCTTTGTTTATTGGGATCGAGGGGGGAGGGGGGCCGCACAGAACAAATACCAGCGGCGCGCAGGAGGCTGCCTGGAGTGAGCAACGCGAAGACCCGGGCGGATAGGCTAAAATCAATGGTAATGAGATCAAAACGTTTGCTGCTGACCATCCTGCTGACTGCCGTTTTGTCCTCCACCGTGTTTCCCCAGACCGGCCGGCGCGCCGGAGTGGCGCCCAAGACGGCGGACAAATGCAAAATACCCAGTCCGATCACTGGGGATATCGCCGCGCAGGTGGCCAAGTTCAAGCTGGTCTCCATGCCCTTCAGCGTGACCGGGTTGAACCCCAAAGAACAGCAGATGGTCAATAAGCTGGTGGACGCCTCAAATTTTCTTGAAGCCATCTACTGGCGCCAGAGCGACACCAAAGGCCTGGAGCTGTATAAACGCCTTCTAGGCTGCAATCAGGTAATGAACCAGAAGATACGCCGCTTCCTGATGATCAACGGCAGCCGCTATGACCTGCTGGAGGAGAACAAACCGTTCGTCGGCACTGATCCGTTTGCTCCCGGGCGCGCGCTTTTCCCTGCGGGCCTCACGCGAGCGGAAATTGAAGCGTACGTGGCCCAGCATCCGGACCAGAAAGAGCAGATCTACAATCCGTATACCGTGATCAAACGGCAAGGAAGCGGCTTGGTCGCCGTGCCTTACCACGTGGAATACCGGCAATGGCTGACACCCGCAGCCAAAGCTCTGCGGGAAGCCGCCGCACTCAGTCCAGATCCGGCTTTTGCCAACTTCCTGCGCCTGCGCGCCGACGCCTTGCTCAGCGACGACTACTACAAAAGCGACCTTGCCTGGCTGGACCTGGTGAACCCCAAGTTTGACATTATCTTTGCGCCGTATGAAACCTACCTGGACGATCTGCTGGGCGTAAAGACTTCCTACGGCTCAGCGGTCATGGTGCGCAATGAAACGGAGAGCGCCAAGCTGGCCACCTTTATGAAGTATGTCCCGGAGATACAGGACGCGCTGCCGCTGCCTGCGGAAGACCGGCCATCCATGCAGGGGAAGAGCACGCCCATGGAAGTGATGGACGCGCCGTCTCGCTCCGGCGACTTGCGGCACGGTTATCAGGCCGTCGCCGACAACCTGCCGAACGACGCCCGCATCCATCAGGAGAAAGGCACCAAGAAGATCTTCTTCAAAAACTTTATGGATGCGCGCGTGAATTACGTTGTACTGCCGATCGGCAAACTGCTGATGCGTGAAGACCAGGCCCGCCTTGCGTCAATGGAAGGTTATATGGCCGCCGTGCTGATGCATGAGATATGCCATGGCCTGGGACCCGCCTTCGCCCGCACCAGTGCGGGCAAGGTCGATATACGGCAATCCATTGGGCCGGCGTTTTCCGGATTGGAAGAGGCCAAAGCTGACATGGTCGGCCTGTTCGGGCTGAACTGGCTGATCGATAAAGGTGTCCTGCCTAAAGAGCGTGCTCCGGAGTATTACGCTTCCTACGTTGCCGGCATCTTCCGCACCGTCCGCTTTGGCGTGGCGGAAGCGCATGGCCGCGCGGAGATGATGGAGTTTAACTACCTTTCCGAACAAGGCGCCATCAGCCGTGATGCCCAGAGCAAACGTTACGTCATCGATTACGCCAAGATGCCGGGAGCGATAGCCACTCTGGCCAGGGAACTGCTTGAAATCGAGGCCACCGGAGACAGGAACCGCGCTGAGCAATGGTTTAAGAAGTATGATTCCATGCCATCTGAGTTAAAATCGGCACTGGCGAATATCAAAGATGTTCCAGTGGATATTGATCCCGTCAGCGCGTTCAGTGAAATGATTCAATGACGAAGCCGGCAAAAGAGCAAAACCCGGAAGAGCGACGCAAGTTTGAGCGCGTGGACATCGCGCATCAGGCGCAGGTGCTCGTCCTGGACGCCAGAGGCCGCAAGACCGGCGTGCTTCGGCAGCTGGCCCGCGGCGGCTTTATGATGGAGCCGGACAAAACTTACAGTGAAGATAACAAGATTTACGGCTTCACCATCCATGAGCCAACGGAAGATATGCACGTCCGGGTGAACGCGCGTCTCCGCTATTCTGACCAGCAGTATGCCGGCTTTGAGTTCGTTGATCTTGATCCTGACTCTGCCGTGGCCATCGGGATGATCATTGGCAAGTATTACGAGCATGCCAAGGCCTGAGTTCAAATCGCTTCCATAAGCGCTTTTCAGCGTGCTCATGACAAATGTCCTCAGTGGATTTCCGTCCTTAAAGCTTCGTTCTTAGGGTGCCGATAGGGGTCTCAGAATCGCTTACTCCCAAGGTCTAACTCATGCAATATATGGCACGACAGCCAATCCTTGATGCCGACGAGCAAACTGCCGGCTATGAATTTCTTTACCGCGCCGCGGCCGAGCGGGTCGCGAACATCACGGACGTTGACACCGCGTCGCGTAGCGTACTGGAACAGATCCTGCTGCTGGGCTGTCGGGAACTTTCCGGAGGCAACCGCCTGTTTATCAATTGCAGCGGAGAAGTCCTGGCGCGGGAATACATCAGCGTTTTTCCTCCACAAGCCATCGTGGTTGAAATCCTGGAGACGGTGGAGCCGACTCCCGCCGTCATCGCCGCCTGCGAGCAGTTGAAGCGCTCCGGTTTCATGATCGCCTTGGACGATTTTGTTGCCAGTCCGAAAAGCTTGCCCTTGCTTCCTTTCGCTGACATCATCAAGGTGGATTTCCGCACCACTGACGAGCGCACACGCACACAAATTGTGGAGCGTTATTGTAAGAAAGCGGTCCCCTTGGCGGAAAAAGTTGAGACCCGCACCGAGTACAAGTCCGCTCTGAACGGCGGATTCAAGCTGTTCCAGGGTTATTATTTTTGCGAGCCGGTCCTGCTGGTCAACCAGCAACTGGCGCCGTCCAAGCTCAACTATCTTATGATGATGGAGCAGACTTCCCGTGCGGAAATCGATCTCCGCGAGATGGAAAAGGTCATCAAGTCTGACCCGGCTTTGTGCTACCGCCTGCTCCGGTTCCTGAACTCTTATGCTTTCTGCCTGCGCACCACCATCACCTCCATACGTCATGCTCTGACGCTGCTGGGAGAACACCAGGTGCGCCGCTGGATCGCTGTTGCCTGTGTTTCGGTGGCCGCGGAAAACAGTTCGCAGTGCCTGCTCTCTACCGCGCTGATGCGCGCCCGCTTTGGTGAGGCGCTGGCGCCCAAAACCGGCTGCCGCTCGTATGATCTTTTCCTGCTGGGCCTTTTCTCCATGATGGATACCATCCTGGGTATTCCCCTGGACCAACTTCTCACTAAGGTCAAGGTTCCGCCGGATACCGAGGCCGCCCTCCTGGGAAAATCAAACCGCCTGCGCGACATTCTGGACCTCGTCATCGCGTATGACCGCGCCAATTGGGAAAAGACGAAAAGCCTTTGCTCCAAAATTCACGTGGACCAATCCGACTTGGCCGACGATTACATTCGCTCGCTGCAATGGGTGGACCAGATCCTGGGTATGACCATGGAACAGCCCCAGCCCGTCCCCGATATGCCGCCACCGACACGTGCCGCCGTTGGCAACGGCCTGCGACCGATGTGAGGAAAGTTGTAGAGAAATTCTGAGTATTTGTGGCGTTCCGTTTAACGCTTCGCTGAATGCTAAGCTCTAAGCGATAACAGTGGCATCACGGCACAACGTGTGTCCGGTGCACCGACTTGGCTACGTCGTTGTAAATCACCACAGCGGCAAATAGGACAAGGAAGACAAAGGCGACCTGGTAGACGCGTTCTTTGAGTTCCTGCTTAATATCACGCCGCATGACCGATTCCACCAGCAACATCAGCACCAGGCCGCCATCCAGAATTGGGATCGGCAGCATGTTGAATATGGCCAGGTTCAAGCTGATGAGTGACATGAACTGGAGCAGCACAATGAACCCGGCCTTTGCCGCCTTGCCGGATTCGGTAAAGATCACCACCGGCCCGCCGATCTGTTTGTAGCTGTCTTTCACCGTGAACAGTTGACCCAACAGGCGGAAAATCAAGGTTGAATTCTTCTTGCAATCCACAGTAGCGGCATTCAAGGCAGCAGCGAAAGGAAGCTTTTCCGTGCGGAAATCCTGCACCATGTCTAAGCCGATGCGGTAGGTTTCTTTGCTGGTTACGCCGGCCATGAGTTGCGGAACTATCTCCATCTGGATCGTCTGGCCTTTTCTCTTGAGAGTAAACCGGGCTGGGTTACCTTTGTTCTTTTGCAGTATTTCCGCCAAGCCAACTGCGCTGCTGGATTGGACGTTGATGTCATTGACGGTAATGATTTCATCGCCGATCTGCATTCCCGCCTTGTCCGCCGGCCTGCCAACTTCAAATCTTCCCACAATAGACGGCCCCACCGGGACCAAGCCCAGTTCGTAGAGAATGTCAATGTCCTCTTTCTCCGGAAAGTGGACCGGCAGGCTCAGATGGAGAGTTTGCCCTCCGCGCTCTACATCCATTTCAAGGTTCTGGTTGATGCTGCCAAGGATCTTGTAATGAATGTCGTCCCATGTGGGATTGACCTTGCCCTGGGCCAGTGAAATCCTGTCACCCTTCTGGAAGCCGGCCTTCTGCGCGAGAGAATCGTCTTTCACCCAGCCCAGCACCGCGGGCTCATTAATATATGCGGGGTATTGATGGCGGAACATGTAGACGCCGGTCAGCACGACCACCGCCAGAATAATGTTCATGACGGGCCCGGCAATCGCGATAAAAAAACGCTGCCAGCGGGGATGACTTGCGAATTCCCCGGGGTCGCCGGTGCGGTCTTCCATGGGATTTTCGCCGGCCATTTTGACATAGCCGCCAAGCGGCAACAGGCTGATGCGATAGTCGGTGTCACCCCGGCGAAAGCCGATCAGGCGCTTGCCAAAACCAAGACTGAAGGTTTCAACGCGGACCTTGAACAGCTTGGCTACGGCATAGTGACCAAACTCATGGACAAAGACCAAAATCCCCAAAACGAAGATAAAAGCGGCGATATTGAGCGGTATTGATTGCATAGGAGAAGACAGTTTCTATTGTAAATGCAAAAAGCCGGAGGTAACTATCGGGTCAGCTGATGTGACAATTTTTGTCGCGCTAGCTCGCGGGCCTGAGCGTCGAGGGCAAGTACTTCTTCTATAGACTCTGGCCGGCGGTTCTCCGTTGCATCAATGGTGTGTTGTACCACTTTGGGAATATCGGCAAATCTGATCTCCCGCTTAAGAAAGGCCGCGACAGCGACCTCGTCCGCTGCGTTCAGGGCAATCGTTTTGGCTCCACCGGCTTCCGCAGCCTCATAGGCCAGGCGAAGACAAGGGAACTTTGCCCGGTCCGGGGGGCAGAAATCCAGCCGCTTCAGGTCCAGAACATTAAAGCGAAGATCGGAAGAAATGCGCTCCGGATAGGTCAGAGCATAAAGGATAGGCAAGCGCATGTCCGTCACCGAGAGCTGGGCCAGGATGCTTCCATCATTGAACTCGACCAGCGAGTGAATCGTGGACTGAGGATGCACCACCACGCACACCCGGTCCGGCGGCAGGTCAAAAAGCCGGCAGGCTTCAATGACCTCGAATCCCTTGTTCATCAGCGTGGCTGAGTCAATCGTAATGCGCTGGCCCATCTTCCATGTGGGATGGTTCAGCGCCTGCTCCACGGTAATGTTTTCAAAGTCGGCGTTGGGCGTGTTGAGAAACGGCCCTCCGCTGGCCGTGAGCCATACGCGTTCTACTTCATTCATGCGTCCGCCGCGCATGCACTGGTGTACGGCGTTGTGTTCGCTGTCGATGGGCAGCAGCGGCTTGCCTTGCTTGCGGGCTTCCGCGGTAATCAGTTCACCCGCGGCGACCAGGCACTCCTTGTTCGCCAGTCCAATTTCTTTGCCCGCGCGCACGGCTTCATACGTGGCCTTGAGCCCCGCCACGCCGACGATGGCGCTGACCACAAAATCAACTTCCGGATGTGTGGCCACGCGGACCGTGCCGGCCTGCCCGTAAACAACTTCAATGTCGCCCAGCCCTTCGGCCTTAAGTTGTTTGCCGACTTTTTCCGCATCCTGCTCGGAGGCGAGGGAGAGGACTTTCGGCTTCCATCGGCGAGCATCGTTCAGTGCGGCTTCCGTGTTGGAGCCAGCCGCCATGGTGAACAACTGGAACCGCCCAGGGTTGTTTTCAATCACGTTGAGCGTGCTGCGGCCAATGGAGCCGGTAGAGCCGAGGATGGCGATGCGTTTCATTTATTTATTGATAGCCTTCAGGATTACCAGATCAAAGAACCATAATACCGGGGCCGCAAACAACATAGCGTCAATCCGGTCCAGGATGCCGCCATGGCCGGGCAGCAGATTGCCGGAATCTTTTACCCCAGCGCCTCGCTTCAAGGCTGACTCGGCCAGATCACCCAGCTGCGCAGCCACGTTCACCAGCAGCCCAAAGATAGCGGCCAGCCGCCATTCAAGCGAATGGACTCCAGCATCGGCGTACATGACACTCTTCGACGGAAAAGAATTCAGATGCACGAGCGCATTGCCGATCTCATGAAGATACCGGAACAACAGAATGGAGACGATCATCGCACCAATGGTGGAAGCGATCGCGCCCTCCCAGGTTTTTTTCGGACTAATCGCCTCAGCGAGCTTATGCCTTCCAAAGGTCCGCCCGGCATAGTAAGCAAATATGTCACCTGACCACACGATGAGAAGGAAGACACACACCAGAATTCGGCCGTTGGTAAGATGCCCGACAATAGAGATTTCGCCCAGAGTGTAGGCCACATAAATAAATCCAAAATAAGAAAATGCCGCGGCCGGCAAGGCTTCGCGCATTTGCCAAAGAAACATCCCCAAAACCACCAACAGGAGTGGGAGCACGCTAACGCTGACTGCGTCTAAAGCCCAGCGTTCAAATCGATCTCCGAAATTGGCAATTCCGAAAGCACTTACCCCATGAAGACAATGGCCCAGGAAGTAAAACCCGATTGCGACTTCAACAGCGTACGCGTGCAGTTTTTCCTGATACCGGCTGGCAATGCTGAAATATTCATGCACAGCAAGTACCGCAATCAGGCCGATGAATCCACTGTAGAGCCAATCCGGGGCTTTGAAGAGAATAAGCAGTACCACCGGCACCAGAACCACTGCGGTGAGGACTCGTTTCATGCCTAGTTGGCGCCGCTTCCGATAGGTGGTTCGTTCAGGCCGCCGTAACGGCGCTCGCGTTTTTGGAATTCCTCGATGGCCTCCAGCAGATGTACGCCGCTGAAGTCAGGCCAGAGCGTCTTAGTTACGTAAATCTCAGCGTAAGCGGCTTGCCACAGCAGGAAGTTGCTCAGACGCATTTCTCCGCTGGTGCGTATGACCAGGTCGAGTTCAGGCAGGTTATGGGTATAAAGATGACGGTTGACGGTTTCTTCATCGATCTGAAGATGCTGCAAGCCGCCATTATTCGCCGCGGTGTGGACCATGGACTTGAATGCGTCCACGATCTCCGAGCGTGATCCGTAGTTCAGCGCCAGCGTCATGACCATGCCGGTATTCTTCGACGTTTGTTCCTTGGCCCAGGCCATGCGCTCCTGAACTTCCTGCGGCAGCATTTGGCTGCGCCCGATAAATGACAGCCGTATGTTGTTCCGTTGCATCAGCGGCAGTTCGTTTTTCAGGTACCGGTGCAACAGCTTCATCAGGAAATGGATTTCCGTGGCTGGCCTGCGGGTAAAGTTCTCCGCGGAAAAAGCATAGAGCGTCAGCGCGGGCAGGCCGATGCGGGACGCCGTCTCCACCACCAGGCGGACTGCTTCCACTCCCTTGCGATGCCCGGCAATGCGAGGCAGATGGCGGCGTTTGGCCCACCGGCCATTGCCGTCCATGATAATGGCGACATGTTTGGGAAACTGGCTGGGATCAAGCTGGCTGAAAAGCTCAGCTTCCTTGCGGTCCAGCCCTGCGGGAATTGTTCGCAATACTGCCTCTCAGTCGTTCAACGCTAGCACAGCAGCGGCCCTCCAGCAATTGATAGCCTGGTTGCCGCCACATGCGGGAACTGCTCGTGACAATCCTATCCCAGGTAGCGGGTTGGTGAGTAGTGTTGGAGGTCGGGAATGTAAGCCAAAGCGCCTGGCAAGGGTTGATTTCGACGACCTGCGTGCCTGCTTGTCCGCAAATAACGCGTTATTAGATAACCATAGGAAAAAATTGTGCATCTAAACCGCATTGGCTGGGAACCCGGTTGGTTCCGTTTTTCGCGAGGGGGGGTGAAATTCATGGGATTCCGCGCATTCCTGTTTTCCTCAATTCTGCTGGCAGGAGCAAGCCTGCCTTTTTCTGTTTTTGCCCAGAACGATCCACCAAAGTCGAAGCCTGATCCAACGCAAACGCAGCCAGCTTCAGCCCCAACCCCAATTGACGATCAGCCCCAGCCCGCTGCCGAGCAGGACAAGACCGAAGGTCCTGGGGTTAAGCAGGATGGGGTTAAGCAGGATGAGGTCAAGCACGATGGCAGCAAGAAAGATGTTGGCGCCATCGGGGACCGCAAAGTCGGCGGCTTCGACATGTACTCGATCGAGACCGATATCAAGATTGGAAGGGCCTATGCAGCACAGATCGATCAGACCGTGAAACTGGTACAAGATCCGCGGATCAACGAGTTTGTGAACCGCGTCGGCCAGAATCTGGTCCGCAACTCTGACGCCAAGGTCCCTTTCATCATCAAGGTGGTGGATGATGGCGAGATCAACGCTATGGCTCTTCCTGGTGGATATCTTTACGTGAATACAGGCTTGATCCTGGCCGCGGATGATGAGGCGGAACTGGCCGGCGTGATGGCCCATGAGATTGCCCACGTTGCTCTCCGTCACGCTACGCGCACACAGAGCTGGGCAAACATTGTTCAAATACTAACCATTCCGGTGGTCGTTATGGGCGGCCCCGCGGGCGTAATTGTTCCCCAGGTTGCCCGTGTTGCTGTGCCGATGACTCTCCTGAAATTCTCGCGTGGGTTTGAGACCGAGGCTGACTACTTTGGCCTGCAATACATGTACAAAGCCGGGTACGATCCCAATGGCCTGGTAAGTCTCTTTGAAAAGATCCAGGCACGAGAGAAGAAAAAGCCGGGCACGCTGGCCAAGGCTTTTGCCAGCCATCCCCAAACTCCGAGCCGCATTCAGAAGTCGCAAGAGGAGATGGCTACCATCCTTCCATTCCGGAGCCAGTACGTAGAAACAACATCGGAGTTCAATGACGTTAAGGCGCGTCTGGCTATGCTTGAGAACGGGCACAAATTTGAAGATTCCAATCCGAACAAGCCGGTGCTCCGGCGCACTTCCGCGAGCGATGGGGAAAAGAAGGATGATGATCGCCCGGAGCTGAAGCGGCGGCTCAATTAACAGGTCGTTTTATGGGCCCGATGAGGTAGTGTTCGCAGCGAACGGCGCGGCTGGGAGGCTCCTCAATGCCTCTGTTAGAATGATGGTGTTCCTAAAGTACCTCTGGCAAATGAGATACGCCATCTTGCCGGCGCCTGAAGGCAATGCTATAGTCAGGTGCTTTTCCGTAGGGAGTGTAGTGTGATCCGTATAGGCCAATTCGAGACCAGCCGACTCAAGCGCCTCATCGCGCTGAGTTGCATCTTGATGGCCCTGGTGATGGCAGGGTTGGAAGCAACCCATGCGCACTCTGATGCGGCCGTCTCCAGCTCCCGTCCTTGTGCTATCTGTATCTCCGTGCACGCTAATGCGCCGACAGTGACATTTCAGTCGTTGCCGGTGCTATACGCCGTGGACGTTGTCGCCATCCCGTTCCTGACGGATGGCAAGAGCACGGCCCCGGAACTCTCTCTCTTCATCCGTCCTCCTCCTTCCGCCTAAAGCCAGGCCCATCTAGAGCTCAGAAATCGCTTTGCTTGCTGGCGCTTTGCTCATGTTGCTCTGTGATGTCCCGCCTTGGTCAGTCTGGTCAAAGACTACTTAAGAGGGTTTTCTTCTCTCAAGAGCTGGTTTGGAACTTTTTCACAAGAGAGTTCTAAGGAGGTTGGATGAAACGTTTTCCTGCTTTATTTGTCTTCATGGTTGCCATGAGCCTTGGTGTGGTTGCACAGCAAACGCCGACCGCCCAGTCGACGCAAGCCGCCCCGGCGCAAGCTGATACGTCCGCTTTGGAACAGAAGGTACGCGATCTGGAAGACCGGCTGGTCTTGCTCGAAGGCGAGATTCGCCAACTCAAGGCACATGGAGCGCAGCCACCCGCAGCAAGTGCGCCGACGACCGCGGAACAAGGCCCTGCTCCAACCACTACAACTGCTTCGGCAGAGCAGCCTCGGCTTGGCGGAGCGGGCGGCGCTGCCTCTAAAGCGCTGAACCCGGACATCAGTGTGATCGGCGACTTCATCGCCGGGGCCGGCCATAACCCGATCAATCCAACCCCGGCTTTTCAGATGCATGAGTCGGAAATCGGACTGCAAGCCATTATTGATCCTTACGCCCGCGGCGACTTCTTTATCTCTTTCGGCGAAGAGGGCGTAAATCTGGAAGAGGGCTTTATTACCTTCACCGCGTTGCCTGCGGGTTTTGTGGTGAGAGGCGGAAAGATGCGCTCCGCTTTTGGCAAAGTCAACACGTTGCACAATCACGTGCTGCCGTGGGTGGACCGTCCGCTGGTGACGCAGAACCTGGTGGGGGGCGAAGATGGCATTGACGATGCAGGGTTCTCCGTCCAGCACATCATCCCCGCGCCTAAAAACTGGTTCTTTGAATTTACCGGGCAGACTTTCCGTGGTGACTCTTCTGATGTATTCACGTCGTCCAACAAGAACGATGTGAGCGTTGTGGGCCATCTGCGCGGTTACAGAGACCTGACGGAAAATTCAAATCTTGATTTCGGCGTTTCGTATTCGCGCGGGCACAATTTGTTCGGCAGCGATTTCGTTACCCATCTTTACGGCGTGGACGCTATGTATCGCTGGAAGCCGGTGCGGCGTGCGATTTACAAAGCGTTTAATTTGCGCAGTGAGTTCATCTGGAGGCAGCAGAACCAGCCGTCCCTCACCGCCTGTGCGACCATCACATGTCCTGTGAATACGTTTGCGGGGTTCCAGCGCGCCTTCGGCTTCTACACCTCTGCCGATTACCAGTTTGCACGCCGGTGGTTTGTGGGCGCGCGCGTGGACGACTCTGATCGACCGTTTAATTCCCGGCTGAATGACAAAGGCGGCTCCCTGGTCTTGACGTACTGGCCAAGCGAGTTTGCCCAGATCCGTGGCCAATACCGGCTCACGCGTTATGCCGAGAACTTTGACGCGCATGAAGCGTTTATACAGTTACAGTTCGCTCTGGGAGCGCACGGGGCGCATCCTTTCTGAGGTTGAGGCGTTTCGTCGGCATGAGTGAAACCGGAGCCTGCCGCTGAAATCCTGAGCAGCAGCGAAGGAACTTAAAGATTTAGGAGAATTCTTGATGAAGTCGCAATTCAAATATCGTCTTTTCACCATGCTTGCGCTCTTGTGCGTAGCGGTGTTTCTTCCGTCGGTGGCAGAGGCCAAAAAGTTGCAGGTTGTCACTACGCTCACAGACCTGGCTGAGTTAACGCAGGAAGTGGGCGGCGACAAGGTAGATGTTGAAGCCTTGGCCAAAGGTTATCAGGACCCGCACTTTGTCGAGCCTAAGCCCAGCTTTCTGCTCAAGCTGCGGCATGCTGATCTACTCGTCTTAGTAGGTCTTGATCTGGAAATTGGCTGGCTACCGCCGCTGATCACGCAGAGCGGCAACGGCAAAATCCAGCCGGGCGGACAAGGCTATCTGGATGCCTCACAGTTTTCCCAAATCCTCGAAATCCCCGGGGGAAACCTCACGCGTGCCGAAGGCGACGTCCACCCACTCGGCAACCCGCATTACTGGCTTGATCCGGACAACGGACGCCGGATTGCCAAGGGCATTGCCGGCAAGCTAGCGGAGATGGATCCTCCAGACCAGGCATACTTCCAGCAGCGCGAGCAGGACTTTGAAAAGCGGCTGGCGGAAGCGGAAAAGAGATGGGAAGCGCAGATGGCCCCTTATCGCGGGCGCAAGATCGTGACCTATCATCGCTCCTGGCCGAATTTTGCCAAGCATTTCGGACTGGATGTGATCGGGTATGTCGAACCGCGTCCGGGCATTCCGCCCACGCCCTCGCACACGCTCGAACTGGTCAACCTGATGAAGCGTGAAAACGTAAAGATTGAGCTGATTGAGCCTTACTTCGACCTGAAGACGCCGAACAGCATTGCCAGCATGACCAGCGGCAAGGTGGTGCAGATCATGCCTTCCGTTGGGGGCAAGCCGGAAATTACTGACTACTTCAAATTGTTCGATTACGATATCAACCTCCTGATCCAGGCCTTTCAGGAGACCAAATAAAAGGACACGGATGGAAATCCTTCAATTCCTAATTCTGCCATTTCTTGCCAGCTTGATTCTGACCGGCATCCACGCCTATCTGGGCGTGCATGTAGTCGAGCGCGGCGTCATCTTCGTCGATTTAGCGCTGGCGCAGATCGCGGCCCTGGGCGCGACCATGGCCATCCTGATCGGCATGGACCCGCATGGCGCCGGTGCTTATTGGATGAGCCTGGGCTTCACTTTTATCGGCGCGGGGATTTTCACTCTGGTGCGCTCCAAACAGAAACGCATTCCTCTGGAAGCCTTTATCGGCATTACGTACGCAGTGGCGTCCGCAGCAGCCATACTGGCTATGAGCAAGGCCACAGGCGAAACGGAACACCTGAAAGACATGCTGGTAGGCAACATTCTGGCCGTGTCCAAACATGATGTCATCAAAACGGCCATTCTTTATGGATGCGTCGGCCTCTTCCATTTTGTGTTCCGCAAGAAATTCCTGGCCATTTCGCTCAATCATGCCAAAGCGGAAGAGTCTGGCCTGAACGTAAAGCTGTGGGACTTCCTCTTTTACGCTTCGTTCGGTTTTGTGGTGACTTCTTCCGTGGCCATCGCCGGCGTGCTGCTGGTGTTCTGCTATCTGGTTGTGCCTTCGGTGGGGGCAATGCTCTTTGCCGATCGCATCGGCACACGCCTGGCCATCGGCTGGACCATGGGTACCCTGGTCTCGGCGCTGGGCTGCTATTGCTCGGTGTATTTTGATACCCCGACCGGCGCAACCATTGTTTGCACTTTCGGCGCCGTGCTGGTTGTCATGGCCGTCGCTAAGCCGCTTTTCTTCAGAGCGCCCAAAGAGTTGCCTATGGCGGCAGAGGCAAAACGGGACCATGTCAACGCAGTCTAATAAATGAGATGCAGGTGAAACTTAAGCAAGCCGATTTCGCACCATCGTCTCCAGCCCGCCGCTGGTTGATGTTGTTGTGTCTCCTGCTGCTTGTTGTGTCCGCAGCCGCGCAAGCTCTTCATTTTCATTCGGACAATCTCCCCGCCACCGCCAAACACTGCCCCATCTGTCCGGCGGCCCATTCCGCCGCGCAGATTGTTCTGGTAATACATCTTCATTCTGTTCTCAACATAACGGGCTATCTCAGGTCGGCTCCAGATCATGAACGCAAGTCGACCTTTGCACCGTCCTGGCATTACTCCCGTCCTCCTCCGCTGGCATAGCTGTTTTTCTTTCCAATTCAATTTTTTTAAACACCTCATTGCCAACCCATGGAGGGGTCATGCGTATTTCTTTGAAGAATACTCTGTTCTCATTCGCAGTTTTGTTGATCGCAGTTTTTGCGCTTTGCTATAACGCTGTAGCACAAGGTACATCGGGGACGATCCAGGGCGTGGTCAAAGACCAGTCCGGCGCCGTGGTCGCGGGCGCCAAAGTGGAAATCTCCAATCCGGTGAGCGGCTTCCGCCGGGAAACCACCACTGGAGGCGGGGGAGACTTTCGTTTTGCCAACATCCCCTTCAATTCGTATCACCTGGCAATAACCGCGAAGAGCTTTGCGCCACACTCTCAGGATGTGGATGTCCGCGCCGCTGTTCCCATGGCGGTGGACGTTGCTCTCACCGTCGGCGGTGCTTCAACTACGGTTGAGGTGACAGCAGATGCCAAAGACCTGATCGAGGTCGAGTCCAATTTTCACACCGACATCGATCGCAACCTTTTCGACAAGCTTCCCCTAGAGAGCCAATCCTCTTCCGTCAGCTCATTGGTCACGCTGGCGTCACCCAACGCGGTGGCTGACTCGAATGGCTTGGTCCATGGGATCGGCGATCACGCGGAGAATTCCTTTTCCGTCGATGGCCAGCCGATGACCGATCAGACAAGCAAGGTTTTTTCCAACCAGATTCCGGTGGATTCCATTCAGTCCCTGGAAGTGATCTCTGGTGCGCCACCGGCAGAATACGGAGATAAGACCAGCCTGGTGATCAAGGTCACAACGCGCTCCGGTCTGGGGCTGACCAAACCCACCGGCAGCGTGACTACTTCCTATGGCTCATTTGGCACGGCCACCGGCGGCTTCAACCTTGCTTACGGGAATCAAAAGGCGGGCAACTTTGTTTCAGTAAGTGGTTTGAATACCGGGCGGTTTCTCGATCCATCCGAATTTCAGGTGATTCACGCCAAGGGCAACGAACAGAACCTATTTGACCGCGCTGATTTCCAGTTAAGTAATGACGACTTCATACACTTGAATTTCGCTTATACCCGTTCCTGGTTCCAGACGCCGAATTCGTTTGATTCGCAGGCCACGTTCCAGGACCAGCGCGCACAAATCAAGACCTACAATATCGCGCCAAGCTGGACGCATCAGATCAGTCCGACGACTCTGTTCAGCCTGGGCGGATTTGTGCGGCATGACAGTTTCAACTACTACCCCAGCCACGATCCGCTTGCCGACTTGACCGAGACCACCTCGCAACAGAGAACACTCACCAACGCCGGTGTGCGGTCGGACGTCTCCTATGTGAAAGGGATGCACAACCTCAAGGCCGGCGTCCTTTTTGAACATACCTTCCTGAATGAGAAATTCAACCTTGGACTTACCGATCCAACGGTGAACGATCCCTGCATCATGCAGAACATTGCGGGTACTTTCGTCGGCGCTGGCGATCCTACTCTCAACGATCCTTCCCAATGCGCCGGGGCTGGTTTTGAGCCGAACATCGCCTCCAACCCGGATGCGTCCGCGCCTTTCGTGCCTCTGCTGGGCTGTTTCGATCTTACCCGAACGACTCCATCGCTCAATGACGGATGCGCCAGTGCACAAGCCGCTCTGTTTAATTTCACTGGCCGTGCCGACATCAAGGAGTTTGCCGCCTACATCCAGGACGCCATCACCAAGGGCAATTTCACCTTCAATTTGGGACTTCGCGCTGACGTGTATCGTGGGCTTTCACGGGCCTGGCAGCCGGAGCCTCGCCTGGGAGCGGCTTACAACATCAAGCACACTAATACCGTGCTTCGCGTTTCTTACGCACGCCTTCTTGAGACGCCTTTCAATGAGAACCTGATTGTCGCCAGCGCGGTCAACAACCCGGTGCTCGGTGCGCTCTTCGGGCAGAGCACGGTGGCTCAGATTCCGGCGGGGCAGCGCAACGAGTTCCATGCCGGGTTCCAGCAGGCATTTGGCAAATTCCTGGTGGTGGATGCCGACTATCTGTGGAAGTACACCCACAACGCTTACGACTTTAGCGACTTGCTGAACACGCCGATTTTCTTTCCCATCGCCTGGCACAACTCCAAGATCAGCGGGCCTTCCGCTCGCATCAGCATGCCCAACTTCCGCGGCTTCTCCGCCTTTACCGTTCTCGGGCATGCCTCGGCGCGTTTCTTCGATCCGCAAGTCGGCGGCCTGGGCAGTTCGCCGGCAACTGGTGTGTTCCGCATCGACCACGACCAGAAGTTCCAGCAGACTACGCATGTCCAATACCAGATGGGGAAGCGAGGCCCTTGGCTTGGCTTCAACTGGCGTTATGACAGCGGCCTGGTGGCCGGAGCGGTACCGTTTGCCACCGATACCACGACGCCAGTAGACCTGACGGGCCTGACAGCCGACCAGCAGATCCAGGCAGGCCTTTTCTGCGGAAACCAGCTCCCGACTCTGACCACACCGCTCACTACCTGCGCTCCGGCTCAGTACGGCTCCACGCGGATCAATATTCCCTCGCCGGGAACGCAGAATGACGATCACAACCCGGCGCGTATTACGCCGCGCAATCTGTTCGATGCCAGCATTGGCCATGACAACCTGTTTCGCGGCGACCGTTACAAGTGGAGTTTGCGTTTCACCGCCATCAACATGACCAACAAGGTGGCGCTTTATAACTTCCTCTCAACGTTCAGCGGGACCCATTTCGTCACGCCGCGCACGGAGAACGTGGAACTGGGCTTCCACTTCTAGAGAATGGCGCAGGATGAGAGTTTCGTCCTGCGCCATTGAAAACTCTTTGGGTCTGTCATCCTGAGTGAGTCCGAAGGAGCAGAGCGACAGAGAGCGAGTCGAAGGATCACGAGAACGTATGCAGAATAGAAACTGCATCAAGGTGTTCTCACGAAGCAGCATCGGGCGCCTCTTAGTCAGCACTCGCTCGAATGGCTAAATGGAGCAATTTCTATTGGCGAGGCTACTTCTTCCGTTGCGCCCGTTCGACGCGGGCAAAGAACTGGGAGAGTTTCAGGTCAAAAGTATCGGCTAGAGAGACGATTAATTCGAGCTTGGGACTAACGTTACCTCTTTCCAACTTGCTGACCCAGCCTGACGTGTACCCAGACCTGATGGCGAGATCCACCTGGGACCATTTCTTCTCCAGGCGCAGTTTGGTAACAACAGCGCCAATGGCTTGTCCCAGGGTCTTGGTTTCACGTTTGATCTTATTGCTGACTTTACCGGCCACACATGCATCATCGGCATTGCTTAATTTTATTGTTAGCACTACAATGCCAGTGATTATCTTGAGTAACCAGTTGAAGCATTTAAGCAAGTGGGTGTGAGTATGAAAGTCAGTGAGATGAGCTTGCGCGTATACCGCAGCCTTTACTGGGCGAATCAGGGCTTGCTTCGCGCCGTAGCCGCTTTGCAGGAGTTGGACCAGGAGCTGGCATCAGCTCTCGACGTTTCGCAGTTTAGTGACAAGCTCCGCCGCACGCAGGTCATGATCGAAGAGACTCGCAGCTTGATGAACAGCAACCTGGCCGAATGGACCAACCTGCCCTGCATCGAATCCGACCGCACTCTCAGCGGCAATTCGTTGCGGCGTAAGGCCGGAGAGGAAGATTAAAAATACAGGGATAAGTTCCGCAGCGCTTGTTCGGCTGAGTAGTAGGCGTCCATCAACTCTGTTCGCGAGTATGAGCTAAAACGGCTTTCCTCAAATTTGCAACCTGCTAGAATTACGTTCTAAAGGACTCTGAATGCCTCCTACGCTTGCAAACGGCAAGATCTGCTATATCGAGATGCCCGCTTTTGACATTGCGCGCTCTTCCAGCTTTTACCAACAGGTCTTCGGCTGGCACATACGGAAACGCGGTAACGGCAGCATTGCCTTTGATGACACTACGGGCGAAGTAAGCGGTACATGGGTCCTGGGCCGTCCGCCCGCCGCCACACCCGGTCTCTTGTTTTACATTATGGTTGATAGTGTGGCCGCGACGATTGACGCCGTCGTCGCCAACGGGGGCAAGATTGTGCAGCCTATCGGCGCCGACGCGCCTGAGATCACTGCCAGGTTTTGCGATCCCGGAGGCAACGTAATCGGCCTCTACCAGAACCCTGCCTGAGCACGAATGCTCAAGGCTTCGTTTATACGCGACGCAAGCAGGTTCTTCGGGATGCTGAATGCGGCTGTTCTTGCGCTCAGCGTCATAGCGTTTTTCGCTCCCGCAGCCAGCGCGCAAGCCGCTCCCGAGGATGTACCCGAAGCCAACCCGGCGCGGCCCACGGTGGCCACGCCGGCCACGCTCACTCCCGTCGGCTATTTGCAGTTTGAGAACGGCACACTCTACGCGACGGGCTCATCGGATTTTTCCAGTCGCTTTGCCATCAACCAGGTGACCAAACTTACCGTCACTTCAAGATTGCAGTTTTTGGTGCAGAGCGAACCTTTTGTCCACAGCGGTCTGGGCGCGGACAAGCAAATCAATCCGGGCGACGTGCTTGCCGGATTCCAGGCCGTGCTGCTGCCTGGACACAACGCGCGACCCACCATTGCCATCAGCTACTTCAAACATGTCTATGCGGGGGCCGCGCCGGATATCGATATCGGCACGCCGGAGCACAGCGTGCTTTTGCTGATCAGCCAAGACCTTGCCGGCTTTCACTTCGACATTAACGGCATGTTCAACGAGCAAACGGACAAACCGATCCGGCGCGGCCAGTTCGGCCAGACGATTTCCATCTCGCATCCGCTGAAGAAATTCACCATTGCCGCCGAGTTCTGGCACTTTACCCAGCCGTTTCTCAAAGGTAATGCTGTGGGCAATCTATGGGCAGTTTCTTATCCTGTGCGGAAGAACCTGGTGGTTGATGCTGGCTTGAACCGCGGCCTGACCAGCACTTCCACGCAGTGGGAAGGTTTTGCCGGCTTCACGTACGTGCTGCCACATCGGCTGTGGAAGGTGAAGGAGCAGGGCTCGGCGGGTAAATAAATTCGCAGCGACTGCAATAAGATTGGGAAAGTCCCGCCACAATTCAGCTACAATTTTCTTGTGGTAGCCAGAACCAGTCCCGAGGTAATCCAGGCATTTGCCGCGCTGGTACGCTCGGAGATCCAGGATGAGCATGTTGACCTGCTGCGCGCGGCGCTCACGTTTGCCCGGATTGAAGACCCCAGGGTTGACGTGGAATCCTATGTGCGGCAAGTAGAAGAGCTTTCCCGTCGCGTCGCCGCCAGGATAAATGATTCAGATGATCCGGCCCAGAGCATCGCTGCCTTGAATGAGGTTTTGTTCAAGGAAGAAATGTTCCGCGGCAATAGCGTGGACTACTACAACCCGCGCAACTCTTTTCTCAATGATGTCCTGGACCGCCGGTTGGGCGTTCCCATTACCCTGGCGTTGGTGTACATGGAAGTGGCCCGGCGCGCGGGCTTTCCGCTGTTCGGCGTCGGCCTGCCCGGCCATTTTCTGCTCAAACACTATGATGTAGACGGCCGCTCTATTCTGATCGACGCCTTTGACCGCGGATCAGTAGTCACGGAAGAGGACTGCCGGCAAAAACTGAATACCATCTACGCCGGGAAGATCGCGCTCCAGCCGGAATTTCTTCTGCCGGTAACACGACGGCAGATGCTCACGCGCATGCTCAGCAATCTGCGCGCGGTCTATCTTTCCCGCCGCGACTTCCGTCGCGCGGTGCAAGTAGTGGACCTGGTCCTGGTGATCTATCCGCGCTCGCCGGAGGACGTAAAGCAGCGCGCCGTGCTGCGCTACAACCTGGACGACTACCGCGGAGCGCTGGCCGATTTCGATGAGTACGTGAAGATGTCGCCCGATGCTTCCGATGTGGAAGAGATCAAGCAGACCGCGCTGTCACTGCGTCGGTCGATGGCGATGATGAATTAGCTCTGCAATCTCGAGCGCAGCTGCTTCTGAAGTCTCGAGCGCAGCGAGAGATCCCTATAGCCATTTACACTGCTTGAGTAAACGATCCAAAAATTCATCGTTGTCATAGGGATCCCTCGCTTCGCTTCGGGATTTCAGAAAAAGCTCAGGAAGCAATCTACTTCTGCGGATTCCCACCTTCCGGATTAATCACGGCAAGCTGATTCAGGATCTTCTGTTCCGGTTCGGAGAAGTACCCGCGAAAACGGTCTGACTGTAGCTCCTGCTGTCGCTCTTCGGGAGGCATTTGGCGCAGGTGGCGCAGGGCCTTGTGTACCATGACTTGCCGCTCTTGCGGCAGACCCTGCAACTGCTGGTTGGCGTCGCGAATCTGCTGGCGCTGTTCCGGAGTAAGCGTGGCCATGTAGCGCATGCGTTGCAGCGCGCGTTCGCGCTGTTGTGGAGTCAGGCTATTGAATTTTTGCAGGCGCTCCCGCAGTTCGGCTTGGCGCTGCGGCGGAAGTTTTCTAAAATTGGGATCACTTTCCAGGAGCCTTTGCTGCTTGTCCGGCGGCAGGTCCTGATGGGCGCTGAGCCATTCCCCCATTTTTCTGTTGGGCTTCTGCCCTTGCCGGTTAGCGTTGCCAGGGTTGTTGGGGTTCTTTTGTGCGTTGCTGGTTTGCGCATTATTGGGCGACTGCCAGTGGGAAACCGGAGCTCTCCCTGCACCGGGAGACTGTTGCCCGGCGGCCTGGAGGATTACCCAGGTCGGTATCAAAAATATCCCAACTACCTTGGCCCCAATCACAAAATTTGTTCCCCCGAAGCAAACCCTAACCTGACACGCCGTTAATCTGATACATCATCGGACGGGCCGCCGCTGAGTTCATCCACCAGATCAGTGCTCACCAGCAGATCGTGGTTCTTATCCAATGCTTCCACATCAGACAGAGGCGATTCCGGTGGCGGAGCCACAACCCTAAGCGTGTAGAACACTCCACCCGCAGCCAGCACAACAGCAAGAGATGCAGCCAATACCGGGCGGCGCAGCCATGCAAGCCAGTTGGCTTTGGCAGGCGCCTTCTCCCGTTCTTCCTTTACATGCGCCCGCAGACGAGTAAGAAAGTAAGGTGACGGCTCCGGCGCCTCCCATTCATCCATCTGCGCCATGGTCTGGCGCAGAGATTCCAACTCCTGGGTACAGGCAGCACACTGGCCCACGTGGGCCGTCAGTGACGGATCGGCCTGACCCGCTAGAGGCTCCAGTAATTCAATTAAATTTTCCCGAATATCATTGCAGTTCATACAAATTCCTTCAGCCGCTCGCGCAGGCCCTCATAGGCCCGAAAGAGCAGAGACTTAGTGGCGGACTCACTCAACTTCAAAGCAGCGGCGATGTCACGATAATCCATCCCCTGATATTTATGCATAAGAACAGCGGCGCGTTGCTTTTCCGGCAGCGCCATCACATGTTTTTTGATGGCCTGCAACCGTTCACGACGCAGGATGTTTTGTTCCACGTTCAGCGTGGGATCGGCCACATCCAGCGTTGTGCCGCTTTCTTCATCCGGTTCATCCAGGCTGACCACCTTGCCGCTGCGTTCCACTTTATTATCGCGGGCATGGTTGACGGCCAGGTTGGTGGCGATGCGATAGAGCCAGGTAGTAAACTTGGCTTCCGCCGCATAGCTGGTACGGGAGCGGTACACGCGCAGGAAGACTTCCTGAGCAAGCTCCTCCGCCTGCGCCTGGTTGCGGCACATGCGGTACATAAACGCGATCATCGGCCGATGGTACTTATGTACCAGATACTCATAAGCCGCATCATCGGCGGCGGCGCGGAGCATTACCTCCGCATCGCTTAACGAATCAAAAGGCACGTGGCCTGCTGCCATCTCCGCAATACCCTGCGTCCTGCCGGTCATTGTGGGCATGAACAACCCCGACTTTAATGCCACGCTGCTCATACCCCCTTTTAACCCGTTCACCGTGCAAAAGTTGCGGGTTTCCAGGGGAGATCAGCGGGGCCCCCGCCAGAGAGTTTATGCTATACGGCCCGCTTCGTGCACCTGTAAGTTTGCCGCGCCGGGCGGCCAGACGGGTCATCTGCTAGAATAAGTTTCACCCAACTGTAAGAAAACCAGCGCAGTGGGCGCTTAACTCAGCGGTAGAGTGCCACCTTCACACGGTGGAAGCCATAGGTTCGAATCCTGTAGCGCCCACCACTTTTTCCCGTTCCCAGATATAGTTTTTGAAAGCTTTGACCGGGAGCGCTGGCAGAGGGGGGAAATCCACAAAGTTTTTTTGCTTGCACAGGCCCAGGTTCGTGGTAACATCGCCTTGTCTTCAATTGCTGCCCGTTCCGGTGCGGCTTCGCGCATTGACTAAGGCGCTGTTAGGAAAGAAGATTTTCAAGAAAACTTAGCCGAAGACCTCCAACCAGACCCTGGTACCAACGTCATCATCAGGTTCCCACTACGGAGGTCCGGCGGATAGACCAAGCACAGGTAATCGAATGAATGATGGATTGAACCAGCCGCAGAACCCGCGTAATCGGAAACCGCGGCGTCGCAGACGCAGTTTTGGCAGCCAAAGCCAAAACGGACCCAACCAAAACCAAGGACGGCAAGGCGGAGGAGGCGGCGGTGGACAAAACCGCCAGAACCGCGGCCGTACACAAAGACGCGGCCCCGCTTTCGTTGGCCCCATGGACCACAGCTACCGCAATCAGGGCAACGGCAACGGCGGCCAGGGTGGACGATTCCACAACGGCGCCCAGGCCACCCCCAACATGGAACCGCTAGTCCAGCGGGTCGACGCTCCCACACGCATCTTTGCTTTCGTCGACGATCTTTTCTTTGTGGCCAAAATCACCGAAATCTCGCGCAAGCTGAACGTCAAAGTAGAGTTCGTCAAGAGCGAGAAAGAGATCGCGGAAAAAGGCGCAGAACACCCGGAAGACAAACCGTCCCTGGTGATTGTGGACCTGAACAGCAACAGCATCAAGCCGCTGCCGGTCATCACCAAGATGCGGGCAAAGTTCAAGAAGGCCACTTCCATTGTGGGATTTGTTTCCCACGTTCAGGGCGACCTGAAAGTCAAAGCCCAGGAAGCCGTCTGTGACGTCGTGATGCCGCGCTCCGCGTTTTCCCAAAACTTGGCCAACATCCTGCGCCGCCACGGCGCGGAAGATGAGGTTGAAGACAACTTCAATAAGGCGTAGCTTTTTTTGAAATTCCAAGCTTCGCGAGGAATCCCTATCGATACAGTGGAAGCGGTAGCTTTCCACCCGATCCATGGGACTTTGAAGATCAAAGGGACGCATTCACCTTAAAAGCAGATTATTTTTGTCATTAGGGTTCCCTCCACTTCGCCTGCGCTCCGTGTCGGGACAAGGCGCGCTACCCCGGCGGCCAACCCAACGCGCGCCCACCGAGCAAATGCAGATGCAGGTGAAACACCGACTGTCCCGCGCCGGGGCCGGAGTTGTAAACCGTACGATAGCCGCTCTCAATCCCACGCTCGCGCGCAATTTTGGCAGCTACGATCTGACAGTATCCCAGCAGCTCCGCATCTGATTCTTCCGCTTCTTTCAAGCCGACAATGTGCTTTTTGGGAATAATCAGCACGTGTGTGGGTGCCTGCGGGTTGATGTCTTCGAAGGCGAAGGTCTTCTCGTCTTCATAGATCTTCTTGCAGGGGATTCTGCCGGCGATGATCTTGCAAAAAAGGCAGTCAGTCATGATGGAAGAATCTTAGCAAATTTCGAGCGTGGGCAGAGCGACTGCTTCCTTGATCTCGGGGCAGTTGCGTGAAACGTGTTGGGGACTTTTGATTGTTTTGTGCTAATCAAACACGATAAGACCCTGTCATGTTGAACGTAGCGCGTCTGAAATGCATTTACGAACGACGCTCTTTTGCGCGGAGCTGAAACATCCCGAGAATGTCTGTAGCATAAATTGCAGATGCAGGGCGTTCGCGCCAAACGGCTGGGAAGAACTCCCTAAAGCGGCATAGATAGGAGGAAGCTTGGTCGGGATCTTTCGACTTCGCGCCTATCAGCACGCGGGGAAAAGCGGTGCCAATGCGCTCCGCTCAAGAGGACAGTTGCAAGAAGCATGATTTAAGACCGAGTGAAGCCGGCGCAGGATGCGTGCCGCGCTGCTAGCTTAAATTTATGCGATTGCGCTGCCCTTGACCGCGTCAGCTAATCCAGCCTCACCAAATACATGCCGGCTTCGGTGCGTGTCTCGCGCATGAGTTCTTCCGCGCGTTTTTTATCGTCCTCGGCTACGCGTATACGCAGCCAGTCGCCTCCGTCTGGGCTGCTGAACTGGAGCACCTTGGCGGTGTGGTAACGGTTGGAGAGTTTGGCCTTGAGCTTGGAGGCATCGTTCGGATCCGGAAAGGCCCCGATCTGCACGCACCACCGGCCTCCGCTCTTGATTGGCGAGGGTGTATCCAGCACCTCAATTCTTACCAGGGCCGTGCCATGCTGGTAGACGCTCAGCTTGCGCGCGGCGGCGCGGGAGAGATCAATGATGCGGTCACCCACAAACGGTCCGCGGTCCGTGATACGCAACAAGACCGAGTCGCCGGTCTTCACGTCGGTGACCCGGGCAATGGTATTCAGCGGCAGAGTGCGGTGCGCCGCCGTCATTCCATCCATGTCATACGCTTGGCCGTTCGCGGCCTGGCGCTTTTGAAAACGCGGACCATACCAACTTGCGTATCCCACTTCGGAGTACAAGACCTTGGCGTCTTTGGGAACAATGATCTCAGGCGCGGTAGCGGGAGCAGTTGCGCGGCCAGGAACCGGTGTTGGCGTGGGTGTAGCCGGAGGACGTACAGGCGTGGCTGTGGGACGCGGCGTTGGGCTGGGTGTGGGAATAGACGCCGCTGGAGGCGCAGGGACGCTCTCCGGCTCTGGCCGCTTGTGGCCACCGCAACCGGTCATCAGCGCCAGAAAGCAAAGCAGTGCCGCTACTTGGAGCGATTTTCGTCCATGAATTCGGCCAGGCGACTGAGTTTTTCCGCGGCAATGCGCAGCGCCTTGCTGGAATTGTTGCGAATCGACGGCACCACCTCGCGGTTGAGATAGTCGATGACCTTCTCGCTCTCTTGCTCCAGCTTGCGCGCAGCTTCGCCGAATTCGGTGTCCAGCTTGCGCCCAAAATTTTCGAAGGGAGCGTTTGCTTTGGGATCGCTTTGTGAACTCATATGTTTTTTCTTTCACCATTGTAACCAACGGTGGCCAATGCTCTGATTATGGATTGTGGCGCGCTCCAGGTCAATTCCCCAAACAGCCAGATACTTAGATGCTGGCTCCGGTCGACCCGAGAGGCAGAAAATACTGCGTCCCGCGGATGGGCTCGCTCACGCGGCGCAAAAGCTCCTGCAAGTCGGTGTGCCGTTCGACGAAATCAATGTCGTTGGTGTTCACCACCAGCAGGTCGGATGAGGTGTAGTGAAAGAAGAAGTGCTCGTAGGCTTTGACCACTTCTTCAATGTAATCGTCGCTGACCGACATCTCGCCGGGAACGTTCTTCTTGCGCAACCGCTTCTTCAGCACCTCCGGCGAGGCCTGAAGGTAGATCACCAGGTCCGGGACCGGCAACTGCTCATGGAAATGCTGGTAATAGCGGTTGTAGATTTCCAGCTCCGCGTCACTGAGGTTGATGTAGGCGAAGATCTTGTCTTTTTCAAAGATGTAGTCGGCCACCACGGCCTTGTGTGAGTCAGGCCCCACTTCCAGCCGGTGGAGCTGCTCAAATCGCCGGACAAGAAAAGCGAATTGGGCCTGGAAGCCGGCGCCGCGCTCGCCCTCGTAAAACGAGCGCAAAAAGGGATTATCTTCCGGCTCAATCACGCGCTGGGCGTTGAGCCGGTCCGCGATGACGTTGGCCAAAGTGCTTTTCCCCACGCGAATGGGCCCTTCCACTGCTATATACCGAGGCGGTTCAAAAAGCTTGGCCATGGGGGATCAAAAATGACTGACTGGCCGCAGCATATATGGCAAACAGGCCCGCTGGCAATGAACAATCAGTTAACAGCTGTGGAAACCGATGCGTAGGATCGGATAATAGTGCGATTTGATACGATTGCCAGAGATAGTTGCCAGAATTGGGTAATTGCCAAAATTTAAAATTGACGTTTTTACTCAGTTGCGATCCACTGCCCCATCAGTAATTTTTGGCATTTTTGGCAATTAGGTAACATTGGCAATCAGTCCACCTGATGTTTGTCGCCCTTACAGCTCTCGTCACCGCCGCGGCCGCTGCCAGCTATGCCGGATACGCCACCATGGCGCCGGGATCGCAGCTCTATGGACGCACCCTGACCCACGGCAGCGACCCTGGCCAGATGGCGCTGACCTACGACGACGGCCCCAACGATCCTCACACGCTCCGCTTGCTCGACGTCCTGGCGCGACATGAAGCCAAAGCTACGTTCTTTCTGATCGGCCAATATGTCCGCCAGCGCCCGGACATTGCCCGCGCCATTCAGGCCGCAGGACATGAGATCGGCAACCACACCTACAGCCATCCCAACCTCATCTTTGTTTCTCTCGCCAAGTTGCGCCAGGAACTGCAAGACTGCCGCAAGGCGCTGGAAGATGCCATTGGAAGCCCCGCTCCGCTGTTTCGTCCGCCCTTTGGCGGTAGACGTCCGGATGTGCTGAAGACCGTGCGGTCCCTTGGTCTGCTGCCGGTCATGTGGTCGGTTACGGCTTTTGACTGGAGCGCCAAATCGCCCGAAGAGATTGTCGATAAAGTTGCGCGGCAGGTTGATGGGCATCGTCGCAAGCAAGGTGAGATTGTGCTGCTTCACGATGGCGGCCATCTGGCATTCGGCGTTGACCGCAGCCACACCGTTGCGGCGACGAGTGTCTTACTCGAAAAATACGCAGCCAAACGGTTTGTCGGTGTCTGCGAACTTAAGACTTCATGACTATGCGAGCACTGGCCGGTTTGTGTGGAAGAGCCGCCCTTTAGGGCCGCGTAAGGAATTGATTTCGAATATGCGCTTTAGCGCTGGTGGCGCCGGGGCTCAAGCCGGTTTTCAAGAACACATCTTTTTCACGGCCCTAAAGGGCCGTTCTTCCACCAAATTTCAGAAAGTAAACTTCACGCCAAACTGCGCGGCAAAGGGCATGCCCACGGTTGTGCCGGGGCCAAAGAAATCGCCTAGCGCGCCGCCCGGTATGCGCAGGTCGTTCAGGCTGGTAATGGGCCGCATGGAGCTGCAAGCGGGATCCAGGCAGATGTGGGTCACGTTGCCGGCGTCAACTTCAGTGCCGGGTACCGGCAGCGCGGCAATGTCGGCGATAAAGTTGTTGCCCGGATTGGTGCGATTAAACAGGTTGAAGAACTCCACAAACGGCCGCAGGGACATGTGCTCGCCGAATTGAAAATTGCGGCTGATGCGCAAATCAATCTGGGCAAACGGCGTGCCGCGGAACTCGTCCAGCGTGGTTTGCTGTCCATTGACCACCGCCCGATCGGTGCCCACACCATCACCATTGATGTCCGTGCCGGTCCCCAGCGTATACGGCCGAGCGCTTTCAAGCTGGGAGAGGGTGCTCACGTCAAACTTCCATGGCAGGTGCACGGTCCCCGCTAAAACAAAACGATGGCGCACGTCCTCGCCGGCGGGCCCGTGATCGCCGGGGCCAAAAGGATTGGTCACGCTGGTAACGCCGTTTACGTAGTCGAACAACTCGCCCACGTTCGCGCCCCAGGTGGTGGCGTTGGCCAGAGTGTAATGGGCGGTCATCTCAAATCGTTTGGAAAAGCTGTGGTTCACGGCAAAAGATACGCCGTCATAACGCGAACGATTGTCGGTGCGGAACACGGAGATATTTGGCGCCGTTGCGGGCAGAGTCGCGTTCGGAGCCTCAACCGGGTCGTTCGCCACATATTCATAGCGGCGGTACTGATGGACTCCCTGCTGATGCTCGTAATTGATATTTACTTTCCAGTTCTGCGCGAAGGCGTGCTCAAAACCGGCGCTGGCCTGGATGGCATACGGGCTGTGGTAGTGAGGGTCGATGATCGCGCCTTGTTCGCCGGCTCCCAGCAATCCGGGAGTTGTGCCGGGAACGATGGCGCGGAATGCGTCCACCCATCCGTTCTGAGCCAGATCGTTAAAATAAATTCCTGCTCCCGCGCGAATCACGGTTTTGCCGCTGGTTCCTGGCGAATATGCAAAGCCCAGACGGGGCGAGAAGGCCTTGCGGTAATCATGAGGCACACCCGTGGGAAGAGCCAGTCCCTGAGCAGCGATGGTCAGGACCGCGGGATTTTGTGTTTGACTGCCGCCATTGGAATCGAATAGGCCAAACGTGGTGTCATAGCGCACGCCGTAATTCACTGTCAGGTTGCGCCGGATGCGCCAGGAATCCTGCGCGTAGAAACCCAGCCGCTCCACCCTCTGTGTGAAGTGCCCGCCGCCGGCAGGCGTATCAATGCACTCTGTGCCGGGCGTGACCGTTGGGTTGGCGATTGTGGGAGTACATGTGAAGTCCACAGCAAACTGCGCCGGGTCGCTAACGTAGTCGGTGGGATTCGCGCCGAAGATGTGCAGATCTTCGGCTGAGTCGGCGATCTGGCCGCTCAACTTTGGCTCATGGATGAAGTTGATCCCGAAGCGCGGCGAGTGTGTTCCGCCGGAGTGGGCCACGTCATAGCGAAACTGGTACTTCTGCTGGTCGCGATTGATGGGGAACGCGGTAATGCCCGTTACGAACTGGTTATCTCCAAACGTCTCAAACCCGGACGTGGTGAGCACCGTGGTGCTGAAAGGAAATGCCAGTCCAAAGCCAAGCTCTGAGTTGCGCACTTTCACGTGATGAAAAGAGCTGGCCTGGAAAACAAAATTGCCGGTCCATGTGGGCGTGAACTGCAACTGATTGTTCACCAAAAAGCTGTAGTAATGTGACGTGGTGGTGAAGCCAGTGGAAGGCAGCGCTCCCTCATGTACCAGATCGTTCTTGCTCCGGTTCAGATCAAAGGCCCCGCGCATGAACCAGGTAGAACGATCAGACTGGGTGAAATCCATGCGTGCGGAGAACAGCATGTCATGAAAAGGCGTGCTGACCGACGTCGGCACCGGAATTAACGTTGCGCCGGGAATCTGTCCCGACGAAGCAAGCTGTGCCAGCGAGTTAAATTCACTCAAGCTCTGCGTGCTGTAGCCCACGCTGGCGTCTTCATTCACGTATTCCAGTGACGAAAAGAACCAGATCTTTCCCTTTTCCATGGGGCCGCCAATCGTACCTGCATAGTTCTGACGGGAGAACGGCTGCTTGGGATTAGGCTCCGGATTGTCCAGATCATTGCGGGCATTGAGGCTGGCATCGCGGAAGTAGCCGGCCAGGCTTCCATGCCAGGCGTCGGTTCCACGGCGCGTGCTGATGATGACTGAGCCGCCATTGGTGCGCGAAGTATCGGCGTCAAACTGCGCTGTGCGCACGGTAAATTCCTGCATCGCGTCAGGAGAGAAATTTTGCAGGAACCCGCCAATGAAATCGTCGTTGTTGTCGCCGCCATCCACGGAGAGGTCCACGTTCAGGCCGGAGCTGCCGCCAAAAGAAACCGCGGTAATCCGCGCCTTGGTGGGATCAGAAGGCTCAACCGGCTCCGTCATGGGGGCCAGGTAAGCGATGTTAGCGAAACTCCGGTGCGCCAGCGGAATTTCTTCCAGGTCGCGTATGCCGATGGTGGTTTTCACCACGCTGCTGGAAGTTTCAATCGGCTCCGCGGCCAACGACTCGCTGCTCCCCTGCACGCTGACATTCTGCTGCACGGACGCTGGTTGCAGTTTTACCGTCAGAGTCGGCGTGGACGTAACGGCCACCGTCACTGTTCCTGCTTTTGCGGCAAAGCCAGAGGCTACCACCTTGACCTCATACGCGCCGGGCGGGAGCGATTCAATGGTGAATTCGCCCACCTTGTTGCTCTTTGCCGTGCGTATCAGGGAAAAGCTCTTGGCCGATACTGTGACTGACGCCCCGGCCACGCGTGCGCCGGTAGCATCAACCACCACGCCAACCAACGCGCCCTCAGGACTTTGCGCTTGGATAGACAAACAAAATACAAAACCAAAAATCAGGGCGCTTACAATAAATTTTTTCATGAAGGACTCCGTGGCGGCAGAATGGGAGTCTACTATCGATGGCCTATCTACTACCCGAGTTAGTAGATAATACAAGGTCCTTGGTGAACAATCCGCACTCTGCCGGCTTTCTAAAAGACGACTAACAGCCCCGGTTTCCCTTCCTTCAACATTCTGCTAGAGTGTGACTGTAATTCCTCGCATGGCACGCCAGGTAATTTTTTATTTATGTGGTTGAAACGGCAATCCGGGTCTCGCAGGCTGGTATTGAAGCAGTTAGGCAGCCTTGAATCCCAGTTGATGGAACGCACCTGGGAGCGCGGTGAAATCAGCGTCCGTGATCTGCACATTGAATTTGCCTCCCTGGCGTACACCACCGTGATGACTACTCTTGACCGGCTTTACAAGAAGGGGATGCTGAACCGGCGCAAAGTGGGAAAAGCTTTTTACTACGCGGCAGCTCTCACGGAAACAGAGTACCGGGAACGTTTGACCCAGCATCTTTTCGGCATGGCCTTTAATGACGGCTCAAATCATCACGCCGTCCTCTCCTGTTTTGTCGATGCCGTAAGTGAAACGGACGAGCAGATGCTGGACAAGCTTGATCAACTGGTAAAAGCCAAGCGGCGGGCGTTGCGCCGGTCGGAGTAGAGCCGATGTTTTACATATTGTGCTTTGCCCTGTGCCTTGCGGTATGGTTTATCGTGCTGTCTGGCATGTCTATGCTTTGCACGTGGGGCGCTCGGCTTCTCAGGCCCTTGGTCTACTCTTCAACTTCCGCTCACACCGCCAACCGACTGTTCGCAATCCGAGTCCTCCCTTTGTTTTTTGCCTGCCTGGTGACATTTGGGTTCGCGCTTCCTGCCTTTGTGAAATTTGAGCCCCGCTCCACCGGGGAGATGATCAGCTTGCGGTTATTCGCGCTTGGAGGATTAGGGGCGCTCGCACTTATCGTTATGGGAGTCCGCGCCGCAAGAATGGTCCGGGCCACGGCGCTGGTCCAGGAACAATGGCGCCGGTGTTCGGAAAAGCTTGCCTGCAAGGGCACGGATGTACCCGTCTATTGCCTGAATGGACAGCGCGCTGTTCTGGCGGCGCTGGGAATTTTTAAGCCGGAAATCTTTGTGTCCCGGGACGTTGCCCAGCTCCTTTCGCCGGAGGAATTGTCGGCGGCCATCGCCCACGAAAGGGCCCATGTACGTTCGTTCGATAACCTGAAGCAACTGTTGCTGAAAATTACCCGTCCGCCCTTCTGGCTGAGCTCGTTTCGCCTGACCGAGGCGGCCTGGATCAATGCTTCCGAAGTCGCCGCCGATGAGGCCGCTCTGACCATTGGAGCTTCGCCTTTAGATTTATCGGCTGCGTTAGTGAAAGTTGCCCGGCTGACCAGCCGGCCGGTTGTAAGCGAGGCGATTGCCGCTTCTCATCTCTTGCCGGCTGCTTGCGGGTCCGCGATGGAAGCGCGCATGAGCCATCTACAGGAACTGCTGGAAGACAAAAGTTCCGCGTGTCCTGTCGAGACGCAGAGCGGCAAATCGCGGATGCTTCTTTCCCTGGTTCTGCTGGCTATCGGCTATGGCATAAGCGTTAACGCAGTCCTCCCCTGGGTCCATGAGGCGCTGGAATCGCTGGTTCGCTAGTTGCTGCCAAAACTGCGCTGCCGCCGTGCTTGTCTTTTGGGCAGCCCTGATTGCAAGCAACTTAAGAGCACGAATCCCCGCTTCTACAGTAAAATTAGACCGCTGTTGCTTGAAAATGCATCAAACTCTGTAATACAAACTTTTGGATCAACATTATGAAACCATTGCTCTATAAGACCGTTTTTGCCGCTCTTCTGGCTCTTTCCACCAGTTCCTTTGCCGCGGACGCTTCAAGCTTTAAGCCGCCCGCGGGCGCCAAGGTAGCAATTGTCATGTTTGAAGATCTGGAGTGCCCGGATTGTGCCTTGAACTATCCCGTGGTCTGGGAACAGGCCAAACTGCACCAGATTCCCGTAATGCTCTACGATTTTCCCCTGCCCCGGCATAACTGGTCCTTTGACGCCGCTGTCTGGGCCCGCTTCTTTGATACCAAGTCGCAGAAGATAGGCAATGACTTCCGTGGCTTTATCTATGCGAACCAGCAGCAGATCAACAAAGGAAATTTGCAGCAGTGGGTGCAGAAATTTGCCGATAGCAACAAGGTCCCGGTGCCTTTTGTCAAAGACCCGGAAGGCAAGCTGGCGGAGATGGTCAAGGCTGACTACGCACTGGGCCAGCGCATTGGAATTGAGCACACACCCACAGTCTTTGTGATCGCCAGGGGCAGCGTTGCCGCGCCTTTTGTGGAAGTGGTGGACCGCGCCCAGCTCAGCCAGAACATTGAAGACATGCTGAAGAAAGCCGGCCCGGCGACTCCGGCGCCGAAGCCGACCACAGCCAAGAAGACAAGCAAGAAGACGAAATAGTTAGCCTGTGCGGTTTTGCCACCTCGGCGGCGGTATTCCCTGCCGCCGGGAGCCAAAAGTTCATTTAGGCTGTTTGCTCAATTCCGTGACCAACTCGTCGTAGTCAGGCTCCTGGCCCAGTTCATACACTTTGGCAAAAACAATCTTCCCCTGTTTATCCACGATGAAAACAGCGCGTTCATTGATCCCCGGCAGCGGCTCGCCTTCGCGCAAGATCCCGAATTTCTGGGCAATGCCTCCGTGGGGCCAGTAATCGCTGGCCAGGGGATACTCCTGCCAGCCAATCAATTTTTCCTGCCACGCCAGGTGGCTATAGATTGAATCCGTGCTGATGCCCACGACCTGGGCATCATAGTCAGCGAACTTGGGCAGATATCTGCTGTACGCCGACATTTCATTGGTTCAAGTCGGGCTCCAATCCAGCGGGTAAAAAGCCACGATCACGTTCTTTTTACCCCGGAAATCACTGAGCTTGAGCTTATGCCTTTGCTTGCCCGTAACCGCGGGAAGCTCAAAGTCCGGAGCCATTTCTCCTGCTTTCAAAACAGCCATGCAAATCCTCCGATTCAAGGTACGGGCCAAAAAAATGACTGAAGTACCACCGGCAGAAACGCCGGCGTAATGCGGTGCATCAATTTTATCGTGGTCAAAAAATTTAAGACAGGGTAGCTTAAAGAAAAGAGCAAAAACCTGACCGGTATGGACCCAAGGGGCCTCCGGTTCGGGAATGCGGATTTTTTGAGCGCGGCGGCGTAGCGGCAGGAACAAGGAGCAACAATGCTGGGGTTCAGTGGTTACAACTACGAGCACTTTTCCCGTGAGATTTTTCACGATCTCACACAAACGGCCTTCTCCGGACCTGGGCCGGGAGAGCGGGCGCCTGATTTCAAAGCGACAACGCTGGGCGGAAAAACGCTCCACCTGGGCGACCTTGCCAAAAGGAAGAACGTGCTCCTGATCTTTGGTTCGGCCACCTGTCCCATGACGGCCGGCTCCATTGGCGGCATCAATGAGCTCTACCGCCAGTTTCGCGGCGATGACCTTGAGTTTGTTTTCGTCTATGTGCGTGAGGCCCACCCGGGTGAGATTCTTCCCGCTCACAGGTCTCTGAAGCGGAAAATACAGGCGGCCCGGCTGCTCCGCGCCCAAGAGAACATGGAGATGCCGATCGTGGTGGATGACCTCCACGGCTCCATCCACCGCAAGTACTCCAGGCTGCCCAATCCGGCGTTTCTCATCGACAAATCCGGCCATGTGGCGTTTCTATCTTTGTGGTCCCGTCCGGAAGGACTGGGCCTGGCCATCCGAGAGTTGCTGGCATTGCAGCGGAAGCGCGGCGTTGATCACGCCGTGGTCAACGATGGTCAAGACCTTGCCATGCCTTTTTCTTACAGCGCTCTTTATTCTTATCGCGCGTTGGCGCGGGGTGGAAAGCAGTCCTTGAAAGATTTTCGTCACGCACTGGATCTGCCGGGCCGCGGGACAGCCTCGCGCCTGTCCAGGCCGTTATTAGAGAACCCTGGCCGTATCCTGTCGATTGCCGCTCTAAGCGCGGCGGTCCTGGCCGGCGGTCTGTACGCTGGATTTGAACTGCGCAAACGCCGCCTGAATATTCGTCGCAATCCGTACCGTGCCTACGAGAAAGAAAAGGTCCGCGACACCGATACCGGCACGGATTATGGAGCAGTGGGGATCTAAAAAGTACAAACAACGAGCTGGTCTCAGACAAGTCGCCTGTGGAAACCAGCCAATTCGTGCAAACTAGAACGGTTCCAGAGTTGCTGTGCTGGAAAAGACTCACCGCCGGGGGCGGCGGTGCCACACGACTCTAGGAGTACCAAGCACTATGGACAACGAAAGTTTTGTGGCCCAGCCGCCCTCGGCTGGGTT
>Ga0137407_10000069_pt1 | contig 84003 bp, 74 predicted proteins | sample CZOMad2_2_16fung_FD_108410 | JGI IMG/M metagenome (GOLD analysis project Ga0137407, IMG submission 108410) | Vadose zone soil fungal communities from Angelo Coast Range Reserve, California, USA - CZOMad2_2_16fungal (Illumina Assembly) | ecosystem: Environmental > Terrestrial > Soil > Vadose... | reverse complement strand
CGGAAAGAAGCTCGATCTTGGAACCGCCGCACCAATCGCAACCGAGTCACCCTCCAGTGGGCCTTTACTCGGAAAAAGGCCCGACACAAGTTCGGCTACAAAATCACGCGGTCACGGTACTAGCCCTTTCTTACAGTCGAATTCCCCGCACCTCTTGAATTTCCGGCAACTGGCGAATCTCCTGCAAAACAGCTTCAGGCGCGGGGCTATCCACCTGGACCACGGCGATAGCTTCCGCACCGATCTTTTCACTGCTGCGCCCCAGAGCAAGATTGGCGATGTTCACCTTCCCCCGCCCCAGGATGCTGCCAACTTTGCCGACAACTCCGGGAACGTCAAGGTTGCGCAGGTAAATCAGATTGCCTTGAAGCGGCACCTCAATGGCGATAGCGTCCACGCCCAGCAGACGCAGCGAATTCCCTTGGAGCACGGAGCCTTTAACCAGCCGTTCTTCTGACGTTGTTTTCAGCAAAACGGAAATCACATCTCCCACACGCCCCTCCGAAGGTTGCGCGGTTTTGTTTTCGTGGATCTGTATCCCTCTCTCCTGGGCGATGGCCACAGCATTCACCACATTGGCCTTTTCCGCAATGCTCTGGTTCAGCACTCCCTGGATGGCGGCATTGCGGATCAACTCAGTGTTCCATTCCGCAATGCGCCCGCTGTAACGCAGCGAAATCTCTTGTATGGAACCGGCGGTGGAAACGACATTGGCCAGAAACGCTCCCAGTTTTTCCGCCAGGGCAATATAGGGCCGCATCAGCGTGTATTGCTGGTAGTCGAGTGAGGGCATGTTGACGGCGTTTTGGATCACACCGCGCTTCAGATACTCGCGCACCTGGCTGGCAATCTGTATACCTACGGCATCCTGCGCTTCCCCGGTAGAGCCAGCGATGTGCGGCGTGGCAATTACATTGTCCAAAGCCAGCAACGGTGAGTTTTTGGGCGGCTCTTCGGTAAAAACGTCGAGCGCCAAGCCGCCAACCTGTTTGCTGGTAAGCGCGGCGGCCAAAGCCCCTTCATCCACCAGCTCGCCGCGGGCGCAGTTGATGATGCGCACACCTTTTTTCATCTTGGCCAGGGACTTCTCATTAATCATGCCTGACGTCTGCGGCGTGAGCCCCACGTGCAATGCAAGATAATCCGCAGCGACATAAACCTGGTCAAGCTCCGCGAGCTGTATACCCTGCTCCCGCGCCACGGAAGCGGAGACGAAGGGATCATGCGCGATGATTTGCATCTCAAACGCTTTGGCCCGCTTGGCTACTTCCATGCCAACGCGGCCCAGACCGACGATGCCCAGCGTCTTGCCGCGCAACTCCGTCCCTTGCAGGGACTTCTTTTCCCACTTGCCGGCCCGCGTGGTGGAATCCGCGCGCGTGAGATGGCGCGCCAGCGCCAGCATCAGCGCCAGGGTATGCTCGGCCACGGCCACGGCGTTGGCGCCCGGAGTGTTCATTACCGCGATCCCGGCTTTGGTAGCGGCCTCCAGATCAATGTTGTCCACGCCCACACCGGCGCGGCCGATCACACGCAGTTTTCCGGCAGCGCCCAGGACTTGAGCATTCACGTCAACGGCGGAGCGGACGATCAAAGCATCAGCGTCAGGCAACGCGCTGGTCAGGTCGCCATTCAGCTGTTCGTGCGTAATCACGGTCCAACCCGGCTCCTCTTTCAGAAGCTGCACAGCATTGGCTGCGACCTTTTCAGCAATTACAATCTTCATGAAACTCCTCAACGGCCATCATTGTGGCCTGGGTTGGTTCGATCTGGTCTGATTCGGACTGGGTCAGTCAAGTCTGGCCTCAAGCTAAGCCATGCGTTGACTAAGGCTACTTTGTCTCGGCATAGACTTGTTGCGCGGCACGCAATCCTGCGCCCAACTCAACCGGCCTTCCCATGCCCGCCAGCACGTGCTCCAGCGCACCGATAATCGAAATCGTGTCAAGATAGTCGTAGAACCCCAGATGCGCGATGCGAAAGAGCTGGCCTTTCATCTCACCCTGGCCATTGGCAATCACAGCGCCAAAGCGGTTGCGGAACGCCTTGACGATGTCACTGGAATCAACGCCCTCAGGAGAAGCAATCGCGGTGAGCGCAGCGCCCGGTGCCGTGGCGGAGAACAACTTGAGTCCCAGCGCCTTGGCAGCCGCGCGGGTCATGGCCGCTGCGGTCTCGGCGTTGTCGACCAAAAGTTTGCGGCCGGCAGCAAGATCGCCTCCACCCTGCTCGCGGATGTAATCCAACGCCGTTGCCAGAGCGGCGACCAGCGCGGTGGCAGGTGTATAAGAGGACTCGCCCTTGGCTCCATTCTTCCGCTCTTTGCGCAGGTCAAAATAATAACGCGGGTTCTTGGCGGTTTCCATGCGCTGCCAGGCGCGGTCGCTCACGCCGCAATACGCCAGACCGGGCGGGATCATCACGGCTTTTTGCGAGCCGCCGATGATCACGTCAATTCCCCAGCCATCCACATCAAAGTGCGTGGTACCCAGTCCGGTAATCGCATCGGCTACCAGCAGCGTGTCGGTGCCTTTCAGGAGCCGCGCGATCCCTTCAACGTCATGCCGCGCTCCGGTAGAACTTTCCGTTGCTTGAAGGTAGAGCACTTTGTGTCCGGGCTTGAGGTGTTCTTTCACCTGCTGCGGAGTAATCGTCTGTCCGTAAGGTGCACGGACGGTCTCAACCACGCAGCCGTAGGCTTTCGCCAGGCCTTCCCAGCGTTCGCCGAATTTTCCGGCGGTCACCACCAGAACTTTGTCGCCGGGGGAAGTCAGGTTGGCCACAGCCGCTTCCATCGCACCCGTGCCGGAGGCGGTAAACAGGACAACATCATTCTTGGTGCCGACAAAGGTCTTCAGGTCAGCCAGTACCTTGGTGTACAGGGCGCGGAACTCCGCGGTGCGATGGTGCATGGTAGCCGCCGCCATGGCAAGCTGCGCTGCCGGCAAGAGCTGAGTAGGACCAGGAGTAAAAAGGCGGTTTTTGCGGATCATGATTTCAAAGCATCCCTATAATTTAGATTTTTGTTACTCAGAATAGATCGATCCTGGTGAAATCAACAGGACGTGCGGAGTAAGTCTGTGCGCCGTGCCTCAACAGCACCAAGCTTGCGGTTGGATCATTAGCATTTTGAATCACCAGCAGGGCATCGCCATCAGGGGCAGACTGTGGAACTACAATCCATTGTATCCTTGCCAAGTTGTTTTTGGGAATCCGCGCGATCAGGTCGGCCCGAGGAAAAATTGCGTCATACGCCACAACCCCCGCGGCCAGAAGACTCACGCGTCTTTGGCCTTTGCCATCAATCAGCAGGTAGCCGTTATCGAGCGCACTGCCTTGACCGCTGAAGTCCCCCTGTACGCGGCCTGACGACGACAGGTTGTGCGCGCGCAGGAACAACGCAGCCACAGCGGAGAAATCATTGGCCCCGGCAACGTGCCAGCCTTGCAAACGCTGCATGCGTACCGCGTCCGCGGGCATCACCCCCGAAGTTTGCGCGGTCAAGCGCACATTCACATTCCCGCCCGTGGGACGGTTGTAGGGCTGAGCGAAAAGCAGCGCGATCAGGCAGAGCAATCCGCCGGCCAGCGCAACACGGATGGTCCAACTGCTGCCCTGCCGGGGCAGAGGCTCAACCTTGATCTGGTCGGCGCCGGGCATCTCCCGCATGGCCTTGGCAACCGTAAGCATGGACGTTAGATGGTCCAAAACATGATTGCCGGCAAAGGCGGGGATCACCATCTCGGTTAGCTCCATCCGGTTGTTCTTGAGAGAGACGCCCGTTTGCGAAGAGCAGCAGAGTTGCTCAAAGCTGGAAAGAATCGCTTCCCCAGCGATGAGCATTTTTACTTCCATGGGATGATCTGTCTGAGCGTTGAATTTCCTGTCCAGAAGCGCGTTGCCGGTCCGTAGGACAACGCGTCCTTCCCCACTGCGGATTGTTTTGGGGACCAACGTAAGGTTAAACGCCGCTGGGACGCGCATCTGTATGTCCAGCCCTGGCGTGTCCACCTTTTGTGAGAAACGGACAATGGTTGGAACGCCGCTCAGATGGCCTGCGATCACCACGTCATTGCCATCACGAACAGGTTGCGTTTTCAGGAAGCCGGCGAGTTGGAGTACGTCGGCTTGAATGTTCTTGTAGCCGCGAAACACGGCAAAGCGCCGCACCCAATAGACCACGATACCCACTATGCCGACGGTGATGGCAATGTTCAGGATCAGAGGCAGGGGGTCCATCGGTTCTCCGCAGCGGCAAAGGCCGATCATACGTGGCAGGTTCCGGAGAAATCAATCGAAGGCGGTGGGCCGAGTGGGGAAACATCAGAAGACCTGTGCTACGATTGCGCGTGAGTCCCCCAACCACACCTACCATCGCGCCTGCCCGTGAGCTGTTTGAAATTCCAGACGACGTTACGTATTTGAACTGTGCCAACATGGCGCCACAACTACGGTCCATTACGGCCGCAGGAATCAATGCGGTGCGGGCCAAAGCAACTCCTTGGACTTTGTCGGCCCCGGAGTGGTTCTCCGGCGCGGAAGAGTTGCGGGGCCTTGCTGCTCAAGTAATGGGTGCGGACGCCGAGGGTGTTGCTCTGGTTCCGGCTGCGAGTTATGGAATCGCCACTGCTGCTGCCAACCTGCCCTTGAATGCTGGACAGCAAATTGTCGTACTGGACCAGGAGTTCCCCTCCAACGTATATGCCTGGCGTGAACTGGCGAAGAAGAAAAACGGACGCGTTCTAACAGTCAAACGCAAAGGCGGTGAAAACTGGACCAATGCATTGCTACAGGCGATTGACGCGACGACAGCAATTGTCTCCGTGCCGCACTGCCACTGGACGGATGGCAGCAAAGTTGACCTTGAGTTGCTAAGCGAGCGTACGCATGCAGTCGGCGCTGCGCTGGTGATCGATGCAAGTCAGTCGCTCGGCGCAGGCGTGCTTGACCTTGAGCGCGTTAAACCAGACTTCCTGACGTCCGTTGGCTATAAGTGGCTGCTTGGTCCGTACGGGCTGGGCTATCTCTACGTGGCGCCGAAATGGCGGGAGTCGGGCATACCATTTGAGCAATCCTGGCTGACGCGTGCCGGGAGTGAAGACTTCACCCGGGTGGATTACACGGACGAGTATCGCGCGGGCGCACGGCGCTTTGATATGGGCGAGTTCCCGCAATTCGTACTGGCGCCGATGGCGATTGCGGCGCTCAAGCAGGTCCTTGCTTGGGGCGTAGGACGCATCCAGGAAACACTTTCCGCGCTGACGCAAAGGATTGCGCAGCTGGCGGCGGAACTCAACTATTCCGTCTTGCCGCCAGCAGACCGGTCTGCCCATATGATCGGAATACGTCCGGGCGGCGCAATTCCAGCTGAGTTGCCGAAAGCTCTCAGGGAAGCAAATGTGTTTGTAAGCATCCGCGGGGACTCAATCCGGGTCGCGCCACATGTCTATAACGAAGCCAAAGACATTGACCGGCTCTTTGCGGTGCTGCGACGGACACGCAGGTAAAAGTTCTTTCAGTGGGGCTTAAACGCCAGTGCGCGCCCCGGTCACGGCTTATAATTTAGCTTCGTTCTTTCAGAGAGGTCACGAATGGGAATCAGCGAACAGATCCAGAAAGACATGGTGGATGCAATGCGCAGCCGCGATGAACTCCGGCTTTCTACCTTGCGCATGGCCAAAGCCGCGCTCGAGAACAAGAAAATCGACAAGCGCGCGCCGCTGGATGAGGCCGAGGTCTTGCAGGTGCTGAGCACGCTGATCAAGCAGCGCCGGGATTCCATCGAACAGTTCCAGAAAGGCGGCCGCCAGGAAATGGCCGATAAAGAAGCGGCGGAGATCGTGTTGATTGAACACTACATGCCCAAAGCCATGGGCGAAGAAGAAATCACCGCGGCCGTGAAAGCCACCATCGCGGAAATGGGCGCGCCTACCATCAAAGAAATGGGCGCAGTCATGAAGAACGTGATGGCCAAACTACAAGCCACCGGTGCCCGCGTGGAAGGAAAAATGGTGAGTGAGAGTGTGAAGAAACAATTGGGGTAAATTGTTATGGCCTCCCCTGATCTTTTTGTGCGAGAACGTGCTGTATTGACTTCGGCCTTGCAGGATTTGATGAGCGGATGACGAAAGGGCATTTACATGAGCAAGTACGTTCGCCTTCTCACACTAACATTTATAACGTGCACTTCGACAGCGCTTTTTGCAGAATTCCGCTCTGCTAAAGAGATGCAAAAAGAATGCCGCGTTGCGTTAGACGTGCTCAACAAAAGGGCTGATCCGAGCTTCGAGAATACTCTCTTCACTGGCGAGTGTATCGGGTATGTACAAGGATCCGCGGATGCCGCTCTCGCGATGGCTGACAACGTTAGCTGGTATAAAGTGTGTTTGCCTGATCGGCTTTCTACTCAATTGTTAATTCAGAAATTTATCGCGTTTGTTGACAAGTACCCGGAGTACACCCTTGCCTCAACTGCGGTTCAGTTGATGCTTCGAGATGAATTCCCATGTGCGAACGACAAGAAGAAACCACCCCCGCGATGAAAACTGCAGATCCATTCAATCCGGACGGTCCCGCAAAAAAACGTCAACACGGTCGGCCATTGTCCGCTCGACTAAAGCTCTTAGCGCCGTAAGCGCTCGTAAGCTATAGATATCTAACCCCTGCTTTTTAGCAGTCGCACTCGATGGCTGCCAAAATGAGAGTTACCACACAAAACACTTGCAGACGACAAACCATTCTGCCGATACTAGCGTCACATAAACAGTGTTCCCCAATGCTGACGTTTTGCGCTGGACGGTGATGGTGACGGTAACAATTTTTCCTGCGCGCGCAGCATGAGCTGGAAAAGGTGATGCCCATGATTCCTGAATCGAGTCCGCTACAGCGGTTTTTAAAAGAAGTTGTTGAACGCAACTATGATGAGGTTGGCGTCCGCAACGCAGAGATCAAAGATTACGTGGCCAACATGATGGCTGAATTCTGCGAAACCGAGAGCATGTGCAAAATCAAGAGCGCGGATGGCCGCCCGCTGAGTGATGTCGGCGAGATGCTGCTGGAGTCCGATCCTATTTACGGCCCGGCATCGTCCTTTGACCGCGAGCGCCAGGTGCGCAAGCATATTGGCGATTACACGCTGTTCTTCACCGGAATGTTCCCGGAGAGCCTGAATGGCTATCGCCTGCGCAAGGCAAGAATGGAAGGCCTGGTTGATTTTGTGAAAGCCGGCAAGGAGAGCTATTACATCGTCTCCAAGTTTGAGCACTTTGAATATGCCAAGGTGGCGCCGCTTTTCCGCAGAATGTCCCAAGAGTTTGAGCAGCTCGTCTATGGCTTGAACCAGGTAAAGAATGAGATGGTAGAAATGCGGCATCCTATGACCCGCCGGGCCAAAGAACTTTTGATGTAGTTTTGCGACTGGCAGTCAGGAAATCGACGTTAAGAAAAGGGCACGCCGGCAGTCTTCAGGCGTGCTCTTTTGCTTTCAAAGCAACACGATCCCTCAAGCGCCGGAGGCGCGACCAGAAGTTAGCCCAGGGCAAAGCCCTGGGTCAGGAATTGAGAAGAAGTAGAGTGCCGTAGGCGCGAACACATCTGTGTTTTAGAATTCTGTGCAACCTGTTTCCAGAACAAACGCAAAATATCACATGAAAGCACACCCCAACCCTTGTCATCTCGACCGAAGACGAAGGAGCTTTGCGACTGAGGCGGAGTGGAGAGACCCCGAGGATGTTCCCCCTGCCATGCCGCGTCAAGGCGTTCTCACGATCCTTCGATTCATTTGCACCGTGTCTGGCAACACGATCCCTCAAGCGCCGTTAGGGCGCGACCAGAAGATAGCCCAGGGCAAAGCCCTGGGTCAGGAATAGGAAGAAATAGAGCGCCGTAGGCGCGAACACATCTGTGTTTTAGAATTCTGTGCAACCTGTTTCCAGAACAAACGCAAAATATCAAATGAAAGCACATCCCAACCCTTGTCATCTCGACCGAAAACGAAGGAGCTTCGGCGACTGAGGCGGAGTGGAGAGACCCCGAGGACGTTTCCCCTGCCATGCCGCGTCAAGGCGTTCTCACGATTCAGTTTCGAGAAATGTGCCGCGCCTCCGGCGCTGTGCAACTTGTTTCCAGAACAAACGCAAGCTATCACATCAAAGCACACCCCAACCCCTTGTCATCTCGACGGACGACGAAGGAGCGTTGCGACTGAGGAGGAGTGGAGAGATCCCGGCGATGTTTTCTCTGCCATGCTGCGTCAGGGCGTTTTCACGATTCAGACAGTCCTCCTCTATTTCATTTGCATCTTAGCTGCTTGCAGAGAAATTGGGACGATGCCGGGGTAAAACTCCCTGATGCGGCATGGCACACGACAAATGACCGGGATGGTTCGACTTGTCCTCGCGCCCCTTCGCAAGCTCAGGGGCGTTCGTCCTGCGCTCACCATGACAGAGGTAAGGTGTAATTTTCAAAACTGAGACTCGATTACTTCCCATGAAATTATCCCAACCCTGTCTTCGTCGCCGGTCGAAATGACAGAATTAGGGTGCATGGCAGGAGACACCCCGCCTCCTTAGTTTTCTATCTGCGTTGATTTTGTCCCAGCCGCACTATGTCGAAAATGTCCTATTTCGCAATTGAGTCGCTGCTACCGATGCGCTATGTTTCAGGCAGCCCACACGGGTTGAAGTGCTTCGGTCTTTGAAAATCTGCGAGCAGCCGGCAAACAACAATTGGCAGTCAGCAACTTAGTAACACAGGAAACTAATTGCAGGTTGTTTTCCAGCTTGACGGACGCTCTCTCCGCACCGTATTGAAGCGGTTCACGCCGAGTAAAAAGTGGGGTGACCTGGGGTGTGAGTGGGGTGGAATGGCGTGGAACCGGGGGAGGGGAGGAGGAGGTTAGCGAAGTGGTAAATCTTCGTGCTGGTACAATGCAAAGAAACTTATGGTTAACCGTCCTTTGCATTTTGTGACTTTGTCGGGAGTGCCGATTTTTGTCAGTGAACTGAAGTGGCCCTTTCACGCGTCGAATTCCGGCGCTGACTGGTTTGTGCTGCACGGCCGCGCCGAGTTGCTGGGCGGCGAAGAAGGAATGCACATAGAAGTTGCTGTCGGCATGACCCAGACCATGAAGGACGCCCTGGGCTCGCTGGAGCCTGACCACGCTGAAGGTCTGGTGGTCAACTGCATCCGCAAGACCATCGACAATGGTCAGCTCGCCTTCGTGAAGTCAGGCAAGCTCCAGCCGGTCCACGTAACCAGCCGGTTCTATAGTTTTGTGACCAAGCAGATCCAGTTCCCCGCCCAGGCTGATCAGGACGTGCTCGACTTGATCAAGCGCCGCGTGTACTGGCTGAGCGCGAAGGCGGGCAAAGGCGCACCGGTGAGCGTGGCCCACGTTTACGACTGCCAGTATGTCAATCTCCCCAAAGAAAAGATGCTGGATCTAGCCGGCCAGCTTGCCGCACAGGGGCTGATCCGGCTGGAGAGCGAATTTGCCACCGCCACCGATGCCTTGCTCAAGGAAGAACCGGCCATGATGGCGGCGATGCACAAAGGCGTGGAAGCAGGCCAGGCTGCAACCAAGATCACCGCGTAAACCTTGGAACCACTGATCTTCACTGATGACACTGATGCTTTTCAAACTGTCATCTTGAGCGCAGCGCCTTGGAACTGTTTTCCCATGCAGGCTGATAAGCGCGGAGTCGAAAGATCCCGACCAAGCTCCTATACCATGCCGCTTTAGGGCGTTCTTCCCAGCTATTGGATGCGAACGCCCTGTATTTGCAATTATGCTACAAACATTCTCGGGATGTTTCAGCTCCGCGCAAAAGAGCATCGTTCGTAAATGCATTGCACACGCGCTACGTTCAACATGACAGGGGTTGTGGTGTTCGAGTATCGACAAGAGAATCAAAGCCCCAAACATGTTCATGCGATTGCCCTGGCCATCAATGCAGGCGAGCAACTGGCCCGGGGTCTATCCGCTAAAATACCGACTGTGTCTTCCCTGCTCCAAGTCGAACATTTAAACATCAGCTTCGCTACCCAAACGGGCGAGGTCGCGGCGGTACGCGATGTGAGTTTCAGTATCCCGGAGTCCGGCACACTCGGGTTGGTGGGAGAGTCGGGTTCGGGCAAGTCGGCCACTTCTTTGGCTATCATGCGCCTGCTCCCGCCGCAGGCGCGTATTGACGGAAAAATCAGCTTTGCCGGCGATGACCTGTTGCACCTGCCGGAAGAGTCCATGCGGCGCATACGTGGAGAGGGCATCAGCATGATCTTCCAGGAGCCCATGACCGCCCTGAACCCCGTGATGCGCGTGGGCGACCAGGTGGCTGAAGCTGTGCTGGCCCACAGCCGGGTAAGAAACGCGGAGGCGCGGCAGCGCGCGGTGGAAGCTTTGCGGGAAGTCGCCATTCCTGAGCCGGAGAAGCGGGCGCGGGATTATCCTCACCAGCTTTCCGGCGGTCAGCCCCAACGAGTGATGATCGCCATGGCCTTGGTCAACCATCCAAAGCTGCTGATTGCGGATGAGCCGACCACGGCCCTGGACGTTACCATCCAGGCGCAGATCCTGGAACTGCTGCGGGAGTTGCGCGAGAAATACAAGCTTGCCGTGCTATTCATCTCGCATGACCTTGGTGTGGTCTCCCGCGTGGCTGACCATGTGGCGGTCATGTATGCTGGGGAAATCGTGGAGATGGGACCGGTGGCGGCGGTTTTTTCCGCAGCCACGCACGCTTATACACGCGGCCTGATCAGCGCCATCCCCACGCTAAAGACTGACCGTTCCATCCCCCTGGCAACGGTGGAGAAACAAGCGCGACCAGCTGGGGCCGTCCCGCTCCGGGAGATCGCTCCGGGGCATTGGGCGCGAGTCGCTCCGTCTTGAGAGCTGTTGAGTTATCCTGATTTTGCGGTCCGTGCTCCGCCGGCGGAACCAGTTCTAACATAAGTTGACACGTGCGCATACTCATTGTCTCTGATATTCACGCGAACCTGGACGCACTGGAATCCTGCCTGGAGGCCGCCCCTGAATACGACCAGGTATTCAATCTGGGTGACATTGTGGGCTACGGCGCCAATCCCAATGAGGTCACCGAACTTTCACGCGGACTGGGAACCATATTTGTGCGGGGCAATCACGATAAAGCGTGTTCCGGCGTCAGCAACTTGGACACTTTCAATCCCATTGCCGGGCTGGCCGCAATCTGGACCCAGCAGAACCTTACCGCGGAAAATCTTGAGTTCCTGCGCAACCTGCCGCAGGGGCCGCTTTCCCCGCGGGAGCAACTGCAACTGGTGCATGGCTCGCCCCGTGACGAGGACCAATACCTTCTGCTGACGATGGAAGCCGATCCGCTGCTGGCACACGCTTCCGTCCCCCTCACATTTTTTGGCCACACACATGTCCAGCGCTGTTTCATGATGGAACAGGGAGACCGCACATGCAAGTCGCTGCTGCCCAATTACAAATCGTCTCGAGGAACGCAAAACCTGAAACTCCAGTTGAAAGAGACCACAAAATATCTGGTCAACCCCGGATCGATCGGCCAGCCCAGAGACAGCGATCCCCGCGCCGCCTTCCTGCTCTATGACACCGACGAAAACTCGATTACTTTCTACCGCGTACCGTATGACATTGGCCGGGCGCAGGAGAAGATTCTTTCCGCTGGACTGCCGCAGCGTCTGGCGACACGGCTCGCGGAGGGCCGCTAAAAACAAATGACACAGAAATCTCTTTTTGAAAAACCAGCGCTGCCGCCGGGCGCGGCGGCGATCAAAGCAAACATTGATGGCGGCGCCAGGGGGAATCCCGGGCCTGCCGCCTGCGGCGTGGTGATTCGCAATGCCAAGGGAGAAGTTCTGGCGGAACTGGGAGAGTATCTGGGCTTACAGACCAACAACTTTGCCGAATATTCAGGACTCCTGATCGCGCTTGAATATGCCATTGAGGAAAAACATCCTTCACTCAAAGTTCTGAGCGATTCTGAGTTACTGGTCCGGCAGATGCAAGGCCGGTACAAAGTGAAAAGCCCGGGGCTGATCGAACTCTATGAGCGCGCGCAAACGATGGTCCGGAAGCTCCAGCACTTTTCCATCGAGCATGTCTTGCGAGAGTACAACCGCGATGCCGACCGCCTGGTCAACAAAGTCCTGGACAGCCAGGGAAAGGGATCTCGGTAATGGAGCGACAAAATTTTTCCAGCGGCACCAAATGGGAGCCGGTGGTGGGCTACTCCCGCGCCGTACGCATGGGGAATACGATTCATGTTTCGGGCACCACGGCCACTGATTCCAACGGCAACATCGTGGGTATTGGAGATGCCTACGCCCAAGCGGTGCAAGTACTGCGCAATATTGAGTCCGCCCTGCAAAAGGCCGGAGCTGGCATGAAAGACGTGGTCCGCACGCGTATGTACGTAACCAACATCGTCGCGGACTGGGAAAAAGTAGGGCGGGCGCACGGAGAGTTCTTCAGTGAGATCCGGCCCGCAACGAGCATGGTGGAAGTATCCAAGCTGATTGCGCCGGAGATGCTGGTGGAGATTGAGGCGGAAGCAATCGCAGGAGAATGAGGGCCGAGCCACCGCACTCTACTTGTCCGCAAGTTCCAAGCGCAACACATCGTAGGAGATACCACTCGCCAGGCCTCCCTTGGGCACCGTCAATGTCATAGTATTCTCACCCGCGTGCAACATGGACGCCTCAAATGTGAGGTCCTTCTCAACCCATGAGCCTTCAATGCCGTCGCGGTTGATCGTCGCGTTATAGATCAGCCCGGCCACTTGCCCTGCCGGTTTGCCATTCACGCCAACATCAATGCTCCGGGTCGAGACCCCGGCCAGCGCCATTCGCAGCACCGCGTGTCCAGCCAGCGGCTCCGACTTCGGTACGTTGAAGTGAATCGTCCAGGTCGTTGCCCGGCCAGTGCTGCGTGCCGTGCCGTCGTCGCTCTCGGCGTGCGGCACCTGGTAGATAAACCAGTCTTTCCCATAGTCACTCTTGCCTACGGTGTAGTTCACGTCGTTGGGAAAGAGCCGGGAATATTCCAGATAGAGCCCCCAGTGCCAATGGTCATTGCCCATCAGAAACTCGGATGCGGAGCGGTTCGGCACTCCGATCTGCCAGAGTTGCCTGCCATACCGCACCGGCGTCCACTCCAGTTTGCCCAGGTCAACCTGCCCGCCCAGGCCCACAGTCACGTTCGCTTTCTGGTATTCGCCCAGCACGCCGTCGGCTATCGCATGCAGTTCATACGTCCCGGGCCGCACCTTCGGGATCGTAAAATGGCCGTCCGCAGAACCGTGTACCCAAAACTCATAGTGTTTCGCATCGTTCTGCCAGGTCATTGCCGGCTGCGGGAATCCGCCTTCCGTGGCTGCTTCCTGCGGCGGGGCCGGCTCATCCGGATACGCCAGCCCGACCATCAGGTTCGGCAGCGTAGCACCCGGCGCCTGCGTGTCCTTGAGCACGATCTGGCCCTTCACTTCTCCGCGTTGCGCCGCCTGCGGATAATCCACGCCTTTGACCCAGCCGTAGGGCCACATGGCCGCCTCGCGCTGCGCCTGCGCCTGCGCTTCAGCAAACATCGCATCTGGTGTCCCGCCTGACGCGAGATAGACGAAGATCGGCCCCACAACTTTGTTCCAGTCCTCGTTCGTGCGAACGGGCAGAACGCTGCCGCCATAGTGCGTTCCACGCCAGTAATCCAGAAGTGTCGGATCGCCGCCATCGCCATCGTCAAGGTGCCCGGTCAACTCAAAATGGAACGGCCCGCTGCTCAGGTACTCCATCGACGGATTGATGAGGTAGAGCCCAATGTGTTCCTTCGTGCTCGACCATCCAAACGCGGGCGTCTCGAACTGGTCAGCGCAGTAGTCATATTTGTGCTCGGCCCGTCCTTTGTAAACGCCGGTCGTCAGGCGGCGGGCCTCTTTCATGTTCAGCTCCGTACCCTCGTCCCAATCGCGGCCGGTGGGCATGATTGCGTTGCGCTGCTTGTCGATGGAAAGCCAGTTAAAAACCTGCTGGTTCAGTTTGAATCCATAGCGGCTTTCACCCAGTTGTGTGGCGGCATAGCTGGTCTTATGCGTGAAAATCGCATACGTATAGATGCCGTGGTCCTCGCGGCCCAGCGCGTAGCGAATCTCCATATCCAGCAGCAGACCCGGCCCTCGACTGCCGCCTCCAGCTTGACCGCTCTTACGAGTGCCGGCATTTGCCGAACGCCCGGAACCCGGCGGCGGCCCGACCTCCCGGCCGCCACGCTGCGAGGCTGAATCCTCGAGCTTCGCTACCGGATCAGGCCGCGGATGTTCGGTCAACGATTCGCCATCCGACCAGCCCTTCACGGAGACCTCACCACGCTCGCCCTGGTTGTCCGCGGGATCGATCGTAACCCTGGCTTCCAACCTCGCCGCGCCTGACGGGTTCTGCTCCCAATATCCGGCGTGATGGCCTGAGATATACCCCATCGTCTCCAGCCCGTGAAATTTCAGCGAGACCATGTCGCCCGTCACTTTGCTGATCGTCGCGGTAATGTGAGCATTGCTCAGAATGTAAACTGAGCCACCATCTTTGATCGCAACTGGGTTGGCGCCTGCCTGCGCGTGCGCCAAGAGAGGATGGCTGCTGAGCATGAGCAAACAAGTTCCGACCCAGGCAGCAAGGAAGCGCATCGGATGACCAAAACATTTCTGGATAGCGTTGATTGAATTCTTCATTCTGATTTCAAGTTTACATTTTGGATACCCGAAAGCTCTGATTTTAGATCGAGTTTCGAGATCGCTACGGAAAATCGGGATGCCAGACAGTGGGTGATTTTGTCTTCTACAATTAACGCTCGTACATTTGCTATTACCAATCCGGAGCAAAATGCCGTGCCTATTTGCCCTTTTCAAGGTCTATGAAAACGGATAAAGCCGTTTTCTTCCGAAACTCCGCCCGTTTCATGTGGGCCTGTATCAGTTCGTTGACTCCTTTACCAATAAATCCGGCACCGGGTATTGCTACATTTAGATGCCCGGTGATCAAGCCGCCTGTGGTCGCTAGAACCCCGCCAATCGCGGGAATGGCCCATTTCATAAGATCGCGGTTGATCGCCGACCACTCAGCTTGAGCTTTGGCATACTCACCGGCGAGCTCGTCCTGAAAATCTCGCGCCAGGATTTCCGATCTATTAATATCGATGTCACCGTTCACGGTTCCCCATAGTTTTCTCAAGTAGGAACGAAAGTTTGACAACCTTCCTTCTTCGCGCATGTTTACTGCGAACTTCGAATCAACGTTGTTAAGAAATTTGAAATCGAGATTGCCAAAAGCTTTCGTAAGTGGACTCCACACTTGTGCACTCTGCCCTAGGTCATCTCCAGCTTTTAGGATTTCGTTCCATCTGAATCGAACATTCGTGTAAGGAAAGGCTCCGACTGTCTGGCACAAAAACAAACCCATTTCGAGGTTGGCACCCATTCGATGGGCGGTCATCTGTCCAGGCATTTGATCGAGTGTCTGATTCGGCAGAAGCGGATCCTCCTTGCGCCTTTTCTCGACATAGGCAAGGAGTTTGTTCACTTCCTGATCAGTCATTCCCGGATTCGTTTCACGCGCCATACGCGCGATGTATTCCGGAGGGGAGAGATAAAAAGTATCCTGCGCCTTGCTTCGAAGTGAGGATGCTTCAACATCCTTATCCGATAGGCCGGTTTCCACCCAGCGCTTCGTCGCCAATGACCATGTCTTTTCCCGCAAAGACCGATCAAAGTCTCCTGGATCGGGTACAAGTACAACGAGCCCAGCAACGATCCATGGTGCCAAGAGACTGAGATGATAAACAAGACGAAGAGTTTGGAGACGCCATTCACCCGGATTCACCACAGGATTGAACTTCTCCGCCATGAGATTGGGATTATCAAACGGATTGATCAGAATGATCTGATCGGCGTAGAGACTGAACCGAAAAACATTCTGCTGCATTAACTCCGGTTCATACTCCCCTAGGTAAAGAGCACGCAGGGACGTATCTGGGGCCGGCAGTAATGCTCGGTAATCCGTGTCGATGGGCCATAAAGCGGCTATAAATTGGTAAAACTCACGGATACGGGCGTCCGACATACCGCTCTTGACTTTATCCCAAGGCAGGTGAAGCCTGAAAATATCCGCCGTCGCCGCAAGAAGTGCGAGATTCTTGTCCCGCAAACCGGCCGAGCTCTGAATCATGCCAATTCTACCTGGCCTGCTCTCATCCAGAGTCAAACAGCAATGCTTATATTTGCTGTTCGCACCGCAATGGCATTGTTCGTTCCTAGCTGGTCGTCGCATGCTTCCTACAATAACGCTGAATCGTTATATTTAATTATTCGACTTTAACTACATCCCCCCGAGGTACACAAAGGTTAAGGCCAGCCGTTGCAGGCTGGCCTGGGTAAAGATTTCTCCAAGGAAAACTATTTCTTGGGGGCGATTACGTCTTTTACGGCTTTGGCGACGCGGAACTTTACTACGGTCTTGGCCGCGATCTTGATGGGTTCGCCGGTCTGTGGGTTACGTCCCATGCGGGCTTTGCGATTCGACTTTACCAAGCGGCCCAGGCCAGGAATAACGAACACACCGTTCTTTTTGGTTTCCTTGATTGCGGTCTCCGCCAGGGTTTCCAGAAATGTGGCGGCAGTCTTGTTGTTCGTCTCAAGTTTCTCCGCCATATGACGGACGAGTTGGGTCTTGGTCATGCCACTAGCCATCTTACCTCCTTAAAATGTGAGCACTTTTCTTGCACTCATTTCGTATATTACATCAGGAAGGACTTGATGCAAGCATTTTCACCAGCTTTTATGCGGGTTTTTTGCGGGTGAGCTGTGGAAAACGGCATGAATAGAGGGGATTTGCGTCCAGGCGGGAACGGTTTTTGGGGTTTCCTTATTCCCGACGATAAAAACTCAGGACGGCATCGCCCTGCCGCAGCGTGCGATGACGGCGGAGGGAGCCGAAAATGTCGCCCGGATCAAAATGTTTGTCATGCTCGGCGATGATCTGGCTCTTCGGCGTAACCAGCCGCGATTGCGAGAGAAACCCCAACACTTGCTCATAATCGCCCATCTTGCGGTACGGCGGATCAAGAAAGCAGAAGTCGCAGGAAATTGCCTGGGCCTCCAGCGTACGCAACGCGAGCGCGGCTTCCCGTTCCATGATCTCAGCCCCCGCGCCGATTGCCAGCGCGGCCAGGTTCCCGCGGATGGTCCGCGCAGCACGCGCCGATGATTCCACAAAATAAACCGTTCGGGCGCCGCGGCTGAGCGCCTCAATCCCCACCGCCCCGGTCCCGGCAAAAAGATCAAGCCAGACGGAATCCTGGATCGTGGGCGCAACCACGTTAAAAAGCGTTTCCCGCAGCCGGTCTGAGGTTGGCCTGGTTTCGACTCCTGTGGGCGCAATCAACCGGCGGCTTTTGTATTTTCCGGCGATGACACGCATGATGCGAAACTCCGCCACCCGGCATCTAATGTACCCTATAGAGTTAGCTTTTTGGGGTGGTCCCAGGAAACTTTAACCGAAACAATGAGAAATTGGTCCTTTTTTGCGGGGCGAGTCGGCGATGTGGAACTGCGCATCCACGTCACCTTTCTATTTTTGCTCCTCTTCGTGGTGCTGGAGGAAGCCAACCACGGTTCCGCTGCAATCGCCCGCGGGTTTGCGCTTGCAGCCATGGTGCTTGGTTCGGTAGTTCTGCACGAGTTTGGGCATGCCGTTGTGGCTGCCCGCAGCGGGTTCCCGGTCAGGGGAGTTGTTCTCTTCCCCGTCGGCGGCGTTGCCGTGGTTGATCCGAATGTACAAACCGAGAGCGCCCGAAACTTACCGCGAGAGACCCGCATTGCTCTGGCTGGGCCCCTCGTCAATATTTTTCTCGCAGGCATTTGTGGCTTGGTCCTGCTGAGCCGGGGGCCGGCCGCCACGCTCTGGTCCCAGCCGCTGGTCTCGGTTACGTATCTGGGCAAGAGTTTTTTCTGGATCAATGTTTGCTTGCTTGCCATTAACCTGCTTCCGGCATTTCCCCTCGATGGCGGCCGCATCTTCCGCGCCTGGCTGGGAAGAAGAATCGAGTTCCGGCAGGCCACCCGGCGCGCTGTGACTCTGGGACATTTATTTTCCGCGTTGTTCATGCTGGCCGGCGCCCTGGGGCAACAGTGGTTGATGCTGGTGGGCTTTTTTATCTTTATGGCCGCGCAGATGGAAGAACGGTCCGTGATGTTCCAGTCCGTGGTGGAAGACATTCACATGGAAGACATCATGCTGACCGAGTTTTCCACCCTCTCTCCCGCGGATACGCTGGAAGACGCCCTGAACAAAGCCGTGCATTGCTTGCAAGATGACTTCCCCGTGGTCAGCGGCGGCGATCTGGTGGGTGTGATTACCCGGCAGATCATCGTGGACCGTCTGCGCAGTGAAGGGAACGGGTACGTCCAGGGCGCCATGACCAAGGCCTTTGAAATTGCTTCCCGCACGGAAACCCTGGGCTCCGGGTTCCGCAAACTTACTTCGCGCGGGCTGAGCCTGATCCCGGTGGTGGACCAGGAGCGGCTGGTCGGCATTGTGACGCTGCAAAACCTGATGCATAGCATGGGCCTGTGGGCTGAATCGAAGAGGTTGAGAAAGCAGATGGAAGAGTAGAGGGCAACCAGCACTCAGCAATCGGCATTCAGTCAAACCACTAACCTCAATGAATCCCAAAAAGACGCCAAGGGTGAAGAGAGAGAGAGATTCATATCTTTGCGTCCTTAGCGACCTTCGCGGTGAAATCTGGTTGCCTGATGTCTGAATGCTGAGTGCCGAAATTCAGGAGACGCCATGAAGAACCAAACGGTCGCGCTCGGCGACTTTGAGCTGACCGCGATCACGGACGGGACCTATGTGGCTGACGGCGGCGCTTTCTTTGGCGTGGTCCCCAAGGTCATGTGGCAAAAGAAAGTCCAGCCCGATGACATGAACCGAATCGCCGTGGGTTGTAATTCCGTCCTGGTACGTACCGGCAAACAGAACGTGCTGATTGAAACCGGCATCGGAAACAAGCTGGAGGAAAAAAAGAAAAAAATCTTTCAATCGCAGGAAAAACTTCTGGAAAACCTGCATGCCACAGGCATCGCACCGGAAGAGATTCACGTGGTCATCAATTCTCATCTGCACTTTGACCATTGCGGCTGGAACACCGTGTACAAGAACGGCGTAGCCGTGCCAACGTTTCCCAACGCCAAGTATTACGCGCCGGAGGGCGAATGGAAGCACGGTTCGCTGCAACTGGAACGCGATCGTGTGAGCTATATCAGTGACAACTATGATCCACTGCTTCGCTCCGGCCAGATGCAACTCTTAGGCGGCACGGCTGAAATTGTTCCCGGCATCTCCGTGGAGGCCTGGCCAGGGCACACGCGCAACATGTGGGCGGTGTTGATTCGCAGCGGCGGCAAGACTGCTTGTTATATCTCCGATCTCATCCCCACCACATGGCACCTGGATGTAACGTGGGTAATGGCGTATGACCTGTTCCCGCTGGAGGTCATCGAGAACCGCAAGAAGTATTATGCAAGGGCCATCCCGGAAGAGTGGCTCACCATCTTCACGCATGACCCTGAAGTTCCGTGGGCCTACATCAATAAGGTAGAGAACAAGCTTGGGTTCAAGCCCGCGTAACGGTAGTGCTCCCACAAAAGAGCAGCGCCATTTGTGGCGCGGGCGTGTAAGATAACCAAACCATGCGCGGGCCCCGTCTCGCTGTCTCAATCTGGATCGTCGTACTGTGCGGGGCTGGCCTGGCGCAGAGAGTCCAGTTTGTGCCCGCCAATGAAACAACCATCCTCCAGAGAATGAAAAACATTCCCGAAGACAACCAGGAGCGGGTGGCTGGGCTAAAGGCATTATTTTCCGCCGCCGGATGCAATGGGGCTGAACTCACCGAGCAACCGGTGGACGGCGTGGAAATTCCCAACATAACGTGCCGGTTGCGCGGCGCCGGCAGCGACACCATCATTGTGGGCGCCCATTATGAGCGCGCATCGTCGACGCAAAGGCCGCTGGACAATTGGAGCGGCGCTTCACTCTTACCTGCGCTTTACCAGAGCCTTCAAGGCAGAACACGGCGGCACAACTTTATTTTTGTGGCCTTTGCCGATAAAGGAAACGATACGGCGGGCGCGGAATTCTTTACCCGCCACTTGGGCCAGCCTGAACTTGATCGCACCGAGGCAATGATCAACGTGGACGCGCTCGGTCTTTCTCCCACCAAAATTTCGGTGGCCCATTCTGACAAGGACCTGGTCCATGATCTAGTGGTTATGGTGTATGCCTTGAAGCTGTCAGCCAGCCAGATTGACATTGCACCAGCGGGCAACACGGATTCCGAGCCGTTTGCTCAGCGGCGCATCCCCCAGATTACCGTCCATTCCCTGACCCAGCAAAACGTTGCCTCCGGTGAGACAACGGAATTCCGTCCCAGCAATTATTACGACACCTATCGCCTGCTCTGCGGGTATCTGGCTTACCTGGACCAAACTCTAAAACCAAGGCCGCATTAAAAGATGCGTACACTCCAGACGTTTTTTCAATTTGAAAAACACGGAACAACTCTCTCCCGCGAAATCATTGCCGGCCTGACCACCTTCACCACCATGTCTTACATCGTGGTGGTCAACCCCGCCATTCTGAGTAATGCCGGCATTCCGCTGGGACCAAGCTTTGTCGCCACGGTGGCAGCGGCGGCCTTTGGCTGCGTGCTGATGGGCTTGTACGCGAACCGGCCTTTTGCCATTGCGCCTTACATGGGGGAGAACGCGTTCATTGCGTTCACGGTATGCGGACAGTTTGGTTACAAGTGGCAAACCGCGCTGGCGGCCATCTTTATCGCTGGCGTGCTGTTTGTGCTGATGACGGCCTTTCGCCTACGGCAATGGTTGATGCAGGCCGTTCCGGTATCTTTGCGTTACAGTTTTGCCGTCGGCATTGGCTTGTTCTTGACGTTCATTGGTTTGAACCAGGCAGGCATTGTGGTCTTGGGAGTTCCCGGAGCGCCGGTCCGCGCAGGACATATCACCGCAGCCCCGGTGCTGGTGGCTATCGGCGGTTTTCTACTGATCGCGATTCTAGTGATTCGAAAAGTTCGCGGCGCCATCTTGATTGGGATCGTGGTGACGGCGATTGTTGCCTTCATCGCCAAAACAGCCCCGATGCCCAGCCAGTTCGTGAGTCTTCCGCCGAGCCTGAAGCCGATCTTCTGGCAGCTTGATTTTCACGGCGTACTGAGTTGGAGCGCGTTTCCTGTGGTGCTTACTCTCTTCATCATGGCCTTTGTTGACACCATGGGAACTTTGATTGGACTCTCCGCGCGCGCGGGCTTTCTTGACAAAGACGGCAACCTGCCGCAAATCGAGCGGCCCATGCTGGTGGATGCCCTCACCACCTGCGTTGCTCCTGCTCTTGGCACGACTACGTCAGGCGCATTCGTGGAATCCGCAACCGGGATTGAAGCCGGTGGCCGCACCGGCTTTACCGCGCTGGTCACAGCCGGATGCTTTGCGCTGACTCTGTTCTTTGCTCCGTTTGTGGCTTCCATTCCGACACAGGCTTACGGCCCGGCATTGATCATTGTGGGTCTGTTCATGCTGGAGCCCATCACGCGCATTGACTTCAAGGACTACACGGAATCCATCCCCGCTTTTGCCGTGGTCACTCTGATGAGTTTTACCTTTAATATTGCCGTGGGCATCATGGCGGGGTTTGTACTGTATCCGCTGTGCAAGCTGGTTGCGGGAAAAATTGGGCAGGTCAAGCCGGGACTCTGGGTGCTGACTGCGCTGTCATTACTGTTTTTCATTTTTTATCCCTACGGATGACTGCGGTAAGCTTTCAGTCGATCCTTTCTTTCCATCTTCTTCCGCTGGTTACTTGCAGCGTTGGGAATCGTCTAAGATTCTTGGATTAGATTCGTAGAGCATGCGCGAGCGGCTTCAAGGAACTATTATGAAAAAATTAGCGTTTCTTCTTGCGGTAATTTCACTCTCCTTTTCCTGCGGCCAGGCCCAGGTCACCTCCCCAGCGTCAGCCAACGATGCGCAAACCGTTCGGTATACCTTCCTGTTAGCGGGCAATAAAGCCGGGTTTGAGAGTTCCAGCCGGAACTCCGATGGCAGTCTAAAAATTCACTATGAGTTCAACGACCGAGGACGCGGTCCCAGCATCAATGAGCGGATTGTTCTCGGCAAAGATAGCATTCCGGTGGAAATTGAGAACAGCGGAGTTGACTATTACAAGGCCGCGGTTGAAGAGCGCTTCTCCCTCAAGCAAGGCAAAGCCAGTTGGAAGAACCGTTCGGAAGAAGGCCAGAAGCAAGTCGCCGAAAAGGCTTTCTATGTCAGCATCTCAGGCGCGTTTGAAGAAGCCGGATTCATGGCCCAGGCACTGCTGGCTGCGCCGGGGCACAAGCTGCGCTTGCTGTCGGAAGGTGAAGCATCGATTGAAAAACGGAGCGAGCTGAAGATCACTGCGAACGGCCAGTCGCGTACTGTGGTGCAGTACGCGATCAGTGGTCTTGGTTTTTCTCCGACCCCACTGTGGCTGGATCAAGACGGAAAATTCTTTGCGTCGGCTTCCAGTTGGTCCGCTTTTGTGCTGGAAGGCTGGGAGTCCACCGCGGATGCTCTCATCAAAGCCCAGGATGAATTTGACAACCAGCGCTCGGCCAGCCTGGCCAAGACGCTGGCCCATAAGCCGCAGGGTTCATTGGTTTTTGTGCACGCTAACCTCTTTGACGCCGAGTCAGGCCAAGCACTTCCTCATAGCACAGTGGTCATTACCGGAAACAAGATCGCGGCCGTAGGCGCGGATGGAAAAGTGGACCTGCCGAAAAATGCTGAGGTCATTGACGCCGCCGGTAAAACACTCATGCCCGGCCTGTGGGACATGCACGTACACGTTCAACCGGGTGATGGCCTGCTGCACATGGCGAGCGGCGTGACCTCGGTCCGGGACATGGCCAATGACACCGATGCGCTGCTGCAAATGCGCCGCAGGTTTGATGAAGGGACGGAGATTGGCCCGCGCATTGTGATGGCTGGATTCATTGATGGACGTGGTCCGTTCCAGGGCCCGACCAAAGTCTTTGCCGATTCGGAAGAGGAAGCCAAAACTGCAATCGAGAATTACGCCAAGCTGGGATATGTGCAGATCAAGGTCTACAGCTCCCTCAAACCTGAGCTTTTACCCAAGATCGTGGAGATGGCGCATGCCCACGGCATGCGCGTGAGCGGGCATGTTCCTTCAGGAATGACCGCCGAACAGTTCGTGCGTGCCGGCGTTGATGAAATCCAGCACATGAATTTCATTTTTCTGAATTTCATGCCGCAGGTGAAAGACACGCGAACGCCCGCGCGGTTTACTGAAGTTGCCCAGCACGGCGTGGAGATCGATCCCGCATCTGCTCCGGTCACAGCATTCATACAACTGCTGCGCGAGCGCAAAATCGTCCTTGATTCCACGCTGAGTATCTTTGAAGGCATGTTTGACGACCGGCCTGGGAAGATGGCTGAGGGCTTTGCGTCCGCGGCGGACAGGATGCCGGCGCAAATCCGCCGGGGATTTCTTTACGGCGGATTGGAAGTGCCGGACGGCATGGACCAGCGTTACCAGGATTCCTTTGCGCAGATGCTGAAAATGGAGAAGGCGCTCTACGATGCCGGCATTCCGCTGGTTGCGGGCACGGATTCTCTGGCTGGATTCAGCCTCCATCGTGAATTGGAGCTTTATCAGCAGGCAGGGATTCCGGCGCCGAAAGTCCTGCAACTGGCCACGCTAGGCGCCGCGCGCGTAATGAAACTCGATCAGAAGCTCGGCAGCATCGCTCCGGGAAAATTGGCGGATGTAATCCTGGTGGACGGCGATCCAACAACGCATATCAGTGATATCCGCCGCGTGAAGACCGTGGTGAGAGATGGCGTGGTGTACCAGGCCCCTGACTTGGATCGCGCGCTGGGCGTAAAACCACTCTAGCGATTATTGGCCACGGCTTTTGTTGCAACTGGACGAACGCGCAGGGCTTTTTCCGGATGGGCAGACCAGTTTCTTGCCGCCATGATTCGCTGGATTTGATGGATCCGCTCTTGCGGCAGCGGATGCGAACGAAAATATCCCATAATGCCTTGGATCGCAACCTGGGAGAGTTCCTGGTCCGGACTCTCCGCCTTCAGAACGTATTCACGATGCAGGCGGGCAAACGTCTCAAACATTCGCACGGCGCCCTGGGGTGAGTATCCGGCCAGCACGGCCAGCCATGTGCCATCGCGGTCGGCCTCCAACTCCTGTTCTTTGGTGTAACCTGCCTGGAAAAATTCCACCGGAAGAGTGAGCAGTTCGGCCAAAGGTACGTCATGCAGGCGCGTCTTGAGCTGGAACCTTTCCACGCAATGGTAGTTATCAATGTGCTCGACTTCATGTCCCAGGATGTTGGCCAGTTCATCTTCACTGTCCATCAGTAAGATGAGTCCCTTGCCGATGAAGACATGGCCGCCGGGCAAAGCAAAAGCATTGATCAGGTTTTCATCTGGAATGTAATGGAACTTGTACTCCAGCTTGCGGCGAGCGTGCGCGGCCACGATCACTCCAACTTTGCTCACATATTCCTGAAGCGCGGCGTCCTCGGGTTGGTTCACGGTGTATCGCGTGGTGTAGCCCTGGGCCATGGAATCGCCCATGCGAATTTCTTCTTCGTCGGAGAGCCGTGTGAGAGCGGCAGGCACGCGGCTGATACCGCGCTGGGTATCCGCCAGCGCGTTGAGCACCGCTTCCGGCCCGACGCGCGTCTCCTGCTTGTGCCGCTCGGAGTAATACAGCGCAGCCCCGGCAATCGCGAGGATGAGCGCGGGAATGAGAACACGTTTCATAGGAACTTACGCAGTGTCTCCCGGTTTCTGGCGAACAAGAACGAACCGAGCATCAGCATGGCCCCGATCCCAACTACAAACAGAGCACGCGCCCCCGTGTCATGAATTTTCCACATGTCCATGGCCAGGACCTTGACGGGACAAATCAAGAGCAGTCCAAGACCACTCCGCACGTAGCTGCGCTCGCGAACAAAAAAGCCGACCAAAATAATCAAGACTGCTTCAGCGGCCCATTCGAAGGTAATCTTGGGGCCCGATGCTTTCAACGCAATCAGGACCGCGGTGAGGATGGCCGGAACAAAAAACAGCGGCTGCTCCGGATGGCGGGCCAGAAAGGCGGCCCAGCGTGGACCCTTGCCGGGTTCTCCGCTGGTCTGGCGCATCGCGAAGCTTACCGGCACGCACGCTGCCAGCAACAGGATCGCCCAGATCGAACTGGACAAACTGGAAGAGAACGCTTCCTCCAGGCGGAAAAAGTTGTGCGTGGAAATCCGGAATGCCGCAAACCCCAGCACGACCAGGGCCTGGTAAAGAAAGACCCGCAGGCGCATGAGCCATGCCGCTAACAACGTGCCGAGCACGATCGCGGCGTAACCCACAACTACCGCTTCAAGGGATAGCTCGAAACGCGCCAGCGCAACCAGCGTCGCCGTACCGAGCCACGACAGCAGGTATTCGACTCTAATTTTGCTCTCAACCGCCGAAGCATCTGTCGTTTTTCCGTGAAGCCGCCAGTACACAAAGAAATAAATCGGGGACAGAATCATCACGTCAATCGCCGCGGCACCAAGGGTGCCCGGACTTCTGGGCACATTGAAGTTCGCATAAAAAATGTGGGCAAAGCTGCACATCAGCGCCACATAGGCCTGGAGACGCAAGAACGCCCATGATCGCCAGTTGCCAATTTCGAAAAGCAACATTCCGAATACCGCCCAGGCCAGGCAGACACTCACCGGTTCCAGGCGATACCAGAGCAGCCAACTCACTAGCAGTGATCCCGCCCAGGAATAGGCCTGGCTGATTCGCTCATCCTCGATCACGTCCTTAATATTGGTGACCCAGTTCTGAACGTAGAGGACCGCGGCAGTAATCACCACGCTGATCAACTGCACGCGGCTGTCCTTGTACTGCGGAGCAAAGCTGGCATAAAGGGTCCACCCAGTGGCCAGGGCGGACAAAATGTGCGTCTGCCACAGCAGGGCGCGGTCTTTCCACAAACGCGCGGCCAGGGACAAACAGATCGCCAGAATTGCCCAGGCCACCGCAATCCACGGTTCCGGCACTTCCTTGAATGCCAGAACTGCCAATAGGAATGTCCCGCTAAAGGAATAAATCGGCCTTAGCTGTTTGAGCGGGGCCCAGCGCGCCAACACATAAATGCCCCCGGCGGTCGCACTAACGGAGATCAAACGGTACGTTAGGTGAAGGAAAAATATGTTCGTAAGATCAAAGTTGACCGCAACCGCCCGCCCGAAGGACAACAGCGCAAGCGCAAACGCCTGCCACTTGAAGTCGGTTCGCTGGAGCGCCCCTGCCACCAAGGAAAGTGCAAGCGCCAAGCCGAGCCACAGGAGAGTCATGCACCAGTCAGGCGATTGGAACCAGATCATGATGGTGAGCAAGGAAGTCGCCGCCCAGCCATAGGCCGCGGCAAAAACCGCTTTGCTGTTTGTGTTGGAGGATCGCACGAAACGCGAACTCACGTAGAGCAGGGCCGCTACGGGAGCAAACGTCAGGATGCGCTCCGGTACGCCGTGCCACTGCGTCTCCAGTGTCCTTCCGATAACTATCACCTGCACGGCAGCGACGACTGCGATCCAATGCGCCTGGTAAACCAATTCATCGATGGAGAACTGCTTGCCCAGGAAACTTAGCACGATGACAAGCAGGGCCAGAACGATGGCAATTTTGTTATCGCCGGCAAAGGCATACACCGCCGCTACGGCAGAGATGCTGGCCATGAACGATAGCACGGAGCCGGAGGTTTGCTCTGGTTCGTCGCGGAAGAGGTCTGGCCAGATGCGCCGAACCACATGGGCATTGGCATAGAGCGCCACGGCAATCACAGCCAGCACAATGCTGACCTGCACATGGTAGTGAGGCTGCCCGTTGATGATCTCTTCCACCAGAGGAGCAATCCGAACGGGTATGGCATGAAGTGCCACCAGGAAGGAGATAATCAGGCCAAAGCCGCGGAACAGCCTTTCCCGGGTGAAGATTCCTGCCAGCAAAAAAGCTTCAGCGCCGGCGAGCCAGAGCATATCCAGTGAATTGCCCGAGTATTTGAACGGAACAGCCACCACCATGAGCAACGCGCCCAGGCAGGAAAGAACTTGAAACGGCGCTTTACGGGCGCGCGCTACCGGCAATTGGCCAAGCCCAAACTCCAGCACGCCCAGCACCAGCAACGCATAAAAAGCCAGTTCCGGATGGACCGATTGATATTTCAGCAGCCCCAGCAATAACAACGGGTTCAGCAACGCCGCGATGGTGGAAACGGCCTCCTCTTCTTTATAAGAAATCTTGTGCAGCAGATAGGCCGTCCGGAAGATCGCCCAATAGACCACCAGTAAAATCGCACTGGGCCAGTATTCCGGAAAGGGCACCTTGTGGCCCGCCATGGCGTCAATGATCGGATAGACCCAGAAGAAATGGTTCAGATAAGCCGCCAGGATTCCGAAAATCTCCAGCTGATACCACCGGCGGCGCACTACGATCCACGACAGCCCGGCCGCAAGAATGGCCCCTGCCGCCACGCTCAGCGCAGTGTCACCCTTATAACCGATGGAAAAAAAGGCCAACAGGAATGCAGTTGCCGTGACGGTTTGTGAATCGTACTTGAGCGTGTGCCAGACCATGGCGACCGCAACGCCCAGCAGCAAGGCGATATCCACCGGGGCCGAATGCAAAACCCTGGCGGCCTCCAGATGATTGATGGCCCAGGTAATGAAGAATGTGATGGCCCATCCGCCGCCGATCAAAACCCTGCCCAGAATTTTGTAGAGATCTTTGCGCTCCAGGAATACTCCCAGAGCAAGCATTCCGGCGCCGAGTAGATAGAGCAACGTGACATGGAGCCCAGCGGACATGTCTTTCCATTTAATTGCCGTGTAGGACACTACTCCTACCACCACGACAACGGTGCCTATCGTCGCTGCCCAGCTGATTCCCAACCTCTCTTCCAGAGAAATGCTCTTCTTTTCCGCTGGCATCGTGCTGCGCGTGGTGTGGCTTGCACTGGCGGAAGGAGCTGTCCACTGCGCGGGCGGCGGAGATGGTGGCAGAGATGAAGATGAAGGTGAAGGTGGTGACGCCGCGGCAACATGCGGCGCCGGCGGCATAGGCTTGACGGGCTCCACTGGCTGCGGCCGAGGTGTAACCGGGATTCCACCAACCTCCACAACCTTGGGCTGCGATTGAACAGGGGGTGGCGGCGGAACGGATGTAGTCAACGGCAGAGGAACAACCACAGGCGATGGCGCTACTGGTGGTGTCGGCCCCGATGCCGGTACCCCAAACGGCGGTGCGGCCAATGCAGCTCTGTCAACCGGAGCCGTGGGTTTCGCCGGCACGCTAGGCTGTGTCGGCACAGGAGGAGAAGCAGGTTGCGGGAACGGCGGCCTCTCGGTAGTAACGGGCGCAGCTGCCGGAGCTTCTCGGAAGATGATTCGCACCACCGGCTCCGCAGTCGGTGCAACTGCGCCGGCGCTCTGCGCCACATGAACCGGTTCCGCCGGGACCCTGGTTCGGCGCTCTAAGATATCTATCTGACGCTGGAAGGCTGCAATTTTTTCTTGGAACTCAGCAGCGTTATCGCGGCGGCGTCTCTCAATGACCAGAGCGTAAATCAACACTGGTGATAAAACGATCAGCCAGCCGATCAGAACTCCAAAGAAAATTCCGATTTCCATAGTTTGTTTGCGTGCTGTAGCGTGGGCTGCATTGTAGAACGGTTTGTAGGGAAAGTCTTGCAGAACTTAGTTAAGTATATTATTTTCTTAGCTTTGCCAGGGTATACAGGAGTCTGCCTAACGGGGCTCAAGGCGCTCGAGCCACCAACAGGATCGGCAGGATAATGAAGGGCGTTCAGTCTCCGCAGGCGGGCAAGAGCTCAATTTCAGGATGGGTAAGAGCAACAATCGGAGCGGACGCTCGCCCACTCAGAAGCTCTTCAAAGAATTGTTCCACACTTTCAAGAATGTCGGGCCCGGTCTTGGCATCGTAAACAGCGCGGCGCAGCGCTCCGCCATTCGACACGCCATGGGTGAACCAGGCAACAAACTGCTTCATCTTGCCGGGAGAGCCGTGCATCTCTTCTTCCACCAGCATCCTGAAATATGTGCGGATCATCTCGTAGCGGTCGGCTTCCGTCGGCTGGTCGTAACTGCCGGTGTCGGCAAACTGGCGAATCTGGCGGAATATCCACGGGTTCGACGCCGCTGTACGGCCGATCATCACGGCATCACACCCCGTCTGCGCCACCATGGCAATGGCGTCCTCCGGCGTGCGTATGTCACCGTTCCCGACCACGGGAATCTTCACCGTGTTTTTCACCGCGGCGATCCACTCCCAGCGGGCGTTTCCGCTGTAGCCTTGTTCGCGCGTGCGCGCGTGCAGAGCCACGGCATTCAGGCCGCACTCTTCGGCCATGCGCGCCAGCGGAACGCAGACAATGTTGTCATCGTCCCAGCCCATGCGGAACTTCACCGTGAACGGAATTTTTACCGCGGCACGGACCGCCTCAAAGATGTTGCGTATCACGGGAAGGTCTTTGAGCAATCCGGAACCACCATTGCACTTCACAACGCGCTTGGCCGGGCATCCCAGGTTCAGGTCGACCATGTCAAACCCGGCGTCCTCTACAATCTTGGCCGCTTCAGAAAGCGTGTAAGGATCACTGCCAAAAAGCTGCGCTGAGATGGGATGCTCATCCTGATAAAAATGCAGGTAACGTTTGCGCTTCTTCTCCCGTGTGCGGAAGAGACCGTCAGCAGAGGTGAACTCGGTCATCAGCAGGCCGCAGGAGGTTCTTTCCCGAACGGCTGTTTGCGGGCCTTGCGCGTCAGTAGTTTGAGCTTTAATAGTTTGGGTCCCAGCGATCTGGCCCACACCGTTCGTCTTCTGCTTTTTCGGCGGCTTCATTAGGTCGAGTGGGTTACGGACAAAACTGGCATGGCGGATAAAGCGGCGGAAGACCGTATCCGTCACGCCCGCCATCGGCGCAAGCACCGTGGCCGGCGCAATGTGCACACTCCCGACCTGGAGGGACTCCGGCACCTGCGCGTCCCGTGGCACATTGATTAAGCTGACCGGATTTTCCCAGAACTTGCGCATAGAGCAATTAGCAAATGGCAATTAGCAAACCCAGTTCCATGATCTTAACGAATTGCTATTTGCCAATTGCTTTTTTCCAAAAACAAGGCCCCCGCCGCAGCGGAGGCCCCATCGTCAAAACTTGCGGCCTTACTTCTTGACGGCCTTTTCGTACTTGCGGCGGAAGCGCTCGATGCGTCCGGCGGTGTCCACCAGTTTCTGCTTGCCGGTAAAGAACGGATGGCAATTGGAGCAGATTTCCACGTTGATGGCGCCCTTGTGCGTGGAGCGGGTAACAAACTGGTTGCCGCACGCGCAATGTACGCGTACTTCATTGTATGCGGGATGAATCGCTGCTTTCATTGACCTGTGGTCCCTTCTACGTAAAGTCTTATTTTAGCTGAAATTAGCTGGTTTTGGCTAGTTCAGCAGCTTTCATTCGATGCGCCCGCTACAGAAAGGACTCTTTCGGCATCAAACGCTTGAAATTGGTAGTGGGTGAGGGTGCTGCCCCCTCCCGGCTCGCTAATCTGGCGATTTCCGGGGCTTATAAGACCCCGCTGCACGGCTGGTGCTACCCACCATGATGCGGAATCGTATTATGGGATCAAATTTCATCTCTCTATTAAGCTACCCGTTCCACGCTTTGGACGTCAACAAGCCCACGTCAACCTAAATCGGATCAAACTCCCCACTCAAGATCATCGCTTCGGCAATCTGTCTGGCCTTCGTAAACGTCTCCGGTGTGCCCGGCTCTTTCGCCGGCCTAGGCGGGTTCTTGAGCAGTTTGTCCAGTTCTTCATCGAACAGGCGCGTGATCAGCTCCGCAGTGTGCAGCACGGGCTTGCCCGCATCGTCGACCACGGGCACTTTGTCGGAGAACATCATCCGCTGCTTGATCATGTTGCGATAGATGCGATCTGTAGCCAAGTCTTCCATGTAGCCATCGAGCAAACTTGCGCCGCGTCCATTCAGCACGCCATTGCGGTAGCGGATCACCGTGCGTATGGCGGCACGCGTCCCATTGACCGTCTTGGCCCCAACACCATGCGGGACCGGCCGTAGCTCAGGATAGCGCGGGTTGTTCAGGCGGCGGAAGCTGATCTGGTTGGGATTTGGGAATTGATCGACGGCAATCTGGTTCTGGTCCGGATGCCCGGTCCATGCGCCGTCCATGCCCGCAGTAGCTTCATTCTTCTTGTCCTGTGCCAGCACGGACAGAGCGCGTGCGTTCAGCTCCGGATCTTCTCGGTCAGGAAACAGAGCCGTCATACCGCCGATGGCATGTATGCCGCGCTTGTGGCAAAGCTCCGGCATCAACTCACGCAGGTTCTGGAAAAACTTGACGTCGTGCGGAATGGTGTTGCGGTCCGGCAGCACCCATTCAGGATCGGTGAGATTGAAATGGATCAGGCTGGCCATGTAATCCCAGCGCCCCAAGTCCAATCCCAGGCAATGGTCGCGCAGGTTGTAAATGAACTCTTCCATCTGGTACGCCATGGGATGGGCTTCCACCAGTGCCATGCATTTGATGTAATCCGGGGCCCAGCCTTTGAATTTGGCAACGGCCTTAAACGCGTCATTCCACCACAGCGCTTCCTCCGCTGACTCAGACTTGGGAATGTAGATGCTCAGCGGATGCTTCAGCTCAGTAGCGCTAACGTGATGCGCAATACGGCACAGATCATAGAGTGACGCCGAGGTCAGCTCTTCCGGCTTTCCCGGAACAATACCTTTCTGGCTCAAGTGCAGTCCGCGCACGCGCACCCAGATCACGGTCTTGCTGGGCTTGATCGCCATCTGCGTGTTGCGTTTTCTGTCAAAGTAGCTCAGCGTGCCGCGCAGCGCGCTCAGGCAGTTGGCAAGGCCGGTCTCAAGGTTCGACCAGAAGTTGGCCATCGAATCTTCCAGGTCTACCATCACCGCCGGCGCTCCGGAGTTGAGCATCTTTACCGTCAGCTCGCCGTCGTCGAGAGGGCCGGTCATCTGGTTGCGCTGGTCGGCACACCAGTCCGGCATCTCGATCTTCCATCCGTCTTTGGTGGCTGCGGAGGGCGGCAGATGGTTGGGCTTCTGGCCCGCCAGCGACGCATCCAGCGCCAGCTTGCGCTTCCCGATAAGCTCCTGCTGCCGCGCGGTCAATTGCCGGTGCAACGGCAGATAAAAGTCCAGAAATCCCAGGGGCAGATCTTTTTCCGGATTAAAGCCGGCAGGCGGCGTATTGATAGCAAAACCGCGCAACTGGCCTGCGGCACTGGCAACATCGCTGGGCATGGCGGGTCTCCTTACTTAAGATTGAAGCTCAAATGCTATGGGTCGGCCCTGTGCGTGTCAATGTGCATCCCTATGTGCCTCACCCAGGATGCAGAACGTGTGAAAATCCTGTGCACAAGCCCCGGCACACAGGCAACGCCCGTGCAGGAAAAACACGCGCAGGCCGAGCGTTAATGATATTTTCATAACAGAGATTCCCATGGCATCACCGCTGGCGGCCAAATCCGAAACCGAATGTCCCATCTGTGAAGGCACGGGGTGGAAAACTCTTGTGATCCCCGGCAAGGCCAGCCGGGTTGCCCGTTGCGAATGCCGCCTGGACGCCCGTACAGCGCGGCTGCTCCAAGCCGCCCAGATTCCCGCGCGTTACGAACACTGCTCTTTGGGCGAGTTTGACACCGGCTTTCCCGGCGCCCATCGGTCCTTGATAGCCGCCCGCCTGGCCGCCGGACGGTTTGTTGAAGAGTATCCTTTGCAAAAGACCGGCCTGCTCTTCATCGGCACAATCGGCACCGGTAAGACCCATCTGGCTGTGGGAGCAATCCAGGAGTTATTGCGCAGTAAGGGCGTGCCGTGCCGGTTCTGTGACTATCGCGAGCTGCTCAAGGAAATCCAGAACTCCTACAACGCCAGCGTGCAGACCACGGAGCTGGAGATCCTGCGTCCGATCTTTGAAGCCGAAGTGCTGGTGCTGGATGAACTCGGCGCCGTCAAGCCGAGCGAATGGGTCTGGGACACCGTCAGCCTCATCCTCAACACCCGCTATAACGACAAACGCACCACCATCATCACCACCAACTTCTCTGACCAGCCGGCCGGGCAAAGCTCCGGCGCGCGCGGCGCCGCCCGCGAAGAGACGTTGGGCGACCGCATCGGAGAGCGCATGCGCTCACGGTTGCATGAGATGTGCCGCGTGATTCAGATGGATGGTATCGACTTCCGCCAAAAGGTGCAGAGCGCGAATTTCCGCTAGGCGAGGCCCGAAGAGGTCAATCTGAAGGGGCAGGCAACCGTCGAAATATTACTGTCCACGGGGAAAGAGCAATGGCAAACAAAACAGATTGGGAAATTGTTGGTGAACCTTTAGGAAGTGGTGGTCAGAGCGAAGTCTTCCTTGTTCGCACGCCAGCGAGGCGATATGAGGTCCAGAGTTGCATCCACGACATTATTCGAGCTCTTGGAAAGCCGCTTCCGGGTCAGAATATCGTAACGCAATATTCTCCGGAGGAAAGTGCAAAGAATCTGGCGAACGCCATATCAGCTTACGCGCGCCCCGATCTCCCTTCTGAGCTTGGTGCGATGAAGGTCTTCAAGATTCGTAAAGGAGGGGCACCAGCTGAGCAGCGTCTCACAACGGAGATCACAATCCTTCAACAAAATAGGCCCGGTCTCCCTAAGTTGCTTGACTCCAACCAAAGCGAGCAATGGATGGTAACTGAATATTTTCCCGGTGGCACTCTTGAAAAACATTCACTCAGGTACAAGGGACAAGTAGTTCTAGCTCTCACGGCTTTCCGTTCTCTTGTAGAAACGGTAGCATCCCTGCACAAAGACAAAATTGTTCATCGCGACATTAAGCCTGCCAACGTCTTCGTTAACGCAGACGACATACTGATACCGGGTGACTTTGGAATTGCATACTTACCGGATCAGGCCCATCGCATGACACAGCAACATGAACGCGTCGGACCGTGGGAGTATATGCCGCAATGGGCAGACGTGGGCGAGCGCCTCGAGAAGGTGGAGCCTAATTTTGATGTCTATATGCTCGGCAAACTTCTGTGGTGCATGATAAGTGGCAGGTCAAGACTCCCTCGTGAGTGGCACAGAAGACCGGAATATGATCTAGGAAAGGTCTCTCCCGACAACGAACACATACCTCTCATCAATTTGATTCTTGATAAATGCTTAGTAGACGATCCCGATCGTTGCCTCCCATCGGCCCAGGAGCTCTTGGAAGTTGTTAATGAAACTCTAGCTATTCTTAATCGCAACATGCCGCTCCTGATACAAGAGGGGAAGCTGAATCTACAGTGTCGCCTTTGCGGAAGGGGCTCTTATCAAGCCAGGACAGAAACACTTCAAGTACGGAACTCCTCTGGGCACGATACCCTGCTTAAAATCTATATCTGCAACGTCTGTACACACTTTGTGTTCTTTGCCCCAGGAAATCCACAAGAGGCTGCGAAGAGAAACTGGACTCCCTGGACAACTTAAGGTGTCGTGCCGGGTGCACCAGACTTTTGCAATTTCTGTCCCTCAACACACGAACGGGTGCCCCGCTCTTTGCGGGCTGCGGACGCGCCTGCACTTGCGGGAGCAAAGTGCAGGATTCGAGAACCGTATCCCTTTCGCTTCAAGTGCCCCGCTTACCCAGAAATATCGCATCCACTGCAAGGCACGTCAGGTCATGACTTGAGCGTTTAGCCCGGCGCGAGGGCAACCGAGCAAGGGCTGTGAAGTCCTGCCGTGAAGAGATCCCTTCCACGCGCCGCAGGCCATCGCGCAGCGGCCAGCGGAACGACAAAATAGATTCTTTATGAACACCGCAAGCTCATCGTGCACGCAGGCTTTTTGTGCCGCATTGCCCCCTGGTTTGCCAGCTTACCCAGGGCTTGCCTTGGTTTGACTTCTGACCGCACCTACCGGCGCTCAGACCCTGGCCGCACACTGTACCATTTCGCAATTGATTCGCCGTTAACCAATGCGCTATGATCGCTCTGCGCCCCAGGGTGCCTAGTAAAAAAGGTTCTTTGAAAACATCAGCTGCCGGCTCTTGCCGTTCACTTTTACCTGGTGTGTGCTGGCGGTGTTAACTGAACGGTAATCGAGAGCGGTATCGCAGATTTCAGAAACTCGCGAAATCTGGCACCACAAGAACCGGCTTTTCTCTGGGATATCCCCTTGGGGTGTTTGCACCTAAAGTCTTTGTTTGTTGGGATACCCCAGGGAAGGGGAGGGGCACACTTTTAAGGTTTACTTGGAAGTAAACCCGGCTGCAAATCGCAAATGATCTGCGGTCAGGATTTGCTTTTCAATGCCCCTGAACGGGTGGGTCCTCAAATCCTTTTCCCATCGTCGGCATGAACGCAAAAATATTTATGTAATTTTCTGTGTGCCCAAGCCACCTGTAGCAGACCGGCTAAAAAATTTGCCGCAACAATTGTCATCCTGCCGGACTCTGCAAAGGAGACGTACACACATGTTCGACCGTAGGCACACAGCAATTTCCAGAAGAATGTTCTTTTATGCAAGCCGCTCGCTCGGCAGCATGATCGCTCTCATGCTGCTGGTCGTCGCCAGCCAGACCAGGGCGTCGGCCGATAGCGTAAGCCAGACGTTCCAGCTGTCCGCTGGTTCAACTCCTCAGTGGGTAGCTGTTACTCCGGACAACAGCACGGTATTTGTTACTAACTCTAACCAGCAGACTGTCTCTGTGTTTTCAGTCTCGGGGAACCAGATCTCTATCATCCATACCATCAAGCCGGGCCTTGATCTGGGGATGTCAAACGCCAACCCTGCCGGAATCGGAGTCACGCCGGACGGCACGCAGTTTTGGATTTGCCTCCCTAATCTCAATAAAGTTGCCGTTTACAACATTGTTCCTTCATTCCCATTTCCTACATTCACCTTCCGCGCAAGCGTCAATGTGGGATTGTTTCCCTTTGCCGTGGCGTTTAAGCACAACAGCGGCCAGGCCTACGTCACAAACAACTCCAGTGGTACGGTGAGTGTGATCAGTGTTGCCTCAGACACGGTCACAAATACTGTAACGGTGGGAAACGGCCCGGCGGGGATTACGAATGCTTTTGATCCGGTTGGCGGCACCAATACTATCTTCGTCGCTAACCAAAACGATAATACTGTCTCCTACTTCCACCCCAGCGACTTAATCGTGGGAACAATCGCGGGTGCGGGCTCGGCGCCGTTCGGCATCGCTTCGGGAACGTCTGGAAGCGTGGTTTATGTGACGAACATCAGCGGCGACAGCATGCAGGTCATTGACGCCAACCTCCATACGATCACGAAGACCGTAAACAATGCGTCTTGCACGATCGACAAGGGCGTGGCGACCACTTGTCTCCAATCCCCCCGCGGCGTCACCGTAATATCAACAGTAGACGGCGACCGCGTCTATGTAGCCAACGGAACGGACAATTCCGTCGCCAAGTTCAAAGGAGTCGGAGTTTACAAATCGAAGGTGAGCGTGGGAACCACTCCTATGGGCGTCGGCTCCACATTCAGCGATACTCTTATATTCTGCGCAAACCAATTTTCCGACAGCATCTCTGTCATCGACAGCACACTCTGACGAGGGCGGGATTAAAAATAGCTGTAGCTAGAAACTATCAAGGTCCTGCCGTAAAGCAGGACCTTTTTTGCGCAGGTTTTGGATGCGGCTCCGCAACGCTTCTCTTCATGATGTCGCGCCATGGCGACGAAGTACTTCTACGATGCGCGCTTTCTTCGCGGCGGAACCGCCCTCTCCAGCCAGCCACGTCAGCGAACCAGGCTCGATCTTTGCTCCGGCGCCTAGCAGCATCTCGATGACAGGAACAAAGTCGATCGTGGGGTCGCCGTTGATGACGGACCACAGCGCTTGCCCCAGAACCGTTCCGCCGTACGAGTTTATGGCTTCAAGGGGAGCGCCCCGATCCAAGAGCAATTTGATCATAGCTAGTTGTCCGCGATGGGCGGCGAGATGCAGGGCGGTCTGTCCAATGTTCTCGCCGGCGCGCAAATCCACGCCCTTTTCCAGCAGGAATTCGGCGACGCTGGCTTGACCATACTCACAAGCCCAAATAAAGCCTGCCTGCAACTGCCTTTTCGTCGCATTCTCTTTCAAGCTACCGTCCTCATTGAAGAAGCTCTCAACCAGATCGAGCCGCCCCACGCCGGCTGCTCCCTCCAGGTCCAGGTGCGCGCCGTGCGCGGCGAGAAACGCAGCGGCCGATGGTCGATCATTGTATAGGCAGGCGTTGACGGCAAGCCCTCGCGTATAGGTGGGCGCCACAGCGTGTTCGATGGTCGCACCCGCGTCAAGCAAAGTCTCCATCAGTTGGTTTTGCACGCCGGCCCGGTCCGGATGGACGCTCGTGGCCACCAGACCAAGCGTCGTTGTCCCGCCATACAGCTCTGCCACCGCATTGACTTCGGCCCCGGCCTTCAGCAGGATCTTCAATACTTCAACCGCGTTTTTGGGGGTCTTCTGGCGATAATCCTCAACGCCGTTGGCGCCGACGTAATGAAGAAGCGTGCTCTGATGCACTCGTGTTGAGCGCTCTCGGATCAACTGTGGGCTTTCGCGAAGCAGCCGCGTGAGCACAACAACATCACCGGCGATGATCGCTTCCACAGCCGATTCGAAGAGTGAGATGTTGGAACTCTTGCGAGTCAGCGCCTCGATATGTTTGGCGAATTTGGGCCAGCTCTCGAAGGCGTACTCACGGGCAATGACCAATTGCGCATCGGTGAGAGTGATCTTGACGTCAAGAATTTCTGGATTGGAGAGTTTATCCACGCCAGGATGATTTTTCTTGAATCTAGGATGATTTTTCTTGATTCGTTGAAGGGCTTCAAGATCGCCTGATTTGCAGGCTTTGACTAAGTCCTTGGCCTGCTTCTTGTATTGCTCCAGGCTGGGTTGAGCGGGCAGTTCTCTGGCATACATTTACGACCTTCCTTTCATAACTGCGCCTGGAGTCCGCCCGAATCAGGCTGAAAGAAGGTTCGTAACCTTCACAATTCTGTTTTAAGGTGGGCACGGCCCTTTCCGCGGACTGGATGCGCCCTTCGCGCTGAGAACCAGCGTAAGACTTTTCCAGGGATGAAGTCAATTGCCGTCCGAGGCGGGTTGCCGTTCCTCTGGACCAAGAAGAATCAACGGGTTGTCAATCGCAAAGCGTTTTTAATTGACATGCGTGTTCGCTGCGCGTCATGATGGTGCTCTCCCGGCGGAATTCCCCATAAAACTTATGTCTACAGCGAAGCGAGTTTTCGCCATCATTGTCATTTTTGTCTTTGCCACCATCGCCTGGATGATTCTGGGCTTTACCATCTTTCAGCGCACCTACGATCAGGATGGAAGCTTGCGGTCCAAAGTTTTCTCCACCTGGGGCACGGCCCACATCCAGGGACCGCCATCTGCCTCTTTTCAGCGCGAGACCCAGGAAAGCCAGGTCACAGTCGAAGACGGCAAGACCAAAACCAAGCTAGTCACCGTCAAGGCCACGGTCGCTTTGCCGCTCGATTCCACTCGCGCGAATGTTTCGCTGCAACTGGAGCACCGGCAGAAAGGCCTGCTCTGGTACAGCACCTATAAAGACGTCTTCGCCGGTGAATACGGATTCCGCAATAACAGCGGCGCAGACCAGGACGTCACCTTCAGCCTGCCTTTTCCCGCGGGACAGGGAACGTATGACAACATGGTCTTTACTCTCGACGGGACGGCGGTTGAATTCAAGAATGAAGGCACCGCCGCATGGACCACCCGCAGACTGGGCGCGGGGAAGAGCGCCGTCCTCAAAGTGGGTTATGCCTCGCAGGGGATGACGAATTGGAGCTACCGCTTCAGTGAGCAGATCGCGCACGTAAAAGATTTTCAGCTCACCATGTCCACCAATTTCAAAGACATCGATTTTCCGGACAACACTCTTTCACCCACGGAAAAGCATGAGACGTCCGAGGGCTGGCAGTTGCAATGGAATTACAAAGACCTGCTCTCCGGCTACCAGATCGGCATGGTCATGCCGGAAAAGCTTCAGCCTGGACCGCTGGCCGGCCGCATCAGCTTGTTTGCTCCCGTGTCACTGTTCTTTTTCTTCTTTCTGGTTTTCATTATCACGACCATCCGCCGTGTTGATCTTCATCCGCTGAACTATTTCTTTCTGGCTGCGGCCTTCTTCGCATTTCACCTGTTGATGGCGTACCTGGTGGATCATGTCTCCATCCATGCTTCGTTCGTGATCTCAGCGATTGTTTCGCTTGCGCTGGTGGTGAGTTACATGCGGCTGGTGGCGGGACCAAGATTTGCTCTTCTGGAATGCGGCCTGGCGCAACTGGTTTACCTGGTGCTCTTCTCGTACGCATTCTTCTTCAAAGGCTATACCGGATTGACGGTGACCATCGGCTCCATCATTACGCTGTTTGTGGTGATGCAGATGACGGGGCGGATCAACTGGGCTGAGAGATTTGCGCGGACGCCGCCGCCGAGAGGTTAACCAGGTTGGGCGCTGCGCTTGGATCGACGGCGGTCGATCCGCCAGCCGACAAAGTAGTACCAGGCAGCAAGCAGCAAAGGCATGGAGACCATAAAGCTCGCAACCTGGCTGACACCGAACCGTCCAAGAACAGTGACGATGACCAGGCTGGCTATGAATGCAGGGAGTGCGGAGAGCATCAGCAAGTTGGCTTGCCATCCTGGATGAAGATCCCACACCATATCATCCCAGTCGATGCACACCTCTGTTTTTCCTTCACAGGGCTTTGGGGCGTGAGGGCGCTTATTCAAGGAATCGGCGTCGAGACGAACCGTTGACCACCAGAAATAGCGGCTGTTGGCCGGGCGCAGTGGGGGATTATAACTTACAAACGCAAAAAGGGAGATCCCGAGAATCGGCAGAATCAGTCTCCAGGGCATTCGCATACAACTATCAGACACCGCGACCGACAAGGGTGTTCCGAAAGCGCACGTAACTTGGTGTAAAAACCCTTCCAGGCAGCTGTTTTTCTGCCTGGAAGAATTGTGGGCGTGCCGCTATTTAGGAGGGCTACACGCAACCGGCTGGCAGTACTGCTTGTACTGGCCATACTGGAAGGCCACTTGCAACTGAAGTGAGGTCTTCACCGGCGCCAGGGTTAGCAGTAGATTAGGTTTTTCTCAGAGCCGGCGTGATAAATTTGTCGCCTATGAAGCGGCTTCGGTTGTCCCTCATTTCTTTGCTGTCTATTTTCTGGGCGGTGGTTGGCGCAGAACTGGCTCTCGCGCAACCACAAACTGATGTCTTCGACGTTAAGTCAGCAGAACGGTTTGCGGGTCTGGCGCTTGCCTGTGTGCATAAGGAATATCCCAACAAACTCGCCCATTCCTTGAACAGCGATGCCGACGTGGCGCCGCCGCGCAAACTCACTCCGGCGTTTTACGGCTGTTATGACTGGCACTCTTCCGTGCATGGCCATTGGCTGCTTGCACGGCTGGCACGGACGTATCCGAATGCTCCGTTTGCAGCGCAGGCTCGCGCGGCTTTGCAGCAGAGTCTCACTGCGGCGAACATCTTGCAGGAAGCGGCTTATCTGCAAGCGGAAGGCCGCACCAGTTTTGAACGTCCGTATGGACTGGCATGGCTCCTGCAACTCGGAGCGGAGTTGCGTGAGTGGGAGAAGGAAGACAAAACTTCTTATGCACGGGAGCTCTCGGCAAACCTACAGCCATTGGAACAGGCCGCCACCGAGCGGTTGAAGACCTGGCTGCCAAAGCTTTCTCATCCTGTGCGCTCAGGCGAGCACAGCCAGACTGCATTTGCTCTGGGTCTGGTGATCGATTACGCGCGGAACACTGGAGACCAAGCCTTTGTTGATCTCCTGACGATGAAAGCACGCGCCTTCTACTTGAAAGACAAAAACTGTCCCCTGGCTTACGAACCTTCAGGAGAAGATTTTCTCTCTCCTTGTCTTGCTGAGGCGGACGTTATGCGCCGCGTGTTGAACACATCAGAATTTGCCGTGTGGCTGCGCCAGTTTCTGCCTCAGCTTCCGGCGAGTGAATCCGGCTCCTGGCTGCGACCAGAAAAATCACCGGACCGATCCGACCCCAAGCTCGCGCACATCGACGGACTGAACCTGAGCCGAGCCTGGATGCTGGAAGGAATTGCCTCAGTGCTACCGGCGAGAGACCCGCGGCTCGGCGCTCTGCAAGCTTCCATCAGCACCCACCGGAGTGCGGGCCTTGCCGCAGTCACAGGCGAGCACTATGAAGGTGGACACTGGCTAGGCAGCTTTGCCGTTTACTTGACTACGCAGAGGGGACTTGCGGGACAACGGTGATTGAACTGACTGGACAAGGATCTCGGCGCAGAGGCCGTTTTACCTTTGCGAAGGTGCGCGCGATCCAGCTGCGGCGGTGGACACGATTTTCCACTACGCAATCGACACTTGCTAGCCTGGTAATCGCAAAGGTGCTTTCCACGGCACACTGCCTGGTATCAATGAGCGGACCATCGTCAAACCTTTCGATCCTGGTAGATGGTTCGCCAGTTGTGAGGGATATCGAACGAAAGTCGGAACACCGTGCAAACACGGCTACGTTCATTACGGACAGAGTCTTGAAACCTTTCGCAGTGATTTCAAGCATGTAGGTCCCGGATGGCACATGCTTGATCCGGAATACACCTGAGCTGTCGGTCGAGGCGTTGAAAATAGATTTGGTGGCTTCGTTCCTGGCATGAACCAGCGCACCAGCCACCAGGGCGCCGTGAGCGTCAGTTACCACGCCCGAAAATGTGCCCTTAAAAACCTTGCCAGCACAGGGAAGGCAGCAAGCCAGAGCCAATATAGCCACTCGACGGATGTGCGATCCCCTTCTTTTAAATCCAGGGACGAAGCAATAAAGCATTCGATTTGGCATCTAAATACCTCAAAGTGGAATCGGAGTACAATGCTTTGGAGCCAGTCCGAGACTCGGAATCTCTTGCAGAGACCAATGTCCCCCTGGAGAACGGAATGAATCACAAAACACGCGTACTAATTGTTGACGATGACGTGGTCATGGCCAAGTATCTGGCTGCTCATTTGTCCCGTGGGAATTTTGAGGTAACCCTGGCGTCCACGGACCAGGAAGCGCTCCGCGTATTCCGCGTTTTTGATCCTGCCCTGGTACTGCTGGACACGGCGCTGAACGGCACGGAGGGCACGGAGGTGCTGCAACGTCTGAAGCAGATCAAACCCGGCATCTCCATCATGGTTCTGTCCGCGAGTAAAGATCCGGAGCTGATTTTTCAGGCTTCCAAGTTGGGCGCCGACGACTACATCACCAAGCCCGTTGATCCCAAAGACCTGGACCTGCGCATCGGCAGAGTGCTGGACAACCAGCGCCTGTTTACAGAAGTGGCGCAGCTCCGCGAACAAGTGCGGCGGAATGTTGACTTCTCCATGCTGTTTGGCACCAGTCCGAAGATGATGGAAGTCAAAATGACCATTGAGCAGGTGGCTGACACCACCGCCACGGTGCTGATCCGCGGTGAAAGCGGCACAGGTAAAGAAGTGGTGGCGCGCATGGTCAACTCCGAGTCATCACGGTGTGACAAACCATTCGTCAAAGTGAATTGCGCCGCCATTCCTAACGAACTATTGGAGAGCGAGCTTTTTGGGTATGAGCCTGGCGCTTTCACCGGCGCCACGCGGCAGCGACTAGGCAAGTTCGAACAGGCCAATGGAGGGACCATCTTCCTGGATGAAATCAGTGAGATGCATCCGGCGCTCCAGGCCAAACTTCTGCACGTGCTTCAGGACCATGAATTTTCCCGCTTGGGCGGCAAACGAGACATCCAGGTGGACGTGCGTGTGCTCGCCGCGACCAACAAGCCGCTGGAACGCGCGGTGGAAGAAGGCGTGTTTCGCGAAGACTTGTTTTACCGGCTCAACGTAGTCACCATCCATATTCCTCCGCTGCGGGAGCGTCGCGAAGAGATCCCGGTATTTCTGAAATATTTTCTGGAAAAATACAGTGATCACTACAACAAGAAGCCTTCCATGTTCAGCGAGTACGCAGTCACCCGCATGATGGACTATGCCTGGCCGGGCAACATACGCGAACTGGAAAACATGGTGAAGAGATATGTGATCGTAGGCAATGAAGCTCAAATCATCCGCGAACTTTCCACCCACAAGCCCATCGTGCCTTCCTTGTCCGCGCCGCCTGCCAACGCCGCTCCGCCGGTTGCCGCCTTACCCCCAGTTGAACCCAGCAGCAACGGCAACGAATTGGAGACGCCCTCACTGTTGGAGATCGGCCGCCGTGCAGCTATGCTGGCGGAGCGTGAAGCCATTGAACGCGTCCTGGCCCAGACCCGCTGGAACCGCCGCCAAGCCGCCAAGATCCTCAAGATCAGCTACAAGGCGCTACTCAACAAGATAAAAGCGATGGAAGAGCCAACCAAGGCTTAAAGAAAGTACTGTAAACCCCAATAGTGGTATTTCTGTTCCATGCCAATTTGGCGGGTTTCAACTGTTGATCCGCTTTCAATTCGCCCGTTTGGCATGAAGTAAGCATAAGAAAACAAACCGTTTATTAAATATTTAACGGTTTACACATGATTTCTTGTCCTATTTGGCTTGTCAGTTGCTCTCACGAAAGGCAAACAAAAGAGGCCCGTAAAATAAAGAAATGACTTCAACCCCATTCCAAGCTTTTCGATTTCTACGATCCGAGCGTCTTGGCGCAAGCCGAGACATCGAGTTTTTGTGTCGCCTGCCTTGAGACATTTCCCTCCCCTGCCTCTTCTGAAGCGGCCGTAACAAGGGCCGCTTTTTATTTTTCCCCAGATAAGCAATAAAGTACGGCGACGCAGCGGGCACGAGCCGCATCTAATTTTCATTCCGCCCACATTTGACGGTTATTCCTTATGACGACTAAGATTAATCATTTATTGAGACCCATGGACAAGAAGAAGCTTGATACCTTTCGGAAACGCCTGGAAGAACGTCAACAAGCGCTACGCAAGACCGTCAGCCGCACTGAAGAAGACGGTCGTATCGCCGACCAGGATACCGCCCAGGACATTGCTGACCGGGCGGCCAGTTCTTACACCAAGGAATTTCTCTTTTCCCAGAGCAACAATGACCGCCAGTTGCTGCAAATGGTGGAGACCGCGCTGCTGCGCATCCGCGAAGGCGCGTTCGGAGAGTGCGTAAGCTGTGGCGAAGAGATCAACGCCAAACGCTTGGAAGCCGTGCCTTGGACGCGCTACTGCATCGGCTGCCAGGAAAAACTGGAAAACGGCCAACTGGAAGAAGCGCACGAGTAACTCTGAGCTTTATTTGGTTTCGGGGCAAAAACGAGGGTAGGGGTCCCTGCCCGGCAGATGTTTGCCAGAAAACTGGCAGCAATCAAAAAGAGATGCGCAATAGCATCTCTCTTCTTAATCTTGTTGTAGTGTTACGGAATTAGTAGAGGTTAAAGGCGACTTCAATATTCATCTCAACGGCAACCGGACGGCCGTCTTTCTTTGCCGGATCGAATTTCCAGACGTTCACCTTTTCGATCGCCTTCTCATCCAGTCCCATGCCCAGTGAACGCACTACATGCGGATTGTGCACCCGGCCATCAACCCCGACCACAATATCCAGGACAACAACTCCCTGGTATTTCGACTTTCTGGCTTCTTCAGAGAATTCAGGTTCAGGCGTGTAGATGGCTTTGGGAGCGCTCACGCCATCTCCCACGTGAAAGATTCCCGGCCCAAAACCAGGACCGCGTCCTGACCCTACGCCGCCGCCTTCACCGGTGCCGATGCCGCCGCCCACGCCAGTCCCATTCGATAGGGTCATGAGCTTGGAAAGCGGATCGCCGATCTGGCCGGTCTGCGGAACTCTTAGATCAGCCACCACGGTGGGCTGGATCATCAATTTGCTTGTCTGTGGCTGCAAGACCGTGGGAGGCACAAACTGTTCTTTCGCCGTCTTGGGAAGCACACCATTGGAAGCCTTCAGCTTACTGGCATCGCCACCGCTGCCGCCACTGGGGCCATTCTTTCCAGCCTTCATGGGGATGATGTACGGGGCCAAGTCCGTGGCGTTCAGCGTAGTCGGCGGGATGATTTTCGTCGGAACCGTCAGGTGGAGAAGGAACATCAGCAATCCCAAAACGGCTACATGGGTAACGAACGACAGCAGGAAATTTTCTGGACGAGTTTGATACGCGCCATAACCGGCGCCGAACAGGGTCGGCATCACCCCATCTGGGGTCTGCTGTTTGGCAAACTTGACCACCGACTGCTGCGAGGATGGCTTGACTGCCTCTCCGGGTGCTTCCGGGGGATTTGTCTGCTTTGTTGGATCAAGCTCAGACATAACGCTCCAGCTAGTATAGACGCCTTGTTGCCAAAAAAAGTTTCAGAATGTGTATTCGACCAAACTTTAGTGTACCTAATTCCCATGGCCGCAACAACTTATCTGTGGAAAATCCCGCCAAAAAATCCCTTGACGCGGCTGAAAAACCCCTTCTTTTCCGTGCTCTCCTTGTCATGCTGGGCCGGTTTGGGCTCGTCACGGCCTTGCTTTACCGACACTTCTGGCGTCCTCTCTGAAAGAACGGCAGGATCGACAATTTCTTGCGTAAAAACCACGTTTGGCAGCGAAGAAAAATTGATTTTCGCCACCATAAAAGGCCGTGCTCCGGAAGCTCGCGCGTTAAATACGAACGGCGTGTCCACTTCAACATGCACCTGTCCCGGTTGGTCTGGGGGTAAAGGCGCGGTAACGTCATTGTTCGAGAGAGACACCTGCTCTGATGGCGTAACATCTTTCGGCTGGTCCGTTGCGCGCAAGAGCGCTGGGGCTCCGGAACAGCCGCATTCTTCCACCAAGGCTGCATGCTGGCTTAATTTGCCGCCCAGGAAAAGTGCCGCTTCATTGGCTTGGGTCGTGTAAGAGCTTGACCCGAGCAGCTCAGACAGCACGACTTCCGAGGTATTTCCCGAGAGTGTCCTAACGCAGGTATCGCCCTGTTTATTGACACCCAGAGCAAAATGAAAAGTGCCCGGCCCGATGAGCTGGACATTGAAGTCAGGCGTAACGATAACATCAAATTGCGCCTGGTCCAGGCGATAGTCAATCTCAACGGCGCCGACTCCGGCCGCCAGCATCAACCCACGGGTGCCGGCATTGACGCTGAGCCCGCTCCGCGGGCAAATCCTGACTTGTCCGCCGCGGACCAGCTTTAATGTTGCCGGCGCTATTCCCGCAGACAATTCTGAGCCAACCGTCACATTCATTCCCGACCCTGCCAGTTGAACGGACTTTTGCCCGCCCGCGTCAGAAGTAAAAAGCTCGCCTACCTGCGCCGGGGACTGGGCCCATGCGGGAACACACAACAGCGGCAATACCGCACCACTGAGGACCCTCGCTTTTAAAACTGTTGCCCTGGAAATTGACAGACCGGCTTACTCCTCCCGTACGAAATCGTATTTCTCAATAGCAACAGCAACACCCTGGTTCTGCGCCGTTTTATCGACGCGAAGTATTTTGCCGGCGCAACGGACCCGTATGGGATCGGCTAAAGTGATTTCCGGAGGCAGGGTCATTACAAATTCAATTGGGGAACCGGTTGTGAGTTCCGTATCAACATACATGAATACGCCGCGAGAGCTGACATCGCGCGTGCGTCCAGCAAATTCATGTTTGTCGTTATTAAGAAATTTGATGGAAATCGGCAAATCGAGCGAAAAACGCCGGGTAGACCTTTGCTCTGACTGTGGCGACGTCATGGCGGTTTCTCCAGTTACAGATTGCATTGCGCTAATTTTAGCGCATAGAACCTGGTTCGACCGGATATTCTTCGTTTAGGAACGGAACCGGAACAGCGAAAAAAACGCCCAGGATTACAAGGCCAGAAAGTTCTTTAACAACAAGCGGCCTGAATCCGTCAGCACGCTTTCCGGATGAAACTGCACGCCTTCCACGGGATGGTTGCGGTGGCGCAACCCCATGATGACGCGCGTTCCGTCAGGCTCATGCGTCTCCGCGCTGATCTCCAACTCTTGGGGCAGCCCTTCTTCCGCCACAATTAGTGAATGATAGCGGGTAGCGGTCATTGGCTGAGGAATGTTACGAAAGAGGGTCTTGCCGTCATGCTCAATCTGGCTGACTTTGCCGTGCATGAGTCGCGATGCACGGACCACGTTCCCGCCGAAGGCAGCTCCAATCGCCTGATGTCCCAGGCAGACTCCCAGGATGGGCAGCTTCCCGGCAAAATACCGGACCAGTTCAATGCTGATGCCGGCCTGCTGCGGCGTGCACGGGCCCGGTGAGATAAGAATGTGCTCGGGCTTCATCGCGTCTATTTCTTCGGGCGTGACTTGGTCGTTGCGCCGCACTTCAACTTTCTTGCCTAACTCACCCAGGTACTGGACAAGGTTGTAGGTAAAGGAATCGTAGTTGTCGAGGACAAAGACCATGATCAATGCCGAGCGCCGAATACCAAATGTCGAGTGCAGCAGGTTAAGAAAAGTCTACCGGAAAACTATTGCACCTGCTACCCGCCTTTTTCAGCATCTGGGACCTCCCGATTTGCTTGCGCACAGGCGATGAGACGGTTTTTTAAATCTAAAGTTTATGTCCGGCAGTTACACAACTCTTGCCCGTATTACGTGTTAATGTCATTGCCGCCGGAAGCGAAGCTCCGCTTCAAACTTTGTCAATAATCCCACCAGGACGGTGACTGATGATGCGTACCATCAAGCTTATTCCTTTATTGTTGCTCGGCTTCCTAGCGTTGACGATGCCGGTTGCGTCGCATGCCCAGATTTCCGTAGGCGTTTCAATCAGGGTGGGGCCACCAGCTTTGCCGGTGTACGTCCAACCGGAATGCCCCGCGCCCGGGTACCTCTGGACGCCCGGCTATTGGGCCTACGGTCCTGACGGCTACTATTGGGTGCCAGGTACGTGGGTGGAACCACCGACATTTGGCGTGCTTTGGACTCCCGGCTATTGGGGATGGCGGAACGGCTTCTACGTGTGGCACGGCGGCTACTGGGGTCCGCACGTCGGCTTTTACGGCGGGATCAACTATGGCTACGGCTACTCCGGTGTTGGATTCGGAGGCGGATATTGGCGCGGCCGCGTCTACAGCTACAACCGGTCGGTGAGCAACATCAACGTCACTGTAATCCACAATACCTACAACAGAACTGTGATCAATGAACACACCACGATCAACCGCGTGAGCTTTAATGGCGGCGCCGGCGGCATATCCGCCCGGGCATCGGCCGAGGAAGAGCATGCGGCGCACGAACATCACTTTGACGCGACAACGGCGCAAACGCAGCATCAGCACTTTGCCAGCACCAACCATGACCAACTGGCGTCCATCAATCACGGCCATCCCAATGTTGCGGCCAGCCCCAAGCCGGGCGTATACAGCGGTCACGGCGTGTCGCCGGCAAATAACAATACGAATTTTCAGAAGTTTTCCCGAAACAACACGTCACCCACAAGCGGAGGGCCGAACGCTCCCAATACATTTTCCAAGACGGGCGCCGGTGTACAAAATACCGGGGTGCAAAATAACGCCCCGCAAGGCGGCGTCAAGGCTAAATCAACGGACACCTTTGCCAGCCATGGCAACAATGCACACGCTACGGTGAACAGCAGTATTAAGCCGCCTCCCAATAAGACCTACCACACAGGCACCATGGTCCACCAAAATAACTCCGTGCAAAACAATGCCGCACATAACAACACGCACGTAAACAACGATCATGTAAACAATGCGCATGTGAACAGCAACGCGCATGTTCACGAGCAAAGCGGCGGGCAGCATGGCAATGCCCATACGCCCCATGCTGACAAGCACTAACATAAATCTGGGTTCCAGATTTCCGGCGCGGCCACTTGGTGGAGCGCCGGATTTTTATTTGGTGTGGGAGTGCTTTGCCTCACATGCGAAAAGGCGCGGCAGAGAGTGTTGTCGAGGAATGTCGTAACTCGTCCGTTTTGCGGCTGCGATATTTTCACGCCAGATCCGGCAGTTTCCAGCCTGAAATATCGCTATTAAAGAATAGACCGAGTCGAGAATTATCGGCCTCTCGCAAGGGCAGCCAAAAACTGTAACGGTTCAAAGTGCTAACTCACTAACCATTTTGGGATCGATGGCCAGCTTTGGGTTCTCCAGGAGGGACTTTGCTGTTTTTCGTCCGGTCCGCAATAGCGCTTGATCTATCGGGAGCACTCCATGCCCATGAAGCCGCAAATTCCTATCGATCCCTACAAGGATTACAGCACTCTCTCTTTTCGTGACCTGGTTGAGGCCCGCGACTTTTATCACCGCCAGCTCATGCGCAAGCAGAACGTAGTTGGCACGGCGCTGGGCCGGTCTTTGCTGCGCAAGCCTCACGTGCCCCCAACCACCAAGAAGACGCTTTCTAACAGTGAAGTGACAAAAAACTCGTGGCCATGCCTGCTGGTCTTTGTGAAGGAATGGGCCGATGACAGCCAGTTCGGCGCCGGCGACAGCCCAATGCATCCCAGCGACTTTGTTCCTCCGTCCATCGAAATGCCGGATGGCCGCGTGGTGCCGCTGTGCGTGGTAGAGGCGCCTCCGGTGGAGACCGGGCCACCTGATCCGGTAACACCAAGTTTTCCCACCAACTGGATTGGTGGTGGTTATCCGGTGATTGCAGACGTGCAGGGGCAGGAGCACATTGCTTCTATCGGCGGCATGATTACGGATGGCCACCTGATGTACGCCATCACCAACCGGCACGTGACCGGCGCCGCGGGAGAGGTTGTTTACTCTGTTATCGGCGGAGAGCGCGTGCCTATTGGCAAGAGCTCCGGCAAGCAGATTTCCCGCATGCCGTTTGAGAAGGTGTATCCGGGATGGCCGGGCAAAGACGTGTTTGTGCACATGGACATTGGCCTGATTGAAGTGGATGATGCTTCCCGCTGGACATCACAGATCTACGGCATCGGACGGACCGGCCATATGGTGGACCTGAGCACGGACAATTTTTCCCTGCGCCTGATCGATTGTCCGGTGCGTGCTTACGGCTGCGCGTCCGGGCACATGTACGGGAGCATCCTGGGTATGTTTTACCGCTACCAGGCGGTCAGTGGCGCGGAATACGTGGCCGATTTCATCATTGGCCCGGACGGCAACAAGCCACTTGAGACCCACCACGGGGACTCCGGCACGCTTTGGCTTCTGGACACGAAAGATCCGGAACGTGGGCTGATGCCGCTTGCCGTCCAATGGGGCGGACAGGTGCTCAGCCAAAACAATGGCTCCTCGCGCCAGCAGCCTTTTGCCCTGGCCACCAACCTCAGCACAGTTTGCCGCGAACTGGACATGGACTTTATTCAGGACAGCAACGTCGGGCAGTTTGAATATTGGGGGGCCGTGGGCCACTATACCATCGCTTCCGTCGCCTGCGACATTGTGGAGGACCCGCAGGTCAGAAAGCTCATACAGGCCAACGCTCAATCCATCGCCTTTCCCGCCTCTCAGATCGCGATCAAAAACATGCAGGGGCTTAGCAAGCGTCCCTTTGTGCCTCTTGCGGATGTACCCGACATGGTGTGGAAGGTAGGACCATTCAAGCGCGGCGGCATGTCCAGCCCGGAACACAGCAATCATTTTGCCGACATGGACAAGCCCGACAGCAGCGGCAAAACGCTGCTCCAGATCTGCGAGAAATCAAAGTCCAACATTGATCCCGACGTGTGGATGAAGTACTACACTGACCCTAAAGTCAATGATCGGAGCAAGGGCCTGCTGCCTTTTCGTTGCTGGCAGATTTACAACGAGATGGTTGACGCCGTAAAAAAACGCGACACCACACGCTACGTATGCGCCGCGGGAATCCTCTCTCACTACGTGGGCGACGCCTGCCAGCCGCTGCACATTTCTTGCATGTTCAACGGCGATCCGGCGAAGCTAGAGACCGTCACGGTCACCAAGAAGGGCGTTAGCAAGGAAATTGAACTGCCGGTGGCGCATGGCGTCCACAGCGCCTATGAGGACGGGCTGGTTAATTTCCACTCCCCGGAAATCATGGCGGGACTGCACAAGAAGTTCCAGGACAAAACGCACGGTAAGCCTTTGAATAAGGAGAGCGGGTTCGGCGCAGCGCAAGCCGTAGTGAAACTCATGCAAGAAACCTTCAAGGCGATTGAACCCGCGGACATTGTGGACGCATACGTCCCCATCAAGAAACTTAAGCCTCGCGAAGTTGCGGGCCATCTTTGGGCGCAATTTGGAAAAGCCACCATCAACGTAATGGCGGATGGAGCGCGCACGCTCGCCATGCTCTGGGACAGCGCATGGAAAGAAGGTGGCGGCACGGCCAACATGGCGGCCAAAAGTATCATCAAACAAAGCGCGTTCAAGAACCTCTACACCAATCCAAAATTTCTTGAGTCGTTCACCCTGGCTGAAATCGGGACCGTGCTCACCGGCAAACCGCCAGCCGCACCGAGTAACGGAATGCCAGCGGGAACAAACAAGGTCACCATGATGCCCTCGCCCAAGCCTGTAACTGGGAAGAAGCGGGTGATGAGCAAGCGCAAAGTAGCCAAAGCGTAGTCACCGCAGCCTAGCGCGGTTCCTGCATTCATGTACCCCATGTGGGCATGATTTCGCACTGTGGGTTCGCGAAAATCGTGTGGCACAGCCGCCCTCGGCTGTGCAGAATCCAAGATCAACAGCTAAGCCACAGGCGGGGGCGCCTGTGCCACACGGCCTGTTCAAGATGCAGATTCTTAGGAGCCGCTTTAGCTTTTTCTATTCGTACGCCAGCGCGTCGATAGGATCTTTTTGTGCGGCCTTGAATGCTGGGTAAACCGCACCCAGCATGGCGCCGCCGATGGCGATCAGCGCTGCATAGATCGCCCATTTCCACGTGAGTGGCAGCACGCGGAGCGTGGGAAACTGATGCACAAGACCGGCGCGTCCTGTGGCACTCAAGATGTACCCAACGATGATCCCAGCCAGTGCCAGGAGCAAAGTCTCGCGGAGAATCACACGCACGACATAACTTTTGGATGCGCCCAGCGATTTCAGGATTCCGATTTCACGCGTGCGCTCCAACACAGCCGTGTACATGGACTGGAAGATCACAATGAAGCCGATAATCACAGCGATTCCAATCACCACCTTGATGAAAGTGTTGAACCCCGGTATGTTGTCCGCTGACGTGGCCGCCAGCCACTGGCTGGTGGAAAGAATATTGTAGTTTTCCATACCGGGAATGGTTTTGAATTGGTCAGCCGCGGCGTCAGCGTTCTTGGGATCGTCGAGCTTGACGTAAAACATTGAGGCCCGGTTCTGCGCTCCGATCAGGTCCTGCATGGTGGCGATGGGAATGTAGCGTCGCGCGCCTCGTCCATGCGGGATGACTCCACAAATATGAAATTTGTGGTTCAAGACCTCAACCATCTTGCCAACGTGAGCCTTGTTGCCGGAAGCAAAAAGGTCATCCACGATCATGTCGTCGGGGTTCTGGTACGGTCCACCTTCCAGGTAGTGCATGGGCCCGCCGACTGATTGAAAAGAAGCCAGATCAATGCCGTAAATTACTTCGATATTGGTGGTGGAAGTAACTTGAAGCACCACCGGCGCAACCGCAATCACATGCGGCTGCTTGCGCAGAACATCTGTCACTTTAATGGGTGCTGGAGCGCCGCCGAACGCGGCCAGGTTGGAAGAGCCCGGCGGCCTGACTGTGACATCGGCGCCAATGCCCACCTGGCGCGCCTTGTTGTCCTCCAGAATACCCAGGGCCAGCCCCACGATCAGCAGGATCAGAGTCACTTCAATCGCCACCGCAAGGATGCTGATAATGGAGCGCAGGGGACGGTAGGCCAGATTGGCCACAATCATCTTGTTCATTTTTTGGTCGTGTCGTTACGCAATGCCGCCGCGGAAGGTTTGCTGTCAAGATTGATCAGCTGCGATCCCGGCGGCTGGGGGAGCACAAAATCTTCGTCAGTGAACGCCCAATTGATGTCCAGCTTTACGATGGAAAGCGTGATGCCATAGCCCTCGGTGGGACGCTGGATGGAAACAACCCCTGGGAACATGGTGCCGTTGTAATCGGAAAAATTCTCGTAGTGGGCATAGGTCGCTAACTGGCCCTCACGGTTGTAGATATATTGCTCGTGCGGCAGAAGATCGGTGCGGCTGAAAACGATCTTGCGTGAGAGGTAGGAACCGGCGTCGTCCCTGGCAACCACCAGCACGATATAATCTGCCTGCTCCACGTCTTTATGGCTCTTCGGGTCTTTGACGATCTCGGTGCTGTTTTCCAGGACCGCGATTTCATTTTCTGCCGAGTCAATCCGCTTCAACAACAGTGCATTAAGAATGTGCTGAGGGCGAATGTTCTCCAGCGGCTGTTCCGAAGGTTGGGAGGGCTGGCGGTCAGAGCCTACAACAAACCGGCTCCTTTTCGGAATGGACAATGCAAAGGTCTTGCCATTGCTGACCATGTCAAAAGCTTGGATGTGCAGAATGGAAAAGAGCCCAATCATGCGCAGCATGTCCGGCTTGCGCACCAGGACGTAGCCCCTGATTTCCGGGTTGTCTTTTACCAGGTTCTTTTTCTGTTCCAGCACGGAGCTGTCAATATCCACTGTTGCCTTCAGGCTGGTGAGCCGCGCTGCGTTGGTGTTGACGGTCGCTACCAACTGCTCCAACGTGGCTTCTTTGAGAACAGCCGTGCTGGTGCGTGTGGTAATGGGATGCGTGCGGAATGCACAGCCGGTGAAGGGCAGTACCGCAAACAATAGAATAAGAGCTCGTTTATAAGTCTTCATCTTCAAAAATTTGTAGGTTCGCTCGCCTGGGGCGTTCGCTTTCGTAATAGATTTAGTATATCGGAGTACGGGGGCTTGCCGCACCTATAAGTAGCGGCAAACAATGACAAAATGCGGCAAAAGGCGGCCCCATCGCACAAATAAGGGCCTTACTGGTTCACCGCCTGGGCCACGGCGCGCCGATAAGCTGCCACATTGACGGCATGCTCGGCTTCTGTGCGGGCAAAACGATGGTGGCCATGGTTGTCACTGACAAAGAATAGATATTGGGTATTAGCAGGATGCAAAGCCGCCTGCAAGGACGCTTTGCCCGGATTGCAGATCGGGCCGGGGGGCAGGCCTGCGTATTTGTACGTATTGTAGGGCGAATCAAAGTGCAGATCGGACTGGTGTATGACACCGCGGTAACGGTCGTTCAACAGCGCGGCATAAATCACGGCCGGATCGGTTGCCAGGACCATGTTCTTGACCAGCCGGTTATTAAATACTCCAGCAACTTCAGGCCGTTCCTCGGGGGCCCCGGTCTCTTTTTCCACGATGCTGGCCATGGTCACAAGGGAGTGAAAATTACTTTCCAGGCCGGCCTCGTGGGCCGCCTGACGAAAACGGCGGACCATGGTGGCGGCCATATCATGCAAGGACTGCGTTCGATTGAAATGGTACGTATCCGGAAACAGGTAGCCTTCCAGGCTCGGCGCCTGGGGATCAATATCGCGCACCAGAGCAGTTTCAGTGCGGGCGACTTTCAAGAAATCTTCACGATTGCCCAAACCTTCTTCTTGAATGGCGTCCGCGATATCAAACATGTTGAAACCTTCCGGCACCACCACGGTGTGGAAGTAAATATCGCCACGGGCGATGCGGTCATAGACCTCACGAGTATTGCCAGGATGGTCAAACGCGTACTCACCGGCCTTCAGCGGCTTGCGCCCATGCGTGTAATGCCACAGCAGGAACGAATACTGGCTGCGCACGATCCCGGCATTTGCAAGCGCCACCGCGATGTGCCGCGCGGAAGAGCCAGGTTTGAGCTGGACCAGCTTTTGCTGGGTCGGCCCAGCAGGCGCAAACACACCATAAGCTATGAACGCGGCCACCGCGACCACGGTAATCAACAGCGCTCTGAAAAGAAATCGGACCATGAAATAAAGTCTGGGCTATCTCTTAATATTCTAACGGCGAACCGGCGATTTCGCGGTCCGGAACCGTGCAGTTTCGCGTCACGAAGGTCACTGCACTGCTGAGTGTTGGTCTTTTAGCTTCCCAGGTGACCGCAGGTTCCTTCAAGATTTGAAGGGAATATCAGCTTCGGCGTTGCCGGCAGGTAGTGTTCGCGCCTGCATAAACGATTGCAGGATCAATACCGCCGCCATGCGGTCCACGGCCTGGACTCGTTTCTGTGTGCTCAGCTCGGCGTCGCGCAGCAGCCGGTTGGCCTCCGCTGACGTGAGCCTCTCATCCCAGAGATGGACGGGGAGCTGGAACCTCTGCCGCAACTCCTCGGCAAATTCCGCCACTTTGTGCGACTGCGTGCCCTCTTCTCCACTCATGCGCAGCGGGTTGCCCAGAACAATCTCCCGTATCTGATATTCGCGGATGATCCGCTCCAGCCGGCCAAAATCCGCGCGCTTGTTCTTGCGCTGTAAGGTCTCCAACCCCTGCGCGGTGATGCCCAATGCATCAGTAACCGCCAAGCCCATGCGTCGGCTGCCGTGATCGATGGCGAGGATGCGAGGGAAAGGATCCACATGGCGATTATACGGGCAAGGGTTTGAGAAACCTCCACGGCAAAAAAGCACCAACTCCGGAATTGCCCTGAGTCGAACTTGGCCCGACTATTCGACCGTATCGATCTGTGCCCGTTGCAGCCGGTCAGAAAAGTCAATGTAAATGGATTTCCATTGAGTATAGAAATCAATGGCGCCAAGGCCGCCTTCGCGATGGCCGTTGCCCGTCGATTTTGTGCCGCCGAAGGGTAGATGCACCTCAGCGCCAATGGTCGGCGCATTGACGTAAGTAATGCCGGCATAGATGTCACGCATGGCGCGGAAAGCCTTGTTGACATCGCGGGTATAGATGGAAGAAGAGAGGCCGTAGGTGACCCCATTGGCCATTTCAATGGCCTGCTCAAACGTGTCACATGGAATCAGGCTGAGCACAGGCCCGAAGATTTCTTCCTGGGCCACACGCATTTTGGCATCCACGTCAGTGAAGACGGTGGGTTCAAAGAACCATCCATAGGCGTGCTCAGGCTTGTTTAGGGCCTTACCGCCGGACTCCAGCTTGGCGCCTTCATTCTTGGCAATCTGGACGTATTTCTCTGTGGTGGCAACCTGCTGCTCGTTGATCTGTGGACCCACGTCAACAGTTTCATCCAGGCCGTTTCCGACCTTGAGACGCTGGGTACGATAGATGAGTTTGTCAGCAAACTGGCGATACACTCCTTTCTGCACGATCACCCGGCTGGCCGCGGTGCAGCGCTGTCCGGTAGTGCCGAAGGCGCCCCAGAGGACGCCGTCGAGCGCGAGATCAAGATTCGCGTCGTCCAGAATGATGATGGCGTTCTTTCCGCCCATCTCCAGCGAGCAAGGCTTGAAAGATCGCGCAGCGGTTTCACCCACAATGCGCCCTACTTCGCTTGATCCGGTAAATGAAATCGCGCGCACATCAGGGTGTTCCGCGATAGGCGCTCCCGCTTCCGGCCCAAATCCCGTAACAATGTTCACTACGCCTTTGGGCAGCCCGGCATCGGTCAAGGCTTTGACCAGATTCAAAGTGGAAAGCGGCGTGTCTTCCGCGGGCTTAATCACGCAAGTGTTGCCACAAACCAGCGCCGGCAACAGCTTCCATGAAGGAATGGCCATGGGAAAATTCCAAGGCGCAATCATTCCACAGACGCCAATCGGCATGCGCACCGCCATGGCAAATTTGTTGGGAAGCTCCGATGGAACGGTCGCCCCGAATTGGCGACGCCCTTCACCGGCCATGTAGTATGCGGTGTCAACGGCTTCCTGCACGTCACCGCGAGTCTCCTTCAGGACCTTGCCCATCTCGCGCGTCATCAGCTGGGCATATTCTTCTTTGCGTTCGAGAAGGATTTCCCCGGCGCGATAGATGATCTCCGCTCGTTTAGGCGCGGGCATCAACCGCCAGCGATCAAAGGCCTGGCGCGCGGCGGAAACAGCATCGTCCACGTCGCGCTTGTCAGAGCGCTGAAAAATACCGATCACGTCACGGGTATCGGCAGGGTTCAGGTTTTCGTATGTCTGGCCGCTGCGGGATTCAACCCACTCGCCGCCGATAAGGTTATTGAAAGATTTTGCCGGCATTAATACGGTGACTGCCTTTCTGGGAATCGGAAACTATTCATCGTATCAAGATTCCGGTAGGTTCAGGAAGAATACAGGTGGGCGGTAAACGGCGGGCCGCGAACAGGCTGCCGTCCCGCGAAACCCCATGATAACAGTGGAGTTCAGCAGCGCCAAAGTGCGCTGCCCATGGCTCGTACCATTGATTTCCTTTGGAATTTTGGTGTCACCCGTTTCTAAAATTAAATTAATGTAAAAGATTGAGGGAAATAGTGCGCTAGAATCGGTGCAGTTTTTTAATGGAGCGTCGAAGAGGATGCTTGGGAATTTTTAACCACAGTATTTATAGCTTGTTGCATTCTAACTATTCTTTACCATAGTTAAACTCAGGAAGGTCGGTGGTTATGTCTATACTCCTAGCCGATGATGACGTTCACTTGGCAACATTTTTATCGAAGTCCCTGGAATCCGCGGGATTTTCGGTCCACACTGCTTTGGATGAAGATACCGTTCTGTCTGAGTTGAAACGGCAGAACTATAAGCTCATTATTCTCGATTTGAATTTTGGCCAGACGGACGGACTCAAGCTTCTGGAGAAACTCCGGTCTGAGGGGCTGGAAACTCCAGTCATGGTGCTGAGTGCGCGCAACAAAGTTTCTGACCGCATCCAGTCCCTGAACCTTGGCGCCGATGATTACATCACCAAGCCATTTTCATTCCAGGAGCTGGCGGCGCGGGCCAATGCCCTGCTGCGCCGCAAGGCAGATCCATTGCTCAGCGTGCTCCGGGTGGAAAACCTGGAGCTTGATCCCGCTTCCCGCAGGGTCCACCGTGGCGCGCGGGAAATCAAGCTGAGTCCAAAAGAATTTGATTTGCTGTACCTGCTCATGCGCCATGCCGGGGAAACCGTTCCCCGGCAGGAACTGCTGCGGGAATCCTGGGGTTTACAGCCAGAAACCGATAGCAACCTGGTGGACGTTTACGTCAACTACCTGCGCAAGAAAGTTGACGTGGCCGACGATGAGAAGCTGATTTATACCGTCCGCGGCTCCGGCTATCGGATAGGCAGAATTGCGCCATCGCAAGGTTCCGGACATCAGATGCAAGCGCACTCTGAGAACGCCATGGTTCAAAACTATCAGTCGGCATCCATTGGTAATTCTGCTGATGCCATCGTGGTGCAGCAGACGCCGCTCCGCGCGCTGATCCACTCCCTTGCTCACGACCTGGCCCAGCCGTTGACCAGCGTACGCTGTTTTCTGGAAGTCCTGGGAATGCCGAACGGCGGCATCTCCACGCAGCCCGCCGACCTCAAGAACATTGAGCAACAGGCTGACCGTGCTATTTCCCTGACCAAGGGCATATCGGCCCTGGTGCGCGAACTGGCCGTACCCACCGGGCCGTGGACTTCATTGGACGCCCTGCTCAACGACCTCTTCAATGATTTCACTGTCCTGCTGCATTCAGGCTTGCTCACGCTGGACCGGCAGTGGAGCCCTTCCGTTCAGGTCACAAGCAGCCCTGTGCTCCGCCAGCTTCTGGTGCTCTTTCTGAGCAAGCTGGTTGGCCGCAATACCAAACCTCTGTCCCTGTCCATCACGGCACAAGCTAAAGATGGCCGGTGCCTCATGGAATTGAGATGGAAGTCCAATGACGAATCCCAGGGCGTAGTGCCGGATGCAAAGAACATTTTGTCGAAAGAGCTTCTGTTCCTACAGGAGATGGCGTACTCGATTGGCGCTGAGCTGGCTCTAAGTGAAGGACGCGCGGAAATTGTTTTGAAGCTCCCGGCCCCACAAGCCATGGCCGCCTGATACAACTTGCATGCGGCGCAGCAAGCCGTAAAGATTAAACATGGAGCGCAGCCGCCCCCGGCTGCGTCTTCTTAATCTCTACCCATCGAAAACGTCGGTCCGCGATTTCGCCAGCCCCTCATTCGCCCATAACCACCACGACCACACGCTTGGACCGCTGGCCGTCAAACTCCGCATAAAATACCCGCTGCCACGTGCCCAAAAGCAGCTTGCCGTTGGTGACCGGCAGAATCACCTGATGGTGCACCAGAAGGGCCTTCAAGTGTGAGTCGCCGTTGTCTTCCCCGGTCTCGTGGTGCAGGTAGCCTTCTTGGAACGGTGCAAGCTGTTCCAGCCACTTGTCAATGTCCTGAATCAACCCGTCTTCATTGTCATTAACGTACACGCCGGCAGTAATGTGCATGGCGGAAACCAGCGCCATCCCGTTGTTTACGCCGCTGGTGTGGACAATCTTTTCCACCTGCGGCGTGATGTGGACATATTCGCGGTGTTTCTTGGTATTGAATGTCAGGTATTCGGTGTGGAATTTCATTTTCGTTCTTCCGTAGGTGAAGATCTGAATCAACAAATGTATCAGGACGCGTCCCCTCGGTCAGCGCGCTTCATGTTTGTTTTTATTTATGTACCATGGTAATTTTGTACCATGAATCAGGAAACAGGCCCTTTTGTGGAAGTGGAGCGGGTACAGACCGGCGTCCGGCTGGAGAAGCGGATGCTGAAAGTACTGAAGGCGGTCGCGGAGCTAAAAGACATGTCTCTGGGCGACCTGCTGGAAGGAATCGTCCTGCACGCATTTGAAGGCAAGGCTCCGTTTTCTGCGTCTACCCTGCGGGAAATCGAGCAATTCAAAAAGATCTATGGTCTGACACTGAAGGCCTCGAATAGCCATCAGTTGAAGGAGCGTCGGAAATGAGATGCAGAGTCGTGCTTTTGTTGAACGTCATACTTGTAGTCGCCGCGGCTGGGCAGAGTCCCAGCGCTCCCAAACCGTTGCTGCACGTTCGCGACGGATTTGAACTGACCGTCCACGCTCCTCTCAAGTCCGCGACGGCGCTTTTTGGAGCGCATGGCGAGCGTGTCTGGGCCGGCAGCGAGTGGGACCCGCATTTTCTTTGGCCCCAGCCTGAACAGGACAAAGAGGGCGCTGTTTTTACCGAGGGTGAAGACCAGACCCCTTGGGTAATGACGGCCTTCGATCTGGAAGGAGGGCACGTTCAATACGTGTTTTTTGTTGGCCGCTTGCTGGCCACGGTCCTTGACATTCATCTCGCACCGCTTGGCCCGACGGAAACCAAAGTGACCGTTGTTTACGAGTGGACGGCGCTCAAACCTGATGCCAACGATCACATACAGCACATGGCTGAGGAGCATCGCCGAATGGCCAGGCACTGGGAGACAGCGATCAACGATGCGTTGCAAAAGGAAAAGAACAAAAGTGAATAAGGCCCTGCTTCCGTCAGGTATTCTAAGCGTGTCATGAATCAAAGGGTTCTTTCAGTTTGCGCCTTGGCTCTGTTCTGCTGGGTTGCGACCGTACAATCTGAGGATTTGAAAGCCAGAGAGGTGTCGGAGTACCCGGCTCCGACAATTCGAGAAGAACAACACATCGTTGTAAACGGAGCAACGGAAACTTGGCGCTTGCTATGGAAAACGGCCCCTAAACTCTACTGCGGCGCGAACGAAAGCGATGTCTCGCTTACTTGTCCCTGCATGGGCTTTGCGTATGGAGAATCGGGCGACCTGTATCTCGTGCGGTTGCGTAACGGAACTGAAATCGACCGATTGCATCTGACTCCGATGTTCAAAGAAGGGGGAGAGGCAGTTGTGCAGCGCTGGCCCACGGATGAGGATCGACACTTCCCGTCGGCGGATCACGAGGATTTTGCAAACCTCGTCAGCAGGCGCCCCACGGTTCAAGTCATGCACCTTGATGACTATGACCATGATGGAAAGCGAACAGAGTTCTATCTACAGACAAGTACACTTCCTTGCGGAAAGAGCGTAGGAGTTGTGGTTGGTTTGTCCACGAACAACACTCGCCTGCATGTTTTCGGTACAGCCTCGAATCCCTCCAAGCCGCTCTATTTGCAAAGACACGAGTGGCAAGCACTCCGCAACGCTTCGTCTGGCCCAGTGAATACAGTCGATTGGCCTTGCGGGGATCACGGTGCGGACACCCAGACCGAAATTCAGTTGCAATGGTCCGCCGAGGGCATCAACGGAAAGAGCCGCGAATATACCTGTCCTCCGAACAACGAAGGCCGACGTCTAATTAACGAGCGCCCACTGTAACCATTTGAATGATTACTGGTGAAACATCGCCATTCGTACCACGGCGAGTCAGGCCTATTTCTGGCTGTGCTTCTCCGCCGTTCTTGCTTCTTTGCGCTGTTTCGCCCAGCCCTCTTTGGTGGCCTGGCGGGCACGGCCCAGGGCCAGAGCGTCTGCGGGGACATCGTCGGTGATGGTCGAGCCCGCGGCAACGTAAGCTCCTTTGCCGACGCGCACTGGAGCCACCAGCGTGGAATCGCTGCCGATGAACGCGCCGTCTTCGATGACCGTGACGTGCTTCGCGGAACCGTCATAGTTACAAGTAATGGTTCCGGCGCCCACGTTGACGTTCGCACCGATCTCAGCATCGCCCAGATACGTGAGGTGGTTGGCTTTGGAGCCGCGGCCCAGCCGGGTCTTTTTCGTCTCCACAAAATTGCCCACGTGCGCGCCCTCGCCGATCTCGCTGCCAGGACGCAGATGCGAATACGGCCCCAGCAGCGCGCCGGCTGAGATATGCGACTGGTCAATGATGCATCCAGGGCGGACCAGAACGTTGTCGGCGATCTGAGAGTCGCTGATGATGCTGAAGGAGCGTATGCGGCAATCAGAGCCAATGCATGTCTTGCCCAGAATCTGCACAAACGGTTCCACCACAGTGTCCGCGCCGATCTCAACGTCAGGATCAATCACGCAGGTGTCTGGCCGGTAGATGCTCACACCATCTTTCATCAGGTCATCGCACTTGCGCGCGCGGAGTGAAGCATCAAGCGCCGCCAGTTCAGCCAGCGTGTTTGCGCCAAGCACTTCGCCAGGATCATCGGCTTTCAGCGCGACTACGTTGGCTTTCGCGCGCACCAGAAGCGCGGCCATATCGGTGAGGTAAAACTCGTGATGGGCATTGTTCGTGGTCAGCCGGTCAATGTGGGCAAACAGCGGCTTGGTGGCAAAGGCGTATATGCCGGAGTTGATCTCAGGGGCCTTCTGTTGTGCCTTGGTCAGCACTTTTTGCTCCACGATTGCCTTGACCCGCTCACTGCCTGCTGATGCGCGGATCACGCGTCCGTAACCCGAAGGGTCAGGCGGCACCGCCGTCAGGATCGTCATGGCAGCTTTTTTCGTTAAGTGAAAATCGCGCACCCGTGTGATGGTCTCCGGCCGCAGCAACGGCACGTCTCCGGAGAGTACTAAAAGGTTTTCATATTTCTGTACGTGCTCGCGCGTGAACAGGATGGCGTGTCCGGTGCCGCGCTGCTCCGCTTGCGTTACAAACTGAACGCCCGTCGCCTTCACCGCCGCGCGGACTTGGTCTTCCTGGTGGCCGACGATAACGTAAATATCACGCGCCGGCGCTATCCGCAACGCAGCGCTGATCACATGCGCCAGCAGCGGCTTGCCGGCAATTTCATGCAGAACCTTCGCTCGCTTGGATTTGAGCCGGGTGCCTTTGCCCGCGGCCATGATCACGATGGCGAAGGCGTTGGTTATTTCCTGTTTACTCATGCAGCAATCATCTTAACTCTTAAACCTTTTTTGCCCCGTGCTATCTCGAATCGCGAGAGCGGAATACAGCGATTCTGTCTGTTTCCAGCGGCCCAAGAGCGCCTAGCCACTGCTCTTCGGCGACGGTCCGCGTGCACGGCCCAAATGTGCAGATTCGAATCTCTCGCTTAGCGGCTTCCTGTCGCAGCGAGTTCAGTACATCTCGCAGGATGATGCCAATAAAGGGCGTATACAAATAGAATACCGTGCCATCGGACATGTCCGCTGCGCGAGCGTCGCCCTGGATAAACCTCACGTTGTTCAGGTTGAGCGACCGAGCGCTCTTCCGGGCACAATCGACATAGGACGGCTCAAGTTCGATCCCAGTGCAGTGAGCGCCGGTGCAGATAGAAGCCATCAATGCAACTTGACCCAGCCCGGAGCCGAGATCGATCAAGCGGTCCCGTTCCGTGAGTGCTGTTCGGCCGATGAGATCAAAGATATGGCGCGCGGGCGTCGGCTGATAAGGCACCATTTCAGACTTTAACCGGATAACCTCAGCCGACGGCTCTTCAAACTGCAAGACTCCGCTGACCAATTCGTCCAGGTAGTCATAGCCTCTGCAATTCATGAGATTGGCTGCATCATTCCAGTCGGGCATCCACTCCAGCAGTCTATCTTTGCCCGCGCCCCGCTGAATATCTCGGCGGATGTCCTCGTAGAGCCTGGAATTAACAGACTCCAACGCATCGTAAACCGCGCTGGCCCGGCGATGAAGGGCTGTTCCGAGCGGTTGGCCATCCAGGAGGTAGGAATCAAGGCAGTCGAGGGCCGCAATGCGTTGACGCAGATGCCGCGGTCCGTCCAGCGAACGATCTGGTTCCAACGCCCCAATGAGGTCCAGCAGCGCCTTCTCGAGAGAAATTCCGTCGCAGCCTGTCCACTGGAGCGCAAGAGGCACGTTTCTTTGGATCTCCTGATTTTGTCTTAATGCTTGCTGTGGATGAATGCCTGTTGCGGAACGTCGACGGGAAGGTTCGCGGATTCCGCTAAGCGCAGCAACTCGCGGCACAGGCGATCGGTGGCGTGCCGGGCAAAATGACTTTCCTCAATGAAATTGCCGGGGATACATTGCACGCCCAGTTGCTCGATAGTCGTGGTATCGCACTCCACCTGCTCGGCATGTTCCTCAGCGTACCGCTCTTTCATCTGCGGGGACACCGGCGCGCAATTGACCAGGGCATAGTCAAAAATCTTGTGTCCGGCGGCGTGTGCGTAGAGGGCTTTGATGTGGTCGGAAGCGCGCATGTTGAGGCTCTCATTGGCCTCCGTCATCAAGTTGCATATATAAACCTTCACCGCGGGAGAATTGGCGATCGCATCGGCAACTCCCCGCACCAGCAGGTTCGGGACAAGGCTGGTGAACAGCGAGCCCGGCCCCATGGTGATTACGTCAGCATCGGCAATGGCTTGCAGGGCTTGCGGCAGCGGCTCAGGATTGGACGGGACTATCATCAACTCAACAATCCGTTTTTCGCTGCCATTGATCTTGGTCTCACCCACCACGTGGGAACCGTCGTCCATGATGGCTTCCAGTTGAACGTTCGCGGAGGTTGCGGGAAGAATATGCCCGCGCGTGGCCAGGATCTCTGACGCTTGCTTGACCGCGACGGCAAAGTCTCCGGTCAAAGCCGTGAGCGCGGCCAGAAACAGATTGCCGAAGTTGTGTCCTTCCAGATCACCGGAGCTGGAAAAACGATACTGAAAGAGTTTGGAGATAAGACTTTCATCCGCGGACAGCGCGACCAGGCAGTTGCGGACGTCGCCCGGAGGGAGCATGCCAAGTTCGCGCCGTAAGCGCCCGCTGGAGCCGCCATCATCACTTACTGTTACAACGGCGGTAAGGTCGGAGATAAAGGGCAGCTCAGCCGGCGATTCACCCGCGGCTGCGGTATAGCTTTTGAGCCCTTTGAGAAGCGTAGACAGGCCGGTGCCGCCGCCGATCGCCACAACGCGTAGACCGCGGACTGGGCGGTTGTTCTGCTCTGCTTCGTGCGGCATCAATTTTGCTTCAACGTTTCCTTTGCTCGGAACTTGACGGCGGCGGGTCCGTCGGCTCAGGGTAGAGCAACTCCGTAAAGCGGGGATCATCGCCCATATTCTGGAAGTCAGAATCATTCCGGGATTGAAACCGGTTCTGCGGATTCAGTCGGATGGCCTCGCTCAGGTTCTTCAACGCGCCTTCCACTTGGCCGGTAAGACAATCGACCACGGCCATGCCATAAAAGGCAAAGTCAGCTTTGGGGTTCTGCTTGAGAATTTTCTCCATGTGCACACGGGCCTGGTCATATTGGCCTGCGTTCATGAGAGAAACTGCATAATCAAAGTGTTCTTCCGCGGTTTTGAAGCTGGTGGAAGCGCCAGCCAACTGTTGGTTACACACATTCAGGTGCATGCGGGCACGGTCGGCCAGCTCTTTTGGTCCAGCGGCAATCAGTTTCTCCAGCAGGCCTTTGGCTTTTTCATATTTATGCTCCTGCATGGCCTTGAGTCCAGCCTCATAATTTTGCACAGCCTGTGCAAAACCAGGGTCCTGGGTGAAACCGGATTTCTGTGGGGGGGCAGGTGGTTTCTTGCCAGACATCGTCTTAATGGTCCTAACATCTTTTATTTTGTTGGGCTTAGCAAATGAATGTTTAACACTTGCTGCCACTTTTTTCTTCATTCTATTGTTTCCTTGCAGCCCACGTTGGAATAGCGGCAAATCAAGGTTGTGGAAAACGGAAGATCAGCTATCCAGCGAACATAAAGAGCTACCCAGGGATGAAGCCCTTTATACGCAGAAAATTAAGACGCGTCAACTGCACCATAAATGGTGCTGAAAACTACATTACCGGGGTGGGATGCTGAAGGTCAAGCAGCTTGAAATCACCGCGCATAATGCCATCGCGGATCATCTTGGTGGACCATCCCTTTTTTGATTGCTGGTAGGTATACAGGGCTTCCTGCATGCATGTGCTGCAATTTGCTCCGTGCGCGCTCTCAAAACAGCTGCGCAGGCTGGTATGGCCGTGGCCACGATCGCAATAGCAATAACAAGGCATCTGATAAACCGCCGCGGAAGCCTTGGCGGCTGCCTTGTAAGATTCTTTCTGGGCAGGCTGGGTGAGGCCGGCGTCTGCAAGCTGGGCCAAAGTCAGTATGGGCGGAAGCGTTGTTCCCTTCACCGGAGCAGCGGCATGAAACGCCGGGACCTGGGTCTGATCAGTAAACTGCGCATGCGTCATGGCAGCGGCAAGAATAATAGCGGCAACGCAAAGAAAATGTTTCATAATTCCGATATTTTACCTCAAAATAGACGCGTTCTGAAAACGCCTACTGGGTCCAGCGAATTTACGTATAATCCAAGGCGGGAGCCTACGCTGAATGGAAATGCCTGGGGAGGGTAGCCGGCCGGATCTGTCGGCATCAACGCAGCCAGCCAAGCCGTCTTCCCAGCCCGATAGCATGCGGACCCTCCGCTCGTGGATTCGAGACCTGTTTTTGTCCGTCCTGATTTCATTTTTCATTATTTTATTTGTCTATCAGCCAGTAAGAGTTGAAGGCGGCAGCATGGAGCCTGGCTTGGAAGACCAGGAGCGCATCTTCATCAACAAGCTGGTGTACCGGCTGGAGAGCATCGAGCGCGGTGACATTGTGGTGTTTCGCTACCCGCGGGACACGCATAAAAGCTTCATCAAGCGTGTCATCGGTTTGCCCGGCGACCGTATTCGCATCAGTTACGGCCATGTCTACCTGAATGGGCAACTTGTGCTGGAACCGTATGTGCCGGCGGAGTACCTGGATGGCAGGTCTTTTCCTGAAACCGTGGTCCCTGAAAGCAGTTATTTTGTCCTGGGAGACCACCGTTCCATGTCCAATGACAGCCGTGAATTCGGTCCGGTGTTGCGCGGTTATATTTACGGCAAAGCAGTATTTGGCTATTGGCCTATGGAAAAAGTAGGCATACTGCACTAGAACTTTTTTTCGACCTCCTTTATTCGCGGTTCATCTAAAGAGCATGTTTACCCGACTCAAAGTTGCGCTGATCCGCCGGTTCGCCAAAAAGCGTCTGGGCAAAGAGATTGCTCCGCTCAAAACGCTCATGACCCATCCTGATGTTCTCATTCCATATACCCAGTTCAGTATCGCCCTGGACAAGACCAAACAGGTCCCCGCCAAGTTGAAAGTCCTCGCCCAGATTCGCGCGGCCAAACAGATTGAATGTCCTTTTTGAATTGACATTAACTCTGCCGGGGGCAGACACGCAGGCATCAGTGACGACCAGATACGGAACCTGAACTGGTATCCGGAAAGCAACTTGTTTAACGCCGACGAAAAACTTGTGCTGGAGCTATCTGACGCCATCACCGCTACGCCCGCCAAGGTGACCGACGATCTGCGGGAGCGACTCAAGAAGCGCTTCTCCACGCCGGAACTGGTGGAGTTGGGGGCGGCGATTGCCTGGGAGAACTACCGTGCGCGTTCCAACCGCGTGTTCGGCTTCGGCAGCGAGGGATTCTATAAGGAAACCCAGCCGCAGCAGAAGACGAGTTCGGCGGCGGACTGAGAGCGCCAAAGCGGCCCGATTTCCCTGATTGCGTGAGTTAGCCAGCGATCCATCGGACTTAAGTTGGATTTGATTCCATTTATCCACAGTCAGCTCTATCTCATGCGGGCTTGCGTCTGCTAAAATTCATAAAATCCACTCCCCCGGAGAACCGATGCAAGCAATACTTGCGCTGGAAGATGGCAGAATCTTCAGCGGTAAGGGCCACGGAGCAAAAGGCGAATGTTACGGGGAAGTTGTTTTTAATACCTCCATCACCGGCTATCAGGAAATTTTCACCGATCCTTCTTATGCCGGGCAGATTGTTGTCCTGACCAATCCTCAGATCGGCAACTACGGAACCAACCCGGAAGACAACGAAGCCACGCATCCTTACATTGAAGGCCTGGCCGTGCGTGAGTTTTCGCCTATCAGCTCCAACTGGCGCTCGCAGCAGGTGACCGACGAATATCTGGAAAAGTTCAAGATCCCCGTGATCTCCGATATTGACACCCGCGCCCTGGTGCGGCATCTGCGCACACATGGCGTAATGCGCGGTGTTGTTTCTTCCATTGAGACCGACGCTGCGAAGCTCATTGCCAAAGCGCGCTCCATCCCCAAAATGGACGGCACCGACCTGGCCAAGGTCGTCACCACCAAGCAGCGTTACCAGTGGGAGACGGGTACGCGTTCGTACGAGCCGACGGAGGTGGTCGGCGTGAAAGACCTGCCGTCCAGCAAGCATGTGGTGGCGTATGACTTCGGTATCAAGCAGAACATCCTGCGCATGCTGGTAGATCGGGGCTGCCGCGTAACCGTGGTACCCGCAACCACTAGCGCCGAAGACGTGTTGTCGCTCAACCCTGATGGCGTATTCCTATCGAACGGCCCCGGCGATCCTGAGCCGTGCAGCTATGCTTATGAAAACATCCGCCGCCTCATGGGCAAGACGCCGATCTTCGGCATCTGCCTGGGACACCAATTGGTCGGCTTGGCGCTGGGCGGCAAGACCTACAAGCTCAAGTTCGGCCATCACGGTGGCAACCATCCGGTGAAGCAGCTGGAGACGGGCAAAATTGAAATTACGGCGCACAATCACAACTTCGCGGTTGATCCCGATTCGCTGAAAGAATCCGAGATCATCAAGACCCACATTGATCTGAATGACAACACGCTGGAGGGCCTCCGCCACCGCACGCTGCCGTTGTTCACCGTGCAGTATCATCCGGAGGCCTCGCCTGGCCCGCATGACTCGCATTACCTGTTCAAGGATTTTCTGGGGATGATGGAAGAGTGGAAGGGAAAATGATCCACGCGTTCACCAAATGATTAAATTGAGGCGTGCGGAGAGGGTTGGAGTTCTGTTTGGAATGATGTTTTTTGTTGGCCGTCTTTTGAACGACGGTCTTCTAACAGCGGCCTTCTAGAGATTGCCAAAGACCAGCCCGAAGGGCGGAAGTATTGAGCCCAGCGCGTAAGCGCTGGGTAGGTTAATAAGAATCGAGCCCCGAAGGGGCGGCATAAAAGCATGTATACACAATCTCCATCTCCGACCCTCGCCGACCAGCCCGGTGTCGCCCCTACGGGGCTCTGTCGCAATTTCTCGCTTACCCAGAGCTTACGCCCTGGGCTAACTCCTTTCGCGCCTACGGCGCTGGGTCATGGCGGCATTTTTATACTCACTTCCACTAAAGGCGCAAACAAATAAATGCCACGCCGTGATGACATCGCGAAAATCCTGATCATCGGCTCCGGGCCCATCGTCATTGGCCAATCCGCTGAGTTTGATTATTCCGGCACGCAGGCCTGCAAGGCGCTCAAAGCCGAAGGCTATGAAGTCGTGCTGGCCAACTCCAATCCGGCCACCATCATGACTGATCCGGAGATGGCGGACCGCACTTACATTGAGCCGCTGACGAAATCCTATCTGGAAGAGATCATCCGCCAGGAAGCGGAGATGATGCATCGCAAGCCGGGCAAGTTCGCGCTGCTGCCCACGGTGGGCGGACAGACCGCTCTGAACCTTGCCGTCGAGCTGGCCGATTCCGGCATTCTGGAAAAGTACAACGTTGAGCTGATCGGCGCGCAGCTTCGTGCCATCAAGATGGCCGAAGACCGGCTGCTCTTCAAAGATGCGATGAACCGCATTGGGCTTGACGTGCCCAAATCCGCGCTAATCAACAACCTGAAAGACGGACTCGATTTTTCCGGCAAGATCGGCTTCCCGCTCATCATCCGTCCATCGTTCACCTTGGGCGGCAGCGGTGGTGGCATCGCGTACAACCGCGAAGAGATGCTGGACATTCTGGCCCGCGGCCTTGATTTGTCTCCCGTGCATGAAGTCCTGATCGAAGAATCTGTTCTGGGATGGAAAGAATACGAGCTTGAAGTGATGCGCGATCTGGCGGACAACGTGATCATTGTCTGCTCAATTGAGAACTTTGATCCCATGGGCGTGCACACCGGTGATTCCATCACCGTGGCCCCGGCGCAGACGTTGACCGACCGCGAGTACCAGCACATGCGCGACGCGTCCATCAAGGTGATCCGCGAAATCGGCGTGGAGACTGGCGGTTCGAACATTCAATACGCGGTGAACCCCGCGAACGGACGCATGGTGGTGATTGAGATGAACCCGCGCGTCTCACGCTCGTCGGCGTTGGCGTCAAAGGCCACGGGGTTCCCCATTGCCAAGATCGCGGCCAAGCTTGCGGTTGGCTACACACTGGACGAGATCCCCAACGACATCACCCAGAAAACGCCCGCCTGCTTTGAGCCCACCATCGATTACGTGGTGGTCAAGATTCCCAAGTGGCAGTTTGAGAAATTCCCCGGCGCCGATGAAGGCCTGGGCCCGCAGATGAAGTCGGTGGGCGAGGCCATGGCTATCGGGCGCACCTTCAAAGAGGCGATGATGAAGGGCATTCGCTCGCTGGAAACCGGGAAACGCGTTGGCGCGGAGAAAATTGAGCCGCGCATTCTCACCCAGCGGCTGGTCACACCGCATCCGGAGCGCCTTACCTACCTGCGCTATGCGCTGCATCAGGGCATGACGGTGAAAGAGTTGCACAAGATGACCAGCATCGATCCCTGGTTCCTCTACCAGATGAAAGAGATCGTGGCCGTAGAACTGGAGCTGGCCAAACATTCGGCGGAGACAATTTCGCGGGAGCTGCTGCGCGATGCCAAGCGCATGGGCATCTCGGACGAGCGCATTGCGCTTTCCCTCAACGCCGGCGTCCAGACCATCCGGCGCATGCGTGAAGAGCTGGGAGTTCGCCCGGTTTACAAGCTGGTGGACACATGCGCCGCGGAGTTTGAAAGCTACACACCGTATCTTTATTCCACTTACGAAGAAGAAGATGAGGCGGCGCCCACAGAGAAGAAAAAGATCATCATCCTGGGCAGCGGCCCCAACCGCATTGGCCAGGGAATTGAGTTTGATTACTGCTGCTGCCACGCGGCGTTTGCGTTGCGCGATGATGGTTATGAAGCCATCATGGTCAACTGCAACCCGGAGACCGTCTCTACCGATTATGACACCAGCGATCGCCTCTACTTTGAGCCGCTGACGTTTGAAGATGTTCTGTCCGTCTACCAGCATGAGACGCAGGGTGGCGCTCCGGTCGGCGTGATCGTACAGTTCGGCGGGCAGACGCCGTTGAACCTGGCGCTGCCGTTGAAGGCCGCCGGGGTGACGATCATTGGCACCTCACCAGAGTCGATTGATCTGGCGGAGGACCGCAAGCGTTTCGGCAAGCTGCTGGAGGAACTCGACATCCCGCAGCCTCCGGGAGCTATCGCCACCAGCGTGGAAGAAGCGGTGGAAGGCGCGCGCAAAGCTGGATACCCCGTACTGGTGCGGCCTTCGTACGTACTGGGCGGACGCGCCATGGTCATCGCCTATGACGATGAAAGCGTGGTCCGCTACATGAAAGAGGCGGTCGAATATTCGCAGCGGCGTCCCGTGCTGGTCGATCATTTTCTGGAAGATGCGATTGAAGTTGATGTGGACGCGCTCTCCGATGGCGAAGACGTTGTCATCGGCGGAATCATGCAGCACATTGAAGAAGCCGGCATACACTCCGGCGACTCGTCCTGCGTGCTGCCCGCGGTAGGTCTGGCCAGACATGTTTTGCAGACCATCCGTGCGCACACATTCAAGCTGGCCCGTGCTTTGAAGGTGATCGGGCTGATGAACATTCAGTTCGCCATACAGAATGAAAAAGTCTTTGTGATTGAAGTCAATCCGCGCGCGTCGAGGACGGTGCCGTATGTGTCCAAGGCCACGGGCGTGCCGCTGGCCAAGATTGCCGCGCGGCTGATGACCGGACGCAAACTGCGCGAGTTCCTTCCTCTCAATGTTGAACAGGCCGCTGATCTGGACACCGGCGCGGGCTACTTTGTGAAGTCCCCAGTCTTCCCATGGAACAAGTTTCCCGGCGTGGACACCGTGCTTGGTCCGGAGATGAAATCTACCGGTGAAGTCATGGGATCAGCCGACACATTTGGCGAAGCCTTTGCCAAAGCTCAGCTTTCCGCAGGACAGGCGCTGCCGACGCACGGCACCGTGTTTATCAGCGTGATTGACCGTTACAAGCAGGAGTCGATTGAGCTGGCCAAGCGCTTTGTGGAACTGGGCTTCAGCATTGTGGCCACGCACGGTACGGCGGACCGTTTGGAAGAAGCTCATCTTCCAGTGGACCGCGTGTACAAGGTGAAGGAAGGCCGTCCTAACGTGGTGGACCTGATCAAAGGTGACCGTGTGCAACTGGTGGTCAACACGCCGCACGGGGCGGAGCCGTGGTTTGATGAAAAAGCTATCCGCCGCGCCGCCGTTACGCACCGCATTCCTACCATCACCACCATGGCTGCCGCGTGGGCCGCGGCCGAAGGCATTGCCGCGCTGCAACGCAATGAAGTGAATGTGCGTTCGCTCCAACAATGGCATGGAGCAAAAAGCAGTCAGCACTCGGCAATCAGCACAAAGTAGGACCACAGATCAAATCGTTGTTCTGCTAGAATTTGTCTGGTCATGCCAGAAATGGTCCAACGACACCGCAACGTACTCCTTTGGCTGGGAACCGTGCTCATACTTCTTACCGTGGTGAGCACAATACCCCAAATCTATGGCCTGAAATTTGCTCCAGGGATTCTGCCCTGGCTGGGTTTGTTACTGCCGGCAGCCGCGGTTCTCTGCTTGGTTGTGGGTGTGAGCCGGGCTTTTAAGCAACCGCAAATCTATCGAGGAAAAACGCTAGGCTCTATCCTGGGTTTTTTGGCCCTCGTGCTCTTTGCCGGGTCGGTTTGGCTTTACTCTCATGCGCGGGATTTACCCAAATCCGCGTCGGCGCCCAAAGTAGGGCAAAAAGCCCCGGATTTCACACTGAAAGATACGGCTGGTCAACCGGTTACGCTGGCGCAGATGCTATCTATCCCGATTGACAGCGCATCAGGAAAAGCGCCCAAAGCAGTCCTGCTGATTTTCTATCGCGGATATTGGTGACCGTTCTGCAACCTCGAGTTGCGAGGCATTCAAAAGGACCTTAAGGAGTTTCACGACGCCGGCATCCGGCCGGTGGCCATCAGCGTGGATTCACCAGAAGACTCCGCCAAACTGTGCAGCACCGCGGGTTACACTTTTCCTGTCCTCTCCGATCCGAACGCGGAGACGATCCGCCGCTATGATCTCTTGCATACAGCTGGTGGCCTGGGCGGGACGGACATCTCGCGGCCAGCTGAGTTCCTGGTTGATTCCACGGGAACAGTTCGTTGGGTGAACTTTACGGAAGATATTCGTGTTCGCGCAAAAGCCGAGGACATGCTGGCTGCCGCCAAAGAGATTCACTAGCCGCACGCTCTACTCTCGAAGCTCGCCAACCCATTCGGACATTTTCCTGTTCATCAGAGTACGGGTTTCTTCGATCATGGCCTGAGTACGGCGCAGTAAGGCTGGCTCCTTTTCTAGAGCGGCTCCAGAGTTGCCGTGCTGGGAAAAGACTCACCGCCGGGGGCGGCGGTGCCACACGACTCTAGGAGTACCAAGCACTATGGACAACGAAAATTTTGTGGCCCAGCCGCCCTCGGCTGGGTTTAGACACCATAAAACTTAGGGTACACCAACGTAGGAACCGCTTTAATTCCTTCAAGACAGAGACAGCGTGCAGCAGGCCTTGGTTGGCCCAGTAGAGGCAACGATACGCACGGAGTTGAGTTTCAACCGTTTTATGTGGCAGACTTTAGAACGGTGAAAATACTCAGGTACATCGAGCTCAAGAGCGGCCATTCTGATAATGGCCCGGCTTGGATTGCTTATGTGAAGCAATCCAAGACAGGTCGAACCCTGTACTTCAATGGCCGAGGGTTGATGAAACTTAAAGGGCAGCGGCGTGGAGAATCGGGCGGCAATTACATCGATATGGAGACTGGTGAATCGTTTTGGGTTTCCGGTGTAAAGATGAACGGGGAAGATCGCCACTGGGCCGGATCGGGAAAAGTTTTGATTGAAGCCGCAGCCGTGGCTGCATACCTGGAGACGATCAAATCCAAGACCTTGGACCCGTCGCGTTGCGAGGTGACACACTCCATCCGTGAGACTGATATTGAGAGACTCTCACGATTAGCGAATTCGACTGGCAAAGGGTGGCCCGATGATCCCGAAGCGCAAAGTCCATACTCATTCGTTCGCAATGTGACCTGTTCGGCCGAATGAAGAATTCTCCCACTTTTGGATCGAGCCCGCTCTACGAGATAAATCGTACGGCCAAAGACACGTAAGCTCGATTTAGTGCAGCATCTCCGCTGCTGTAAGCGCGTAAATCGCCGCGCATTGGGCTATGTTGCGGATGGGAACGAACTCGTTTGGTCCATGAGACACGGTCAGCAATCCCGGTCCAAAAGCGAACGCGGGAACACCGTGAGCGGCGTAGAACCGAGTTTCGAGCAGGCCTGGGCACATCTCGAATGCTGGCTCCTTGCCGGTCACGCTTGCTATGTGCCGTGACAGAATCACGCCGAGCGGATCTTGCGCCGGAGTCGCCGCTGCGGGCTCCTCCTGAAGTATCTCGATTTCGAAACCTTCCAGCGTGTCGCGCAACCGGCGTTTTTCTTTTTCCAGGTCTTCTTCAGGATTGATGCGGCGGTCAATGGTGAAGGAATAGAAATCGGGCGTCACGTTGAAATTCGTGCCTGCCTCGGCCCGACCGCCGAGCATCAGAATGGATTTCCGCGCCGCCGCCGGAGCAATGTTGTATTGCGTCTCGCGAAGCTCCACTTCCTTCTTGATCTCCACAAGGCGGGCCACGGCCGGCAGCGCGCGCTCAAACGCGTTCACGCCTTCGAATTGCCGGCCAACGTGCGCTGCTTTCCCACGCATGGTAGCGCGAAGTGTAATGGCTCCGCGGTTGGCGTTCCATATGACGCCGCCGGTAGGCTCCGGCGTCAACATGCCGACTCCGTCTTTCCCCAGCAGCCCGCGTGCATTTAGATTGCGAGACCCGCGCGGACCAGCGGTTTCTTCATCCGGTACCAGCACGATTCCTATACGGCCATTTTTCAGAAGCCCTTCATCACGGGCCGCAGCCGCGGCATGAATCATCGCAGCCAGTCCGCTTTTCATATCGGACGAGCCGCGACCGAACAGGTTTACGCCTTCTACGCGTGGCTGAAACTGCTCGCGGCCCTGCGCAGGCACAACATCGTAGTGGCCACTGAAATAAAGAGTTCGGGGGCCGGCTCCAACCGACGCGAGTACACACGCTCCTTCGCGTCTCACATCATCGAAGCCGAGTCTGTCTAATTCTTCGCAGAGAATCCGCGCGCATTCCTCGTATTGGTTCCCTGGTGGGTTTTCCGATGGAATCGCAATCAACCGCTTCGTGAGGTCCAGCATCGCGGGCCCGGAAAGCCGTTCGCTGAGCCGGGATGAAAGCTGCCTGGTATCTGGGGTTTCCACTTTGCTGGTGATGTCCTTTCGCGTCGAATCGTGACCGACGCACCGCCCCTAATGATGCCACAACCGGACATCTGCTGTTCATCAACGTACTGGTTCCTCGAAAACCTTCCTCGGGAACGGGATCAAATTTATTTCCTGGATCACCGACAAACGGCGGATTGTCGCGAAGAGCTCAAACTTTGGGTAGTGGTACAGTTTGTCGATAACTCATCGCTGGCGCGATGGCGTCCAACTTTGCCTTACCTTGACATTCTACTGGAACAGACGATACGCTTACCTAGAATGTCTACTAAAGAACAGAAAGAACGGACCGAACTGTTGCAGGGTACTCTGGACCTGCTGGTTCTCAAGACACTAGTGCTGGGGCCGGCGCACGGCCACGCCGTCGCTAAGGCGATCGAATTCAACTCCGACGACGTGTTGCAGGTTGAGCAGGGTTCGCTCTATCCGGCATTGCACCGGCTGATCAAGAGGGGATGGATTTCGGTGGAAGGAGGCATTTCTGAAAACAATCGCCGGGCCAAGTTCTACCGCCTGACGGCCAAGGGACGGCGACAACTCGCGGTTGAGACCAGCAAGTGGGAAAGGCTGGCGGGAGCGATCGCACGGATTCTCCGGCCGGAGGCACAAGAGGGGAAATCATGAGACGACGAAAGCGCATGCTGAAGGAGCTCGATCAGGACATCCGCGACCACATCGAGTTGGAGACGCAGGAGAACATCGAGCGTGGACTATCGCCAGAGGAAGCCCGTTGTGCGGCGTTGCGCAAGTTCGGAAATGTGACCAGGGTTACGGAAGAGACGCGAGCAGTGTGGGGTTCCGTTTGGATCGAGCAACTGCGCCAGGACTTGTCCTATGGTATCCGGGCGCTTTGGAAGAACCCTGGGTTTGCGATTGTCATCGTATTAACTCTGGCCCTCGGCATCGGCGCCAACACCGCCATCTTTAGCGTCGTGCGCGCTGTAGTTCTGGCTCCTTTGCCCTACCCCCAACCGGATCGCCTGGTGGTAGTGTGGGAGAACCGCCCGAACGTGAAAACTTTAGGTACTTCATACCCTGATTTTCTGGATTGGCAGCGCAATGCTCGCTCGTTCGGAGAGATGGCCGCGCTCACATCGCGCAACTATGACTTGACAAGCCCCGGAGTGCCGCAACACTTGGATGGCATGGAAATCTCTTCCGGCTTTTTCGCAACCCTGGGCATAAAGCTGGCTATGGGTCATGATTTCACTCCACTGGAGGACCTTCCGCACGGGACACCGTCCGTCATCATCAGCGATCGGTTGTGGCGAGATCGGTTCGCATCGAGCCCGCAGGCTCTTGGCAAGCCCATACTTCTGGATGGTGCGGAATACACAATACTCGGAGTTCTTCCCCCGGGATTTCGGTTCCTTGCCGACGCAGATGTGTATACGCCTCTGGCGCAGGGCGAGCCGCTGTTCTACGACGATCGCACGATCCATGCGTTCATCGGTATTGCGCGCCTGAAACCTGGGGTGAGTATCGGTCAGGCTGAAGGCGAGATGAGCGCCGTCCAGGAGTATCTGGACCGTCTTTATCCGGTTGCAGATGGAAACCTGGGGACCAATATCGTACCGCTAAAGCAAGTGATTGTCGGCGATGTGGGCGGAACGCTTCTTTTGCTCTTGGGAGCGGTGGGGATCGTTCTACTGATCACCTGTGCCAACGTTGCGAACCTCTTGCTGGCACGCTCGGCCGCGCGCACGCGCGAGTTTGCCATTCGCTCAGCGTTGGGGGCGAGCCGTGAGCGTATCGTGCGGCAATTGTTGACGGAGAGCATGCTTCTCGCCATGACGGGCGGAATTCTCGGCTTGATTGTCGCAAAATTGGGAGTCAGCCTGATGTTCGCGGAATTCGCGCAAAACCTGCCACGCGCTGAGAGCATCGGCGTGAGCCTTCCCGTCCTCTTTTTTGCGTTTGGCATTTCGCTCGCAGTCGGGCTTGCGTTCGGTCTTGTCCCCGCACTCAAAAGTTCGCGAGCTGATGTACGAGGTTCGCTCAAGTCGGGAGATCGTGGCTCTACAAGCGCCCATCCTCGCAGTCAAAGGGCGTTGGTAATCATTCAAATGGCCCTGACGGTGGTGTTGCTAGTGGGCGCCAGCCTACTGCTGCGCACCATCGACGATTTACATAAGGTCAATCCAGGCTTTAATACGCAGCATGTCATTACGTTCAAGGTAGGACTTTCGCCTTCCCTTACGAGGACGGCCTCAGGCACTCGAATTGCTTATCAGCAGTTACTCGACCGCATTCGCCAGGTTCCTGGTGTACAGGCGGCGGATTTTACGAATATCGTTCCGCTGAGTGAGCAAGACAACGGCGGTCCCTTCTGGGTCGGCCCACAACAGTCCACCTCAATGCAGGATGCGCCCCACGCCCTCTATTTTGAGACCGGTCCGGAATACCTCCAGACGATGGAAATTCCCCTGCTTCGAGGTCGTTTTTTCACGCCAGCAGATACCCCCGACGCCGAGCCGGTGATCGTCATTAACAGCGTTCTTGCGCACATCTATTTCCGCGACCAAGATCCGGTGGGCCAGACCATAACCGTCGCACATTGGCACACTGCCCGAGTTATCGGCGTGGTGGGAAATGTAAAGCACTGGGGGATGGACGACCCCGGCACCTATAACCCAAGTCAAATCTACATTTCTTTTTATCAGCTTTCCGACCAGTGGATACCGGCGTTCGCCAGGGCTTTGTCAGTCGCTGTTCGCACTCCGCTTGATGTCGCGACCATCATGCCCGCGGTCAAGAATGTGGTTTACGGAACCGGCCAGGACCAGCCCGTCTATAACGTTCGAACCATGCAGCAGGTTGTTTCGGAGTCGATGTCGTCGCAGCGCCTTCCCATGATTCTTCTCGGGGTGTTTGCTGCTCTGGCGTTGCTGTTGGCATCCGTAGGAATCTATGGCGTGGTTTCTTACTCTGTGACCCGGCAGGTGCAGGAGATCGGAGTTCGTATGGCGCTCGGCGCGGAGAAGCGGCAAATTTTTCAGATGGTGATTGGACAAGGTCTTCGCGTTGCCGTTGTGGGCCTCACCATCGGGGCAACGGCCGCGTTAATTCTTGCCCGGCTGCTCTCGAGCTTTTTGCATTTACTCTACGGAGTTGGGCCGAGCGACCCTGTAACCTTCGCCTCGGTATCGCTTTTGTTGACTGTCGTGGCCCTTTTGGCTTGCTATATTCCAGCGCGTCGCGCCTCGCGCGTCGATCCCATGATCGCGTTGAGATGTGAATAGTTGTTGGCAAGAGATGTCGACATAAACTTTGCTTAGCGTCCGAAAAATAACTTCAACAGAAAGATGCTTACGCGTATCTCCGCATCACCACGCGAATCGGCTCATTGTCGGCGAAGACCTGCCAGACCGCGACCTTGCCGTCTTTGACCACGGCCCGCCACGCTGCGGGCATCTTCCAAAAATCTTCTTTCTTGAGCTTGCCATCCTTGGTAAATGTTCCTTGGGCCGAGCCGAATACTGCCACGGTGTTTCCATCGGCGAAGATTTCCGAATGTGAGATCGAATAATCAGGGACGATCTTGAAGTAGCCTTGCCAGGCGGCACGCAGTTTTTCCGTGCTCTGGACCCGGTTGCCTAACGAGTCAACGAACTCGCCATCCGAGGACATCAAGGAGCAGATGCCTTCAACATTGCGCGCATTGATGAGCTGTTCAAACTTCAGCACCACTTCTACCGGATTCGCTGGCGGCATAGATTCCCTCCTGATTTTGGTTATCGTGACAAATCAATGGATCATAGGCCAAAAGTCGGTACGTAGATTAGAATGCTTTAATTAATTCCATACCCTGGAGGCCTCATGCTTCACCGCACAGCTATCTCATGTGTTTGGTTGGTCTTTGCTTGTTCTGTTTTTGCTGTTCGGTCAAGCGGGCAGGAAAAGCCTCTTCGCCCGGTGCATACATTTTCTATCGTAGCCTTTGATCCAGCAACTGGACAAATGGGCGTGGCGGTGCAGTCGCACTGGTTTGCCGTGGGCGGAGAAGTTCCCTGGGCGGAGGCCGGCGTGGGAGCGGTGGCAACCCAATCTTTTGTCGATCCAGCGTACGGGCCGCTTGGCCTGGACCTGATGCGCGCGGGCAAGAGCGCGCCGGACGCCCTGCACGGACTCCTGCTGGCCGACGGCGACTGTGACGTCCGCCAGGCGGCCATGGTTGATACGCAGGGCCGTGTGGCCACGTTTACCGGGGCCAAGGACATTCAACCAGCGGGCGGAATTGCCGGCAGCGCCAACGGTGGTGTGACGCGCATCGAGTGCGGAGGCCATGCCGGCGGCGCGATGATGATCGGCAAGAACTACGCCGTGCAAGCCAACCTGATGAGCAATGACAAGATCTGGCCGGCCATGTCCAAGGCGTATGAATCCACGCAAGGCGACTTGGCGGACCGCATCCTGGCCGCGTTGGATGCAGCGCAAGCCGCCGGTGGTGACGTGCGCGGAAGACAGTCGGCTGCCATCTTGATTGTTCCGGCCAAGGGCTCAGGCAAACCCTGGGCAGACTATCTGTTCAATTTGCGCGTCGACGACAGCGCGGAGCCATTAAAAGAGTTGCGCCGCTTGGTCACGCTCCAGCGGGCTTACAACCACATGAACGCCGGTGACAAAGCCGTTGAACTGCATGACAACGAGGGCGCGTTGCGCGAATACGGCGCCGCGGAGAAGCTTGTCCCGGACAGCGCGGAGATGATTTACTGGCACGCGATTGCTCTGGCCAACATGAATCGCGTGGAGGAAAGCCTTCCGCTGTTCAAGAAAGTCTTTGCCATGGACCACAACTGGGTCGACCTGACACCTCGTCTGCCCAAGGCCGGTTTGTTGCCGGATGATGCCCAGCTGATTCAAAAGATTGTTGGGCAGGCGAAGTAAACCTACGTGTGAAGGCAAGTAGAACACATAGGAAAGGATGGTTCGGCGCGTTGTGGGCCAACCCGAGCAAAAATTCCGCGCAAAAACTCTGCATTAGTTGCGTTCATTTCAAAGACGTGACCTTCTTAATTTTGTCCTTGATCGAAGGTCTTATCGGGAGGCGCAATGAAGGCAATATTGACTCTAGCAACCTTGTTAATCCTTGGTCGGGCGAATTCTAGTTCACCTACTCCTCAATTTTCAACGCCTTCACAAGCCTGGGCTTATGCCAATGCCCCTGTGGCAGAGTGGGACGCATCGGTAAAAGCAAGAAAAGTTCCGAAGAGCCACTTTAGGCCGGACCGCGAATTGTATCGGCGTGCCGGTGTGCTGTGCCCTTCGTTTCCGCTGGATTCTGTGTCGGGCGAAGAGATGTACTGGCTGGCAAAGTTATGCGAGAAGGGAAGTACATTGCCCAAGGCAATCTCTGCCGCAGAACGGTATCTTGCTCTTGGGGACAATAAGTATCGGCCGGATGCACACCTATTGTTGGCTGGTGCGCAAATGCGCATCTCCAAAACGTGGGAAGCGGCGTGGGAGACGTTGCTCACTATCCTGCGAGAAGACCCGATGGAGCCAAATATTGAGATGACGATTCGTGTCGCGATTGATGAAGAGGGCGACAAGAATGAAGCGGTGGCCCTGCGGTGGTCGCAGGAACGGTATTCGCTGTTGCTGGATCGCGCCAAGAGTCCAAAAACAGAAAGAGCACCAATTACCTTCAATTGGGTGGTTCGGGCGGGCACAGACCTTGTGCACCGATCCTACGTGAGCGGAGATGTAGAGCGGGGAAGTTTGCTGCTGGCACAGCTGAATGAGTTGAAGGACTTACATCGCAGTGAGATCGATTCCTGGTCAGAAGACTGGTTGAACTGGGCGAACATGGAATTGAAACCGGCGCCCTCAATACCCGTGCTGAAATCACTGGGCAGGGACGCAGGCTCAGACATCATTCAAAAGGGACGGGTTGAGGTTGTGCACTTCTTCTTTCTCAGATGCCTTCCATGTATCAGTGACTTAGAAAATCTCAGTGAGCTCCAAAAAAGATACAAAGGCGAACCTGTGCTGGTGGCGAATGTCACAACGTATAAGGCCGCTTTGCAGCCCGATACACCGCCGCACGCAAAGGTTGAGTCGGCGCTCGATGACATGAGGCGGAAAAAATCGCCCCGACTAAACGTGTCAGTAGCTCCGGAGCAGACCCTTGGGGACTATAAACTCACCTCATTCCCAGTGATTGCAGTGGTCGATAAAGCGGGCAGGTTACGGTATGCCGGGGTCGCCGACAATCTTAGTGACGGTGAGGAAATAGACCGATTGGTGCGACGCCTTATGGATGAACCGTCGAATTGAGATCCCGCGAGCCACAAACCCTTAGGGTACGGAAGATGGTACGACCGCGAATATGTCTTGCGCCACGCGGGTCAGACGCGACAGAATAAGGGTGTGTTCACGTACAAAGGGTTTGACCATATCGCGTTGGTGACAAAGAAGCTTGCTGCCATGAAGGCTTTCTACACCGACTGCCTGGGCCTGACTCTGGAGCAGGAAGGCAAGGTCAAGGCCGGTTATTACGTGGTTACGCTGCGTGCCGGTGATGCTCTGCTGGATCTGTTTGAAGCGTCGCCTACCAACCCTGCTCCTCTGGCCAATCTAAGCGAAGAGCACTTCTGCTTATGTGCCACAGGATCAAGCATTTACGATGTCATCGCTACCCTGAAGCGCAAAGGCGTAGACCCCTCGCAGGCGGAGGTCAACAATGGCGCCAAGGGCAAAGGTCTTTCCACATGGGTGCGCGACCCGGACGGCAACAAAGTCGAAATCAAGGTCGACTGATGTTTGGTGGCTTCTTTGGCGAGGGGCATGTACTCCCTGCTAGGTACATGTCCTTTTTCGATGTTGCGGATGTCCTCGCAAAAGCTTTTAATCACATGAGTCCGTTGTAGTCACAAGCAAATTTAAAGATAGCGCTGGCGAGCCCCTCGCTCCCCCGAGTCGCCCATGCTCTCGCTTTCTCAGGAGAAGTTATGCAAATCGGTGTGTACGGGTGCGGGTATCTGGGGACAGTCGTGGCAGCTTGTCTTGCCGACTTTGGCGTTCCCGTTACGGCTTACGGAAGCGATTCTGTCAATACCACGTTGTTAGCCAGTGGGATCCTCCCTTTCCACGAAAAGAATTTAAGTGACATCGTCCGCCGCGGCGTCCGCTCCGGCAGGCTGATGTATTCCACGCATCTCCAGTCGATGGTCCAGCGCGCAGAGATCATTTACATGGCGGAAGACGCCAACCGCGACATGGAAGCCATCTCCACGGAAATCGCCAACTATTGCGACCACGGGCAGATTCTGGTTCTGGTCACTCCCGTTCCCGTAGGCACGGCGCGCCGGATTGAAGAACGCCTGAAAGCTTCCGGCAAACAGATCACCGTGGTTTCCCACCCGCTCTTTCTTTCCGAGGGCTGCGCCGTTGAAGATTTCAACTGGCCGGACCGCATTGTGCTGGGCACCGATTCCGGCCCGGCGGTAACGGCTCTGAAATCTCTCTATCGCCCCTTGGTCATGCGCGGCGTGCCGGTAATCGTAACCACGCATCAGACGGCGGAGTTGGTGCGGGAAGCCTCTACGGCATTCCTGGCGACCAAAGTTTCGTTCATCAATGAACTCTCCAGCCTGTGCGAGCACATCAGCGCGGACGCGGTTGACCTGGCGCTGGCCCTGGGCCTGGACAAACGCATCGCTCCTCGCTGCTTGCAGCCGGGCTCACTGGGCGGCAGCTTCACCGAATCAGACATGGACTCGCTGGCCAACCTGGCCGCTGGCTCCGGCGTCTCGCTCAAGATCCTGACGGCGGCGCGTGAAGTGAACCAGGACTTCTGTGCTCGCATCATGCTGAAGATTTCCGGCGCACTGGACACGCTCCACGGCAAGCAAGTGGGCCTCTTGGGTTTGGCATTCAAACCCAACACCAACTCCGTTGTCAGCTCTGGCTCCATTCGCCTGGCGCGGAGCCTGATGGAGAGCGGCGCGCACGTGAAGGCCTACGATCCCATCGCCATGCCGGACGCACAGCAGGAGCTTACCGGCAACGTCCGATATTGCGACTCCGCCTACTCCGTGGCCGAAGGCGCAGACGCGCTGGTGCTCGGCACCGGCTGGCCGGAATTCCGCACGCTCGACTTTGACCGCATCCGGCGCATCATCCGCAACCCCGTGGTGGTGGATACCAAGAACCTGCTCGACGGCGCCCGCATGAAAGCCCTGGGCTTTGAGTATCTGGGCGTCGGTCGCGCTTAATTTCCCTCCCCATAGGTACCTCAAGGGAATAGCCCTCGCTGCAAAGCGAGGGCTATTTGTTGCACCCCACTTGCTCACAATCAGGCAGCACCCCGTTTGTAAACCATAAGTCTTTCAGTGTGTCCCCCCTCCCCCTTTGATCCCAATAAACAAAGACTTTAGGTGCGAGCATCCCAAGGGATCCCAATCGATGAGGTGAACCCCCACGTTGAGACAGTTTGGAAGTGTCACACGTGTCATTTTGTTGGGTGAACCCCTGGAATGAGACAGAGGAGTTAGTCATAGGATTTCCTCGGTTCTGCCTAGCAGGGGGT
>Ga0137407_10000068_pt1 | contig 86277 bp, 89 predicted proteins | sample CZOMad2_2_16fung_FD_108410 | JGI IMG/M metagenome (GOLD analysis project Ga0137407, IMG submission 108410) | Vadose zone soil fungal communities from Angelo Coast Range Reserve, California, USA - CZOMad2_2_16fungal (Illumina Assembly) | ecosystem: Environmental > Terrestrial > Soil > Vadose... | reverse complement strand
GATCAGGATGTGCACCAGGCCGACGCCAAAGATGCGCCCCGCGTGCTGCAGCTCCGCGGCGTGCGTGCGCAGCCACTCGACGATCATGCCGCGCAGCGCGTCGGTGTCGGGCGGAAGCCGCTCGCTGATCCAGCCCGGCAGCGAGGAGCGCGAGCTCGCAACGATGTCTGCCATGCGGGCGAGAAGCGCCGCGGGGCTCGCGCCTTCGCTGCGCAGGAAGGCAGAGGCGCCGAACCCCAGACCGACGAGGGCGCCGATGACGAGCGTGGCGATGAGCCCGACGCTCATCAGCCGCGCGCGCGTCGCGCCGCCGCTCATGAACGCAATGCGCGGCGAAAGGGCGTGCACCAGCTCGTGGACCAGCAACCCGCCGAGCAGCGCCCCGATCAGCCCGAGCTCGAGCGAGAGCCAGAGGCCGACCACCATGGCGCCAATGGCGGCATATCGCGCCTGTCTCGGGGTGATCGCGATGGTGGACAAGGCGCCATCATCGCCTAGCCGCGCTGCGCAAGCCAATTGTCGAGCCAGGCGCGGGCGGCGGCGGGATTGGGCAAGCGCCAGCGGGCGGCTGTCGGCCCGGGGCCGACCTTGATCGCGTGGCCGCCCATGCGATCGACCACCCGGAAGCCGTGCTCGTCGGTCAGGTCGTCGCCCAGGAACACCGGCACGCGTCCTGCGAACGGCCTTTCGCCCATGAACGCCTCGATCGCGCGCCCTTTGTCATGGCCCGAAGGCTTGAGCTCCGCGACCATCTTGCCGCGCTGCACTTCCATGCCGCTACCGGCCGAGCGCGCCGCTTCGCGCACCACGGCGTGCGCCGCACTGGCAAGCCGAGGCGCCAGGCGATAGTGCAGCGCCATGCTGTAGCCCTTGTCCTCGAAGACGAGGCCGTCGTGGCGCTGGGCAAACGAGCGGATCGGATCGGCCGCGCGCGCGAGGAGTTCTGCGGAGAAGGACGGGCGATGCACTTTTCCCCGCGCGTCGCGCCGTTCGACGCCGTGCTGGCCCGCCGCCGGCAGCTTCATCGGCGAGAACAGCCCGTCGATCATCTTGAGCGAGCGGCCGCTGACGAGCGCGAGCGCCCCGTTCGACTTGTCGTAGAGGGCCGCCACCAGGCGGCAATCGGCTTTAACGGTGTGAACTGCTTTGGGTGTCGCCGCGATCTCGAGCAGCGTCCCGTCGATGTCGAGGAAGAACGCCCAATTCGGCTTGAACGGGGGCATTCCCCTAGGCCACGCCGGCAGTTCGTCGCGCGGCGCGCGTGCGAGCGAGCACGCGCCGGCGGTGTCGCATTCGGGCAGCATCGGTCAGCATGCGCCCGGCCCAGCGGAAGACGTTGAACTCCTGCACCAGGCTGCGCATGCTCCTCATGCGCGCGCGCTGCTCTTCCGGCGACATGGTAAGGGCGAGGTGCAGCGCCGCCGCGCTCTGCTCGAAATCGTAGGGATTCACGATCAGCGCCTCGGCCAGCTCGCGCGCGGCGCCGGTGAACTGCGACAGGATCAGCATGCCCTGCTCGTCGTCGCGCGCCGCGACGAACTCCTTCGCCACCAGGTTCATGCCGTCGTGCAGGCTCGAGACGATGCACACCTCGGCGGCACGATAGAGCTCGTAGACCTGCGCGGCGTCGTGGTGCTCGATCTTGAGGATGATCGGCTGGTAATCGCCCTTGCCGAAGCGCTCGTTGATGCGCGCGGCGAGCGTGCGCACCCGGGCGTCCAGGTTCTGGTACTCGTCGATCGAGCTGCGCGAAGGCGCGGCTATCTGGATAAAAGCGAATTTCCCCATCCAGCGCGGCTCGAGCTCGAGCAGGCGCTCGACCGCGCTGAAGCGCTCCAGTATCCCTTTCGTGTAGTCGAGGCGGTCGACGCCGACGCCGAGCTTCACGTCCGGCGCGAGGCCGAACCGCTCGCGCACGCGCTTGCGGCATTCCTCGACCGGCGCCTGCACCTGCAGCGCCGCCGGCGGCCATTCGATCGAGATCGGATAGCGGCGCACCTCGGTGGTGTCGCCGCCGTACGAGATGGAGAACGTCTCGCGGTCGACGCGCGCCTCGAGGAACCGGTCCACCGTGTCGAAGAAGTTGTTGCAGTGGAACTGCGTGTGGAAGCCGAGGATCGACGAGCCGAGCATGCCGTCGAGCACTTCCTCGCGCCACGGCAGGATGCCGAAGGCCTCGGGATTGGGCCACGGGATGTGCCAGAACGTGATGATGGTCGCCCGCGGCAGCCGCTCGCGCACCATGCGCGGCAGGAGCGCGAAGTGATAGTCCTGCACGAGGATGATCGGGTCTTCGCTGTGCGCCTCGTCGGCGACGATCTCGGCGAAGCGGCGGTTCACCGTCTGGTAGTGCTCCCAGTCCTGTGAGCGGAACACGGGCCGCGTATGCGCGATGTGGCAAAGAGGCCAGAGGCCTTCGTTGGCGAAGCCGTAGTAGTAGCCCTGCTCCTCCTCCGGCGAGAGCCACACGCGGCGGATGCGATAAGCCGGATGCTCCGGCGGCACCATCACGTGGTCGTTCTTGTCGACCGTGTCGCGATCGGCATTGCCCGCGCCGTGCGCGATCCAGGTGCCCGAGCACGCGCGCACGATCGGCTCGAGCGCGGTGACGAGGCCGCTCGCCGGGCGCTGGATCTCGATCACGTTGTTTTCCTTGCGGCGCACGTGCACGTACGGTTCCCGATTGGACACGATCAGCACTTCGTCGCCTTTCAGGTCCTGGCGCAGGATGCGGCGCAGCGCCTCCGGCCCCCACGTGGTCTGGCTCTCGTCGCGCCCGGCGCGCTCCGCCTCGAGGTCGCGCACCAGCGTCTGCAGGTCGCGCGCGATCGGGCGCAACTCCGGCGCCGTGCTCGTGAGCCCCAATGGACTCCTCAATAGCGTTTCTCCCGACATCAGCGCCTTGAGTCCCGCGACCCAGCCGCGCCAGCTGATCTCGGCGATGACCATCGTGATGAGCGCGACCACCGCGGCGATGCCGGCGAAGAGCCACAGCACGTACTTCTTGGTGTCGGCGCTGCGGCGCTCGACGAAGCTCATGTCGTGCACGATCATGAGATTGCCGAGCGGCCCGGCGTCGCCGGCGACCGGATTGGCCGAAACGTGCAGCGGGCCATCCTTCAACTGCAGCACCCAGCTCCTCGCGTCCTTCTGCTCGGGGGGCGGGCACTGCACGACGTGCTGCGGATAGGTCGGGCTCGCGAACGCGAGGCGGCCCGAGCGGTCGCACAGGCCGATGGCGAAAATGCGCTCGCCCTGCATGATGCGCTCGAAGTAGCGCTGCACCCGCGCCTTGGCGCCGCGCGGATCGCGCATCAGCTCGGAGAGCGGCTCCTGCGCCGTCTGCGCGATGAGCGCGCCGCGCGCATCGAGGTCGCGCACGAACCACTGGAACGTCAGCCGGTCGACGAGCGGCACGACCGCGTAGGCGATCGCCGCGAGCGCGAGAGCGAGAGGGACGACGAAACGAAGTGATAGCGGCATGTCTGGCGAGAGGTGCTGACAGCAAAAAGGAAGCCGCCAGCGCTCCCCTTTCGACAGTGATCGTAGCGGAAAGCTCTGTCCGCTAAAAGATGTTTCGATTCAGAAGGATGCTGTCGTAAAACGGCTACACGCCGAACGGCGCAGGGGGCTGACCCGGTTCAGTCCTTGCGGCTGGAGATGTCGAGCACCTTGAGTTGTCGCGCTGTCTTCTCCACGGGCTCGACCACGTCGATTTCCGCCGCCGAAGAGGCGGCACCGAGCTCGCGGAACCGACGCGCGCTGACCAGGACGCGGGACTCGAGCGAGCCCACCGCGCTGTTGAAAGCCTCCACGGTTCGGGAGAGATTCCTACCGAGGTCTATCCAGTGACCGCCGAGATCAGCGATGCGCTTGTAGAGCTCGGCACCGAGCTCGCTGATCTCCTTGGCGTTCACCGCGATCGATTCCTGTCGCCAGCCGTAGGCCACGGCGCGCAGTAATCCGATCAGATTGACCGGCGTCGCCACCAGCACCCGCTGCTCGACACCGAACTCGAGCAGCGAGGGATCCGCCTCGAGGGCGGCGCTATAGAAATGGTCGCCTGGCAGGAACATCACCACCAGCTCGGGGGTGTCCGCGAACTGGTCCCAGTAGGATTTACGCCCGAGCTCGGTAACGCGATCGCGCACCAGTCTTGCGAAAGCCAGCATCTTGACTTTGCGCTCGGCCTCGCCGGTCGCGGCCATCGCGTCGAGGTAGTTCGACACCGGCGCCTTGGCGTCCACCACGATCGTCTTGCCGGCGGGGAGCTTCACGATCAGGTCTGGCCTGAGCACCCCCGACTCGGTCTTGAGCGTCTCCTGCTCGACGAAATCGCAGTAGTTGAGCATGCCGGCCATTTCGACCACCCGGCGGAGCTGGATCTCGCCCCATTGGCCACGGGTGACCGGCGAGCGCAGTGCCTGCACCAGGTTCGAGGTCTCGGACCTGAGCTGCCTGCCGGTGTCGAGGAGCTGGCTCACCTGCTGCACCAAGCCTTGGTAGGCACCCTCGCGCGCGACTTCGAGCGACTGGATCTTCAGGTCGAACTTACCGAGCGCTTCCTTGATGGGCGCGACCGATGCCTGGGCGAGCTTCGCGAACTCGTCCGAATTGCTCCTCAGGGCATTGGTCGAGAGCGCGCTGAAGGCATCGGAGAGCGCCTTCTTCGCGTCCTCGAGGAGCTTCAGCTTCTCCTCGAAGCCTTTCCTTTCGGCCTCGATGGTCGCTGCCAAGCCCTCCTTCTCCTTCGTCACCTCGAGGATCGTGCGCTGCTGCTGCGCGATGCTCATGCTGCGGGCTTCTATCTCCCGCTGCAGGTCGGGGATGCCGGCGGCGACCGCTTCGAACGAAGCGCGGCGGTTCGATTCCTCGCGCAGCTGCTCCATCGCGCCATCGCGCTGGCGACTGGCTTGCGCGGCCTGCTGGCGAGACTCCTCGAGTTGCTTTTCGGCCTGCTCGGCGGTCCGCGATCGGAAGAACCATCCGGCCATCGTGCCGATGGCGAGTCCAACGAGAAGAACGACTGCGATTTCCATTGTTTGGACTTGTGCCTACTGGGGGAATATACAGTATCAGGCCGCCTCGCGCAGCGTCGATGCGGGTGACGCGCGCAGCACCTTGCGCGAGGAGAGCCAGGCGTTGAGCGACAGGAGCGCGAGGCCGGCGAGCGGCCCGACGACGAGGAGCGCCGCGCTCGGTGGCAGGTCCAGTTCGAAGACGCGCCGCGCGAGGATCTGTCCGATGACCGCGGCGCCGACGGTCGCGAGCGCGCCGGCAAGAAACCCCATGGAGAGGAACTCGACGCGCTGCGCGCCGGCGACCTGCGCCCGCGTGGCGCCGTAGACCCGCATCACCGCCGCTTCGCGGCGCCGCTCGTCCTCGGTGGCGAGGAGCGCGGAATAGAGCACCAGCAGTCCCGCGCCGAGCGCGAAGAGGAAGATGAATTGCACCGCGGAGACGAGCTGGTCGACCACGCTCTGCGCCTGGCGCAGGGCCGCGCCGATGTCGACCAGCGTCAGGTTGGGAAACTGCGCGGCGAGCGCGCGCAGGCCGGCCTCGCCCGAGGCATCGACGCGGAACGCGCTGATGTAGCTCGCCGGAAACCGGGCGAGGATCGCCGTCGGCGCGATGACGAAGAAATTCACCTTCATCGAATCCCAGCGCACCCGCCGCAACGAGGTGATGGGCGCGCTGAATGTCTGGCCGCCGACGTTGAACACCAGCTCGTCGCCGAGCTTCCAGCCCAGGCGCTGGGCGATGCCCTCTTCCACCGACAGGCCGTCGCTCGTCCAGCGCCCCTCCGAGATCGTGTTGTGCGCCGGCGGCGCGTCCATGAACGAGAGATTGAATTCGCGCTCGACCAAGCGGCGCGCGCGCTCTTCGGTGTAGTCGGCCTCGTTGACCTTCTGCCGATTCACCGCCACGACCCGGCCGCGCACCATGGGGTAGAACTCGGGCTCGCCGATCTTTTTCTCGCGCAGGAAATCCTTCACCAGCTGGAGCTGGTCCGGCTGCACGCCGAGGATGAAGCGATTCGGCGCATCCGGCGGGGCGGCGCGGCGCCACGCATCGACCAGGTCGTTGCGCGTGAAAGTGAGGAGCAGCACCGCGGTCAGTCCGAGCGCGAGGCTCGCGACCTGCACCGCGTTGCCGCGCACATGGCGGCGCAAGTTGGCAAAGCCATAGCGCAGCGCGCGGCTGCCGATGCGCACGCGACTCAGCCCTGCGAGCGCAATCCAGGCGACGAGGAAGAAGACGAGCACCGCGGCAGCAAAACCGCCGACCACGTACGCACCGAGCGTGGTGTCGCCCGCCTGCCAGACGAGCAGTGCGGCGAGGAGCGCGAGGCCGAGGCCATAGGCCGCGAGTGCCCCTCCCTTGAGGCTGCCCGACTCGCGGCGGATGACGCGCACCGCCGGCACGTTCTTGAGCTGCATCAGCGGCGGCAGCGCAAAGCCAAGCAGCAGGACCAGGCCGACGAGGAATCCCTGCAGTGCAGGCCAGGCGGTGGGCGGCGGCAGCTCCGCGCGGATCAATTCCGAGAGCGCCGAGCCGATGCCCATCTGGGCGCCATAGCCGATCGATGCGCCGGCCGCGCAGGCGATGAGCCCGAGCAGCGCGAATTCGCCGGCGTGCAAGGCGAGAAGCCGGGTCTGCGTCGCGCCGAGGCAGCGCATCACCGCGCAGCCGTCGAGGTGGCGCTCGACGAAGCGCCGTGTGCCGAGCGCGATCGCGACGCCGGCGAGCACGGCAGCGAGGAGCGCGGTCAGGGACAGGAAGCGCCGCGCACGCTCGACCGAAGCGCGCACTTCCGGACGCCCCGACTCGAGCGTGTCGATGCGCTCGCCGCGGCCGAGCTGGCCGCTCAGGGATTTTTCCACCCGGGAGATCTGCTGCGGCGTGCCTGCGGCATAGAGGTAATACGAAATGCGGCTGCCGGTCTGCACGAGCCCGGTGGCCGGCACGTCGGCGAGGTTCATCATGAGGCGCGGCGCGATATTGAAGAAGTTGGCGTTGCGCTCCGGCTCCAACGTAATGATCGCCGCGACGCGCAGCTCCGATTTGCCGAGCCGCACGGTCGCGCCGGCGGGCGCCTGCAGCGCGCTCACCAGCCGTTCCTCGAGCCATACGGTTCCCGGCGCGGGACCCCGCTCGGCGATGGCGTCGGGCGCGCCGCGCGCTGGCGCGATGCGCATGCGACCGCGCAGCGGATAGTCTTCCGTGACCGCCTTGACGCCAACGAGCTGAGTCTCTTCTCCGCGCAGCGCCATGCTGATGAAGTTCATCGCCTCGGCGGTCTGCGCGCCTGCGCCGCGCAGCTCGGTCGCAATTTGCGTGCTCCAGGGATGGTCGGCGGCAAGCACGAGATCAGCGCCGAGCAGCTGGTGCGCGTCGCGCTCGAGCGCGTGGCCGACGCGGTCGGCGAAGAAACCGACGCTCGTCACGCTGGCCACCGCGATGACGAGTGCGGCGGCGAGCACGCCGAGCTCGCCCGCGCGCCAGTCGCGCGCGAGCATGCGCCACGCGGCTCTCACGCCGCCACCTTCCCGGCGACGAGGCGCACAACGCGCCCGCAGCGCGCCGCGAGCGCTTCGTCGTGCGTCACGAGGATGAGCGTCGTGCCGTATTCGCGGTTGAGGCCGAACAGAAGGTCGATCACCGCAGAACCGGATTCGGCATCGAGACTGCCGGTCGGCTCGTCGGCAAGGAGCAGCTTCGGCTGCACGACGAACGCGCGCGCGAGCGCGACGCGCTGCTGCTCGCCGCCGGAAAGGTGCTTCGGATAGTGATGCAGCCGCGCCGCGAGCCCGACACGCTCCAGGATTTCACGCGCCCGCGGCTCGGCATCCTCGGCATCGGCAAGCTCGAGCGGCAGCATGGCGTTCTCGAGCGCGGTCAGCGCGGGCAGGAGCTGGAACGACTGGAAGACGAAGCCGAGCATGCGGCCGCGCAGCTCTGCGCGCCGGTCTTCGTCCAGTGTAAATAGGTCGACGCCGTCGATCGTCACGCTGCCGCTCGATGGCGTGTCGAGCCCCGCGAGGAGAGCGAGCAGCGTCGACTTGCCCGAGCCCGAAGCGCCGACGACCGCGAGCGCCTCGCCCGACGTGACCGCGAGGTCGATGTCGCGCAGAATGACGAGCTCGCCGTTTCCGCTGCGGACTTTTTTGCCGATGCCCTTCGCGCTCAGGATGCTCGTTTCGCTTTTCATGCTGTGTGCGGCTGCGCTTCTGCAAGATGCGGCTGCGGCTGAGAAATCCATTCTGGTGTTTGGCGACAGCCTGTCAGCCGCGTACGGCATTGCGCAGTCGCGCGGCTGGGTCGCGCTGCTCGGTGAACGCGTGAAGCGGGAACGGCTGGATTATAGCGTCGCGAATGCGAGCATCTCGGGCGAGACGAGCGCCGGCGGCCTCGCGCGCATCGATGCCGCGCTCGAGCGTCAGCGATTCGGCGTCGTGATCGTCGAGCTCGGCGCGAACGACGGGCTGCGCGGCCTGCCGCTGGCGCAGATGAAGGCGAACCTCGGCACGATCATCGAGCGCTCGCAGAAGAGCGGCGCGCGGGTCCTGCTGGTCGGCATGCAGCTGCCGCCCAACTACGGCGAGGCCTATACGCGCGCTTTTGAGAATGCGTTCGCCGACGTGGCGAAGCGCTACGGCGTGGCGCTGGTGCCGTTCATGCTGGAGGGATTTGCGGAGCAGCCGGAGTTCTTTCAGGCCGACCGCATCCACCCTACCGCGGAGGCGCAGCCCTTGATTCTGGATCGCGTCTGGCAGGGGCTGCGCCCCTTGCTCAAGTAAGCCTGCTTAAGTAACCCGTAGGCGCGGCGCGCCGGCGGCGAAGCGCCCGATCGCGCTGGCAGTGCCGTTGAACGCCTTCAGCACCTGCGGCACCGCGTCCGCCGCGCATGCCACAAGCAGCCCGCCGCTCGTCTGCGGGTCCGAGATCAGCTTTCGCTGCCACTCGGGCGAGCCCGCCGGCAGATCGACTTCGTGTCCGTAGCCCTTCCAGTTGCGCTCCGATGCGCCGGTGGCGACGCCCTGCTTCACCCAATCGAGCGCTTCGGGAATCACCGGCAGCGCGTCGAAGCTCACTTCCGCGCCGAGCTTCGCGCCGCGGCACATCTCCAGCAGGTGACCGGCGAGACCGAAGCCCGTCACGTCGGTGAGCGCGTGCACCGCCGGCATATCGGCGAGCGCCTGTCCCGCGGTGTTGAGCTGTGTGGTCCACTGCAACATCTCTTCATAGCCCGCGGCCGAGAGCTTTCCTTTCTTGAGCGCCGCGGACAGGATGCCGATGCCGAGCGGCTTGCCGAGCACCAGCGCGTCGCCCGGTCTTGCCGTGCTGTTCTTTTTGACTTTCGAGGGATGGACGAGGCCGAGCGCCACCAGGCCATAGATCGGCTCGAGCGTATCGATCGAATGTCCGCCGGCGATCGGAATCTCGGCGTTGGCGCACACCGACTCGCCGCCCGCGAGGATCGCCCGGATCACCGACACCGGCAGCTTCTCGAGCGGCATGCCGACGATGGCGAGCGCCATGATCGGCCGTCCGCCCATCGCGTAGATGTCGGAGATCGCGTTCGTCGCCGCGATGCGGCCGAAATCGTAGGGATCATCGACGATCGGCGTGAAGAAATCCGTGGTGGCGACGAGCGCCTGGCTGTCGTTCAGCTTGTACACCGCGGCGTCATCGGCCGTCTCGGTGCCGACCAGCAACTCCTGCGGCAGTCCGCGCACCGGTGATGCGGCGAGGATGTCGGACAGGATGGCGGGCGCAATCTTGCAGCCGCAGCCGCCGCCGTGGCTGAACTCGGTGAGGCGGATTTTCTCTGGAGCGTTCATAGGAGATCGTCCCCGCGAAGGCGGGGACCCAATTTTGAAAGTTCGAAAACCATCGTAAGAAAAATCATCTGCTCCTAGGCTTCATGACGGCTTGACTGGATCCCCGCGTTCGCGGGGACGACCATTTAGCGCGTTTCAAAATCTTCCTCATCCCATTCTACAAGTGCGAAAACCGGCGAAGACGTCGGCGCGCTCCGCCAGGAAGAAATTGCGGAACTGCGGATGCACGAGCCGCCGCGGCGTCGCGAAGCTCGCGCCCTTCAATACCTTGTGCGTGTTGAACCACGGCTGCGAATAGTCGGCGTAGGGATCGGCGCTGAAGCCCGGGAACGGCGCGAAGCTGCTCGCGGTCCACTCCCATACCGCGCCCCACTGCATCCGGCTCGCGGCGTGCGTCCATTCCGCTTCCGTGGGCAGCCGGCGACGTGCCCAACGGCAGTAGGCCTGCGCCTCGTTCCAGTCGACGTGGCGCACGGGCTCGTTCGGATCGAGCGCCTGCACGGCGTCGAAGCGGCGCTCGTGCCAGGCGCCATCGAAGCGCTGCCAATATCGCGGCGCCACGCCGCCCTGCTCGACGTAGTCGAGGTACTGCCCGTTCGTCACCGGCCGGGCCGCAATCGCGAACGGCGCGAGGGCCACGTCGTGCGCCCACTTCTCGTTGTCGAAGACGAAGCGCTCTTCCTCACGCTCGGCGCCGAGTCGGACACTGCCGCCGGCAAATTCCAGATCGGGGTCAGACCCCTGTCGATTTTCGTGCAGGAGTCTGACCCCAAACTTGGGGTCGGGATAGCCGAGCGTCTGGTGCGTGTAGTGCAGCGCTTCGGCGTGCATGTCCTCGTGCAGCGTCACGAGGCGCACGAAGTAGCGCAAAGCCTGGTTGTCCGGCTCGCGGCCCAGTCTTTCCAGCGTTCGCTCGAGCACTGCTGCCAGATAGCCGCGCGTCGTGGCGAGGTCCGGCAGCGGCAGGTCCCAGCGGGTGTCGTGCGCGACATTGGAGGAGTCGTAGAGCGGATCGGCGTTCGGCAGGATCGACGGCCGCGCGAGCCTCCCGCTTTCCCAGCGCAGGCACCAGTGCTCCTGGAACCAGCCGATGTGGCCGATCTCCCACAGCGGCGGATTGACGATGGCGAGCCTTGGACCGAGGAGCCGCTGGCCTTCGAAACCGGCCGTGATGAGGGTGAAGTGATCCCGGACGGCGACGAGATCTGAAGATAATGTGTCGATGGCGCGCCTATTCATCGTCACGCCGGCAGGGGCCGGACTGCGCAACGGCAATCGCCACACGGCGCTCCGCTGGGCGACGCTGCTTCGCGCGAGCGGCCACCGCGTGCGCGTCGACGTGGCGTGGAACGGTGAGCCCTGCGATGCGTTGATCGCCCTGCACGCGCGCCGCAGCCATGAATCGATCGCGCGCTATGGCAACGCGCGGCCGCTCGTCGTCACGCTGACGGGCACCGATCTCTATCGCGACCTGCCTGACTCGGCCGAGGCGCGTGACTCGCTCGAGGCTGCGCATCGCGTCATCGTCCTGCAGGATGCGGCGCTGGACGAGCTCGATCGCGAGATCAAAAGAAAAGCGCGCGTGGTCTATCAATCGGCCGCTCCGCATCTGGCGCACCGCCCGCCCAAGACGCCGTTTCGCGTCGCGGTGGTGGCGCATCTGCGCGGCGAAAAGGATCCGCTGCGCACGGCGGCCGCGCTCGCATGGCTGCCGGGCGTGGATCTGCAGGTGATCCAGATCGGCGCCTCCCTCGACCCAGCGCTGGAGAAGGAAGCGCGAGCCTGGATGGCGCGTGAGCCGCGCTATCGCTGGCTCGGCGGCATGGCGCATGGCCGCGCGCTCGGCTGGATGGCGAAGAGCCATCTGCTTGTCGTGAGCTCCGTGATGGAAGGCGGCGCCAACGTGATCGCCGAGGCCGCGCGCATCGGCACGCCGGTGCTCGCGTCGCGCGTCTCGGGGAACATCGGCATGCTGGGTGCCGGCTACCCGGGTTATTTCCCGCTCGCCGACGATGCCGCGCTTGGGCAACTGCTCGAGCGCGCGGCAAGCGACCCTCGGTTCTATCGCAGGCTGAAAAGCGCGCTGCGGACGCGTCGCAAGCTTTTCGCGCCCGCCGCCGAGCGAGCTGCGCTCGCGCGAGTGGTGCGCGAGGTACTCCCTTGAGTGCTTCACTGAAGCAGCTCGGCGACCTTGGCGCGCACCGCGTCGCTCGACCAGTCGAGCTCGCCGTACGCCACATAGTGGATGCGTCCGTCGCGGCCGATGAGATAGCTCGCCGGGAGCAGCTTCGCCTTCCAGGTCTTGCCGACCGAGCCGTCGCGGTCGCGCAGCAGCGGGAAGCCGAGCGGCAGCGACGCGCTGAACTTCTCGATGCGCGACAGCGGCTCGGCCATGTTGACTGCCAGCACTTCGAACGGCTTGCCCTTGAGCGAACTGCGCAGCCGATCGATCGAGGGCATCTCGGCGCGGCATGGCTCGCACCACGTCGCCCAGAAGTTCACCAGCACGACCTTGCCTTTGTATTCGCCGAGGTTGTGCGTCTTGCCGCCCATGTCCTCCAGCGCGAGCGGCGGCGTGGCGCCGCCTTCCCAGGGCTTGAGCTCCGTCGCACGTATGGAAAATGAGGCGACGAGCGCCGCCCCCGCGAGAACGAGAGCTACGGCAAAACGCAGCACTAGGCGGTGATCTCGCGCGCGGTGATCGTGTAGCGCACGCTGTCGGGCTCGAGCTGGTCGCGCAGCTCCCCGTCAGACTCGGCGTTGATGTACATGAGGAACGGCAGCTTCGGCGCCTTGGTGGCGTGCGGCAGCTTCACATCGTGCCCATTGTTGTAGGCGACCCAGTTCATCTCCCAGCTGCCGAAGAGGCGCTTCCTCGCCGCCACCACTTTCTCGTCCTTGATCGGCAGGTTGCCCGGCGGCTCTTCCAGCACCACCTTGCGCACGTCGGCCGGATCGATCGCCACCCAACCGTAGCCGCTCGCGAAGAACTCGGCGCGACAGTGCTGCGCTTTCGTGATGTTCGCCGTGCCGGCGCCGAGGCTCTTGTAGCCGTACCTGGACGGCGCCACGCGCACGCCATAGACATCGCGCGCCGGAACACCCACCGAACGCGCGAGCCCGACATAGAGCGCGTTGAGGTCCGCGCATTTGCCGCCGAGGTTGCCGCTCTCGAGCAGCGACTTCACGTCGCCCACGCCGCAGCCGCGCGTCTTCGGATCGCGGAAGGTGTTGTCGACGATCCATTCGTAGATGGCGCGCGCCCGGTCGACGTCGGTCTTCGCGCCCTTGGTGATGTCGAGCGCCATCTTGCGCACGATGCCGTCGGTGGGAATCAGCTCGGTCGGCGCGGTAAAGAACTTCCGATCGGCCGCCGAGAGATCGATCGGGCTGTCGGCGCGCGCGAAATCCGTGGCGCGATCGCGCGTCATGAAACGGCTCGTCACCTCGACGACCGGATTCATCACCTTGTCGCTCCACTCCGTGTAGAGCATGGCGATGCCGTATTTGCCGTCGTGCTTGACCTCGGCCGTCGTCGTATTGCCGCTCCAGCTGTTGCCGAGCGCTTTCTGCCAGCTCGTATCCATCTCCATCGGCAGCGGTACCCAGGCGCGCGCCACGCCGAAGGAGTCCCTCACCTCGACGCGGGTGACGGTCTCGAACGTGCGCCAGCCGTCCTGCGCAAATGCAGTGCGCCAGGGCAACGACTGGGCGATGGCAGCAGCGGCGGCGGACTTCAGGAAGATGCGTCGATTCATGGGATCGCTCCTGGGGAGAGACAACGACGGCGGAGCGCGACCGGGAGGGTAGCGTTCGCCAGGTCATCGGGACTTCCCGACTGTCCGCCACGCCCGCGACGGCCGCGCGAAAGCGCGCAGCCGATCATCGCGGCGAGCGAGCGGCTGCTCGTGGAGATGAGGCGCTGGAGGATGAACATCGGGACCTGCGACGTTATAGTAGGCCGCGATGGATTTCAAGAACTTCGACGCGATCCTCGACGCACGCACGCCTGCGGAATACGCGCTCGACCATATTCCCGGCGCGGTCTCTGCGCCGGTGCTCGACGACGCGCAGCGCGCCGAGGTCGGAACGCTCTACAAGCAGGTCTCGGCCTTCGAGGCGAAGAAGCTTGGCGCGGCGCTCGTCGCGCAGAACGTGGCGCGGCACATCGAGCAGATGTTCAGAGGAAAAGATAAAAACTGGCGACCGCTCGTCTATTGCTGGCGCGGCGGCAAGCGCTCGGGCGCGATGGCGCACATCCTGCGCGAGGTGGGATGGGATGCGAGCACGCTGGCAGGCGGCTATCGCGCCTATCGTCGCTGGGTGGTAGAGCAACTCGCTACCGTGCCGCTGGAGATGGAACTCGTCGTGGTGCACGGCCCGACGGGCAGCGGCAAGAGTCGTTTCCTCGCGGCGCTGCGCAGGGCCGGCGCGCCGGTGCTCGACCTCGAGGGGCTGGCGGCGCATCGCGGCTCGGTGCTCGGCGGACTGCCCGGCGAGCGGCAGCCTTCGCAGAAATGGTTCGAGAGCCAGCTCCTCGCGGCGCTCGAGAAATCCGACCGGCTGCGTGCGGTCTATGTCGAGGGCGAGTCGAAGAAGATCGGCGAGATCCAGGTGCCTGAAGCGCTGATGGCGCGCATGCGCGCATCGCGCTGCGTCATCCTGGAAACCGATCTGCCGACGCGCGTCACGCTGCTGCTCGACGAATATCGCCACTTCCTCGAGGACCGCAGCGCGCTCGATGCGCAGCTCGATTGCCTGATCGATCTGCACGGCCGCGAGCGCATCGGCGAGTGGAAGGCGCTGGCGGCGGCCGGCAAATGGCGCGAGTTCGTCGAGCGGCTGCTGGTGCAGCACTACGATCCCGCGTATCGGCGCTCGTCGATGAAGAACTATGTCCAGCTCGCCGACGCGCCGTCGGCTCGCATCGCTTCAGCCGACGCTGCCGCCTTCGACGAAGCGGCTCGAACGGCGCTAGGCGTCGAGGCCCGCGAGCACGCGGACGTGCTGCACGGCGCTGCGCCCGAGCGCGCCTAGCGCGTAGCCGCCTTCGAGCAGCGAGACGATGCGGCCCTCGGCATAGCGGTCGGCGATCGCCTTCACCTGCTCGGTCACCCAGCCGTAGTCGCCGTCGGTGAAGCGCAGCATGGCCATGTCATCCTCGGCGTGCGCATCGAATCCCGCCGAGAAGAAGACCATCTCGGGCCGGAATTCTTCCAGTGCGGGTAGCCACATTTTGATCACCGCCGCGCGGAACTCGCGCGAGCCCGAGCCCGCGGCGAGCGGCACGTTGAACATGTTCGGCGCGGGGTTGTCGGTGCCGCTGTACGGGTAGAACGGGTGCTGGAAGATCGACGCCATCATCACGTGCTCGTCGTTCTCGAAGATGTCCTCGGTGCCGTTGCCGTGGTGGACGTCGAAGTCGATGATCGCCACGCGCTCGAGGCCGTGCACCTCGATCGCATGCCGCGCGGCGACCGCGACGTTGTTGAAGATGCAGAAGCCCATCGCCCGCGAGCGGCACGCGTGGTGCCCCGGCGGCCGCACCGGGCAGAACGCGGAGGTCGCTTTTTTCGTGACCACGAGGTCGGTCGCCATGACACCGGCGCCGGCGGCGCGCAGCGCAGCGTTCAGCGTGTAGCGATTCATGGCGGTATCGGGATCGAGGTGCACGGTGCCTTGCTCCGGCGCGGCGTCGCGGATGGCGTGCACGTAGTCGAGCGGATGCACGCGCGCGAGCTGCTCGTCGGTGGCGAGCGGCGCTTCGTAGCGTTGCAGGTGCTCGCCGATGCCCGCGGCGATCAGCTGGTCGGCGATCGCGGAAAGGCGCGCCGGCTGCTCGGGATGATGCGCGCCCATGTCATGCCTGAGGCAATCGGCATGCGTGACGAGAGCGCTCGGCATGACGGACGATCATATCCCATCGAGTACAATCGCCGAATGCTGCTGTCGAAGGCCGAGCTCCCGCAAAATGTGCTGCGCGGCCCGATCGATCGCGTGATCGAATCGGCAGGGAGGATCATCCTCGGCAAAGAAGGCCAGGTGCGGCTCGCGCTGGCGTGCCTCCTCGCGCGCGGCCATCTCTTGATCGAGGATTTGCCCGGCGTCGGCAAAACGACGCTCGCGCACGTGCTCGCGCGCTCGCTCGGCCTTAATTTCCAGCGCATCCAGTTCACGAGCGACATGCTGCCGGCCGACATCATCGGCGTCTCGGTCTACGAGCGCGAGACCGGCACCTTCAAGTTCCATCCCGGCCCGATCTTCGCGCAGGTGATCCTGGCCGATGAAGTGAATCGCGCCACGCCCAAGACGCAGTCGGCGCTGCTGGAGGCGATGGAAGAGCACCAGGTCACGGCCGAAGGCGAGACGCGCAAGCTGCCCGAGCCTTTCTTCGTCATTGCGACGCAGAACCCCTCCGAGCAGGTCGGCACCTTCCCGCTGCCCGAATCGCAGCTCGACCGTTTCACGATGCGCATCGAGCTCGGCTACCCGGACCGCGGCGCCGAGCGCGCGCTCCTCACCGGCGTCGATCGGCGCGACCTCCTCGCCACGCTCGACCCGTCGATGACGCCGGCCGAGCTGGTCGAGCTGCAGATGAGCGTGCAGAAGATCCATGTCGCGCCGGCGCTCCTCGACTACGTGCAGGCGATCGTGGAGCACACGCGCCGCTCGCCCGACTATGTCGCCGGCCTCTCGCCCCGCGCGGCGCTCGCCATCGTCCACACCGCGCGCGCCTGGGCGATGCTCGAGGGCCGCGACAAGGTGATCCCGGAAGACGTGCAGGCCATCCTGCCCGGCGTTGCTGCCCACCGGCTGCACCCGGCGCACGATTCCCAGCGCCGCATCGATGTCGGCGCGCAATTGCTCGCTGCTGTCCCGATTCCGTAATTTCTGCGCGGTCCTGCTGCTCGCGCCGCTCGCCGCGGCCGCGGTTGATCGCGACCTCTATCTCTATCAGGGCGCTGACCGCGCGCAACGCCTCGCCGCGGGGGCGAAGAAGGAAGGCTCGCTCGTCCTCTACTCCACGATGACGCTCGAGGATGCGCAACCGCTCCTCGCCGCGTTCGAGAAGAAGCACGGCATCAAGGTCAAGATGTGGCGCGGCGTCAACCAGAAGCTCGTGCAGCGTGCGCTCGCCGAAGCGCGCGCCGGCCAGCTTGCGGCGGACGCGTTCGAGGGCAGCGGCCCCGGGCTCGAGATCCTGTACCGGGAGGGCTTGCTCGAGCCGTTCTACAGCCCGGCGTTTGCCGACATTCCCGCCGAGGCGTTTCCGCGCCACCGCCACTACGCGCCGGACAATCTGCTCTTCACCGTGATGGGCTACAACACGAAACTGGTGAAGCCGAGCGAAGTCCCCTCGACCTATGAAGACCTGCTGGCACCCCAGTGGCGCGGCAAGCTCGGCATCGAATCGTCCAATGTCGCCTGGTTTGCGGCGGTGGCCAAGTCGATGGGCGAGGAAAAGGGCCTGGCGTACTTCCAGAAGCTCGCCGCAATGCAGCCGCAGGTGAGAAGCGGACATACGCTGATCACCGAGCTGGTCGCGGCGGGCGAGATCCCGATCGCGCTCACGGTCTACAACCAGGCGGTCGACAAGCTGAAGGAGAAAGGCGCGCCGATCGAGTGGAAGGCGCTGCAGCCCGCTTTCGGCCGCGCCGACGGCATCGCCATCGCGAAGACCGCGCAGCATCCGCACGCCGCGCTGCTGTTCGCCGACTTCGTGCTCTCGCCCGAGGGACAGCGCTTCATCAAGCAGGCGAGCCGCGTGCCGGTGAACCGGCGCGTCGACAGCTCGTTCGACCAGAAGGTGTTCCGCATCATCGATCTCGCCGCGCTCCTGAAGGAGTGGGACATCTGGGAGAACCGCTGGCAGTCGCTCTTCCTTCGCGAGCGCCGATGAAAGTCGAGCTCGGCGAGCGGTGCCAAGGCGAACTTTTCCTCCCGGCGGGCGCGGCCAAGGGTGCGGTGGTCATCCTGCACGAGCGCTATGGCCTGGTGAAGCACACCCTGGATCTCGCGCAGCGCCTGGCCGACGATGGCTATGTCGCGCTCGCGCCAAACCTGTTTTCCACCTACGGTGACCGGGAGGCGCTGCAGCGCGGCGATGCGCGCGTCACGCTGCCGGATGACGCAGTCGCCGCCGTGATCGACCGCGCCATCGATTTCACCCAGCAGCACACCGATCGCATCGCGCTCATGGGCGTGTGCCAGAGTGGCCGCTATCCGATCGTCGTCGGCAGCCGGCGCGCGGATCTCGCCGCTTGCGTCGTGTTCTACGGCGCCTCGCAGCAGCGCGATTGGGATGCGTCCGAGCTCCAGCCGCGCTCGATGGCCGAGATGCTGCCGCGCCTCAGCGCGCCGGCGCTCTTCGTGTACGGCGAGCGCGACCACACCATCTCGCTCGACAACGTACGCCGCGTGCGCGATGCGCTGGAGGCGGGCCGACGCAGCTATCGCATGAAGGTGTTCGCCGGCATGCCGCACGGCTTCTTGAACGACACCATGCCCGGCCGCTATCGGCCCACGGAGGCGGCACAGGCGTGGCAGATGCTGCTCGCGTTTCTGGCCGAGGTCGGCGCCGGACAGTGGAACGGCCCGGTGCGCTGGGAGTTCGAGGGCGCAAGTTCCGTAAACTACGATTTTTCCAGGAACGTCCGACTCGAATGAAGCTCGCACTGCTTTTTGTTCTCTGTATGGGAAATGCGTTCGCGCAGGATCCCGCCGCCGCCCGCAAGGAAGGCGAGGTGATGCTCTATACCTCGCTCGTGCCCGAGGATCTCGCGCCGCTCGGCGCCGCGTTCGAGAAGAAATACGGCGTCAAGCTCAAGACCTGGCGAGCCAATTCGGAGAAGGTACTGCAGCGCGCCGTGACCGAGATGCGCGCCGGGCGCAACGACGCCGACCTGGTCGAGACCAACGGCCCGCAGATGGAGTCGCTCTACCGCGAGAACGGACTGCAGCCGCTCAAGTCGGCGCGGGTCAAGGACCTGATGCCGCAGGCGCTGCGGCCGCACGGCCACTGGGTGGGCACGCGGATCAACATGTTCGTGCAGTCCTATAACACCAAGCTCGTGAAGAAAGAGGAACTGCCGAAGTCCTACGCCGATCTTACGAATCCGCGCTGGAAGGGCCGCCTCGGCATCGAGGCCGAGGACGAGGACTGGTTCGCGATGGTGGTCAAGGAGCTGGGCGAGGAGAACGGCCTGCGCGTGTTCCGCGAAATCGTGCGCGTCAACGGCCTCTCGGTACGCAAGGGCCACACGCTGCTCGCCGGCCTGGTGGCCTCCGGCGAAATTCCGCTCGCGCTCACCACTTACAGCCACGGCACCGAGAAGATGAGGAAAAAGGGCGCGCCGGTGGACTGGTTCGCGATCGCGCCGGCCATCGGCCGCGCGAACGGCATCGGCATCGTGCGCAGCCCGCCGCATCCGAACGCGGCGGCGCTGTTCGTCGACTTTCTGCTCTCGCCCGAGGGCCAACAGATTCTGCAGCAGGGCGGCTACGTGCCGGCGAGCCTCAAGGTCGCCGACCGGGCGCAGAAGCTGCCGCTCAAGTTCGTCGACCCGGCGCTGATCCTCGACGAGGACGCGAAGTGGAAGAAGCTCTGGGCCGAGATCGTCCTGGAGCGCGGGCGGTGAGCGACGAGCGCCTCGAGGCGGGGCGCACGTGCCTCTTGCTTTTCGATTTTCTCGCCGGCCACGCCGCGAAGGATCCGCAGCGCTACGCGCCGGTCATGGCCAATGCCGCGAAAATCCTGGCCGCCGCACGCGCGCGCGGTGCAATGGTGGCTTATGCGCGCGCCGATCACCGCGCCGACGGCGGCACGGCCGCGCGCACGCTGCACGACAGCGGCCCGCGAGCGCCGCTGATCACGAGCGGCACGCCCGAGGCCGAGATCGTGCCCGAGCTCGCGCCGCGACCCGGCGAATACCTCGTGCCCAAGCATCGCTGGAGCGCCTTCCACGGCACCTATCTCGATACCGCGCTCCGCGCGAGGCGCGCCGACACCATCATCCTGTGCGGCGGCTCGACCGAGATCGGCATCTCCTCCACCGCTTATGCCGCGCGCGATCTCGACTACAACCTGGTGATCGCCTCGGATGCCTGCACTTCGCCCAAGCCCGAGCTCCAGGCGCAACTCATGCGCGATGCCTTTCCGCGGCTCTCGCGCGTGCGCACTACCCCGCAGATTCTGGAGATGTTGAAACCGTGAAGACGCGCCGCGTATGAGATCTTCCTCCGGCGCGCACTTCATCGCTCTTGACCACGTCAGAGCCGTGGCAATCTTCATGGTCTTTGCGTGGCACTTCACTCACGCGAGAAATGGTTACCCGGTCGCGTTCGACTACGTTCCGGCGCTGTTCCCATTCTCCGTCCTTGATGAGGGCCACACCGGCGTGGCTCTTTTCATGACTCTCAGTGGCTACTTGTTCGCCAAGCTCCTCGACGGCAAATCCATTGATTACCGGCGGTTCCTGTGGAACCGCGCTCTGCGCCTGTTGCCACTGCTTGCGGTGGTACTCCTGATCGTCGGCCTGACGAAGCTCGTCAACGGCGAGAGTCTTTTGATCTATGTCTTCGCTATCGTGGCAGGTCTCATTCTCCCGACCCTTCCCAACGGGGGCGGGTGGTCGATTACCGTGGAGTTCCATTACTACCTGATCCTCCCCCTGTTTCTATGGCTGCTGACAAAGTCGAAGCTGTGGCCTCTTTCCATAGTTGTCGCGGCCATTGCGCTGCGTTGGTTTCTCCATCACGAGAGGGGGGAAGTCCAGTCCCTGGCTTTCTGGACAATTATTGGCCGCGTAGATCAGTTTGCCCTGGGCATGCTGGTTTATCAGTTTCGTTCTCACCTTGCCCACCGCCATGTCGTTGCCGCTGCAACGATCATCGCGTTCATGATGTTCTATTGGTATTTCGATCATCAAGGCGGCTTCTTTCAGAACACTTCCTACCCATCGCCCAGTCCGATCTGGATAGTCCTTCCGACCATCGAAGGCCTTGCGTACGCGATAGCGATCGCCTGGTATGACAATTCGTTTTCCCCTTCGAACTCGAGCGTTTCCAAATTTATCGGACGTATCGGGGAATATTCCTACTCCATCTATTTGCTCCACTTTTTTGTCGTGTTTGACGCTGCCCGGTTTGTGAATCAGCGGATCATGGACATTTCCAATTTCTATCTGGCGTGCCTTTGGTCGACGGTCTTCTTTCTTTTGATGATGCTGCCGGGATATGTCAGCTTTCGCTTCATTGAAGCCCCTTTCCTGAAGCTGAGAAAACCCTACTTCAGCAAGACCCAAGAGGCACTCGGCGAAGCCGCGCGACAAAGCGCCCCGTGACGCTGCAATTCATCCCTTGCACGCATGACGCGCACGCAGCCGCGATCCTGGAAATCCTCAACAACGAGACCACCGCGGCGAAGGCATCGGCAGCGCGCTCATGAAGAAGCTGATCGACGCGGCGCGCATCCAGGACTATCACGTGATGGTGGGCGGCATCGATGCCGAGAACCGGGCGAGCATCGCGATGCACGAGAAGCTGGGGTTCGTGCACGCCGGCACCGTGCGCCACGCCGGCTACAAGTTCGGCCACTGGCTCGACCTCGCCTTCTATCAGCTCCTGCTCGAGACGCCGCTGTGGGCCGTGGAGGATTGAAGCGCACGCCAGACGGATTGCGCGGTCGCCGGCATGTCGATGCGCGTTCCGCCGAGCGCGTCGACAATCGCATTGACCACCGCCGCCGGCGCCCCCACCGCGCCCGCCTCGCCCGCACCTTTGACGCCGAGCGGATTGCTCTTGCAAGGCACATTGTGGAAGCTGCAGTCGAGCGCGGGCAGGTCGGTGGCGCGGGGCATGGCGTAATCCATGAAGGAGCCGGCGAGCAGCTGTCCGCTCGCGCGGTCGTACACTGCGTGCTCGCGCAGTGCTTGTCCGATCCCCTGCACCGTGCCGCCGTGCACTTGTCCCTCGAGCAGCTTCGGATTCATCGCGTAGCCGAAGTCGTCGATCACCGTATAGCGCACGATCGCCGTGTCGCCGGTGTCTGGCTCTATCTCCACCTCCGCGATATGGCAGCCATTCGGATAGGTGTATTCCGCGGGCGTGCGCGTATGGGTCGCCTCGAGCGCGCCGAGCTCGAAAAGGCTCACGCGCCGATCGGTGCCGGCGATGCGGAACTCGCCGTCCTTGTATTCGATGTCGGATGCCGCCGCCTCGAGCTTCTGCGCGGCGGCCCGTTTTCCCTTCTCGATCACTTCGCCGGCCGCCACCTGCGCGGCGACGCCGCCGATGGCGAGGAAGCGCGAACCGCCGGTGAGCCCGTCGGTGGGCACCAGGTCGGTATCACCCTGCACCACCTTGATGTGCGCGGCGTCGATGCCGAGCTTGGCCGAAAGCAGTTGCACGAAGGACGTCGTGTGGCCTTGTCCGTTGTCCTGCATGCCCGAATACGCGGTGACCTTGTCGCCCTCGACCTTCACGCGGATCGTGTCGCCGGGCCCGCCGCCGCAGCGCTCGATGTACATCGCCAGTCCCATGCCCCTTAGCTTCTTCGACGCTTTTCGCCGCGCGCCGAAACCTGCCCAATCGGCCTTCTCCATCGCGCGCGCCATGACGGTCGCGAACTCGCCCGAATCGTATTTGCTTTCAACCGGCGTCTGGTAAGGCATCGCCGACGGCGGGATGAAGTTCCGCCTTCGGATCTCGTCCGGCGCGAGGCCCATCTCGCGCGCTGCGGCGTCGACCACTCGTTCCAGCAGGTAAATCGCCTCGGGCCGGCCCGCACCGCGATAAGCATCTACCGGCACGGTATTCGTGAGCGTGCCTTTGATGTTGAGGTGGATCGAGGGGATGCGATAGACGCCCGAGAGCATCGGCGCGGCGAGCTGCGGGATGAACGGCCCGAAGTTCGAAAGGTACGCGCCCATGTTGGCCCAGGTCGTCACGCGCAGCGCGAGGAAGCGCCCGTCGTTGTCCATCGCCAGCTCGGCGACCGAATAATTGTCGCGACCCTGTGCGTCCGAGAGGAACGATTCCGAGCGATCGGCGGTCCAGCGCACCGAGCGTTTCAGCCGCTGCGCGGCCCAGACCATCATCGGCTGCTCGGGATAGAGGAAGATCTTCATGCCGAACGCGCCGCCGACGTTGCCCGAGACGACGCGCACGTCCTCGCTCTTCACGATGCCGGCGATCTGTCCGCGCAGATGGTGCGGGCCCTGACTCGGCGTGTAGAGCGTCACCCTGCCCTTGTCATATTGAGCGAGCGCGGCGCGCGGCTCGATCGGATTGGCGACCAGCCGGTTGTTGACGAGCTCGAGGCGCGTGACATGCGCCGCCTTCTTCAGCGCCTGCTCGACCCGCTCGCGCGACTGGCAGAGCCCGATATCGAATGCCACCTCGCCTTCGCGCACATCGGTGACCGCGGGCAGCGGCTCGTAATCCACCTCGACCGCGTCGGCGGCGTCTTTCGCCTGCGCCAGCGACTCCGCGATGACGACGGCGACGGGATCGCCGACGTGCCGCACCGTGTCGAGCGCGAGCACCGGCCGCGGCGTCTTCTTCAGATTTTCCATCTCAATCAGGCACAGCACGTGCCCAAGCCCGTCGGCTGCCGCGTCTTTGCCTGTCAGCACCGCAATGACGCCCGGAGACTTTGGGATCGAGATATGGCGGATGCGGGCGTGCGCATGGGGCGAGCGCACCACCACAGCATGCGCTGCGCCCGGTAACGCGAAATCGTCGGTGTAGCGTCCGGCGCCGCGCAGCAGCGTCTCGTCTTCGAGGCGCGAAACGCCTTGGCCTAGGGCGAACTTGGGCATGGCATGATCATAGCCATGCCAAGTGTCGAGATGGTGCTCGTGTTCATGGCGGCGGCGCTGGCGCTTAACCTCACGCCGGGGCCCGACATACTCTACGTCACCGCGCGCATCGCGGGCGCGATCTATCTGGTGGTGATCGGCATCCAGCTTATCGTCCGGCCGCGCACCGCGAGCCAGGTGGCCGCCTTGCCGCGCTCGCGGCTGCGAGTGATCTTCATGCAGGCGGTGATCACCAACGTGTTGAATCCGAAGGTCGCGCTCTTCTTCCTCGCCTTCCTGCCGCAATTCGTCGACGCTCTAGCAGGCCCGTCGGTGCCGCAGATCCTGCTGCTCGGGCTGCTCTTCAACGTCCAGGGCACACTCGTCAACGTCGCCGTGGCGCTGCTCGCGAGCCGTGGCACGAACTGGCTGCGCGCGAGCGAACGGCGCGTCGCCGCACTCCAGCGCATGACCGGCGCGCTGTTCGTGGCGCTGGGCGCGAGACTTGCTGTGGCGAGCAACAGATGAAGTACACCGGCAGCTGCCATTGCGGCGGCATCAAGTTCGAGGTGGACGGCGAGTTCCAGGAAGGCCTGGAGTGCAACTGCTCGCTCTGCTCGCGCAAGGGATCGCTGCTTGGCTTCGTGCCACAGGAGAAGCTGAAGATGCTCACGCCGCGCGAGCAGATGAGCACCTATTTGTTCAACAAGCACGTCATCAAACACTATTTCTGCCCCACCTGCGGCATCCATCCACTCGCCGAGGCGAAGGACCGCTCGGGCAAGCCGATGGCGGCGATCAATCTGCGTTGCCTCGAGGACTTCGACCTCGGCTCGCTCAAGATCAACAAGTTCGACGGCGCGTCGCTGTGACCGTGGACTACGCAGAGGTCGAGCCCAAGCGCGAAGAGGTCGACGCGATGCAGGGCGCGACGCTGCTCGAGTTCGGCAGCCCCTGGTGCGGCCACTGCCGCCGCGCGCAACCGCTCATCGCGGAAGCTCTGGCTTCCCATCCGGGCGTGCGACACGTCAAGGTCGCGGACGCGAGCGGCAAGCGCCTCGGCCGCTCCTTCAAGGTGAAGCTCTGGCCGACGCTCGTCTTCCTCAAGGACGGTAACGAAAGCACGAAGCTGGTCCGCCCCACCAGCGCCAAAGAAGTCGAGCAGGCGCTCTCGCAGATAGACTAGTGGCGTGAAACGCTGGCACAGAGCAGTCGCCCTGGCGCTCGCCCTCGGCCTCATCAACGCGGCCACGCAAATGGTGATCAGGGCGAACGTGGCGGCGGGCATCTATCCGCCGGACACGGCGATCGACATCCCGATCCTGACCACGCTCTACGTGTCGCTGTTCTTCGTTCCCTGGCTCGCGCTTCTCGCGATCTATTCGCGCTTCGACGCCATACGGCGAATGCGACCGGCGCTGGCAATGACGGGCGTCGTGGTGATCTACCTCCCGGCGGTCGTGTTCGCGCTCGGCGGCATTCAGTACTGGGCCGCCCCCCATCACTTTGCAATCGCGGGCGCCTATGCAGCGCTCTTGGTGCTGCTGACGGTGCTCGGCCGGGATGACCTGCGCACGCTGCGGGGCGACGCGATGCCGGCTGCCGCGGCTGCCGCGGCAAACGCATCGCCGCTGATTTCCGTCGGCCAATACTTTTGGTACGCCGTCGGTATTGCGCTCTTTCTCTATGCACTGCCTTTCGTCCACAACCTCGGCTGCATCGAGCTGCCATTCGGCTCGGGATACGATCTCGCGCTGCTCTATCTCGGCCTGCCGGCCGTGCTGGTGGCGATCTTCGGCGGCCGCTGGATGGCGGCGCGGATCAAGCGCCCGGCATTGCGCGTCGGCGCGCTCGTGGTGGGCGCCGGGCTTTTCGTCTGGCTCGTCGTGTTCGGCCAGGCGTACATCGTGCTAGCGAACGCGCTTCTCTCACCGCAGCAGCGGGTGACGTACGAGGCGGTCGTGGTGGAGAAGTTAAGCAACAATATGTTGCGCGTGCGCCCGGTGGCGGCGACGAACGCGGTGATGTCGATGGAAGTCAACGAGCAGGCATACGCGCGCCTGAAGGTCGGTGACCGCGTCGCCAAGCCCATGGTGATCGGCGCGCTCGAGATCCCCTACGTCGCCCGCTGCCGCTGGCTGCCGTTCAGCCGCCGCGGCATGTGACTTGCGTCACCGGCGCCGCTAGCCACGCAACTTTGCTTGTGTAGAATTCGCCGCTTTCGTTGCGGCAGCGTAGTGAACCGCAATAGCTGTCGCTCGTAGACGTCAATGCCACCCGGGACTCGCTACCAGCTCGAAGTCAATCCGAAGTTGCCGAAGCGCCTCGCGAGGCTGGAAGAGCTCGCGGGCAATCTCTGGTACAGCTGGGACCGCGCGACGCGCGCCATCTTCGCGCGCCTGAATCCGGCGCTGTGGGATGCGGTCGGCCACAACCCGAAGGCGATGCTCAAGCGCATCGACGAGCAGCGCCTGATCGACGCCGCCTCCGATCCCGCCTTTCTCGACAGCCTGCAGCGCGTGCTCTCGGCGTTCGACGCCTACCAGGCGGATGCGCCGTTCCGGAGTAACTCGGGCGGCTTCAAGGCGGACGAGCTGGTCGCCTATTTCTGTGCCGAGTTCGGCGTGCACGAGAGCCTGCCCCTCTACTCGGGCGGCCTCGGCATCCTCGCCGGAGACCACTGCAAGGCGGCGAGCGACTTCCAGCTGCCTTTCGTTGCGGTGGGCCTGCTCTATCGCCAGGGCTACTTCATCCAGACGATCGACGCCGAGGGGCGCCAGCGCGCCGACTACCACGATTCCGAATTCAGCGATCTGCCGATCGATCCGGTGCAGAAGGGCGGCCGCGACCTCACCGTCGAGCTCGCCCTCCCCGGCCGCAAGCTCACGGTGAAGGTGTGGCAGGCGCGCATCGGCCACGTGCGGCTGTTTCTCCTCGACACCGACGTGCCGGAGAACAGCGAGCGTGACCGGGCGATCGCGCACCGGCTCTACGGCGGCGATCGCACCACGCGCCTCGAGCAGGAATTGGTGCTCGGCGTGGGCGGTGCGCGCGCGCTCGCCGCGATGGAGCTCAAGCCGTCGGTCTGGCACATCAACGAAGGCCATGCTGCGTTCCTGATCCTCGAGCGCGTGCGCGGCCTCGTCGCCGAAGGGCTGTCGATGGACGCGGCGATCGAAGTAGTGGCGGCAAATACCGTCTTCACCACGCATACGCCGGTGCCGGCGGGCCACGATCAGTTCAACGACGCCACGGTGACGCCTTACTTGAAGAGCGCGTTCGGCGACCTGTCGAGCGCGCCCGACAAGCTCGCGGCGCTGGCGCGCCCGCCGATGGGCGGCGACTTCAACATGACCGCGCTCGCCATCCGCGGCGCGCGCTATATCAATGGCGTATCGCGCATCCACGGCGGTGTCTCCCAGACGCTGCTGAAGGACTTCTGGCCGAACGTCACGCCGGAGGAAAACCCGGTCGGCTTTATCACGAACGGCGTGCACGTCACGACGTTCCTCGCGCCCGAATGGGGCGAGGTGCTCGACCGCTTCCTCGGCGTGGGCTGGATGCATCGCCTCGGGCACCCGGGAATCTGGGAAAAGATCCGCGACATTCCGGACCACATCTTCTGGAGCGTGCGCCAGGACATCAAGGCGCGCATGCTGCACATGCTGCGCCATCGCATCGCGCGCCAGCACCTTCGCAACCACGGCAGCGAATCGCACCTCGAGCGGCTCCTGCGCTACTGCGATCCGGCGCAGCCGAACACGCTCACCATCGGCTTCGGACGGCGCTTCGCGACGTACAAGCGCGCCACGCTGCTCTTCAACGACCTCGACACCTTCCGGCGCATCGTCGGCGACAAGGATCGTCCGGTGGTGTTCCTGTTCGCCGGCAAGGCGCATCCGGCCGACGAGCCCGGCCAGGAGCTGATCCGCACCCTGGTGCACATGTCGGGACAGGAGGAGTTCCAGGGACGCCTCCTCTTCATCGAGGGCTACGACCTGCACATCGCGCGCCGCCTGGTGTCGGGCGTCGACGTGTGGCTGAACAATCCCGTGCATCCGCTGGAAGCATCGGGCACGTCGGGCATGAAAGCCGGCATGAATGGCGTGATCAACCTGTCCATCCTGGACGGATGGTGGGACGAGGGCTATGACGGGCAGAACGGCTGGGCCATCAAGCCTGCCAGCCCGCAGCTCGACCAGCATCGGCGCGATCAGGAGGAAGGCCGCACGCTCTACGAGCTGCTGCAGGACAGCGTCGTGCCGAACTATTACAAGCGCGCCGACGGCGGCTATTCGGCCGAGTGGATCCACATGGCGAAGCGCTCGATGGCGTCCCTGCTGCCGCGCTACGACGCCTCGCGCATGCTGGGCGAGTACGTCTCGAAGTACTACCTGCCGGCAGCGCGGCAGGGACAGCGCTATATGCGCGAGGGCTACCAGGCGGCGAAGACCATCGCCGCGTGGAAAGCGCGCGTGCGTGCCGCGTGGCCGGGCGTCGCGCTGCGACGCGTTGATACGCCGCCGCGGCGCATCCTCTTCGGCGACACCATTCCGGTCGAGGTGGCGATGAAGATGAACGGTCTCGCGCCGGCGGACCTATGCGTCGAGCTGATCCTCACGCGCGAGGTGCGCGAAGGCGCGCCGCTCTCGCACACGCATGAACTCGCGCCGGCCGGCGCAGGAGATTCCGGCGAGCAGCGCTTCCGCATCGATCTCAAGCCCGGTCTGGCCGGACGGCTCGACTACCGCGTCCGCGCCTATCCACGGCACGAGCTGCTCACGCACCCCTTCGAGATGGGCCTCAGCACCTGGCTTTAGATTTAGCGCTTCGTTGATGCGCTGACGCGATACGTCAAAACCGAACCCCCCGCTCGCGAAAACCGCTCGCCTCCCCCCTTGTCAGGGGGGCAAAAACTACCGGGGTTTGACGAGCAGCGCGAGGGTTCGAGCGCCGAGCGAATAAGGATTGGTCACCGCGCCGCTTGGCGCGGACGTGTCGAGCACGCGCTGCCAGCCACTGTCGGGCAACGCGAACTCGACCGGCTCGGTGCTCGCATTCAAGAGAAGCAGCAGATCGTCGTCCTCCACCGGCGCGCCATGGTCGTCGCGCTCGGCGAGGCGCTGGCCGAGGAGCAAGAGACCGAGCGTGCGCGTCTCGTCGCGCATCCAGTCGTCGCGCTGCATCGGCGTGCCGTGCGGCGTGAGCCACGTGACGTCCTCGGGTTTCGGATAACTCCGGCGCCTGAAACCCGGATGGCGCTTGCGCAAGGCGATGAGTTCGCGCACGAAGGTCTGCAGCTCGGCGTCCACGCTCTCCCACTCGAGCCATGAGAGCTCGTTGTCCTGGCAGTAGGCGTTGTTGTTGCCCTGCTGCGTGCGGCCGAGCTCGTCGCCGGCCGCGAGCATGGCCGGGCCCTGCGAGAAAAGGAGCGTCGCCAGGAGATTGCGCTTCTGCCGCGCGCGCGCGGCGAGGATCGCGGCATCCTGCGAAGGACCTTCCGCGCCGTAGTTGGCGCTGCGGTTGTCGTCGGCTCCGTCGCGGTTCGATTCCAGGTTGGCTTCGTTGTGCTTGCGCTCGTAGGAGACGAGGTCTTCGAGCGTGAAGCCGTCGTGCGTGGTGACGAAGTTGACGCTCGAGCGCGGGCTGCGGCCGGCGCGCTGGAAGATGTCGCTCGACCCCGTGAGGCGCGAGGCGAGCCCGCCGATCATTCCTTTGTCTCCCTTCCAAAAGGCACGAACCGCATCGCGGTACTTGTCGTTCCACTCGACCCAGCCCGGCGGAAAGTTGCCGAGCTGGTAGCCGTCGTGGCCGAGATCCCAGGGCTCGGCGATCAGCTTGACGCGTGAGAGCACCGGGTCCTGGCGGATGGCGGAGAGGAAGGCGCCGTTGCGATCGAACTGCTGCGCGCTGTTCCGCGCGAGCGTCGGCGCGAGGTCGAAGCGGAAGCCGTCGACGTGCATCTCCTGCACCCAATAGCGCAGGCTGTCCATGACGAGCGCCAATACGACGCGGTGGCTCGTGTTGAAGCTGTTGCCCGTGCCCGTGAAGTTGAGGTAGCGGCGCGGATTGGAGGGATCCAGCCGGTAGTAGATCGAATTGTCGAGGCCCCGGAACGCGAGCGTCGGACCGCTGTGATCGCCCTCGCCGGTGTGGTTGTAGACGACGTCGAGGATCACCTCGAGGCCCGCGGCGTGCAGCGTCTTCACCATCGTCTTGAATTCGCCCAGCGTGCCGGTGGCCGAGTAGCGCATCTCCGGCGCGAAGAAGCCGATCGTGTTGTAGCCCCAGTAGTTGCGCAGGCCGTGCTGCGCGAGGCGCCGCTCGTCGACGAAGGCCTGGACGGGCAGGAGCTCGACCGCCGTGACGCCGAGACTCTTCAGGTATTCGATGACCGGCAGGCAGGCGATCCCGGCGTATGTGCCGCGCAGCTGCTCGGGCACGTCGGGATGGCGCTGCGTGAAGCCCTTGGCGTGCAGCTCGTAGATCACCGTGTCCTGCCAGGGCGTGCGCGGCGCGCGGTCTTCTCCCCAGCTGAAGGCGGTGTCGACCACCTGGCTGCGGCCGAGGCCGGCGCCCACCTTGCCCTGGATCAGCTTGGCGTACGGATCGAGCAGCAGGCGCGAGGCATCGAAGCGGTGCTCGGCCTCGTCCGGCCCGTGAACCCGGTATGCGTAAAGCTGTCCCGGGCGGGCGTCCGGCAGGTAGCAGTGCCAGATGAAGTCGGTGCGCTCGCGCACTTCCAGCCGCTCGATCTCGCGCCGGCCGCGCGGATCGAACAGACAAAGATAGACGCGCTCGGCGTGCTTCGAGAAAAGGGCGAAGTTGACCCCGGCGCCGTCCCACGTCGCGCCGAGCGGATACGCGCGACCGCGCCAGGCGGTGCTCGGAGCGACTATGGATCGGGCGGGCGCCTCCACCGGAGGCGTCAGATTACGTCGAAATGCTTTTCGACGGCTGCACCAGGTGGCAGCCGTTCGTGCGCCAGCTGCCGTCCTTCTGCCGCTGCATCGCGTAGTAGGCGACCCAGACGGCGCCGCTGCGGTCGGTGATCCTGACGGGCTGCACGGCGTCGTCGCCGATCACGGTGAGCCCGAGGAAGGTGACCGCCGCCGGCCGGTACATCGCGTGGTAGGACGCACGCACTACGTCGAGGAAGTGCTCGGGGGTGCCGAAGGTCTCCTGCACCGTCGGCGAGACGAGCTTGAAGGCCTCCTGCGCGTCGTCTCGCCGGAACGCGTCGATCTGCCGGTTGATCACCGCGCGGATTTCCGCCAGGTCGTCGCCGGTGATCGCGGGCTGGGCCGTGGCGGGCAGGACGAAACCCAGGCAAAGGGCAAAGGCGCGAAGCATCAGCCGCCCTGGAGCGCAACCGTAGTCGGGGCGCCGCGGCTCTGCAGGACCTCGAGCAGGCGGCCGCGCTCGGCGAGCACGCGGCGGGAATATACCGCCGACGCGTCGCCGAAGGCGCCGTTATAGAACTGCAGGCCTGCTTCCAGTGTTCCCGTGCGGTAAACGTATTCCTGCAGGATGGCCGCGCCGAGCTCGATGTTGCTGGCGGGATCCCAGAGCGCGGCTTCCCCGCCCAGCGCCTTCAGTTTGGCCGGGTGGTACTTGGGAATGATCTGCATCAGGCCCTTGGCCCCCATGACGCTCTCGGCGATGGGATTGAAGCGCGACTCGACCGAGATGACGGCCAGCACCAGGAGCGGATCGAGCCCGACTTCGCGCGCGGCGCTGTAGGCCGCTCCCACCATCCGCTCGGTGGCTTCGCCGGCGATCAAGAACCGGCGCGACAGGTACTTGACGAGGATCGCCTCCCCGGGATCGCGGGGCACCGCCGCAAAAGTTTCCTCCGGCACGCAGCTCAGCGCGCCAGCCGGCTCCGCTTCCGGCGCGTACGCCTCGTCGGCCGCTAGCAACAGGAGCGCCGCAGTCGCTGCGCTGGCAAAGAGAAGTGGAAGAGATCGTTGGCGCAAGGTCGGACCGCCCCGCGGGTCGCAAGCGATGGTAGGGCGGCCGGTGAATCGCCGATATCGCGCGCGCATGAATTTCCTGTCGCCATCCGACTACGCGAGGTGCGGTCGACATTACAGACGGAACGTCATCCGCTCGATAGTGGAGACAGTGACCGGTCCATATGATCCATCGCCATCCCCCGAAAGAACCTTCCAAAGGTGCACTACCCATGAAAATCGTGGCACTCGTTCTCGCCGGTGGAGAAGGCACCCGCCTCTATCCACTCACTGCCGAGCACGCAAAGCCGGCGCTTCCTTTCGCGAACGGCTATCGGATCTGCGACTTCGTCCTGTCCAATCTAGTGAACTCGAAGATCTCGACCATCTATGTGCTGGCGCAGTACAAGCCCGAGTCGCTGGTGAAGCACATCCATAAGGCATGGTCGCCGTGGTTCGCGCAGCCGTCCGACCGCTCCGAAGGACTCATCAAGGTGCTGCTGCCGAAGTCGAACACGCTCGGCGGCCAGTTCAAGGGCACCGCCGACGCCGTGTACCAATATCTCGACATCCTGCAGGCGCATGACCCCGACATCGTCGCGGTGTTCGCCGCCGACCATGTCTATCGGATGGACGTGCGGCAGATGATCGATTTCCATCGCCAACGCAAGGCCGGTGCCACGGTTTCGGCGCTCGCCGTGCCGCTCGACAAGGCGCGCGGCTTCGGCGTGCTGTGCGCCGATGCCGACGGCCGGGTGTGCGACTTCCAGGAGAAGCCCAAGCAGCCGCCCGCGATCCCGGGCAACCCGCGCTTCGCGTACGCGTCGATGGGCAACTATCTGTTCGATCCGCGGGTGCTCGAGCGCGTGCTGGTCGAAGCGCGCAGCCGCGGCGAGGTGGACTTCGGCCGCGACGTGCTGCCGCGCATCTGCAAGACCGAGCAGGTGTGCGCCTACGATTTTGCCGAGAATCGCGTGCCCGGCGTGCAGGACTATGAAGAGCGCGCCTACTGGCGCGACGTCGGTACGCTTTCCGCGCTCGCCGCGGCGCAGCAGGACTCGATGGGCATGCGGCCCCGGTTCAACCTCCTGAACAGCCGCTGGCCGATTCGCGGCGAGTACGATGCCGTGATGCTGGAACGGATGCGGGCATGGGAAGCCGAGGCCGAGCGCCAAGTCAAGGCGCCGGCAACCTGGCCTGCCTCGCGTAGAGATCGGCATACTGACGACCGGGTGCAGCCCAGCTGAAGTCGCGCGTCATTCCCCGGCGCTGGATCTCGCGCCAGCGCCGGGCATTGCCGTAGGCCTCCAGCGCACGCTTCACCGCGCCGACCAGCGCCGCGCTTTCGGCGCGCTCGAAAAGAAACCCGGTTTCACCGTCCGTAATCGTGTCCGCAAGGCCGCCGGTCGCGCGCGCCACCGGCGGCGTGCCGTAGCGCTGGCTGTACATCTGGTTCAGCCCGCAGGGCTCGAAGCGCGACGGCATGAGAAACATGTCGGCCCCGGCCTCGATCAAGTGCGCCAGCTCTTCATTAAAGCCGATTGCCGCCGCCACGCTCCCCGGATGGCGGGCGACCAGCGCGGCGAAGGCCGCTTCGAGTTCGGGCTCGCCCCGACCAAGCACGCAGAGCTGCGCGCCGAGCCCGAGCAGCTCGTCTGCCGCGCCGGCGATGAGATCCACGCCCTTCTGGTGGGTGAAGCGGCAAACCGCCGCCAGGAGCGGTGCGCCGGGATCTTGCCGCAGGTTCATGCGCTGCTGCAGGGCCCGCTTGTTCGCCGCCTTCTTTTCCACCGAGCTCCACGAGTAGCGCTCGGCGAGGTGCGCATCGGCTGCAGGATTCCAGATCTCTCCATCGATGCCATTGACGATGCCGCGCAGCACCGAGCGGCGCTCGCGCAACACGCCGTCGAGGCCGCAGCCCAGCTCCTCGGTCTGGATCTCGCGCGCATAGGTCGGGCTCACGGTGCTGATCGCGTCCGAATAGACGAGGCCGCCTTTGAGGAAAGAAAGCTTTCCATAGAACTCGAGGCCCTCGACGGCAAACGTGGCACGCGGCAGCTCGAGCCGGTCGAGGAGCGCGGCGTCGAAGAGACCCTGGAAGGCAAGGTTGTGCACGGTCATGATGCAGCCCGCGCGGCCGCGCTCGAAGTGCATATACACCGGGGCGAGCGCTGTCGGCCAGTCGTTGCAGTGCACCACCTCCGGCCGCCATTCGAGCGGCGAGGCGGCGGCACCGAGAAGCGCCGCCGTGCGCGCAAGCAGCGCGAAGCGCAGCGCGTTGTCCGACCAGTCGGTGCCCTCGGCGCTCTGATAGGGGCCGCCCGGCCGGTCGTAGAGCGGCGGGCAATCGAGGAACAGGCATTCGCCTTTTTCGAACAGCCGCGCCTGCATCTGCAGCAGGCGGAACTGCGCGCATTGCCGGGCGTTGTCGAGCGATATGCCGCGATAGGCCGGCAGCAGGGTGCGCACATCGACGCCTTGCGCGCGCAGCGCCGCAGGAAGCGCCGCGCTGACGTCGCCCAGCCCGCCGGTCTTGGTGAGCGGCGCGCATTCCGGCGTGACGAAAAGGACCCGCATCAAAAAAAAGACCCCGGTAGGGGGACCGGGGTCGGTTGCCTACACACGCACGAAGGGAGGGAGGTGCGTATGCAAGGGGGAAACGTGGCGTTGCGCTAGTTCGTCACCTGTGGCGCCGCGACCTCGCGTCGCAGCGGCCGCAAGGGCAGCGACGCGAGCCGGGCGTCGCTGCCGAAGTCTTCACCGACCGGAATGTCGAGGCACGCCGTGCCGTTGATCACCTTCGCGCCGAGCGCGCGGACCAGCGCCGGCTGCTGCTTGGGCGATTCGAGCTCGATGAAGCACACGACGCGGGCCGCGCCGCGGTTGTGCACCAGCCTGAAGCTGTGCACGGGCCCGTAGGGCTGGCACAGACCCAGCACGTCGCGCGTCAGCGTATGCAGGTCGTGCGCTTCGCGAAGCCGCTGCATCACTTCTGGTCTCATGTCGAAACGATGCTAGGTCGCGGGTCCGGGCGTCGATATCCTTAAAAATATGAACCTGATGTAGCACGCCGACTACAGCGCTCATTTTCCGACAGTACGCGAAGATTAAATCTCAGAAAATCAAGGCCACGCTCGCCGCGGTGAAACACGTCGCCAGCGTTCCGGCGACGATCGACTTCATGCCGAGCGATACGACTTCGCCGCGGCGCTCGGGGCACATCGTGCCGAGGCCGCCGATCATGATGCCGAGGCTGCCGAAGTTCGCAAAGCCGCACAGCGCATACGTCATGAGCACGCGGCTTTTCTCCGACAGTCCGGCCTTCGTGAGATCGATGTAGGCGATCAGCTCGTTCAAAACGGTCTTGGTGCCGAGCAGCGCGCCGGCGCTCGATGCTTCGGGCCATGGCACGCCACAAAGCCAGGCGAGCGGCGCGAGGACCACGCCGAGCATTCCCTGCAGGCTGTAGGGGGCGATGATCAGATTGACGAGCGCGACGAGCGCGACGAAGACCACCAGCATGGCGACGATGTTGATGAGGAGCTGGGCGCCGTCGAGCGTGCCGCGCGTGATCGCATCCATCGCCCCGGTCGCCTCCGAGCGCAGGTCGAGCTCGCCTCCCGTGGCTTCTCCCTTGGGCGGCACCATGACGAAGCTGATGGCGAGCGCCGCCGGCGCCGAAAGTATGGAGGCGATGAGCAGGTGCGCCACGGCATCGGGCAGCACCGGCCCCAGGATGCTGGCATAGAGGAAGAGCACGGTGCCGGCGATGGAGGCCATGCCCGCGACCATGAGGGCGAAGAGCTCGCCGCGCGATACGCGGGCGAGATAAGGCCGCACGAAGAGCGGCGCCTCGACCATGCCGACGAACACGTTCGCCGCCGTCGACAGGCCGACGACGCCGCCGACGCCCATCGATTTGCGCAAGAGCCATGAGATCGCGCGCACGACGGCGGGCAGCACGCCCCAGTAGAAGAGCAGCGCCGAGAGCGCGCTGATGACGAGCACGAGCGGCAGCGCGCGAAAGGCAAGCACGAACGTCGCCTCGGGCGCGGTGACCGCAAAGGGCGCCGGCGCGCCGCCGAGATAGCCGAACACGAGGCCGGTGCCGGCCTGCGTCGCGCGCTCGAGGACGAGCAGCGCATCGTTCAGCGCGATGAACCCGCTTTTCACCACGGGGATCTTCAGAAACACCACCGCCAGGACGAGCTCCAGCACGATGCCCGCGCCCACCGCCCGCCACGGCACATTGCGCCGGTCCTCGCCCAGCGCCCAAGCGATGGCGACGAGCCCGATCATGCCGGCAATGGCGTGAATAGAATCAGGCATGGTGGTTGTGAATTGCCTCTGCGCCGAATGGTGCGATACCTGCGTCGAGTACCGGCCCGGGTTCCTCGAGCTGGCCAAGAAATTCCCCGCGGCCCGGTTCCGCTGGGTCGACATCGAGGACCAGGCCGACGAAGTCGGCGACCTCGAGGTCGAGAATTTCCCCACCATCCGCGTGACGCGCGGCGATCAAGTGCTGTTCCACGGCACGCAGCTTCCCATCCACTCCCACCTCGAGCGCCTGCTCGAGGAGCTGCTCAAGGGAAAATAGAAGCAATGGTGGACTGGATCGCCTCGGCGGCCGCGCGCGGCTCCGGTGCCTGGCGGATCGGGCGGCCGACGACGATATAGTCGGCGCCGTTCGCGAACGCCTGGGCGACATCGACGGTGCGCTTCTGGTCGTCCACCCGCTTGTTGTCGACCGGCCTGATCCCCGGCGTCACCACCAGCAGGCGGTCGTGGAACTCGCTCTTTATGCGCGGCGCTTCGAGGCCCGATGAGACGACGCCGTCGCAGCCGGCCTCCATCGCGCGCCGTGCCCGTGAGAGCACCAGTCTCTCCACATCGCACGAGAAGCCGAGATCGTCCAGGTCGCCGCGATCGAGGCTGGTGAGCACCGTCACGGCGAGGATCTTGAGGTCGCCCTTCTCCGCGGCGGCGGCGCGCATCATGGATTGGTTGCCGTGCACGGTGGCAAAGGTGATGCCGCGCCCGCGCAGGTTGACCACCGCGCGCGCCACGGTCTCGGGGATGTCGAACATCTTGAGGTCCGCAAAGACCTTGTTGCCGCGCTTCACCAGCCATTCGACGAGCTCGAAGTAGCCGCCGCTGACGAAGAGCTCGAGCCCCACCTTGTAGAACGTGGCGCCAGGACCGATTCTCTCGACCAGCTCGCGCGCCTGCACGGCACTCGGCACGTCGAGCGCGACGATCAGCCGCTCGCGGCGTTCAGGCGGCAGAGATGCGTTCGGCATCCGTCTCCTCCCGCTGCACGAAATCGCGCAAAGAGAGCCCAAGGTCGCCCTCGGGCACGCCGACCGCTTCGGCATCGAACACGAAAGCGCGATAGACCTCGGCGACCTGGATGGTCGTCGCGTCGCGCGTCAGCACCCAGCCGTCACGGTCGGTGCGCGCTACCCAGCCGAGCGCCGTCGCCCGCTCGAGGATCTGCTCGACGCGATCCGGCAACAGGCGCAGCTCGCGCGCGAGCGAGTTCAGGCGCACCGCACGACCTTCGCGATGCGCTCGCGCCAGCGCGCCGAGCACGCCGAGCGCGTCCGCCAGCTCCTCGCCGGGCACGCGATGCCGCTCCGGCTTCGCACGAAAGACCGGCAGCATGGCCGTGAAGATCGCCCCGGTCAGTACGACGAGCCACGACATATAGAGCCAGATGAGGAAGATCGGGATGGTGGCAAAGGCACCGTAGATGAGCGTGTAGGTCGGCACGCGGCTCAAGTAGATCGCGAAGCCACGCTTCGCGATCTCGAAAGCGGTGCCGGCGAGCACGCCGCCAAGCAGCGCATGCTGCCATTCCACGCTGCGCGCGGGCACGACACCGTAGAGCAACGTCAGCGCGACGCAGGTGAGGAGGAACGGAAGCGCGCCGAGCAGCGTCTCGCCCAGCATGTCGAGCTGCAGGGCACCGAACGATTCACGCACCGCCATGTAGGTCGCCGAAAGGCTCGCGCCGATCAGGAGCGGGCCAAGGGTGATGACCGCCCAATAAATGAAGATGTTGTGCAGGATCGTGCGGCGGCGCTGCACGCGAAAGATGCGGTTGAGGGCGTTGTCGACCGTCAGCATGAGCATCACCGAGGTGACGATGAAGCCGGCGATGCCGATGGCGGTCAGGCGCGCGGCGTTGTCGGTGAAAGAGTTGATCTGGTCGACGATGGTGTTGACCGCCGGCGTATCGGGCAGCACGTTCTCCAGGATGAAAAGCTGCAGCGACCCGATCCATTGATCGAACACCGGAAAGGCGGTCGTGATGCCGAGCGCCACAGTGAACAGCGGCACCAGCGAGAGGAGCGTGGTGTACGTCAGGCTGCCGGCGGTCTGGGTCGCGCGCTCTTCACGAAAGCGCGTCACCAGCGCGAGGACGAACTCCCAGGCGGCGCGCAACTGCTTCATCAATGCTCTTATCATACCGGGACGCCATGCCGCGCGTCGTCTTCACCTCCCACTTGCAGCGCCACGTGCGCGCCGCCGAGTCCGAAGTGAACGGCGCCACGGTCGCCGCCGCGCTCGAGGCCGGCGATGGGCGGATCGGCAAACCGCACTTCCTCGGCGACCCGGTGAGTGCGGTGCTTTCGGAAAGCAAATCGCTCTACGCGGCGCTGAACCTCGGCCATTTCGGCGTCAAGCTGCACCGCTCCGACAACGGCGGCGAAACCTGGAGCGAGGTAGCGGCGCCGGCGTATCCGCCGAAACCCGAAGGTGCCGATGACAAGGTGCCGTGGAAGCTCACGCAGATCTGGACGCTCGAAGGCGCGGGCAAGGATCTCTGGGCCGGCACGATCCCCGGAGGGCTGTTCCACTCCACCGACCGGGGCGAGAGCTGGAGACTCGGCGGCAAGGGCATGTACGCCGAGTTCATGCCGCCGGAGCAGCGCGACAACCCGAACATCCAGGATGTGCACCGCATGGTGCAGAGCGCCTCGCGCCCCGAGGTGTTCTGGGCTCAGCATCACAACGGCGTGTTCCACTCGACCGATGGCGCCTCGAGCTGGCAGGAGATCAAGGCGATCGCACCGTCCAAGTTCGGCTTCGTGGTCGCGGTGCATCCGCAAGAGGCCGGCACCGCCTGGTTGGTGCCGGCCGTGAAAGACGAGTGCCGCGTTCCGGTCGACGCGAAGCTCGTGGTCTCGCGCACGCGCGACGGCGGCAAGTCGTTCGATGTACTGCGCCGCGGGTTGCCGCAGGAGAACGCCTACGACCTCGTCTACCGCCACGGCCTCGCGGTTGACGCTAGCGGCAGCCGCCTCGCCTTCGGCTCGACGACGGGCGGGCTGTGGCTTTCCGAAGACCAGGGCGATTCCTGGCGCTGCCTGTCGACGCACCTGCCGCCGATCCATTGCGTGCGCTTCGCCTGACCGCGGTCGCGGCGCTCGCCGCGCTGATCGCGCTCTGCCTCGCTTGGGAGCTATGGCTCGCGCCGCTGCGCCCCGGCGGCTCGCTCGTCGCGCTCAAGGCGCTGCCGCTCGCATTGCCGCTCGCTGGAGTTCTCGCCGGCAAGCGCTACACCTACCAGTGGTCGAGCCTCTTGATCCTCGCCTACTTCGCCGAAGGCGCCACGCGCGCTTGGGCGGAGAGCGGCGTCGGTCGTACGCTCGCGGCTGCGGAGGTCGCGCTGAGCCTCGTGTTCTTCGCTGCGGCGGTCAGCTACGCCCGACTGACGCGAGCAGCCGCTTAGCCGCCGCATAGATCGGCACCTCGATCAGCGCGCCACCGACCTTTGCCCGGTCTTTGCCGGCAGCGCGCGCCTTCTCGAACGCCGCGACGATCTTCCTGGCTTTCGCGACCTCCGGCCGCGAGGGCGTAAAGACGGCGTTGACCGCCTTGGCGTGCGATGCATCGACCAGGCTTTTCATGCGGTAGCCCAGACGCATCGCGTAGCGCGCATCGGCCACGGCGCCTTTCGTGTCGCTGAAGGTATAGGGACAGTCGATCGCCTCGACGCCGGCGGCGCGGCACTCGACCAGGAAGCGCGAGCGCACGTAGACGAGCTCCTCGCCGCTGCGCGTTCGCTCAGTGCCGAGGTCGGCGACCATGTCCTCGCTCGCGACGAGCAGTGCCGTGATGCGCGGGCTCGCGCGTGCGATGTCCTGGATCCGCACCAGGCTGCGCGCCGATTCGATGTTCGGCACAAGCTCGATGCCCGCCGGCGCCGCGGCTTCCAGCCGCTGCACCTGCTCTGGTGAATCGACCTTGGACATCATCAGCACGTCGGGACGCGCGATGCCAGCGAGGTCCTCTGCGCCGCACGTCTCGAACGGATTGATGCGCACGCCGGCGAGCGCGCCCGCCTGCCTCCATAGCGCGAATGCTTTCGGCGACAACGCGCGAGCGCGGACCCGCAGCCCAGGCGGGGTGAAGTCCTCGAGCTCGAGGATGATGACGTCGGCTCCCGAGCGCGCCGCGGCGGCGTGCGCCGCTTCGTCGGCGCCTGCGACGAAGAGCCAGGTACGTCTTGGCTTCAGGGCGAGGTCGACGCCGAAGTCGACGGGTAGCGCGCCGAGCCGTAACGGATGACCAAGGTCGCGATCGCGAGGAGCAGGAGCGCGCCCGAGATCACGAGGATTTCGTGCTCGCGCGGCTGGTGCGACGAGACGTCGCCGATCAAGAGGCGCGTGAGCGCGGTCATCGCGACATAGATGAGGAAGCGGACCGGCATGTGGTTGGTCTTGAAGTAGATCCCCACCATCGCGCCGAGCTCGAGGTAGATGAAGAGCAGCAGGATGTCGTCGATGCCGGCGCTGCCCTTGGCCGCCATGCCGATGAACGAGTGCACCGCGGACCAGACGACGGCGCCGCCGATGGCGAACAGCGCGAGATAGTGGAAGCCGTCGACCAGCAGAGTCCCCATGACCTCCGACAGCCGGTTCATGCGCTTGTGCAGCGCGCCGCTGGTTTCTTGCACCGTCATTGCGCCTCCCTCCTTACAGCTGGTGCTGCGGGTTGACGCGCTCCATCTTGCTTTCGAGCTTGTTGAGCGCGCTGATGTAGGCCTTGGCGGAGGCGACCACGATGTCGGTATCGGCGCCCACGCCGTTCACGATGCGGCCGCCCTTCGAGAGCCGCACGGTCACTTCGCCCTGCGACTCGGTGCCCGTCGTCACGGCGTTGACAGAAAAGAGCAGCAGCTCGGCCCCGCTCTTCGCGATGCTCTCGATCGCTTTGAAGGTCGCATCGACCGGCCCGTCGCCCTGCGCTTCGGCGCGCTTTTCAACCGAGTCTTTCAAGACCACCGTAGCGCGCGGGCGCTCGCCCATCCCGCTCGCCTGGCTCATGGTCACCAGGCGCCAATGCTCCTCGCCTGAAGCGCCGGCTTGCTGCGATACCAGCGCCTGCAGGTCTTCGTCGAAGATCTCCGCCTTCTTGTCCGCGAGATCCTTGAAGCGCTGGAACGCCTTGTTCACCGCGTCCTCGCTCTCCAGGTCGATGCCGAGCTCTTTCAGGCGCTGCTTGAAGGCATTACGGCCGGAGAGCTTGCCGAGCACGATCTTGTTGGTGCTCCAGCCCACGTCCTCCGCGCGCATGATCTCGTAGGTATCGCGCGCCTTCAGCACGCCGTCCTGGTGGATGCCGGAGGCGTGGGCAAAGGCATTGGCGCCCACCACAGCCTTGTTCGGCTGCACCACGAAGCCGGTGATCTGCGACACCAGGCGCGAAGTCGGCACGAGATGCGTCGTGTCGAGCTTCGTTTCCAGATCGAAGAAATCGGCGCGCGTGCGCACCGCCATCACCACTTCCTCGAGCGACGTGTTGCCGGCACGCTCGCCGAGGCCGTTGATGGTGCACTCGATCTGCCGCGCGCCGCCGATCTGCACCGCGGCGAGCGAATTCGCCACCGCCATGCCGAGGTCGTTGTGGCAGTGCACCGACCATACCGCCTTGTCGGAGTTCGGCACCCTCTCGCGAATCTTGCGGATGAACTCGCCGAACTGCTCCGGCACGGCGTAGCCGACCGTGTCGGGAATATTGATGGTGGTCGCGCCCTCCTTGATCACCGTCTCGAGCACGCGGCAGAGGAAATCGAGCTCCGAGCGGCTGCCGTCCTCGGGCGAGAACTCGACGTCGGGGCAAGCCTTCTTGGCGAAGCGCACCGCGAGCCTGGCTGCCTCGAGCACCTGCTCGGGCGTCATGCGCAGCTTCTTCTCCATGTGCAGCGCACTGGTGGCGATGAAGACATGGACGCGCCAGGCATTCGCCCCTTTCAGCGCATCGATGGCGCGCTGGACGTCGCGGTCGTTGGCGCGGCACAGCCCGCATACCGTCGAGTCCTTCACTGCGTTGGCAACGGCGCGGACCGCCTCGAAGTCGCCGTTGGACGCAGCCGGAAAGCCGGCCTCGATGACATCGACCTTCATGCGCTCCAGCGCCCGGGCGATGCGCAGCTTCTCGTCGCGCGTCATCGAGGCGCCGGGGCTCTGCTCCCCGTCGCGCATGGTGGTGTCGAAAATGATCAAACGTTCTTTGGCCATGAAATGGTCCTTGGTCCCTAGGGACCCAGTAACAGCACGGATTGTAGGCAGGAGTGTTTAGCGCGCGGGGCGCAGCAGCAGGCCGCTCAGCGCGAGAAGCGCGAGCGAGAGAAGAGCGGCGATCACCTGTTGCATGCGAAGCACTATAGGACAATAACCTGATGGAGCGCAAGCCGTTGCAGCGCCTGGAAGCCGGGCTTCCGGCAGCGTGGTACCACGATCCGGCGCACTACCAGCGCGAGCTGGAGGCGTTCTGGTACCGGCGCTGGGTAGTCGTGGCGCGCGACGAGGAGCTTGCGGCGCCCGGCGACTGGCGCACGGTTCGCGTCGGCACCCAATCCCTGGTGCTTGTGCGCGACGACGATCAGGTGCGAGCGTTCCACAACACCTGCCGCCACCGCGGCTCAGTGCTGTGCACCGAAGCACAAGGCAACTTCGCTCGGAAACGGATCGTCTGCCCTTATCACTCGTGGACCTACGACCTCAGCGGCCAGCTCGTGGCAACGCCGCGGCGCATGGAAACGCCGGACTTCAGGCTCGACGACTTCCCACTCCATGCGGTCGCCGTGGCGAGCTGGGGCGGCTTCATCTTCGTCAACCCGGCGGGAAGTGGCGCACCGGTCCTCGACGTGGGCGAGCTCGATGCGCAATTCGAACGCTACCGCCTGGGCGAGCTCAGGATCGGCAAGCGCCTCGTCGCCGACGTGCAGGCGAACTGGAAGCTCATCGGCGAGAACTTCTCGGAGTGCTTACACTGCCCGCCGGTGCATCCCGAGCTGTGCCGCGTGGTCACCGCCTATCGCGAAGCCGGCGCCTGGGGGCTGCGCGGCACGGAATCGACGCCGGAATTTGCCAGGGAAGCGCGGACCCTGACGCTCGATGGCACCGCGCGCCTGCCGGCGATCGCCACGCTGACCGAAGCGGAGCGCAGCGCGATCTATGTCCCCGCCATGCTGCCGCCGAGCCTCTTTCTCAACGTGCATCCCGACTATGTGAACGCGCACATGATGGTGCCGACGGGGCCGGAGACGGTGCGCATCACCTACGACTGGCTATTCGAGCCGGAGCGGCTACCGCTCGCCGAGGCGGATCTCGCGCACTACGTGGCGCTGTGGGACATCACCAACCGGCAGGACGCGCGCAATTGCGAGTGGCAGCAGCAGGGCCTCCGCTCGCGCGAGTTCAAGCACGGCTATTACGTCCCCCAGGAATTCGACTGCCACCGCTTTGCGCAGTGGGTGCGCGCGGGGCTAGCGGTAAAGCCACCAGCCGCCGAAGGCAAGCGCTGAAGCGAGCACGATCGCGCCGCCGGTGAGCGTGAAGCGCCACTGCGATCGCGCGCGCGGTGCGCCTTCGGCGTCCACGGCTTGCAGACGCGGGCTCGGGTAGCTGCGGCCGATGCGCGCGACGTTGGTAGGCATGACGCGATCATTGCCATGAGTCGCGCCAATAGCAAAGCGATTCAACCAACTTTGACACTTCAGGCGGCGAGAGTGTGCCGCCGGCGCAACGCTCGGCTTTTTATTCCTCGGGAAGCACCGGCCGCACGCGGTGGCCCATGGCCCACATCACATAGCCGGAGAGCGCGTACGAGAAGAAGAGGAGGAACAGGACCAGCGAGGGGCGCGAAGCAACGACCGACAGGCCGATGACACAGGCCAGGATCACCCACAGCGGCACGCGCTTCTTCCAGTTCACTTCCTTGAAGCTCCAGAACGGCACATTTGAAACCATCGTGATGCCGGCGAAGACCGCCATCGCCCACGCCACCGCCGGCAGCCAGACGGCATCCTCGGGCTCGAAGCCGAAGTCGGCGAGGACCCAGATCAGTCCGGCCATCACCGCCGCGCCGGAGGGGCTCGGCAGGCCCTGGAAGTAGCGCTTGTCGACGACCGAGATGTTGGCGTTGAAGCGCGCGAGGCGGATGCCGGTGCCGGCGCAGTAGATGAAGGCGCCGATCCAGCCGAGCGTGCCCATCTGCGTCAGCGCCCAGGTGTAGGCGACGAGCGCCGGTGCCGCGCCGAAGGCCACCATGTCGGCGATCGAGTCGTACTGCGCGCCGAACTCGCTCTGCGTATTGGTCCAGCGCGCGACGCGCCCGTCCATGCCGTCGAGCACCATGGCGACGAAGATGGCGATGCAGCCGACGTCGAAGCGGCCGTTCATCGCCTGCACGATGGCGTAGAAGCCGCAGAAGAGGACGCCGGTGGTGAAGAGGTTGGGCAGCAAATAGATGCCCTTTCTGCGCAGGCCGCCCAGCGGCGGCTTGCCGGGGACCGGCTCTACTTCGTTCTCGAAGTCGGGGGCGTCAGCCATGCGAGCACGCTCTCCGCGGCGTAGACCTTGTCGCCGAGCGCCGCCTTGACCTCGGCGTCGAGCGGCAGGTAGACATCGACGCGGGAGCCGAAGCGGATGAAGCCGAAGCGTTGACCGCGAGCGAGCTCCGCGCCCGCACCAACATAGCACAGGATGCGCCGCGCGATCAGCCCCGCGACCTGCACGCAGGTGACGTCGCGCCCGTCGCGCGTCTGCAGCCAGAGCGCGTTGCGCTCGTTGGAGAGCGACGCCTTGTCGAGCGCGGCATTGAGGAACGCGCCCGGGAAGTACCAGCGCTCCTTCACCGTGCCATCGACCGGCGAGCGGTTCGAGTGCACGTTGAAGACGTTCATGAACACGCTGACCTTGAGCGCATCGCGCTCGAGCCAGGGGTCGCGCGACTTGCTGATTTCCACAATGCGGCCGTCGGCGGGCGACACCACGGCGCGCGGATCATCCGGCACCTCTCGCGCCGGGTCGCGGAAGAACTGGATGATGAAGATGGCGAGCAGCCACAGCGGGAGCGACCACCACCAGCCAAGGAAAACCCCGACGAGCAGCACGGATGCCACCGCGAGGGCGACGAACGGCCAGCCCTCGCGCGCGAGCAGCGGATGCGGATACGGCGTTTTCACCGCGCTACTTGTCGGCGTCCTTGAGACGCTCGGAGTCCTGCCCCTGCTGCTTCATCAGGTCGTTGACCTTGTTGGTCACGTTGTTGACCGTGTCCTTCGGTGCCTGGCCCACGCGCCGCGCGGCTTCGGACTCCGGGACCTTGTTGCCGCATCCGGCGACTATCAGGACTGCACAAAGAATCAATGAGCGCATTGAGGTCTCCTAGTTTTTCGACGTATCAACCAAGCGATTCTTGCGGATCCACGGCATCATCTCGCGCAGCCGCGCGCCGACTTTCTCGATCGGCAGCTCGGCGGTCATGCGGCGCTGGGAAAGCAGCCCCGGCGCGCCGGCGCGGTTCTCGAGCACGAACTCCTTGGCGTATTCGCCGTTCTGAATGCGATGCAGCGCTTCCTTCATGCGTTTGCGCACGCCTTCGTCGATGATCTTGGGGCCCGTGACGTACTCGCCGAACTCGGCGTTGTTCGAGATCGAGTAGTTCATCGTGCCGATGCCGCCCTCGTACATCAGGTCGACGATGAGCTTCAGCTCGTGCAGGCACTCGAAGTACGCCATCTCGGGCGCGTAGCCCGCTTCCACCAGTGTGTCGAAGCCGGCCTTCACCAGCTCCACGCACCCGCCGCAGAGCACGGTTTGCTCGCCAAAGAGATCGGTCTCGGTCTCTTCCTTGAAGTTCGTCTCGATGATGCCGGCCTTGCCGCCGCCGATCGCGGCCGCATAGGACAGCGCCACGTCGCGCGCCTTCTTCGACGGGTTGCGGTGCACCGCGATCAGCATCGGCACGCCGCCGCCCCCGGCGTAGGTCGAGCGCACCGTGTGACCGGGCGCCTTCGGCGCCACCATCCAGACATCGAGGTCGGCGCGCGGCTGGATCAGGCCGTAGTGGATGTTGAAGCCGTGCGCGAAGGCGAGCGAAGCGCCTTTCTTGATGTGGGGCTCGATGGATTCCTTGTAGACGGCGGCGTGGTGCTCGTCCGGCAGCAGGATCATCACGATGTCCGCGCCCTTGATGGCGGCGGCCAGCTCGGCGACCTTGATGCCGCCCTTCTTGGCTTTGTCCCACGAGGCGCCACCCTTTCGCAGGCCGACCGTCACCTTCACGCCCGAGTCCTGCAGGTTCTGCGCGTGCGCATGGCCCTGCGAGCCGTAGCCGACGATGGTGACCTTCTTGCCCTTGACGAGCGAAAGGTCGGCGTCCTTGTCGTAATAGACCTTCATTCGATTTTTCCCCTGAAAAGAACTAGACGCGCAATACGCGGTTGCCGCGGCCGATGCCGCTGGTTCCGGTCCTTACCGTCTCGATGATGGTGCCTTGGTCGAGCGCCTGGATGAACGCGTCCAGCTTGCGGCCGTCGCCGGTGAGCTCGATGGTGTAGGTGTTGTCCGAGACATCGATGATGCGGCCGCGGAAGATGTCGGCCATGCGCTTCAGGTCCTCGCGCTCCTTCATGCCAGCGCGCACCTTGATCAGCATCAGCTCGCGCTCGATATGCTCGGCCTCCGACAGGTCCACCACCTTCACGACGTCGATCAGCTTGTTCAGCTGCTTCGTGATCTGCTCGACCACGTCGTCCGAGCCGGAGGTGACGATGGTCATGCGCGACATCGAGGCATCCTCGGTCGGCGCCACGGTGAGCGACTCGATGTTGTAGCCGCGCGCCGAGAACAGGCCGGCAATCCTGGAGAGTGCGCCCGCCTCGTTCTCCACGAGGATCGAGATCAAATGGCGCATTACAACTCTTCTGAGAGGATCATTTCCGTGTTCCCCTTCCCGCCGGGGATCATCGGATAGACGTTCTCCGTCTGATCGGTGATGAAGTCGAGGAAGTAGAGCTCTTTCTTGTTGGCGAACGCCTCGCGCAGGGCGGGCTCCACGTCGGCGGGCTTCTCCACCAGGATGCCGCGATGGCCGTAGCCCTCGGTGACTTTCACGAAATCGGGCAGCGCGTCCATGTACGACTCGGAATAGCGGTTGCCGTGGAAGAACTGCTGCCACTGGCGCACCATGCCCATGTACTTGTTGTTCAAATTGATGATCTTGATCGGCAGGCGGTACTGCTTGCAGGTCGAGAGCTCCTGCAGGCACATCTGGATCGACGACTCGCCGGTGACGCAGGCGACGGTGGCGCCGGGATTGGCCATCTGCACGCCCATCGCCGCCGGCAGGCCGAAGCCCATCGTGCCGAGGCCGCCGGAGTTGATCCAGCGGCGCGGCTCGTTGAACTTGTAGAACTGCGCGGCCCACATCTGGTGTTGGCCAACGTCCGACGTCACGAAGGCTTCGCCTTTCGTGATTTCATAGAGTTTCTCGAGCACGAACTGCGGCTTTATGATCTTGGAGCCGCGGTCGTACTTCAGGCAGTCCTTGGCGCGCCACTCGGCAATCTGCTTCCACCACGCGCTGATGTCGGGGCGGGCGCCGCGCAAGAGCTTGAGCAGCTCGTCGAGCACATCGGGAATGTTGCCGACGATCGGCACGTCGACCTTCACGCGCTTGGAGATCGACGAGGGGTCGATGTCGATATGGATGATCTTGCGCGGATTCGACGCAAAATGTGCCGGGTTGCCGATCACCCGGTCGTCGAAGCGCGCGCCGATGGCGAGCAGCACGTCGCAGTGCTGCATGGCATTGTTGGCTTCGTACGTGCCGTGCATGCCGGGCATGCCGAGGAACTGCCGATCGGTGCCCGGATAGGCGCCCAGGCCCATCAGCGTGTTGGTGATCGGGAAGCCCGTCGTCTTCACCAGCTCGCGCAGCAGCTCGGACGAATCGGACAGGATCACGCCGCCGCCGGAATAGATCATGGGACGCTCGGCTTCCGAGAGGAGCTGGACGGCTTTCTTGATCTGTCCGGCGTGACCCTTGCGCACCGGGTTGTAGGAGCGCATCTGGATCGTTTCGGGATAGTGAAACTCAGTCACCGCTGCGGTGACGTCCTTTGGGATGTCCACCACCACGGGGCCGGGACGCCCGGTCGCTGCGATGTGGAAGGCCTTCTTCATCGCCGACGCAAGGTCCTTCACGTCCTTCACCAGCATGTTGTGCTTCACGATCGGCCGCGTGATACCGACGGTGTCGCATTCCTGGAAGGCGTCGAGGCCGATCGCGTGCGTCGGCACCTGTCCCGTGAGCACCACCATCGGGATCGAGTCCATGTACGCGGTCGCGATGCCCGTCACCGCATTGGTCACGCCGGGGCCCGAGGTCACGAGCGCCACGCCCACTTTCTGCGAGGAGCGCGAGTAGCCGTCGGCCGCGTGCACCGCGCCCTGCTCATGGCGCACGAGCACGTGCTTCACCTTGTCTTGCTTGAAGAGCTCGTCGTAAATGAACAGGACCGCGCCGCCCGGATAGCCGAAGACGTATTCCACGGCCTCTTCCTGGAGGCAGCGGACGACGATCTCTGCGCCGGAAAGAGCGCTGGTCTTGACACGGTCCATGGCGGGCAAAAAACCTTAGAAACCATGATGGTAACATCGCGCGAACAACACCGCCCCGGCAGAGGGTCACCTGGCATCGCGTAGCGAGCTTTCGGCGTTTCTGGAGGGCGTCGAGCGGCGCGCATTCAAGCAAGCGGTCTTCGCCGTGCGCGACGAGCAAGCGGCACTCGACATCGTGCAGGACGCGATGCTGCGGCTGGCCGAAAAATACGGTCATCGTCCCGCGGAGGAACTGCCGCTCCTTTTCCATCGCATCATGCAGAACGCGATCCGCGACTATTACCGCCGGCAGAAAGTGCGTTCGCTCTGGACGACGCTTCTCTCATCGCTTTCGCCGGGGCGCGGCGACGACGAGGACCAGGATCCGCTCGACACCTACGAGCCGCCGGGCGGCGAGGCCGCTGCCGCCGCGCCGAGCGCCGAGCTCGAGCAAGCTCAAGTACTTGAAATCATTGAGCAAGAGCTAGCCAAACTGCCGCCGCGTCAACGCGAGGCTTTCCTCATGCGTTATTGGGAGGAATTGGACGTCGCTCAGACGGCGCGTGTCATGGGTTGCTCGGAAGGCAGCGTGAAAACGCACTGCTCCCGGGCAACGCATGCATTGGCTCTTGCGCTGAAAGCGCGTGGAGTTACCCTATGAGGGACGTCCTGACAAAGCCATGAACGAACTGCAATTCGCCCGCCGCATTCGGCACATTCTTGACCAGGGAACCCGGCTTGACGCCGCCACTGCCGAGCGGCTGCGCGCCGCACGCGAGCTTGCGCTCTCCCGACAGCGGCCCGAGCCCGCACCGGTCCTCGCCTGGGTGGACAACACGTTCGGCAACGGCTGGGGCTGGGCCGGTGTCTCGGCTCGCGTGCTGCTGCCCGCGGCCGCCCTCATCGTTGCCCTCGCCGGCATCTACAACTGGCAGGAAAAGCAGCGTCTCGCAGAAATCGTCGAACTCGACTCGCAGCTCCTGACCGACGACCTCCCGATCGATGCTTACCTCGACCGGGGCTTCCAGAACTGGCTGAAGAGCAACGCTTCCACGGAGCAGTGATGCGGCGCATCCTGCTCGCCCTCCTTTCCCTCGCGGTCGCCACCGGAGCCGTGGCGCAACCTCCCGCCGAGCCCGCGAAGAAGCCGGCTGCTACAAAGCCTGCAGCGGTGAAGCCACGCCCGGTAAAGGCCGGCGTGCGGCCCGCGTGGGCGGAGCTCACGGCCGAGCAGCAGCAGGTGCTCGCGCCGCTCAAGGCCGACTGGGACACACTCGAGCCCGATCGGCGCCTGAAGTGGATCGCGATCGCCAAGCGCTACCCGCGCATGAAGACGGTGGAGCAGGAGCGCGTGCAGCGGCGCATGCGGACGTGGGCAACCCTGTCGCCCGAGCAGCGGCGGCAGGCACGCGAGAACTACAAGCAGCTCGCCAAGGCGCCTCGCCCGGCGCCGAAAAAGAACCTGAGCCAGGCCTGGGCGGAATACCAGGCGCTGTCGCCGTACGAGCGGCAGAGCCTCGTCCCGACCGACTCCACCGACCCCCGCCGCCAGAAGCACTGACGTGACGCCGGGCCTCGCCCGACGCCTCGCCAGCATGGCCTACGAAGCGCTGCTGGTCTTCGGCGTGGCGTTCTTCGCGGCGTGGATCTTCTTCTTCGCCAGCGGCGGCCGCGATGCCACGCGCGGCGTCGTGCGCGCAGAGCTGCAGGTGTTCATCCTGGTGGTGCTCGCCGGCTACTTCCTGTGGTGCTGGCTGCGCGGCGGACAGACGCTCGCCATGCGCGCCTGGCGCATTCGTCTGGTCGATGTCACGCCCTCGAAAGCAGTCGCGCGCTTCTTGATCGCCGCGGCGCTGCTACCGCTGTCGGTCCTTTGGGCCCTCGCCGACCGCGACCGTCAGTTCCTGCATGATCGGCTCTCTGGCACACGGCTCATCGACGTTCGACCCACCACATCATGAGCATGGCGGATGCGAGAAAGGCGGTGCTCGGCAGCGCCGCGGCAGCGAGCGGCGGCCAGTTCTGCAGAAGCCCGATGTGCGAGAAGAGGCTGTTCAGCATGTGGAAGAAGATGCCGAGCATGATGCCGAGGAACACCTTCACCCCCACCATGCCGGCGCGCGCCTGCATGTAGGCGAAGGGCAGCGCGAGCGCCATCATCACCAGCGTGGCGATGGGATAGAAAAGTTTTTTCCAGAACGCGATCTCGTAGCGCTCGGTCTTCTGCCGGTTGACCTCGAGGTGCTGGGTGTACTTATGGAGCGCCCACGCCGACATGCGCTCGGGCTTGACGATGAGCGCGTTCAGGAGATCCGGTGACACCGCGGAGTGCCATTCGGCCGCGGCGCCGCGCTCGGTGCGCGGCCCCTCAGGGGTGAAGCGGGTGGCCGCGACCTCATGCAGCTGCCAGAGTCCCTTTTCGCGGTATTCGGCCCGCTCGGCGACGGTGATCTTGCGCAGGCGGTAGCCCGAATCGAACTCGAAGATGCGCAGTCCCTGCAGCACCTTCGGGTCGCGCGCCTCCCGCACGTTGATGAACGAGCCTTCGTCCTTGAACCAGAGGCCCGATTGCAGGTCCTGCCCGATCATCGAGGAGAGCGCGCGGATCTTGGTGTGCTGCGCCCTCTCATCCGAAAGCGGCGCGACCCACTCGCCCAGCACGAAGGTGAGGACGACGAAGGCCATGCCGATCTTCAGCAGTACCAGCGCCGCGCGTCCCGGCGAGAGCCCGGAGCCGCGCATCACCGTGTACTCGGAATTGCTCGCGAGGTGCGAAAGCACATAGAGCGTGCCGATCAGCACGACGATCGGAAAGAGCTCGTAGGCGTGCGCCGGTGCGTTGAGCAGCACGAACGTAAAAACCTGGCGCAGGTCGTACTCGCCCTTGCCTAGGTCGCCCAATTCGCCGATCAGGTCGAAAAAGGCAAACAGCCCCAGGAAGCCGAGCAATACGAACCCGCTCGCGCCGTAGATCTGCCGAGCGAGGTAGCGCTCAAGCGTGCGCGCCCGAATGGTCATTTACCGAGCCGCAGTCGGATGAGCTGCATGCGCTGGGCGAAGAGTACAAGGAGCAGCAGCACCATCCCGCCGTGGACCAGCCAGACGCCGGTGGAGAAGTCGAGGCGTCCTTGCGCAACGCGCGCCTGGCTCACCGAGAGCAGGTTGGAATACACCATGAAGGTGAGCAGTGCGAAAAGCAGGTTAGCCGAGCGTCCGGCGCGCGGGTTGACGAAGCTCATCGGGATCGCGAGCAGCACGAGCACCAGCGCCGATATCGGAATGCCCACACGCCACAAGAGCTCGGCGAGGTTCTCCTTCGTTGGGTTGGCGATCAATCCCCAGGTGGCGAGGTTCTTCTGGTTGCGCTCGGGCTCGATGTTCTCGCGCGTCTCGATGCGCGCGGCGTAGCGGTCGAACTCGGTGATGCGGTACTGCTCGTCGCCGGGCGAGCCTTCGTAGCGCCGGCCCTGCTCGAGCACGATGAAGCGATCGCCGTTCGGCACGGTCTCGGTGCGGCCGCTGCGGCTCATGCTGACGCCGCCCTTGCCCTGCTGCGCCGAGGAAAGGAACACGTTCTGCACCTGGTTGGTCGCGCCCGAGACCGACTCGACGAAGAACACGCGCTCCTTGTTGGCGGTTTCGCCGAAGACGCCCGGCGTGACGCGCGAGACGTCGTCGCGCGACTCGAGCTTCGTCGCGTAGCGCGCGCCCATCTGCGCCGCCCACGGCGAGATGAAGAGCGACAGCGCGGCGATCACCGCGATCTGCGGCAGCGCGAAGAGCAGCACCGGCCGCAGCCACGCCGTGAGCGGCAGGCCGCAGGTGAACCAGATCACCATCTCGGAGTCGCGCCAGCCGCGCGTCATCGTCAGCAGCACCGAGATGAACATCGTGAGCGACAGCAGCACCGGCAGCGCGCCGAGCGCGAAGAAGCCGAGGAACGCGAGCACCGCATCGGTGGGAATCGAACCGCCGGCGGCCTTGCCGAGCAGGCGAATCAGGTTGATCGTCACCGCGATGGAGAAGAGCGACATGAACACCGCGCCGGCAAGACCTGCAAATTCCCTGAGGAGCGCTCGGTGAAAGATCATGCGATACTTTCGCTATGGAATTTAGCATAAAGACGCTCTCGCCAGAGACGGCGAAGACGGGTTGTGTCGTGCTCGGCATCTTCGGAGCAAATGCGGCCGAGAAAGAACTCACCGCACCCGCACGCCGCGTCGATCAGCACGCGCGCGGTGCCTTGCGCGCAGCGCTCGCCGACCTTTCAGGCAAGGCCGGCTCGACGCTGCTGTTGCGCGGCCTGCCGCACGTCGCCGCCGAGCGCGTGCTGCTCGTCGGTCTCGGTGCACGCAAGGAATTCGGCGAGGCGGCGTACCGTGACGCCGTGCGCGCGGCGGCGAACGCGCTGCGCGAGCTTGGCGCGAAGGATGCGGCGCTCTTTCTCGTCGACCTCAAGGTAAAGAACCGGCCGCTCAGCTGGAACCTGCGCCAGGCCGTGCTCGGCATCCGCGAGGCGTTCTATCGCTTCGACGAGCTGAAGCAGAAGAAGTCGCCAGCGCCGAGCCTGGAGCGCGTGACGCTGCCGCTGCCGCCGGCCGCGCAGCTCGCCCAGGCGCTCGCCGAAGCACGCGCCACCGCCGACGGCGCCGACCTCACGCGCACGCTCGGCAACCTGCCCTCCAATATCTGCACGCCGAGCTATCTTGCCGAGCAGGCGAAAAAGCTCGCCCGCGAGTTCAAGCTGCAAGTCGAAGTGCTCGAGCGCAAGGACATGGAGAAGCTCGGCATGGGCGCGCTGCTCGCCGTCACCAGCGCCGCGCACGAGCCGCCCAAGCTCATCGTGCTGCGCTATAACGGTGGCGGAAAAGCGGCGAAGCCGATCGCCCTGGTCGGAAAAGGCATCACCTTCGACACCGGTGGCATTTCGCTCAAGCCGGCGGGCGAGATGGACGAGATGAAGTTCGACATGTCGGGCGCAGGCAGCGTGCTCGGCACGATACGGGCGCTTGCCGGGATGAAGGCGCCGGTGAACGTGGTCGGCGTCATTCCCACCTGCGAAAACATGCCCGGCGGCCGCGCCGTGAAGCCCGGCGACATCGTCACCACGCTTTCCGGCCAGACCGTCGAAATCCTCAACACCGACGCCGAGGGAAGGCTCATCCTTTGCGATGCGCTCACCTATGCCGAGCGCTACAAGCCGGAGCTGGTGATCGACATCGCCACGCTCACCGGCGCGTGCGTCATCGCCCTCGGCCACATTGCCACCGGCCTCTTCGCGAACGACCAGAAGCTCGCCGACGAGGTGCGCGCCGCGGCCGATGACGCCTGGGACCGCGTGTGGCAGATGCCGCTGTGGGAGGATTACCAGGAGCAACTGCGCTCGAACTTCGCCGACATGGCGAATATCGGCGGCCGGCCCGGCGGCAGCATCACGGCCGCCTCGTTCCTCGCGCGTTTCACGCGCAAGCAGCGCTGGGCGCATCTCGACATCGCCGGGACGGCCTGGCGCTCGGGCCGCGAGAAAGGATCGACGGGACGGCCGGTGCCGCTCCTTGTGCGCTTCGCGCTGCGGCACGCCGGCCGGAAGTGACACAAATAGATTTCTATTTCAACGCCGCCGATCGCCTTCAGGTCGCCTGCCGCCTCGCCGCAAAAGCACTCGCCGACGGGAAGCGCATGCTGATCTATGCGCCGGACGCCGAGCTCGCTTCGCGCCTCGATCGGCTGATGTGGACCTGGCCCGCGACCGGCTTCGTGCCGCACTGCTCGACGGGCGACGCCGTCGCGCCTGAGACACCGGTGCTGATCTCGGGCGACGACGAAACGGCCGACGTTCCCATCCTGCTGAATCTCTCCGCCGATTGCCCGCCGCACTTCGCGAGCTTCGAGCGCCTGCTCGAGGTGGTCGGTGCCGAAGAAGCGGAGCGCGAGCCGGCACGCGCCCGTTTTCGACTCTACAAGAGCCGTGGCTACGCTGTCGCGAGCCACGACCTCGCCCGCGACAGTGGCTGACGAGCAGCGGGTCCCGGTACTAACGGAGATCGTCGCCGAAACGCGCCGCGCGTTGCCGGCGGTCGATGCGGCGGCCCTGGAGGCGCTGGCGCGCGAACTCGAGCGTGCCGTGCTCGCACGGCTCGGTCCCGAGGTCAACCGTCTCATCGAAGAGCGCCTCGGGCGTACGCTCAACAAGGTGCTGGGACTCGCGCTCGACAGCGTGCGCGCCGAGCTCACCGTCAGCGTCACCCAGATGGTGCGCGAAGCGGTCGCCGCTTCCGTCGCGCACGCGCTCGCGGTGCCCGAAACGACCAACCCGAAGTAGTGCTGGACAAGAGCTTCAATCCCGCTGCCGTCGAGCAGCGCTGGTACCAGCGCTGGGAATCGGCCGGCTACTTCCGCCATCGGAACCACGACCGCCCCGCCTATTGCATCCAGCTGCCGCCGCCCAACGTCACCGGCACGCTGCACATGGGCCATGCGTTCCAGCAGACGCTGATGGACGCGCTGATCCGCTACCACCGCATGCGCGGCGACAACACCAACTGGGTGGTCGGCACCGACCACGCCGGCATCGCCACGCAGATCGTGGTCGAGCGCCAGCTCGAGGAGCAAGGCAAGAGCCGGCACGATCTGGGTCGCGAGAAGTTCATCGAGCGCGTCTGGCAATGGAAGCAGCAATCCGGCTCGACCATCACGCGCCAGATGCGCCGCCTTGGCGCGTCCGCGAACTGGGAATATGCGGACACCGAAGGGCAGAAGGCCGGCTACTTCACGATGGACGCGAAAATGTCGCGCACCGTCACCGAAGTCTTCGTCCGCTGGTACGAGGAGGGCTTGATCTATCGCGGCAAGCGGCTCGTCAACTGGGATCCCGAGCTCGGCACCGCCGTCTCCGACCTGGAAGTGGACACGGAGGAAGAGGACGGCCGCATCTGGGAAATTCGTTATCCACTGGAAGATGGGAGTGGTTCCATCAGTGTGGCCACGACGCGTCCTGAGACGATGCTGGGAGACGTGGCCGTTGCGGTCAATCCGAAAGATGACCGTTACAAAAACTTCGTAGGCAAGCAGGTCCGCCTGCCCTTGACGAAGCGTTTCCTTCCCGTCGTTGCAGACGAGTACGTGGATCCGACGTTCGGGACCGGTTGCGTAAAGATCACTCCAGCCCACGATTTCAATGACTTCAGCGTTTGGCGACGCATCGTCAAGAAGAACAGACGAATCGAAACGTTGCCCTATGCGGGACTCTTAAGCATTCTTAATTTGAAGGCGCAGGTAATAAGCAAGGCGTGGATTGACGAGAAACATTCGAAGAGCGAGCCAGCAGCGCGTCGTGACGACGAAGAAGTGCTCAAGCTCATTCCAGAGCGCTACCAAGGTTTGGATCGATTTGAAGCCAGAAAGAAGATAGTCGGCGACCTTAAAGCCGAAAGTCTTCTCGTTTCAGAAAAGCCCTACACATTACGCGTCCCTCGCTCCGGCAGGACCAACGCGATTGTCGAGCCGATGCTCACAGAGCAGTGGTTCGTCAAGATGGATAGCCTGGCAAAGGACGGCCTCGAGGTCGTGAAGCGCGGCGAAGTGCGCTTCATCCCCGAGCACTGGACCGCGACCTACAACCACTGGCTCGAGAACATCCAGGACTGGACCATCTCGCGACAGCTCTGGTGGGGCCACCAGGTCCCGGCGTGGTACGACGACGAGGGCAAAATTTATGTCGCCCGCGACGAAGCAGCAGCGCAAGCCAAGGCCGGCAGTAAAAAACTGCACCGCGATCCCGACGTACTGGACACGTGGTTTTCTTCCCAGCTCGTACCTTTCAGCTCTCTCGGCTGGCCGGAGAAGACGCAGGATCTCGACACGTTCCTGCCTTCCGATGTCCTCGTCACCGGCAACGACATCATCTTCTTCTGGGTGGCGCGCATGATCATGGCGACGCGCCATTTCACCGGCAAGGTGCCCTTCCGCGACGTCTACATAAACGCCATCGTGCGCGACGCCGAGGGCGAGAAGATGTCGAAGTCGAAGGGCAACACGCTCGACCCGCTGGATCTCATCGACGGCATCTCGTACGAGAAGCTGGTGCAGAAGTCGACCGTCGGGCTCTTGAAGGCGGAGCACCGCGCCCGCGTCGTGAAGTACCTGAAGAGCCACTATCCCAACGGCATCCCCGCCTTTGGCGCCGACGCAATGCGCTTCACTTTCGCGTCCCTCGCCACGTTCTCGATCACGCTCAACTTCGACCTCGGGCGCTGCGACGGCTATCGCAACTTCTGCAACAAGCTGTGGAATGCCACTCGCTTCGTGCTGATGAACACCGAGGGCAAGGACTGTGGATTGAACGATAGCCATCCGGTAAAGCTATCGGACTGGGACCGCTGGATTATCAGCCGTCTCCAGCGCGCTGAAGCGGAGGTCGCAAACGGTTTTGATGAGTACCGATTTGACAATGCGGCAACCGCGATCTACAGGTTCGTTTGGGATGAATACTGCGACTGGTACGTTGAGATGGCCAAGAGCCAACTCGCGAACTCGGATCAAGCAGTACAACGAGGTACGAGGCGTACCCTAGTCAGGGTACTGGAGACCGCTCTGCGCTTGGCTCATCCGATCATTCCTTTCATCACAGAGGAACTGTGGCAGAAGGTGGCGCCGCTCGCTGGCAAGAAGGGCGAGACGATCATGCTGCAGCCCTACCCGAAGTCTCAGCCCGACAAGATCGATGCCGCGATAGAGCAAAAGGTCTCTCTCGCTCAAGACGTGGTCAACGCGGGCCGTTCTCTGTCCAGCGAAGCGAAGCTGACTCACCGGAACGCTTCTTTTGTTATTTCTGGCGAACCGACTACCTCCACCGCGGCCGCTGTCTTTACTTTTATGCGCAGTTCGCAGTTCGTCGATCACCTGCCAGCCAGCGATTCCCCCAGAAAGCCTGCAGGACAACATGTCGTCATGCTGAGCATCCAAGTCGATCCAGCCGCGGAACGCGAGCGCCTTGAGAAAGAATCAAAGCGGCTCGAAGGCGAGATCGGCAAAGCAAAGACCAAGCTCGACAATGCTTCGTTCGTGGAGCGCGCGCCGCCGCCGGTCGTGGCGCAGGAACGCGAAAGGCTGGCGGGCTTCGAAGCTACGCTGGCGAAGCTAAACGCGCAGCTAGCGAAACTGCCTCCGACGCGCTAGGCCACGACGAATCGAAGCTCCAGCCGTGCTGCGCCTCGAGGCGCAGGCGGAAAGCCTGCTCGAGCTCGAACGACGGCGTCGCCACGCAGCGCTGCGGGAAACGCATCAGGAAGCTCGCGGCGATGACGGCGCACTCGCCGACCAGCGTGACCTTGCTGCGCGCGATATCGCGTCCGTGAAGGTAGATCTCGCCATCCAGGTAGGCCGGCACGCCGAACTGGCGGTAGGTCGCCACCGCGGCGGCGAGACCCCAAGAGAGCCAGCGATCGCGCCTGCCCGGCGCGTACTTGAGCGGCGCCACCAGCGCGAACGGATATCTGGCGGCTTCTTCCGCCCAGAGAAGAATCGGCGCCGCGCCTCGCGGCTGCAGCGCGGCGAGCGACGCGCAGTCGGCGTCGAAGTCGCGTTGACTGAGCGCACCAAGCCTGATCCATCGCGCCAGCATGCGACCGATTATTCCATAATCCGCCGATGTTCGAGTCGGCGAATCTCGACCACAAGGTATCGAAAAGCGTCTACAAGCGCGACGAGACACGACTACGCGAGCGCCTGCTTGACGCGCAATACGACCTGAAGGAGAACGGCCGCTTTCCGGTGCTGATCCTCATCGCCGGCGTCGAGGGCGCGGGCAAAGGGGAGACGGTCAACCAGTTGAACGACTGGATGGACTCGCGCCACATCCTGACCCACGGCTTCGCCGAGCCCTCGGACGAGGAACGCGAGCGGCCGCACCTGTGGCGCTTCTGGAAAGCGCTGCCGCCGAAAGGAAAAGTAGGCGTCTTCTTCGGCGCGTGGCACACCGACCCGGTCGTCGATCGCGTCTATGGCCGCAGCGATGCCGCCGCGTTCGGCGACAGCGTCGACGAGATCATCCGCCTCGAGAAGATGCTTTGCGACGAAGGCGTGCTGCTCCTCAAGTACTGGTTCCACGTCACGCGCAAGGTGCAGAAGAAGCGCCTCAAGGCCCTCGGCGAGGACGCGGACCTGCCGTACAAGAAATTCCTCAAGGTGAGCGAGAGGTTCGTGCGGCGTACCTCGACCGGCGAAGCGCCTTGGATCATCGTGCCGGGGGCAGACGATCGTTATCGCGCCCTGACCTTCGGGCGCCACCTGCTCGCCGCGATGCGCGAACGGCTGGACGACAAGCCGGTGAAGCGCCTGCCCGACCGGCAACCGCCGCTCGTGCGCCCGGCCGACAGCCTGAACGTGATCCGGGCGCTCAAGCTCGACCCGCCATTCGACAAGGCCGCATACGAGAAACACTACGAAAAGCTGCAGGCCCGGCTGAGCGCGCTGTCGCGCGACAAGGGCTTCAAGAAGACCTCGATCGTCGCCCTCTTCGAGGGCAATGACGCCGCCGGCAAGGGCGGCGCCATCCGGCGGGTGACGAGCGCTGTCGACGCACGCTATTGCCGCACCATCCCCGTGGCCGCGCCGAGCGAGGAAGAGCGCGCGCAGCCTTATCTCTGGCGTTTCTGGCGCCACCTGCCGCGGCGCGGGCGCATCGTGCTGTTCGATCGTTCCTGGTATGGCCGGGTGCTCGTCGAGCGCGTCGAGGGCTTCGCGCCCGAAGCCGACTGGCTGCGCGCCTATAGCGAGATCAATGAATTCGAGCGCGCCCTCGTCGGCCACGACATGGTGCTCGTCAAGTTCTGGCTCGCCATCAGCAAGGAAGAGCAGTACCGGCGCTTCAAGCGCCGCGAGACCATCGCCTTCAAGCGCTTCAAGATCACCGAAGACGACTGGCGCAACCGCAAGAAGTGGGACGACTACGAGCGCGCGGTGTGCGACATGGTCGATCGCACCTCGACCTCGATCGCGCCGTGGACCCTGGTCGAGGCGAACAACAAGTACTACGCGCGCATCAAGGTGCTGAAGACGCTCTGCGACGCGATCGAGAAAAAGCTCAGTTGAGCTCCAGCTCTTCGCGCACGGCCGCGATGCCGGCCGCCGCGCAGGCATCGTCCTCGCGCGCCCCTGGCGCGCCGGAGACGCCGATCGCGCCGAGGAGCGAGCCGCCCGCTTCGATCATCAGGCCGCCGCCGACCGCGGCCACGCCGGGGCGATTGCGGATGCCGCTCTGCGGCCGGCCGGGCTGCGTCATCTCCGCCAGCTCGGTCGTATTCGTCCGGAACGAGACGGCGGTGTAGGCCTTGGCACTCGCCATGTCCGGCGTGTGCGGGCCGGCGAAGCGATCTCGCAGCAGGACTTGCACGACGCCCATGCGGTCGCTGACGGCGACCGCAACCTGGTAGCCGCTCGCGCGGCAGCGCGCGAGCGCCGCCTGCGCCGCCTTGAGCGCCGTCTCCGGCGTGAGCAGCTTCACGCTGAAGATAACGTCCGCCGCGCAGGCCGGCGCACACAGGAAGAAGAGCGCGAGACCGAGACGTGCGGTCACTTCTTGCGCATGAAGAAGGTGAATTCCTTGCGTTCCTCGCTGTGCGACACGAGCTGGTGGCCCGTCTGGCGCGAAAACGCCTCGAAATCCTTCACCGCGCCCGGATCCGTGGCGACGACCTTCAGCACCTGGCCCGACTGCAGCTCGGCGAGCGCTTTCTTCGTGCGCAGGATCGGCAGCGGGCAATTCAGCCCGCGCGCGTCCAGTTCCTTGTCGAAAGTCATGCGGCGCACAGTATAAGATGCCGGCGACCATGGACGGATGGCTCGTCACCATCGCGCAGTTGCCGACCGAGGATCCGGCGGCGCGCATGCGTGTGCTGCGCACGCTCGAGTCGCTCGGCGCGGCGGTGATGCGCGAGGGCGCCTATCTTCTGCCCGATACCGCCGTCAACCGGCAGGCGCTCGAGGCGCTCGGCGACTACATCGTCAAGAGCGCGGGCACCGCGCAGGTGCTGCAGGTGAACGCCACGACGCCGGCGCAGCGCGAGACCCTGCGGCGGCTCTTCGACCGCTCGGCCCGCTACGACGCGCTGATCAAGACCGTCGAGAGCCTGCGCGTCGGCTTCGGCCAGGCCGATCCGAGCGCCATTTCTCGCGTGCTGCACAAGCAGCACCGTGAGTTCGAGGCCATCGCCGCGCTCGATTTCTTCCCGACCGAGGCGCGCAGCCGCGCCGAGCACGCGCTCGCCGAGGTCGACGCCGCGGTAAAGAAGCTCCTGTTTACCTCATCGCAGACACGGCTCGACGCCGGCGAGCGGCTGTTGCGGCGCGCCTGGGCGACGCGCAAGCCGCCCTGGGCCGACCGCCTCGCGTGCGCCTGGCTGATCCGGCGCTTCGTCGACCCGGAGGCGACCCTCACCTGGCTCGAGAAGAACGAAGAATTGCCCTCGGGTGCGCTCGGCTTCGCCTTCGATGGAGCGCACTTTGCGGCGAGCGGCGCCCGTGTCGCTTACGAGGAAATGCTCGCGCAACTCGAGCTCGCCAAGAATCCGGCGCTCGCCAAGATAGGCAGCATCGTGCATTTTCTCGAGATCGGCGGTACCGCGGTGCCGGAGGCGGCCGGCGTGCAGACCCTGCTGCAGGGAGCGTTGCGGCGCTCGGAGAACGCGAACGATCTGCTCGCCGAAGTGGAGAAGACCTTCGACCTTCTCTATGAGGCCTACTACGAGCCCGCCAAGCGTTGATAACTGCGGCTGATCAGCGCTTCGCTTCCTTCATCTCCTGCGTGTACTGGGTGCGCAGCTCCTTCAGGCGCGCATCCACCACCGACAACTGGTAGAAGTCGCCGTCGCCGGCCGCGCGGGCGAGGCTCAGCTGTTCGATCGCCGCGGGCAGACTGCCCTGCAGTACATAGACCTCGGCCTGCGCCTGGTGCTGGAGCAGACGCTTGCCGAGCATGGCGTAGATCTTCGCCTGCATGCCATAGAGGCGCGCATCGCGCGGATAACGCGCCACCGCCTCCCGCGTCGTCGCGATCGCCTCGTCGTTCTTGCCCATTTCCTGCAACCCGGCGATGTAGGCATAACTGAGGGCGCGCCAGGCGGGATAGCGATCGCGGGCTTTGGCCAGTAGTTCCGCTGCGCTGCTGACATCTTTGTTGGCCGCGTGCCTGGTGCGCGCGTCGAGCATTTCGATCATGGGGCTCGCCGCACCGAGCGCGCGCAGCTGCGCCACTTGGGCCTGCGCTTCGGGCAGGCGGTCGGCGCGCAGGAGCGCATAGGCGAGCCCGAGGCGGGCCGCCGTTTCGCTCGAATAGCGGTGCTCGCCCAGTGTTGTCTGGAAGTGCCGCACCGCATCGCGCGCGTCGCCCTGCTCCGCGCGCAGCTTCGCGCGCACGAGCTGGAATTCCGGCGAGTCCGGATGCTGCCGGTAGGGCATCGACGCCGCCTTGTTCTGCACGTCGGCGATGCGCTCGCTCGTCACCGGGTGGGTGCGGAAGTAGCCGGGCATGGTGCTGTCTTCGCTCACCCGGTTGGCGCGCTGCATGCGCTCGAAGAAGGCAGGCATCGCATGCACGTCGAAGCCGGCGTCTTCGAGGCGCTGGATGCCGATGCGGTCGGCTTCGCGCTCGAAGTCGCGGGAGTAGGCAAGCTGCGCCTGCACGCCGGCCGCTTGGGCGCCGGCGGCGGCGCCGACCGCAAGGTCGGGACGCGAGCGGCCAAGCAGGATAGCCGCGGCCAGCGCCACCATCATCGGCATCTGCATCTGCTGCTGCTGGGCGAGCATCCGCGCGATGTGCCGCTGGGTGACGTGCGACACCTCGTGCGCGAGTACGGAGGCGAGCTCCGATTCGGTTTCGGCCGTGGTGATGAGGCCGGTATGCACGCCGACGAAGCCCCCGGGCAGCGCGAAGGCGTTGATGCTCTGATCCCGAATGGCGAAGAATTCGAAGTCCTGCCTCGGCCCGGTGAGGCGCGAGCCGATCTGGGCGAGGTAGTCGCTGATCTCGGGGTCGTCGACGTAGGACGGATCGGCGAAGCGGATCTCGCGCATGATCTGCTCGCCAAGCCGGCGCTCCATCGACGGCGAGAGGATGTTTTCGGCGCTGCCGAGGTCGGGCAGCGATTGCACGACCGCCGGCGACTGTGCAAACGCACGCGGCGCAAGCGCGGCGGCGAGCGCCAGAAGCCAGGCGGCAAATCGCATACGGCTATGATATCGCCCGCCATGGCACGTTCCGTGAAGAAGCTGACGCACTTCGATAGCCGCGGCGCAGTCCACATGGTCGATGTGGGTGCCAAGCCCAGTTCACGTCGGGTGGCCGTCGCCTCGGGGCGCATCCTGATGCAGCCGGCGACGCTGCGCATGATCGCCGCGGGCACGGCCAAGAAAGGCGACGTGCTCGGCGTGGCGCGCCTCGCGGCGATCCAGGCCGCCAAGCGCACGGCGGGCCTTATTCCGCTCGCTCATCCGCTCGCCCTTTCGCGCGTCGCGGTCGACTTCGAGCGCACGCGCCAGCCCGCGGCGGTGAAGATCAAGGTGCGCGTGGAATGCCAGGGCCCGACGGGTGTCGAGATGGAAGCGCTCACGGCCGCGGCGGTCGGCCTCCTCACCATCTACGACATGGCGAAGGCCGTCGATCGAGGAATGACGCTGGCGGAGGTGCGCCTGGAGGAAAAAAGCGGAGGCCGTTCAGGGGTATTCCGCCGCCGGGGCCGTTAAAATCCGGCCATGAACTCAATTCGTCGGGCGCTCGTCGCCGCGTTTGTCCTGACCCTCGCAAAACCGCTCGCCGCGCTTGCCGCGTGGAACAAGGAGGCGTTCAGCGCGAAGACCGCGGGCGATGCGCTGAAGAACCTCGGCATCGCCAACGCGACGCCGACGAAGGACCTTTCGGTCGAGGTGCCCCAGATCGCCGAAAACGGCGCGGTCGTGCCGGTCGAAATTTCGAGCGCGATTCCCGGCACCACGGCACTGATCGTGGTGATCGACAAGAACCCTTTCCCGCTCATCTCGCGCTTCGATTTCAAGGAGGGCGCGCTGCCCTTCGTCAAGGTCAACGTGAAGATGGGTGAAACCTCCGACATACGCGTGCTTGCCGAAGCCGCCGGCAAATACTACGTAACGACGCGCGAAGTGAAAGTCACCATCGGCGGCTGCGGCGGCTAGGAGAGAGTACCAATGCCAGGACCCATGAAAATGCGCGCGACGCTCGGACAAGGCGTCACCGAGATTCGCGTGCTGATGACCCACCCGATGGAGACCGGTCAGCGCAAGGACTCCGAGGGCAAGATCGTACCCATGCACTTCATCCAGAACCTCACGCTGAAGGTGAACGGCAAGCCCGTGATCGAAGCGCAAACCAGCCAGGCGGTGTCGCGCAACCCCGTGTTCTCCTTCCGGCTCAAGGGCGGCGCCAAAGGCGACAGGATCGAGGTCAGCTGGCTCGACGACCACGGCGAGTCGAACAGTACCGAAGCCGCCGTCGCGTGAGAGCCCTTTTATTTTTCGCGACGCTCGCCATCTCGGGCGCTGCGCTCGCTCAGGATGCCGCGAAAGAGATCCAGCGCTACCGCGAGATGATCGCCGAGGGCAGCCCGGCGGAGCTCTTCGAGCTCGAGGGCGAAACGCTCTGGAAGAAGCCGCAGGGCGCGAAGAACGCCTCGCTCGAGAAGTGCGACCTCGGCCGCGGCCCGGGCGTGCTGAAGGCCGCCTACGCGGGGCTGCCGCGCTACTTCAAGGACGCCGACCGCGTCATGGATCTCGAGACGCGGCTCCTCTACTGCATGACCACCCTGCAGGGCCGCGCGCGCGAGGAAGCGGCCGGACGCGTCTTCGGCACGGCCGACAAGCCTTCGGAGATGGAATCGCTCTCCGCCTATATCGCGGCGCAGTCGCGCGGCATGAAGCTCGAGCCCGGCATGTCACACCCGAAGGAAAAGCAGAGCTTCGAGCTTGGCCGCGCGCTCTTCTTCCACCGCACCGGCAGCTGGGACTTTTCCTGCGCGAGCTGCCATGGCCAGGAGGGCGTGCGCATCCGCATGCAGGAACTGCCGGTCCTGTACAAGCCGCAGTTTGCCAAGCCGGTGATGGCCAGCTGGCCGGCCTACCGCGTCTCGACGAGCCAGTTCGTCACCCTGCAGTGGCGCATGAACGACTGCTTCCGCCAGATGCGGACGCCCGAGCCCGCGTTCGGCTCCGAAACGACGGCGGCGCTGATTCATTTCCTCGCCGTGACCGCGCGCGGCGAAACGTATAACGGCCCGGGAATCAAGCGGTGAGGTGCCTCGCCCTCCTTTTTGCGCTGGTTGCGCGGCCGGCGTGGGCCGATCCGACGCCCGCCGAGGTGCAAAAGGTGCTGCAGCGCGACTTGCATCCGCGCGGGCAGGCCGACATGGACCGCCTCAACCAGGATACGGTACAGCGCGTGTGCACCGAGAGCCGCGACCAGCCGCCAGCAGGACTCGCGCAGTCGCTGCAGGCGGACCAGATGAAGGGCATCTCATTCCCCGAGGGCGGCCTGATTGGGGACTGGAAGCGCGGCGAGGCCATCGCGCAAAGCGGCCGCGGCATGACCTGGAACGACAAGCCGGGCGAGCCTGCCGGAGGCAGCTGCTACAACTGCCACGAGCTCTCGCCCGGCGAGCTCTCGCACGGCACCATCGGCCCCAGCCTGCGCGGCTTCGGGAAAAAGCGCGGCACCAGTGCCGACGCCCAGCGCTATGCCTACGGCAAGATCTATAACGCCAAGGCCTACAACCTCTGCACGCAGATGCCGCGCTTTGGCGCGTCGGGCACGCTGACGCCGCAACAGATCAAGGATCTCGTCGGCTTGCTGCTCGACCCGGCGTCGCCGGTCAACCAGTAGCTTGCAGCGCCGCGCGTTCCTGCGGGTGCTCGCGGCGGCTCTCGCCGCGGGAGCGACGCTGCGGCCCCGCTCCACTCCAGCGCAGGCGGCGGCCGAGCTCTACGACGTGCCGCCGTTCGGCAACGTCTCGCTACTCCACATCACCGACGTGCACGCGCAACTCCTGCCGGTCCGTTTTCGCGAGCCGAGCGTCAACATCGGCGATGGCAGGCCCCCGCACCTGGTGGGTGACGCGCTCCTTCGTAATTACGGCATCGCAGCCAGAACGGCGCAGGCGCATGCCTTCACGCACCTCGATTTCGTAGCCGCAGCCGAGCGCTACGGCCGCATGGGCGGCTACGCGCATCTCGCCACCCTGATCAAGGGCCTGCGCGCTTCACGTCCACGCGCGATCCTTGTCGATGGCGGCGACAGCTGGCAAGGCTCGGCCACCGCCCTGTGGACCAAAGGCGCGGACATGATCGGCGCCCAGCGGCTGCTCGGCATCGACTATATGACCGCGCATTGGGAGTTCACCTACGGCACGCAGCGCGTCCTGGAGGCGATCAAGGAGCTCGCGCCCGTCCAGTTCCTGGCCCAGAACGTGCGCACGGTCGACTTCGAGGATCCGGTCTTCGCGCCCTATGCGTTGCGCGAGGGCATCGCGATCATCGGGCAGGCATTTCCCTACACGCCGATCGCGCATCCCCGGCATTACTTTCCGGAGTGGTCTTTCGGCATCCAGGAAGCGCGCCTGCAGAAACTGGTCGACGAGACGCGAGCGAAGGGTGCAAGGGCGGTGGTGCTCCTCTCGCATAACGGCATGGACGTCGACCTCAAGCTCGCGCGGCGCGTGCGCGGCATCGACGCCATTCTCGGCGGCCATACGCACGACGGCGTGCCCGCGCCCGTCCTGGTGGGAAAGACCATCGTTACCAACGCCGGCTCGCACGGCAAGTACGTCGGGGTCCTCGACCTCGACGTCGGCGCGAGCGGCGTGCGCGACTATCGCTATCGATTGCTGCCGGTGTTCGCGAACCTGCTCTCCGCGGATGCCGAGATGGCGCGCTATATCGATCAAGCGCGAGCGCCGTATGCGTCAAAGCTCGGCGAGACGCTCGCGCGCACGGAGGGACTGCTGTACCGACGCGGCAACTTCAACGGCACGGTCGACGAGCTCATCCTGCGGGCGCTGCTCGCGGAGAAGAACGCCGAGATCGCCCTTTCGCCGGGGTTCCGCTGGGGCACCACGCTCCTGCCGGGCGATGCGCTGACGCGCGAGGACCTGATGGCGCAGACGGCGATCACTTACCCGCAAGTCACCTCGAGCGAGCTCACAGGTACCGAGCTCAAGGGCGTGCTCGAGGACATCGCCGATAACCTGTTCAACGCCGACCCTTATCTGCAGCAGGGCGGCGACATGGTGCGCGTAGCGGGCCTTAGCTACGCCATTGCGCCGCGCGAGAAGATCGGACGCCGCATCTCGGACCTGCGCCTGGGCGGCAAGCCGCTCGAGGCGACGAAGCGCTACAAGGTGGCCGGTTGGGCGCCGGTGCGTGAAGACGTGACGGGCGAGCCGGTGTGGGATGCCGTCGAGCGTCATTTGCGCTCGATCAAGGTCGTGCCGCCCCTTTCGCCCGGCCAGCCGCGGCTGATCGGCATCGGGCGCAACCCGGGGTACTCTTCCGCATGACATCGTCTCTGGTGCTCGGGGGCGCCGGATTCATCGGATCCCATCTTGCAGAAGCGCTCGTGCGCGAGGGCCATCGCGTCCGCGTGTTCGACCGCCCGCACGTCGATCGCCTGCCGCTTTTTGCGCGCGGCTTCGAGGTCTTCACCGGCGACTTCCTCAACCCGCAGGCGCTCGCACCGGCGCTCGAGGGCGCCGAGGTCGTGTTCCATCTCGTCTCCACCACGCTGCCGAAGAACTCGAACGACAATCCCGCCTATGACGTCGAATCGAACGTGCTCGGCACGCTTCGGCTGCTCGAGCTTTGTCGCAGTAGCGGCGTGCGCAAGCTGGTCTACGTTTCCTCCGGCGGCACGGTGTACGGCCCGCCGCGCTCGGTGCCGGTGCGCGAGGACCATCCCACCGAGCCGATCTGCTCCTACGGCGTGCACAAGCTCATGGTGGAGAAGCACCTGCACCTCGAGCATCACCTGCACGGACTCGACTACTGCGTGCTCCGCCCGCCCAACCTTTATGGACCACGCCAGCGGCTCGACACTGCCCAAGGCGCGGTCGCCGTCTTCCTCGACCGCGCGCTGCGCGGCGAGCCGATCGAGATCTGGGGCGACGGCTCGGTGGTACGCGACTATGTGTACGTCGCCGACGCCGTCGATGCACTCCTCAAGGCGGCTCGCCTCAGGTCACCTTCAGCCGGCGAGCCTCGCGTCTTCAACCTCAGCTCCGGTCGCGGCACGAGCCTGAAGGAGCTCGTGGCAGCGATCGAAGCGCTGCTCGGCCATCCGGTGAGGGTGAATTACAGCGCGGCGCGCGCGCTCGACGTGCCGGTCAACGTGCTCGATGCCAGCGCTGCGGCGCGCCACCTCGGGTGGCGCGCGAGCACCCCGCTCGCCGAGGGTCTGCGCCGGACGTACGAGTGGCTGCGCGCGTCACCCTCGTAACGCACTACTACCCGGCGCATCGCGGCGGCGTCGAACGCGTCGCGGGACAGCTCGCCGAACGCCTCGCTGCCAGCGATAGCGCCGAGTTCGAGTGGCATGCGAGCGATTGCGATGCCGCACCTGCCGCGGTGCGCGGCATAAAGACGGTGCCGGCGCGCAGCTGGAACGGCATCGAGCGCCTGCTCGGCTTTCCCTACCCGCTCTGGTCGACGGGCGCGCTGCGCCGGCTCGCCCAGGCGTGCCGCAGCGCGGAGGTCGTGCACCTGCACGACTGCCTGTATTTCGCCAACGTCGTCGCCTACCTCGCCGCGCGGCGCGCCGGTCGGCCCGTGATCGTCACGCAGCACATCGGGCACGTTCCCTACCGCAACCCGCTGCTCCGCGTCCTGCTAGCGATGGCGAACGGCATCCTCGGCCGCTGGATCCTGGGCGGCGCCGATCGCGTGGTGTTCGAGAGCGCGACGGTGCAGGACTATTTCACCCGCTTCGTGCGCTTTCGCGCGCCGCCCCTCCTCATCGCGAACGGCGTCGATACCGATCACTTTGCGCCCGCAGCGGCGGCCGGGCGCCGCGCCGAGCGACCGGTGCTTTTGTTCCTCGGTCGCTTCGTCGAGAAGAAGGGCCTGTCGGTGCTGCACGAACTCGCGCGGCGCCTGCCCGACACTCAATGGCTCCTTGCCGGCTGGGGCCCACTCGATCCCTCCTCCTGGCGGCTGCCCAACGTAAGAGTGGTACCCAGCCCCGGTGCGGCGCAGCTTGCCTCGCTCTACCGCGAGGCCGATCTCTTCGTGCTGCCGAGCGTCGGCGAAGGTGTGCCGCTCTCGCTGCAGGAGGCGATGGCGTGCGGCACGCCGGCGCTCGTCGGCGAGGAAACCGCCGCAGGCATCCCCGGCGCAGAGCAAGTGCTGCTGCGCGAGCGCGTCGGCGACGCGGCCGCCGTTGAGCGCTGGTCGGCGCGCATCCGCGCCCTTCTCGGCTCGGGAGAGCTGCAAGCGCTGCGCCCACGCGTCGCCGCGTTCGCCCGCGAACACTGGTCCTGGCAGCGCTGCGTCGGGCGCTATGCGGAACTCATCGCCGCCAGCGCAGCGCCCAGCGCCCGCCGATGAAATTGAACGCCGCGACGAGCACTGTCATGAGCGGCGAAGCCATCGCGACCGGCAGGCCGAGGAGATCGGCGAGGACGAACATTCCCGCGACGAAGAGCGGCAGGTTCAAGGCCATGGTGAGCGTGTAGCGCGCGAAGCTCACCGGGCTGCGCTCGGCATCGGGGAAAGTCCAGGCGCTGTGCAACCAATAGCCCAAGGGCACCGTCGTGGCAAAGGAGATGAGCGACGACAGCGCGTAATGCAGGCCCGCCCAGTCGCCGCCGATGATGATCGCGTTGTGGAGAAGCGCGCAGGCAAGCCCCACGGTGTAGAAGCGCGCGATGACCATGTCAGCGCCGCCGGACGGCGTAGACAGCGATCTCGCCGGCGACGAAATCGGCCCGGCTGCGCTCCGCATCCCACCGCGGACCGCGTGATCCGCTCACCACGTACCACTGCACGCCGAGGCCGCCCAGCCGCTGCACGGCATCGCCCATGTTCGGGGCGGTGGTCACCGCCTGGAGCGCGGCATGCCGCTCGAGCGCCAGCTGTTTGCGGGCGCCGGGTTCCGAGATCTGCGCAATACCGTAGGCGAGGTAAGCCGGTGCGCCGCTGAGCGACACGAGCTGGATCGCGGCATCGGTCGCCACCCATCGCATCGGCAAGTCCTGTACTGCGAGCACGTCGCCTGCGACCGAGTGCGCGCGGAGGAACGCGCCCGCCTCGACGATGCCCGGCTGCACCTGGCGCGGATAAAACCGCCAGCCCCACTGGAACTTCGGCTGCAGTCCGAGACGGCCGGTCTGCGGCGAGATCCAGGCGAGTCCGAGGCCGCTGATCAGCGCGAGCGACCACAAGGCACGGCGGGCGCGCCGCTCGCCGCCGGCCGAACACCATCTGGCGAACCCGGCAAAGGTCCATGCCGCCACGACGGCATACAGCAGCACGAACGGCCGCACCGTCAACTCGGTCGCATCCCATTTATTGGTGGGGGCGGTCACCATCAGGAGGCCGTAGCAGGCGATGAACGCGACGGGAGCGAGGTCGATGGCGCCAAGGCCGCCGAACCGCCGCGCGACGAGCACCGAGACGGGATAAAGCACAATGAAAATGCCCAGTGCCGCGATGACCACTAGCACGAGGCCGACCGGCACGGCGAACCCGGCACCGTAATTTGCGAGCAAGGTTGCATACCATCCGGTGTACGCCGTGGGCTCCTGAAACTCGTGGACCGAAGTCAGAAAGAGCTCGAGCGCGGGCAAGGAATCGGTGAGCGCGTAGAAAGCCCACACGAACAAGGCGAAGGTCGCGATGGCAACCGCGAGTACCGTGAACGTTCGCTGGCGGGCGAGGCGCGTCGCAACGACCGCGCTCGCAAGGAGCCCGGCAAACCCCAGCGCGAACAGATGAATGCGAAACAGCGCCGCTCCCAGCCCGAGCGCGAAGGCTGCGACCAACGGCCGGGTTCCGCCCGCGGTCAGCCAGCGGTGCAGGAAGGCGATAGCGAGGAGAAAAATGCCGACGGCGTACGTCGCGCCGGGAAACGCGAGCAGATGCCAATGGAAGCTGAAGAAGCCGTTCTTCAGCGCATAGTTGCTGGGGTCGGGAAGGATCGTCAGCGCCGCAAGCGCCGCTATGCCGCCGGGCGCTCCGGCGAGGACCCTGCCGAGCGTGAAGGCCCCGGCGCACATCGTAAAGAACCCCAACGGCAGCCAAAGCGACGTCGCGAGCGGAAGACCCGGCAGATCGAGCGGCAACGCCAGTGCTGCCGGCAGCAGGTAAGAGGCATAGTGATAGGACTGGAGCGGAGCATCGACGAGATAGATGGACGCTCGTCCGGCGCGCGGATCACCGAACTGGGAAATCACGCCGCCGTGGATGAAGTAGTCGATCCAGGCGCTGAAGAGGCCGGTGCGCCCGAGTACGCGCGGCGCCTCGGCCACGTCCCAGCACCATGCGAGCGTGGCGAGCGCGCACAAAGCGAGCCCGGTCCATTCATCCTGCGACGTGCTTGCGCTGCGGGCGAAGCGTCCTCGCCACGCAAATGCCCACACCAGCACGACGAGCCCCCATGCCGCTAGCACGTGCGCAGCAAGCAAGCCCGCCCACACCACGAACGGATAGCCGACGAGTGCGCTCGCGAAAACGCCGAGCACCCACGCACCCGCCAGCGGTATTTCCTCGGCGCGCAAGGCGCTCAGCAGTAGACGGCCGGCGAGCATTACGCAGCAGGCAAACACGAGCATCACGGCAAACGCCGCGTAAATAGTCACGCCGCCGCTCAGGCTGAGAAGGATCGCGAGCGGCGCCGCCGCCATCGCAATGGGAACGATCATTCGCGGCGCATTCTAGCGTTCGGGGTGGCGCGATCCCGACGGTATACTTGCCGTGAACGATCATGACCACTGGCTCGGCCGATATCACCGTGCTCATCCCCGTGCGCAATGGGGCGAATTTCGTCGAGGAAGCGGTCGCTTCGGTGCTTGAGCAAGACATCGACAGCGTGCAGGTGCTGCTGAGCGACAACCAATCCACCGACGCCACGCCCGCCATCCTCGAGCGCCTGTCGCGCGAGCCGCGAGTGACGGCGATACGCCAGCCGGTGGCGCTCTCCAGAGTGCCGCATTTCAACGCTTGCCGGTCGCGCGTCACCACCGATTACTACCTGCTGCTCTGCCACGACGATTACCTCGCGTCGCGCGACGCGCTGCGCTCCGCGCGCGAGGTCATGCTGGGCGACCCGAGCGTCCACGCCGTGTATTGCGACATGATGTACGTCGATGCCCGCCGCCGGCCGATCGCGCGGCACCGAGGCAACCGCAGCGGCGTGTTCGACGCCCGCAAGGTGGGACGCGACTGCGTCATGACGGGCCGCAACCTGTTCGGCATTCCGCTGCTCATGCGCACGAGCGCGGTGCGCGAGCTGCCCTACGAGGAATCGCTGCCCTATTCCGCGGATGTCGATCTTGCGATTGCCAGCGCCGCCGGCGGCAAGGCGTACCACTTGCCGCGGCCGCTGATCGCCAATCGCTATCACACGAGCAACGACACCTGGCACGAGCTGACCTGGATATCGAACGAGATGCCGCGCATCGCGCAGCGCCAGGGCATCTCGCTCTCCCCGAGCGAACGGGCGCAGGCCGTGCTGGGCAGGTGGCTCACCACGGCAGCACGCCTCCTGTTTCGGGCCTATATCCGGGTCCGCCGCTGAATCCGCTGTGGCGCGAATGGCTGCGCTTCATCGTCGTCGGCGGCATCAACACCGCCTTCGGCTACGCCTGCTACGCAGGATGCATCTTCGCCGGAATGGGATATGCGCTGGCTTCGGCGGTCTCCATGGTCGCCGGCGTGCTGTTCAACTACGGCACGACGCGCGGCCTCGTGTTCCGCAGCCGGGCCGGCTCGCTCTGGCGCTTTATCGGCTGCTATGCGGTCGTCTATGTGTTCAGCGTGGCGCTGCTCGCGCAGCTCGACGCCCGGGGCGTCAACCTGTACCTCGCGGGATTGCTGGTCGGGCTTCCGGCAGCGGTCCTCTCCTATGTGCTATTGAAGACTCTCGTCTTCCGGCAGCCGCGGGATAGCTAGCAAATGGACCTTTCGATCGTCGTGCCGGTCTATCGCAGCGAGGTGCTGCTGCCGGAGCTCGTGCGCCGTGTCGACACGGCGATAGCCGCCGGCCTGCCGGACAAGTCCTATGAGCTGATCCTGGTGAACGACTGCTCGCCCGACCGGTCGTGGCAGGTGATCGAGCAAGCCTGCCGCGACTCGGGCAAGGTCAAGGGCGTGAACCTCCGGCGCAACAGCGGCCAGCACAATTCCATCATGGCCGGGTTGCGGCACGCGAGCGGCCAGGTCGTGATCGTCATGGACGACGACCTGCAGCATGCACCGGAGGACATTCCCAAGCTCTATGCGAGCGTCCTCGACGGCTATGATCTCTGCTATGCCGCGTTCCGCCATCCGAATCATGCGCTCTGGAAAAGAGCCGGCAGCGCGTTCCGCGATCTCACCGCGGCCATGCTGCTCGGCGTACCGCGCGGCGTGCGCATTTCCTCGTTCAAGGCCATGAAGGCCCCGATCGCCGCCGAGATCGTGCGTTACGGAGGTCCGTTCCCGTACGTCGACGGACTGGCCTTCATGGTCACGCACAATGCGGGCAACGTCGAGCTCGAGCATCATCCCCGCCCGCAGGGGCGCGGCAACTACGGCTTGCGCGAATCGGTCCTGCTCTGGACCCGGGTGGCAATGAACTTTTCCGTCGTGCCGCTGCGGCTCGCGGCGTGGCTCGGGCTCGCCTTTGCCGCCCTCGGTTTCTTCTTCGCCGCTTATCTCGTCTTCCAGAAGGTCGCCTTCGATCGCATCCCCGTGCCGGGCTGGTCGTCGCTCGTCGTCGTGATTCTCGTCGTCGGCGGCGTGCAACTCATTGCGCTCGGCGCGGTGGGCGAATATCTGGGCCGCGCCTATCTGCACCTGAACGGCAAGCCGCAGTACGTCATCAAGTCCAAGGCAGGGTTCGGCGCAGGATGAAGGCCGTCATCCTCGCGGGCGGCGTGGGAACCCGCATCTCGGAAGAGACCTCGGTCAGGCCGAAGCCGATGATCGAGATCGGCGGCAAGCCGCTCCTGTGGCACATCCTGAAAATCTATTCCGCGCACGGCATCAACGACTTCGTGATCTGTTGCGGCTACAAGGGCTACCTGATCAAGGAGTACTTCGCCAACTACTTCCTGCACATGTCCGACGTGACGTTCGACATGGTGAAGAACGAGATGCAGGTGCACCAGCGCAACGCCGAGCCGTGGAAAGTGACGCTGGTCGATACCGGCGATAGCACGCAGACCGGCGGACGCCTGAAGCGCGTTGCAGAACACGTGCGACGCGAGGAGGCCTTCTGCTTCACTTACGGTGACGGTCTCGCCGATGTCGACATCAGCGCGGAAATCGCCTTTCACCGGTCGCATGGCAAGCTCGCGACGGTGTGCGCCGTCGTCCCGCCCGCGCGCTATGGCGCGCTCGCGCTCGAGTCGCACCGGGTGGCCGGCTTCAGGGAAAAACCGGCCGCCGAAGGCGGCCTGATCAACGGCGGCTTCTTCGTGCTTTCGCCGAAGGCGGTCGAGCTTGTCGACGACGACAGCACGCCCTGGGAAGCGCGGCCTCTCGAGGAGCTCGCCGCCGCCTCCGAGCTCATGGCATTCGAGCATCGCGGCTTCTGGCAACCGATGGACACGCTGCGCGACAAGAATCACCTCGAGGAACTCTGGCGCACCGGTCGCGCGCCGTGGAAAGTGTGGTGATGACGCCCAATGGGCGCTTCTGGCATGACAAGAAGGTTCTGCTTACCGGTCACACCGGGTTCAAGGGGAGCTGGCTCGCGCTGTGGCTCGTCCGGCGCGGCGCGAGAGTAATCGGCGTCGCGTTACCGCCGTCGACGGATCCGAGTCTGTTCGTCCTGGCAAACGTTGACCAAGCGGTCGACAGCCGCCTGTGCGATATCCGCTCGCGCGAGCCGCTGATGGCGCTCATTCGCGACGCCCGGCCCGACATCGTGTTCCATCTCGCCGCCCAGCCCCTCGTACGCGCGGGCTATCGGCAACCGGTCGAGACCTTCAGCACCAATGTCGTGGGCACTCTCAATGTCCTGGAGGCGCTGCGCGAGACAGAATCCGTGCGCGTTGCCGTGATGGTCACGACGGACAAGGTCTACCGGGACCTGGTGCCGCCGCGAGCCTATCGCGAAGACGATCCGCTGGGAGGCGGTGATCCCTACAGTGCCAGCAAGGCTGCTGCGGAGATGGTGATCCAGGGTTACCGGAACGCCTTTCTCGCCCAACGCGGCATCGCCGTGGCGAGCGTCCGCGCCGGCAACGTCATCGGCGGCGGTGATTGGTCGGAGGACCGCCTGATACCGGACGCCGTGCGCGCTTGGCAGGCGGCAGAAACACTGCGTGTGCGCCGGCCGGAAGCCATCCGGCCCTGGCAGCATGTCCTCGATCCATTGTTCGGTTACCTGCGCCTCGCGGAGATGCTGTGGGAGAAGCCGGACCTCGCCGGCGGCTTCAATTTCGGCCCCGATCAGCACGAAGCGACGACAGTGCGCAAAGTGGTGGAGCTCGCCCGCCAGGCATTCCCGGCGGCGAAGGTCCTGTACCAGCAAGCGGACGAGGGCCCCGAAGAAGCTGCCGCGCTGTCGCTCGACGTCTCGAAAGCACGTGCGCTGCTCGGCGTCAGTCGTCGATGGGCGCTCGAGCTTGCAGTCGAGCGTACGATGCGCTGGTATCGAGACCAGACCCACGCGCGCGACGCGCGCAGCCTGTGCGAGGCAGACATTCTTGCTTACGAGAACGCGCAGTGAGCCGCTTCACCATCGCGGATACGCCGCTAACCGGATTGAAGGTCGTGCAACGCCGTCCGCTCGGCGATTCCCGGGGCTTCTTTTCCCGGCTATTCTGCAACCAGGACCTCATCGCCGCCGGCTGGACCAGACCGATTGCCCAGCTCAACCATTCCTACAGCGCGGCGCGCGGCACGGTGCGGGGATTACACTTCCAGCGTCCACCTTTCGCCGAAATGAAGCTCGTCAACTGCCTTGAGGGCGAAATCTGGGATGTCGCCGTCGACATCCGTGCCGGCTCGCCCACTTTCCTGCAGTGGCATGCGCAGCGCATCGGCGCCGACAATGCGCTGTCGCTCCTCGTGCCGGAAGGTTTTGCGCACGGCTTCCAGACGCTGAGCGACAAGGCGCACGTCGTCTATTGCTGTTCGGCGCCGTACTCGGCCGAATCGGAAGGCGGTCTTCTCGCCACCGACCCGAAGCTTGCCATCCGCTGGCCGCTGCCGATCAGCAGCACGTCGCCGCGCGATGCGCAGCATCCATTGATCAGCGCCCAATTCGTCGGCCTATCGGTCTTATGACCACGTCGCGCATCTATTACAGCAAGCCGAGCATCACGCCACTGGAGGTCGGTTACGCGACGCAGGCAGCGGAGCACGGCTGGGGCGAGGCGTGCTACGACTGGCTGGAGCGCTTTGAGCAGCGCTTCCGCGAGCACCTCGGGGTCAGGCACGCGATCGCGACATCGAGCGCGACCGGAGCGTTGCATATGGGTCTTGCGGCGCTGGGCGTCTCGCCCACCGACGAGGTCATCCTGGCGGACATCAACTGGATCGCGACGGTGGCGCCCATCGTGCATTTGGCGGCAAGGCCCCGGTTTGTGGACATCGATGCCGACTCCTGGTGCATCGATCCGGATGCTGTCGAGGCCGCCATCACGCCCCGCACGAAGGCCATCATCGCCACGCATCTATACGGCAATGTCTGTGCGATGGAGCGCTTGCTCGGCATCGGGCGAAAGCACGGCATCCCCGTCGTGGAAGACGCGGCTGAAGCCATCGGTTCGGTCTATCACAACAAGCGCGTCGGTTCGATGGGCAGCTTCGGCGTGTTCTCCTTTCACGGCTCGAAGACCATGACGACCGGTGAAGGCGGCATGTTCGTGACCAACGACGATGCGCTTTACGAGTCGGTGCTGACCTTGAGCCATCACGGCCGCCGCCGCGGGCAAACGCGGCAGTTCTGGTCCGACGTGGTCGGCTTCAAGTACCGGATGTCGAACATCCAGGCGGCCATCGGCTGCGCGCAACTCGAACGCCTGCAGGAATTGCTCGAGCGGAAGCGGGACATCTTTCTGCAATACCGGCAACGCCTACAGCACCTGCCGCTGCGCATGAATCCGGAGCCCGCCGGCACCGTCAACGGTTACTGGATGCCGACCATCGTCGTGAACGAGGACGTCCCCTTCGAGCGCGAAGCCTTGCTCGCCGAATTCAAGAAGAACGAGATCGACGGGCGGGTGTTCTTCTGGCCGCTCTCCATGATGCCGATGTTCGAGGCGACGGCGGCCCTGCCGCCCATGGCCCGCAGGGTCGCCCTGCGGGGGATGAACTTGCCCTCCTATCACGACCTGTCGGACGCCGAGCTCGCTCGCGTGTGCGATGTCGTGACCTCCGTATTGCGGGGAACCAGTGGATCTCGGCCGGCTGCTGCTCGGCTATAAGAACAACGCCAGTCCTGAGGAGCGTTTCAGCCTGTCCGTTGCCGACGCCGAGGGCCGGCGCATCGGCAGCTTAGTATGCCTGGACCGCGGCCTGAGCGGCGATGCTCGCGTCGTAGCCAAGCTGACCGAATGGCGGCAGCGCCACATGCGCCATTTCCTCACGCAGTTCGTCGCGACCAGCGAACGAACGCTGGCATGGGTCCAGCGCATCGTCCTTCCTTCGCAAGACCGTATCCTGTTTCTTGTCTATACCGCCGAGGGCGATCTGGTCGGTAATTGCGGCGTGTGCGATCTAGGCCCGTCCTACGGCGCGCTCGACAACGTCATTCGCGGCGAAAAAGGCGGCGCTGCGCGGCTCATCTATTTCAGCGAGATCGCTCTGCTGAGCTGGCTCTACGGCGCGCTTGGCTGCCAGAGGGTCGGCCTGCAAGTCTTCTCCAACAACGATCGCGCCATCGCGCTGTACTCGTCCATCGGCCTCACTGTCGCGCGCAGACGCAAGTTGACGTTCAGCGATCACGCGGATGGACGGACCTACCACATCGATTCCCGTCTGGGAGACCCGGCCGGATTCGACTGCCTGGAAATGGCGCTCGAGAAAGGCGCTTTCCTGCGGGCGCACCCGTGGGTGCGTCACGTATACCCGGAGGACTTCCGCAGCGCCTGAGAGCATCCGTTCAACGAAGCTTGCACGCGTCCGGCACCGGCGCCTCGCCACGCTCCCACGCCGAAAGCGGACCGAAGTCGACATACGAAAGCGCGAGATAGCGGTCGAGGAGGATGCGGTCGCCATCGGTCAGAAGCCGTGCGTCGATGGCCGGATAGTTGCGCATCCATTCCTTGCCAAAGGGCTCGATGAGCGCGCTCTGTCCGCCGAGCAGCTTCGCACAGCGCTGCTCGATGCGATCGAATGCCGCGGATACGCTGCGCTCGCGCTCGATATCGCGCGGATCGCGCTTCGCGGGAACGAGCCCGCAGCTGCCGAGTGAAAGCACGGCATCGTGGCGGGCGGGCTCGCGCGCGAGCCAGTTCGCCGTTCGCGAGAGCCAATCGTCTTCGTCCGGGCGCCACGGAATGGCAAAGCAATCGACCCCATCAACGCGGTAGCCGAAGCGAATCAGCGTGCTGTCATAGGCCTCGACGACCTCGGGCCGCGGCCTGCCGTCATCGCGCAGTTGCAGGAACCGGCCGAGCGCACGCACGTGGCCGGCATGCCGTTCGAAGAGCGGTAGCAGCGCGGGCGAGCCCGGCGCGATGCTGTATTGCCCGCGCACATTGGCGAACGAGGATTGCGGATGCACGAACGGCACTACCGCCGCCATCGGCAGCGTCTCGACGGTGAGATAGAGCGCGGGCTCGCGCCGTGCCCGTTCATCGGGCTGGAAGGGGAGCCAGCTCGCGGACCAGCGGTCGGCGATGAACCAGCGCGGCGCCGCGACCATCACGCACGCGGTGATCTGTGCGACGAGGAGCACGGCCAGCGCGACGCGCACGCCCGAAATCGGTAGCAGGCGCTCGGTGATGCGCACGAGGCATACGCCGGCCAGGAGCAGCACGATGAGGCCATATCGCCCGTTGACCGATGTCGCGAACCATAGCGCAAAGGCGAGGGCAAAGAACCCGAGCAGCCGCCAATCGACACCGGTGAGCGCTCCGACCGGGCGGCGCAGGCCGAGCGATGTGACGATTAAGGCGGCCGCAGCTGCGATCACCAGCGCCGCGAAGCGCAGGTCGGGCGCGGTGATCTCGGCGTACAGAAGAGGGCCGGGCGCCACGAGCTCGAACGGGAACGCCAGGGCGGCGCCGATATCGGCGATCGCAAAGCGGCCCGCGAACATGTTGGCCTGCGGCGCATGCGGCGACTTGAACCAGGCATTGAAGAGCGGAAAAACCGGGTTGCCGAACTCGCGCCACATCATCACGAGCCACGGCCCTCCAATGATGGCGACCGCCGCGACGCCGCCGGCGACATACGCGAGTCCCGCGCGCCAACGCCGCGGCGACGCGGCGAGCGCGAGCGGCAGCGCGGCGAGCGCGAAGATGGCGTTGGAATACTTGAGGGCGCTTGCGACGCCGAACAGCAGGCCAGCGGCCAGCGGATGGGCGCGGCCCGGCTCGATGAGGAGCAGCACACCGGCCAGCATCGGCACGGCAAGCAGCGGCTCGAGGAACGAGCTTCCCACCGTCGCCCAGAAAATCGCGCTCGCCCCGCCGACGACGGCAGCGAGCAGGCAAAGCAGGCGCCGCTCGCCGGGATCGCGATGCGCGAAAAGACGCCAGGCGATGAGATAGAGCAGCGCCAGGTTCACGCTGTGCATTGCGGCGAGCGCCATCGAGGCGACGACGCTGTGCCAGCCGGCGGCGAGCACGTAAAACGGCACGAAACCGACCGGATTGAGGTAGCCCTGGCCGCTCGCGGCGAAATAGTCCTGCAAGACGCGGTCGTGCAGCCACTCGTACGGCAGGTAGTAGTGGTAGTTGAGGAGATCCCAGTTCACGTCCTTGCCGGCGAAAACCGTCCACGCCGCGCAGAGCAGCGCCGGCAGCACAAAAACCGCAACGCGCTCGCCGCGACTCACTGCTAGTGCTTGCTCAGCGACAGGCGTTCGTCCAAGGCCTGCAGCGATCTCGTGTCGCCGGCGGCCTGGTAGATGTCCTTCAGCGGCCGGATCGCCGGGTTGTCCGGCGAAGGCCACACGTCGAGCGACGCCTGGAAGTCGCCCACCGCGCCCGCCTTATCGCCGACATCCAGGCGTAACGCAGCGCGGAGATAGAAATACCTCGACTTGTGCGACTTGCTCGCATCCGTTGGTGTGAGCGCCGCCGCGCGCTCGAGCATGCGGGTCACTTCCGTCGTGGAATAGCCGTCCTTGTTCAGCATCATCCCTTCCGCAAGGCCCAGCGCGCCGAAGTAGTTCGCGGACAGGAGCTCGAAGTGCCGGCGCATCCGCGCATCAGGCGGGCTGCGGCGCGGCAGCCTGTGCCCGAGCAGCGACCCGTAGCGGCGCCGCAGCTCGTCCTGGTGGAAGGCAACCCAGGCATTCGGCTCCTTGACGCTCGCCACCGATTCCTCGAAGAAGCGCACCGCCTCCTCGGGAATGTCGATGGTCACCTTCTGCGGATCGCGCGAGGACTTGTCGACCTCCATGTACAGCCAATGGTCGCGGCTGGCGTAGCCGCTGTAGCTCTCCAGCGTGAAGGTCACCGGCACCTGCTTCTCGTCGATGAACTTGCCCATGATGGCCTGTGCTTCCTCGGTAGTCGTGCGCAACGGCAGGAACAGGCGGTTGCCGAGGACCCGGCCCGCAGAATGGTAGAGCTCGATGTCCGGTCGCCAGCCTTCGACGAGATAGAAGTACCCAATCGGCGCGAGATCAACGTCGCCTCGCACGAAAAGCACTGCGTCCTTCGGCAGGATGCTGAGCACGGTCTTCGCATAGCGTGCGCCCCATTCCTCGTCGGTAAACAGGTTCGCCTGTCCTCCCACGATCGCGACGAGGGCTAGCGTGCCAAACCCGGCCGCCGTCGCCAGCGGCTGGCGAAGGCGATAGCGCTCGATGAGCCAGGCGAGCCCGATCGCCATCCAGAGCGCCGCGGCGACATAGGCGGGCAGCGGGTAGACGTGGAAGACATGCTTGAGGAGCGCGTCATAGTCGAAGCGCAGCATCATGAGCAGCCCGAAGCTCGGCATGACGAAAGCGATCGTCAGGAAGAGCGCCTTGGGAGCTCCGAGGACGCGGCGCTGGACCGCGCAGCCGAGCGCCGCGAGGAGCGTGCCGGCGACGGCCAACTGATAGAACAGCTGACCGACCATGAACTCGAAGAACTTGATGCGATCGAGCCAGCTCCACGACACCGAGGCATCGACGTGCGCGTATCCCTTGCGGCTCAGCACGTACCAGAACTCGGCAAAGGACTCGATCGGCCCGTGGTAGCTGATCGGCAGCCACTGCCAGGAGCGCACGACCATCCACGCGTAAGGCGCGAGGCCTATCACGGCGAGCACGAAGAGCAGCGGCAACCGGCGCAGGAGCTCGAAGCGCCGTGGCCAGAGAAGCGCGAAGAAAGCGGGCGTGACGAGGCCCATCAGCGGCCAGTGGTTGGTCAGGCTCAGTCCATAGACGAACGCGATCCACGGCAGCGGCGCGCCGCGTAGCGCGAGCAGGGTCAGCGTGACGAAGAAGAACGTGTTGAGGGTGTAGACCTCCGCAATGGTCGCCTGCGACCAGAAGACCGGCGATAGCGCGAGGCCGAACGCCGCGAGATAGGCCGGCAGGCGTCCTGGCGCGAGGCAGCGCGCGCACAACCAGAGGCCGGCGCACGTCAAGCCGCCGAAGAAAGCGCTCACGAGATGTACGCGGTACGCCACCGAGCCGAAAGGCAAGTAGGTGAAGAGCTTGCCGATCAGCATGAAAAGCGGATAGCCCGGCGGGTGTCCGTTGCCGAGGAAATACGCCCCGAGAACGAACAACCCGTCGTCCTCGAGCGCGATGGTGCGCGGCGCGGTGGCCGCGTAGAGCGCAAAGAGCGCGAGGGCGATGACCCCGGCCTCGAGCCAGTCCCGGCGAGCCATCAGCGTCGCGGCGCCGCCGCGCCGCCCCAGGTGAACGAAGCCGTGGTGAAGAAGTTCCAGAACGAGGCGATAAGGGCCCCCGCCAGACCCGCGAGCCAGTAGGCGAATGACTGCAGGTAAAGCCATTCGGCCACGGCGAGATTGATGAACGCGCCGATGCCGCAGGCGACATAGAAGCTGGCGAGGCCGCGCCAGATGCGCACGCCGCGCAACCGCTGGTCGGCATAGGTGAACGCGTTGTTGAGGAAGAAGTTGCTGGTCATCGCGGCCCATGTCGCAAGCATCTGGCTGCCGAAGAAGCTGCCCCCGCTCAGCCGGAAGCCGGCCCACAGCACGGCGAGGTGCACGGCGACGCCGGTGAAACCGACCGCGGCGAAGAGGAAGAAGCGCGCGGGCAGAAGCCGCCCGCTGAGGTGATAGAGGATCAGCATGAAGAACTCGGCAATGACGCGCGCGCCGAGCTTGCTCTCGCCGTGCTGACGGCTCCTCATGCGGTAAGGCAGCTCGGCGATGCGCACTTCGCCTCGCGCAGCGGCGATGAGGTCGAGCAGTATCTTGAAGCCGCGGCCGTAGAGCCGGCGCACCACCCGCTCGAGGAAGCGCCGCCGCACGACAAAGAAGCCGCTCATCGGATCGGACAGACCGTGACCCAGCACGCGGCTCATCGCGGCTGCCAGCCGGCTCATGCGCACGCGCTCGGCGGCCAGCTCGCCGGTGCTACCGCCCTCCATGTAACGGCTCGCGATCACGATGTCGACCTCGTCGCGCTTCGCCGCGTCCAGGAGTCGCGGCACCAGGGTCTCGTCGTGCTGCAGGTCGGCGTCCATCACGGCAAGGTAAGGCGCCGAACTCGCCAGCATCCCTTCGATGCAGGCCGAGGCGAGTCCGCGGCGGCCGACGCGATGCACGCAGCGCACGCGCGGGTCGCGCTGCGCACGCTCGCGCACCAGATCCTCGCTGCCGTCGAAGGCATCGTCGACGACGATGATCGCCTCCCAGTCGATGCCTGCGAGTGCCGGCTCGAGCGCCGCCAGGAGCTTCGGCAGGTTATCGCGCTCGGCGAACGCAGGAACGACGACGGTGAGCTCAGCCATCGGTCATCGGCTCCTGCCGCCGGCGCACTTCTGTATCAGGTAGCCGATCTGCCAGTCGGTCAGCGACCACAGGCGCGAGCGATATTGCGGCAGGTCGATATTCGCCGCGGTGCTCGTATCCGCGAAGGTACGCGCGTTCCATTCCTCCGGCTGGTAGGCGGCCACGCCGAGCAACTGGACGAACAGCGACCAGATCGCAGCGGCGACGAACGCCGCGCTCCACTTCGCCGCACGGAACACGGCGAAAGCATCCTGCTGCAGGTCCGCGCCGAAGAGCCCAGCGAGTGCCATCACCGGGAGCGCCGTGAGTCCCGCCGCCGGTCCGAACGCGCCGACGAACAGCAGCTCGCCACTGCCGGCGCGCGTGCGAATCGTGCGCACAAGGAAGTAGCGCGGCCCGGCGAATTGCAGAATGCCCTGGTGGTAGGCGGCGCCGAATGTAATGTCGGAACCCGGCAGGCGATGCGCCCAGCTCTGCACGTACACCGGTGTCGTGCCCTGTGCGTCTTTCGCTTTCCAGAGGAACATGAGGGGTGCCTCACGCGCACCGAATGCGAGATCGCCGTCACCCAGCAGGCTCACCGGAACGTAGGCATTGGCCGTAGTGTCGTGGCTGCCGGGCACGATGGAGCCACTCGCCAGATAGACGAGCGCCGCGAAGATGAACAGTACCCCGGCATGGATCATCGCTTCGCGCCGCCCCGCTCGGCGAGCTCGCCGATGAGAAACCCGATCTGCCAGTCCCGGAACGACCACAGCCGATGCCGGTGCGCTAGCTGATCGATATCGCCGAGCGTGCCCCTTGGGTCGATCACCGCTGCGTTCCAAGCCGACGGCTGGTACACGGTCACGCCGAGTATCTGCACGAACACTGACCACCCGACGGCGGCGGCAAATGCCATGCACCACACGGGCCGCGCAAACAGGTAATCGATCACCGGAATGCTCAGGATGGCGAGCAGCGGAGCGCTGTCCACGATGGGCCGGTATCCGTAGGCCCAGCCGCCCCACCAATCGAACCAGATGAATGCCGGCAACCATAGCGTGGGCACCGCGAGCGTTAGGAAACGAAGCTTCGCGTACTGCGCATCTTTCCAAGCTAGGAATCCGCCCACAAACGCCGCGGCCAGCCAAGGCGTGTACACGAGCAACCCGCGCGATGGACTGACAAGCAGTCCTGCAGCGCCTAGCCACAACGGGGTCTGCCACAGTTCATCGGAGCCCGTTTTCGCCTTGGCGACGAGTGCCCCCGCGGCCAGTTGGCCGAAATTGAGCGGCGTACCAAAATAGTAGAAGTTGTAGGCGACTAACCCTAGCCCGATCGGCGCTGCTGCAAGCAGGAACACGAACAGGTGACGGCGTTCCGCCATCGTCAGCAGATAGCCGATGGCCGATATCCCCACCAAGGCCGCAGTCGGCCGGCATGCGGCGGCAGCCGCAAATGCCAGTCCGGCGACCATCGCACCAACCCATGTGGCGTTTGCGCGAACCAGACAGCATGCGCCAAGCGACAGGAAGAAAAGTTCCGGCGTCTGCTGCCAGAGCGCTTGCGAGGAAAGTGCCCAGACGCAGGAGCCCAAGCCGTAAATCATCGCGAGCGCAAACGCACGCCACCGCCCAAGGAACCCGGCTGCAGTGAGGAAGACCAGCGCTACGGATCCCGCAATCAGTAACGCTGCCGTCCACTTCGCTGCACCGTAGACCACGGCGCGATCGCCCAGATCGGCTCCGGCGATGAAAGCTACGGACACTGCGGGCAGGGCCATCAGACCCGCCATCGGACCGAAGGCGCTGGCATACAGCGGTTCGCCGGTTTCCGCTCGCTCGCGGCGGGTTTCGACGAGGAAGTAGCGCGGACCCATGAACTGGAGAAGTCCGCGCTCGAAGAAGGTGCGGACCGACATGTCGGTCCCTGGCACCCCCTGCTCCCACCGCTGAACGTCTACCAGGACTTTTTTTCCGCCAGGTCGTTCCGCCGCCCAAACAAACATGAAGGGAACTTCGAGCGGGCCGAACGCGAGGTCTCCGTCGAGGAGTACGCTCACGGGCAAATACGCGTTCGGCGCGGTGTCGTAGGTCTCCATAAGCGGCGAGCCCGTGCCGACGTAAAGGGCGAGCGAGCCAGCGAACGCCAGCAGTGCCACGCGTGCCTCGGACCAGAATGGCAGGCCCTGTGTGCTCACAGATCGTTTCTCCAAGTGAGCAGGCTGAGAAGGAAGGAGGCGAGGATGAGCTCCATGCCGCCAACCATGAGCGCGGCAGCGGGAATCGTGTCGCGCATCACGACGCGCGGGTCGAGCGCACCGAAGCCGGTCTGGCGCCATTGCCAGAACGCCGCTGCGCTCCACAGGAATCCCGCCAGCGCCACGCCGAGGCCGAAGAGGAGTCCGCGCTCGAGCGTGAGCCACGCGAGAAGCCTCTGCAGCCGGGCGTGCGGCGGCAGTAGGCCGGCCGCCTGCGCCGAAATGCGCGCAAACAGCGCGAAGAGGCAGAGTTGGATCCCGAGCAGTGCTGCCGCCGAGGCGTAGAGCATGCTGTGGATGTCGAGCCCGAAGGGTCCAAGGCGCAGCGGCGCGAAATACAGCGCGGTGGTCAACGATGCGCCGAGCGTGAAAAGGAAGACGCCCGGATAGAGAAACAACCAGCGCGGACTGAAGAGCAGCAGGAAGCGCAGGTGACGCCAGCCGTCGCGCCAGCTCCTCAGGTGCGGCGGGCGTCCGCGGGCATCCGGGTGCAGGGTGGTCGGCACTTCAGCGATGCGCCAGCCAGCGAGTGCCGCCTTCACTACCACCTCGCTGGCGAACTCCATCCCGGGCGTGCGCAGGCCTAGCGAGAGCAGCGCCTGCCGGTCGAAGCCGCGCAGCCCGCAGTGGAAGTCGCCCACCGGCGCGCGGAAGAAAAGGCGCCCGATGAAACTCAGCACCGGATTGCCGAGGTAGCGATGCAGCGGCGGCATCGCGCCCCGGAGGATGCCACCCTTGAAGCGATTGCCCATCACGAGCGGATAGCCCTGCCTCAGCTTGTCGACGAAGAGATCGAGCGCCGAGAAATCGTAGCTGTCATCGGCATCGCCCATGATCACGAAACGGCTGCGTGCTGCGGCCATGCCTGCGGCGAGCGCTGCACCATAGCCGCGCTGCGGCACTTCGATGACGCGCGCGCCAGCACGCGCGGCGAGCGCGCGCGAGTCGTCGTGCGATCCGTTGTCGGCGACAAGCACCTCGCCGTCGATGCCGGTGCGGCGCAGAAAGGCGCGCGCTTTCTCGACACAGCGACCCACGGTCGCGGCCTCGTCCAGGCAAGGCATGAGAATCGTGAGCTCCATCCGGGCCCGGGCGGGCGCTACACCCCAAAAAAAAAGGTACCCCGAAGGGTACCTTTTTCGTAAAGCTAAGCTGGTTGGTTAGCCGCGGCAGGAGCCGGGCAGGAACTTCGACGGAACGCTGGTGCCGTCCGCCGTATTGCCGCAACGCCAGCCG